>SERZ01001890.1_pt1 | contig 11019 bp, 6 predicted proteins | sample 3171461 | NCBI WGS metagenome assembly SERZ01 (sample SAMN06051861, study PRJNA518727) | freshwater metagenome | biome: subpolar coniferous forest; feature: holomictic lake; material: water; isolation source: holomictic Lake 227, 6 m depth | place: Canada: near Kenora, Ontario | collected 2013-06-25... | reverse complement strand
TATGGGTTTAGCAAGATGATCATTCATGCCGGCCGCGAAAGATTGCTCGCGATCCGAGGTGAAGGCATTGGCGGTCAGGGCGATAATCGGAATGTTGCCGATCGGGTCAGGCATCGCACGGATACGGCGTGTTACTTCGTAGCCATCCATCTCAGGCATTTTAATATCAAGAATAATCATGTCATAGTGGCGCCGAGAAAGAGCCTCCAGGGCTTGCCAGCCGTTTTCAACCGTATCGCACAGCTGCTTTAGCTTACTCAGCATGGTTTCCACCACCTCTCGGTTGATCGGATTGTCCTCCGCCACCAATACACGGAGCACGGGAAGCGGTAAGCTCGCTGTGTCGACGGGACGAAGCGGAAAACTCGGTGTCTCCGCCGACCGATTCTTTCGAACCGAGATAATTCGCTCCAGCGTTTCGATCAGGGCGTTGTGCCGTAACGGCCGAGTCAGCCACTCGATCCGGCCGCTGGCCGCGGTCGGGGGCTTGGCGCCGTCGGCGGACAGCAGGATCACCGGCAGATCGGCAAAGCCCGGCTCGGCTTGCAAAAGAACCGGAACATCATCATCGAATTCGTTATACGGGTCGTCGGCAACCATCGCCAGATCAAAGGGCCGCCCCGCCATCAAGGATGCGCGCAGCGCTACGATTGCCTCCTCTTCGCCGGCAACTGTTTCGAGTGAGAGTCCTACGGCTCTCAATTGACGCGCCGTTACCTCCCGGAGTTGCGGGTCGCTATCGACCAGCAAGCCGTGCAGCCCGGCCGTTGTGAGAGAAGCCGGCATCGCGTAGCTCCCCGCGGAGATCCACGGAAGCGGAAGCCGGATATGAAACCGGCTGCCTTTGCCCGGTTCGCTGTCCATGCCGATCGTGCCGCCCATCAACTCGGTCAGGCGCCGGCTGATCGCAAGCCCCAGACCGGTCCCGCCGAAGCGCCGGGTGTTGGAGGAGTCAATCTGAGAAAAGCGTTCGAACAATTTGTGCCGTTCGGCTTGATCAATGCCGATTCCGGTATCGGTGACGCTGAATTCCAGGCTGTGATCATCAGTGGAGACGACCTCGACCACCACCGTGCCGCGCCCGGTGAATTTAATAGCATTGGCGAGAAGATTAAGTAAAATTTGTGACAATCGACGATAATCGCCCCGATAAATCCCGAGAATTCCGAGGTCGATAAAGGTTTCAAGCTTGATACCCTTTTCCCGTGCCCGGAAATTGACGCTCTCCGTGCAAAACTCGATTAAATCGGTTAATTCAAATTCCGTATACTCAAGTTTCAAGCGGTCAGCCTCTATTTGAGAAAAATCCAAAATGTCATTTATCACTCCTAAAAGAACGGCGCCGCATTCCCGAATCGTTTTGATCATATTTTGTTGTTTATCATTCAGGCCGGTCAGCATGAGCAGTTCGGCCATGCCCAGCACCCCGTTCAGCGGCGTGCGGATTTCATGGCTCATCGTCGCCAGAAATTCCGTTTTTGCGCGGTCGGCGGTCTCGGCCGCCCATTTTGCTTCGGCCATGCGCTTTTCGGACAGGACCAACTCCCGATTATCTTCAACCAGTCGATTGGTCAGCGTTTCCAGAACTTGAACGACGGCGGCAACCTCGTCACGGTTATCGGTACGGATTTCGCCTCCGGTGATTTCGACGGCGATCTTCTCGGCGTTATCGCGCAACCGGTTTAGCGGTTTCAGCAAATAATGCAGAGTAGCAAACCCGACCAGGAGGGTGGCGGCCAGCACCAAAGCGGCATAAAGGGCGGAACGGCGGCCGCCTTGTTCCAGCAATTGATAGGCGGAACTGCTATCGAGTTGCACCACGGCCACGTAAGCCTGGTCGACAACCAACAGGGGCAAGTAAACAATCGTGTGATGTGTTGCCGGTTGTTCACGGTAAATCGGGATTTTTTGTTCAAAGGCCGCGGTAATAGCGGTGGGATCCAGATTGTCGGCCAGAGCCCGGCTTGCGTTGGTAACGCGTCCGGTCCGTGTCAGCAAGGCGACCTCGGCGCGCACTTCCCGGTTTAAGGACTTAGCGAACTCCTCATTCAGACGGACCCCCGCCGTCAGCGTGCCGATGATCTTGCCATCGGCGCGCAAGGGCTCGATCGCGCGAATGGCAATGCCGCGGAAATCGACTGAACTGGCTAACTGGCTATTGCCGGCCAGCGCTTCGAAGATACCCCAAGCCTTGGCGTGATCCCCGCGGCGGCCGGGGCTATGGGCCCGGTAGACGATGATCTCTTTGCTGTCGGTAACCTCAAGAATATCGAGCCCGGAAACACGGTAGGCATTGCTGAGCCGGTTGGCGATCTCGTCGGGCCGGGCGGCATCCAAATCATGCAAGCCGGCGGCCAAGCCGTCCTCGGTTGCCAGTAAGCGCGCTATCTGTGCGACCCGCTCGCCCTCGTGCGTAATCAAATGCTCAACCACGTTGCCGATGGTCCGGATCTTGTCGATTTCCCGCTCATGCACGGTCGCTTCAAGCAACTCATGCGCACTCCAATAAGAAATCCCCTGAGAAAGGGCCATTAATATAAGTAATAACAGGGCAATGGTGACCCGAATACCGCCGAAGTTTTTTATGACGCCGGTCATTGCCGAACAGAAGCGGGAATGACGCCGTGGTCCCGCAGAATAGTTGCGCCGGCGGGGGACTGGATAAACGCGATAAAGGCTTGGCCCGCCGGGGTCAGGTCATTGACCCGGTGGATCAGTCCGAACTCGAGGAACAGCGGATAACGACCGGAAGCGATATTCTCGGCGGTCGGGGCCGCACCGTCGAGCGCCAGCGGGACCACCTTGGTCTTACAGGCGAACAAGGCCGATCGATTCAGAAAGCCGAGACTGGTCGGATAGCGGTCCAGCAACTCGATCATCTGGGGGTCGAGATGGACGAGTTTGACGGTTTCGTCGAACGCGATGGTCTCGAAGTTCTTGATATAGCGTGACAGCGCAAGACGGGAGGCGTCGGTGGCTTCGCGCCCGATCGCTCGTATCGGGCCGGGGGGGCCGCCCAACGCGCGCCAGTCGGTCACTTCTCCCAAATAAGCGGCGGTTGCTTGGGCCGAAGTGATCGAGGTTACGGTGACCGCGGCCCCGGCCACGAACACCACCGCATCCCGGCCCAGCGAAATAAACTCGATCTCCCGGCCGCGTTCGTCATCACGGAGTTGCCGGCCGACCCGAGCCAGACTGGCGGCGCCCGACCGGATATCACGTAAAGCGCCCGCGGTGCCGGTCGAAGGCGGCACGGAAACATGGTGTTGGCTTTGCCGTGTGTTGAATTCCAGGGCCAGGCGCCCCAGAACGAATTCGTTGTTGCCGGCCCCAGGCACCGTCAACTCCTCGGCCGATATCGGGCCGGCGATGGCGGTAGAGAGCAAGAAACAGAACAGGACAAAACACTTGAAACGCCGGGTCACTTCAAATCCCCTCAAATCCAATATTTGCGGCAGAGGCGAAGCATCTTTATCATTGCAAACCGTCCCGACTATAGCGCGGAGACGGGCGGTAAACAACAGGCGGCAGGCCGGGTCACCCGGCGGCGGGCAGCGCTTCGATGGCATCAACGTGGCGCGGCGGTTCGGCATGAACGACCACCCGCTCCAGGCCGGGTACCCGGTCCCAGATCAGCGCCTCCAACCGGACCGTGCGTTCGTGAACGCGCCGAATGGTCGTGGTTTCGGGAAAAGCGCAATGACAAGAGACATAGAGTCCGTCCGCCTCGCCCTGTACCTTGACGTGATGAACTTTGACCGGCGGTTCCATCGCCCGGGCGGCGGCGCGCACTTCCTCGATGACTTCGGCCGTGCGGGCGGGATCGATGCTGGCGCCGGTCTGGACCCGGGTGCGGCGCGGGTCGAGGTGGGTGTCGACGGCAACCGCGCCGCCCAATTCGCGCCGGATCGCGTCTTCGAGATCGGAGGCGATTTGATGGGCGGTGCCGATCGGCATGTCCTCATCGAATTCCAGGTCGAGACTGACCTGCCGCGCGTCGCCCACGGTGTGGACCGCGATATCATGGACCGCCTGCGAGTGGTTGCTGGCGACGATTTGCACCGTTTCAATAATCGACTCGGTGTTGAGCGCAATCGGTTCGGCGTGGACGAAGGGCTCGGCTCCGGGGATTTCCTGCCGGATATGTTTGGCCAGGGCGTCGCACAAATCGCGCACCTGCTCCAGCGCCAGCCCGCGGCTGACCCGCACCGTCAGTTCCACGAAGACCGAAGCGCCGGCCGGGCGGACTCGCACCCGCTCGACCCGGGCCACGCCGGGAAAGGCGCCGGCCAGCTTGGTGAGGTTCTCAACCAGACCGAGCGGCGCGGTATCAACCAGCACGTCGATGGTGCGCCGGCCGAGCCGCCAGCCCGCCAGACAGACAAAGGCCGAGACCGCCAGCGCGGCGATCGCATCGGCCTTGCCGTAGCCGAGCGCGACCAGTCCCAGCCCGACCAGCACCGCGGCCGAGCTGAGAATGTCGGAGCTGAAATGGAGCGCATCGGCCTCCAGCGCCTGACTGTTGGTCTCTTCGGCGACCTTGGTCAGCGCGCGCGCGCGAAAGAAATCGATCCCGATCGACAGCACGATCACGGCGACGGCGTACCAGGTCGCCTGGACCGGCGGGCCGCCGAGCAGCAGACGTTCGACCGCCTCGTAGATAATCCAGGCACCGGTCAGAAACAGCAGCCCGGTTTCAATCAGGGCCGACACGCTTTCGATCTTGCCGTGGCCGTAATTGTGGCGCTCGTCGGCCGGCTTGTCGCTGACCCGCACCGCCAGCCAGGTCAGGATTGCCGCCAGCAGGTCCAGGCCCGAATGCGCGGCTTCCGATAGAATGGCCAGGCTGCCGGTCATCAAGCCGACGATCAGTTTGGTAACGGTCAGCAGGGCGCTGGCAAAGACCGAGGACAAGGCGACCGACTGCTTCTTTTCGGTAGACATGATGGGGTTCCTTATCAGGATGCCGCGCGGCTCAACCGGCCGTCGAGTGATTCATAGAAGTCGGGATTGCGCTCGGCAACCAGATCGGTCAGACCGCTGAAGATTTCGTCGAGTGAAATCTCCGCGCCCGATTTGCCGACCTCCCGCGCCACCACCGAGCAGCTTTCGGCCCTCGCTTCCAACGTGACCAGATAGAGCCGTTCATATTGCTCGTCGCGCCCGGCCGGGTCGTCGCGCCCGGTGAACAGGCGGAGCCGGGCATGGGCATTGGCCAGGGTCGAGCGCCGCTTGTCGGTGCCGTCGGCCTCGGCCTCCTTGTCGAAGAAGAAAAACCCGGCCAACACGGCATAGGGAAAGCGCCGGTGCAGGGTAACCGCCTCCATCAGCATGTCGGCGCGGCGATTGGTCAGGTTCTTCTGGAAATTGCGGGTTTTGGCATCGCGAAAATTGATGGTTTTAACCGAAATCCCCAGAATCAGGCCGGATTCCTCGGTCGCCCAGGTGACATCGACCTTTTTGGCGCCGATCCCGCCGGCGATCCGCCGCTCCGCTCCCGAATCGCCGGGCGCGCCGGGGGGAGCCGGACGGCTCTCGGGACAGCCGCGCAGGCGCAGCTCTTCGGCAAAGGCCAGCGCAATCACGCGCGACAGCTTCTCGCTATAGGCCTTTTTGTCGGCCTGTTTGGCGTCGTCCTCGGGCTTGGGCGGCAGCGTCCGGATCGCCGCGGCCAGCAAATCGTCAATGCGGGCCATCAGCCAAAACCACAGGCATTTCCCGGGCGATCATCGGGCCGCGGCCGGTGCGGCGGCGGAACAGGAAGCGGCGGGCGGCGCGTAAGGCGGCAAGCTCGGTTGCCTTGATGCCGAGGTGGCGGCTGAGCATGATCTCGTCGACCAGCCCGATGGCGTGCTCCGGATCGTTGCGGCGCAAGGACGCTTCCACCGCCGGGCGCAGGGCTTCGAGTTCGGAGGCGAGCGCGGCCACGGTTTCGGGCGAGGGCAAAGGCAGCCGGTCGGCCTCGCGCGGTTCCAGCTTGAGCAAGCCGCCGCCATAGGCGCGCCCGACCATCTCGGCGCCGAGCAGGGTCACACTGTTGAGCGATGCCAGCGGCAGCAGGGCGCGGCCGAGTTCGCGCCGCTCCGGGTGCAGCAGCACGCCGTAAACCGAGTTGATGATATGGGCGCCCGCCTCGTTGGTGATCAACCGCGGCCGGTCGTGGTTCATGTAAGTCAGGAGCAAATCCGGCACCGCGACCGTCGGCACCCGCCACCACGGGCGCCGCATCCGGCATTTATAGGCGGCATTAACCGTGCGCTGCTCGCCCTCGGCGATAAAGCGGGCGGGGGGGCCGCGCGGCGTGTCGGCCTTCGGGTAAAACAGGAAGCAGCGTCCGCCGGCCTTGCCGAGCCGCTCGCGGGCGGCGGCGGTGAAGCTGAGCCCGTTCAAATGGCGTGAACCCGGCGGTGAAATCGGCAATAAATCGTGGGGAGACAGGCGATAGCGGGCGATATCGGCCCCCGACAGGGTAAAATAGCCGTTATTGCCGGTCACCGCGCCGAGATAGGTCGAGCCCCAGTCGAGCAACGCACAGAAAGACTCGCGTCGGCACAAGTTCCGATAAATATCGACCGAGCTTTGCGACAACAGCACCGGCGTCCATTTATCGACCGCGCCGAGATCGACTCCGGTCCAGCCGCCGGTTTCCAGCCGGTCCAGGTCGGCCAGATCGCGCGCCTGGAACACTTCGAAGCTGGAGGCGCCCCCGCTGCCCTCGGCCAGCAGCAGAACCACCTCTTCCAGCACGCCGGGGAAGACCCGGGTGTCGAACATCACCAGCTGGACTCGGGAAAAGCGGTCGAGCAGAAAGCGCCGGACCCGGGCCGCGTAGTTGACGGTCAGCAGCTCGGCCGGCAAGACCAGCCCGAGCCGGCCCTCGGGGGTCAGGAACCGGCTGGCATGGACTACGAACGCCGCCCACGAGCTGGCCAATCCGGTCAGGCGCACCCCGGCGGCGAGGGCGGCTTCCAGTGACTTCAGCCGGGCCTCGCCCGAAAAGTGCTGATAGCGGATATAAGGCGGGTTGCCGATCACCGCGTCGTAACGAGGCTCGGGCGTGCAGTCGAAAAAGTCGGCCACCCGTAAGTCGGCATTCAGGCCGCGGCGGCGCAACTCGGCCAGCCCGGTTTCGGCGGAGGGCCGGTGAATCTCGATCCCGTACAGCTGTTCCCCGAGGTCTTCGGTCCGGGTCCCGAGGTCATTCAACCGTTGCCCGGCCGCAAGCAGAAAGGCCGCTTCTCCGCACGAGGGCTCCAACACCGAATCGGTCGGGGTGCGCACCGCTCGCCCTGCGATGAACCGGGTGATCTCGGGTGGCGTAAAAAACGCCCCGCGAGCTTTCCGGAACGGTGCGGAGTCGGTCATGCCTGCGGTGTCTCCTTTTTTCTTCGCGCGGCTTGGACACTAGCAGATGCCGACGCCGAGGGGTAGCGGGGCGGGCGGTCGGGGCGACCATAAAGTACCGGTTACGGCCGCTTTCCTCCGCGTCATGCCCGCGCTCTTTTCCCCGTCATTCCCGCGCTCTTTTCCCCCCGTCATTCCCGCGCTCTTTTTCCCCCGTCATTCCCGCGCTCTTTTTCCCGTCATTCCCGTTCTTTTTCCCCCGTCATTCCCGCGCACGCGGGAATCCAGTTCTTGTGGTTCTGGACCCCCGCTTGCGCGGGGGTGACGAAGGGGGGGCGGGGGTGACGAAGGGGGCGGGGAGTGACGAAGGGAAGGGCGGGGAGTGACGAAGGGAAGGGCGGGGAGTGACGAGGGAGAGACACGAAAGAGAGAACAGGTCAGGATTTCCCATTCTTTTTCTCGTCCTTCTTTCCGTCTTTCTTCTCTTCCTTCTTCTCTTCCTTCTTCTCTTCCTTCTTCTCGTCCTTTTCGGTCAGCTCGTCGGCTGCACGGGTCAGGGCTTTGACGGCGAACTCGGGCAGGCGATAGCGCCAGCCGGCGGTGCGGGCCTGAGCCTCTTTCACCGCTTGCTCGGCTGCGGGGTCGGGCTTGCCCGGTTTGGTCTCCAGGCTGACCGAGACACTCACCACGGGCTTGCCGTCGGGCTTGCCGATACGGAAGATCAGAGTCTCGCCATCGAAGCTACGAACCGAGGTCACGGTTTCGGCCGGATCGGGCTTGGCGGCGGGATCGGCCTTGAACACGTCTTCAAAGGAGAGGTATTCGGCGGCACCGGCCAGCTCGTTCAGCGCGCTTTGCTTGGGTTTGGCGCCTTGCGGCAACCCGGTTAGGGTGAAGTCGGAACTCTTTTCGCTCTTGCGGCTGACGGTCAGCGCCGGCCCGCCGGGGCGGGCGATGGTGACCGACATCACGCGCTCGCGCGCCATGGTCGGCAAGTCACGATTGAGCCATCGCAGCGGGTCGGCGGCGGGTGGTGACGATAGCCGGCCCTCGACCAGCCAGGATTGCGGCTCGCCGACCCGACGGGCGTAGAAGCTGTCACCGACGGCGGCCTTCCCGATCAGAACCGCTGGCAACTCCTTGTTGTCGGCGGTGCGCAGGGCGACCCGGACGCTTGCGGCATCCTCGACTCCGAGCTTGGCATACTGCTCGGGCTTGGCGGTGCGCGGCTCGACGGTTTTGGCATCGGCCAGTGCCAGGATGACCCGTCCCACCTCAACCAGCGAGGCCGGATAGCCGGCCTTTTCCGTCACCGTCCAAAGCTCGGCGTTCGGATCGGGGCGGCTGACCGTGACGCTGTTTTTGCCGGCGCTGACGGTCAGTGCGGTGACTTGGTTCAGGCGTTCGGTCAAGCCCGGCACCAACGGCGCCGGCCGGGTGGTGTTACCGCCTGAGCGCAGTGTCACCATGGTGACGGCGGCAAGCACGGTGACTGCGGTGACGCCGCCCAGGATCGTAAAGAGTTTCCGGTTCATCATGGGGGAGGCTTCCTTCAGTCGTGAACCGTACGGGCCCGGCGTCGAGCCCGCCAACCGGCAAGGCCGAGCGCGAAACCGGCCACCAACAGCGGCATCAAGCCGATATTAATCGCTTTGAGTGTTGCGCCGAGCCGTTCGATATCGCGGTTGAGGGTGTGCTGAACCTCGCGCAGCTCCTTGCGGGTTTGCAGAACCTCTCCCTTAAAGCGCTCGATCGTGGCCTGCTCCTCCTTCGACAGCAGAGCGCCGCTGCCGCTGCCGGCTTTTTGCCGGTTTTGAAGCTCGGTGATCTGGCGTTGCGCCTGCTCCAGCTTTTTGCGCAAAGCCTGCTCGCGGGCGAGGAATTGTTCCCCGGCGGCGCGGTGCAGATTTTCAACCATTACGAACGGTCGGGCCGCGCCCGCCCGGCCGCGCAGGCCGATCAGATCACTTGAGCCGGTCAAATTATCGATCGCGTTGACCAGGAAGTCGGCATTGGAGGCGAACGGCACCGCAATCCGCTGGCCGAGGAAGTTCTGCTCCTGCACCCAGAAGCGATCTTCCAGTATATCGGTGTCGGCGACGACAATCAGGTCGGTCGGCTTGGCGACCGGGGCGGGTTTCGGATCGCCCGGCTTGGCCCCCGGCGGACCGTCGGGAAAGGCGCTCTTCAACGTGCCGGATATGCGAGCGGCCAAGACCTTGGTTTCACCGGTCGGCGCCAGCGCGGCCATCATCTCCTCGGGATCGGGTTGGGCGCCGCCGAGCTTGGCCGTATCCAGCATCTGCGCGCGCGGCGAGGTGAAGAACAGCGGGGTAAAGCTGATCTCGGCGTCCTTGCGCTTGGCCAGCGCTCCGGCCGAGCCGACCGTCAGGCCGGACAAGCGGGCGGTGACCATATCCGTGGGATTGATGTTTTCGGGGGCGATGTTAAGCCAGGCCGGATAGGGAACGGCCCGCCGCTTGCTGCCCTCGCCGCTGCCGACCCGGATTGCCAGCGAAGGATCGGCGACGAAATGCTTGTCGTCCATCTCGATGCCCCAGGCCTGGAACAGCTTGGTCAAAGTCGCGGTCCTGATCGCAGGCCGGGGCGTGCCGTCGGGGCCGGTCTGATCGACCGCGCTTTCCGCGAACGGGTCGACGTACAGCACCGCATGGCCGCCGCCGGTGACATAGCGGTCGATTGCGTAAAGGGCTTTGTCGGCCAGTTTCTGCGGGCGCAGCACCAGCAAGACGGTGACATCGGCATCGACCGTGGCGAGATCGTTCTTGAGCACCCGGACGTCGAAATTCTGGCGAAGCTGTTGCAGGAAGGCATAGGGCCGGATTTCGCCGCGCATCGCCGCCGCCATGCCGCCCGGACCAAAGGTCAGGTCCATGTCGGAGATCACGCCGACCACCGGTTTCTTGGGGTCGCTCAGCGCGTAAACCAGCCGGGATAAATCATATTCCAGGAACGGTTCGCGGTCCTGGTTGAAGAACGGAATAACTTCGCGGGTATCGGTGGCGCCGGTCCCGATCAGGCCGAAATAGGCGGCGCTTCCGCTGGCCTGATCGAGCGGTACCCCTTGCAGGCCGGCGGCAACCGCGCGGTCTTCGGCATCCGAAAACGGCTCGGGGTCGAGCACCTGAAGCGTGATCATGCCGTGCGAGCGGTTGGCGTACTCCTCCAGCAACTCGCGGACGCGCTGGCCATAGGTTCGGAACTGCGGCGCCGCGGCGGCCAGCGATTCCGAGAAGTACAGCTTAAGCGTGATCGGGTCTTTAAGCCCGCCCAGAATGTTGCGCGTGCCTTGGGACAGGGTGAACAGGCGGTCCGCGGTCAGGTCGAGCCGGGCCTGACGCAAGCCGGCCTGAGCCAGCACATTGATCGCAAGGAACAAGATGGCGGCGACGCCCAGCGCCGCGATCGGTAATTGTCTCCGGTTCATGGGTGTGTTCTCCCCTCAGCCGGCTTTACGCAACTCGACGACCACGGCGTTGGCGAACAGCCAGACCGCGATCAACGAGGCGAAATAAATGATATCGCGCAGATCGATCACCCCGCCCAGAATCGAGCCGAAGCGGATGAGAAAGCTGAACGAGGCGACGGTATCCACCAAAGCCTGCGGCAACACCGTGCCGACCGCGTCGAGCACGATCGGGGTTCCGGCGACCG
>SERZ01001888.1_pt1 | contig 11025 bp, 11 predicted proteins | sample 3171461 | NCBI WGS metagenome assembly SERZ01 (sample SAMN06051861, study PRJNA518727) | freshwater metagenome | biome: subpolar coniferous forest; feature: holomictic lake; material: water; isolation source: holomictic Lake 227, 6 m depth | place: Canada: near Kenora, Ontario | collected... | reverse complement strand
TGATGCTTGTCGTGCTCGTGTTCGGCGTATTTCTCGGCACCAGGCTCAATGGTGGAAAGACAGCCCAGGTCGAACAGAAACAGAAAATGTTTGAAGCTTTCAGCATGATGCAGGACCTCTATGTAGATAAGATTAACAGCGACAGTCTGGCAGGTGCCGGCATACAGGGAATGGCAGAATATCTTGACCCGCACACGGTGTATCTGGAACCGGAAAAGGTCTCCTTTTCCCAGGCGGAATTCGATGGAAATTTTGACGGTATAGGTATAGAGTTCGATGTTATCAGCGATACGCTTCTCGTTGTGACTCCTCTGTCCGGCGGCCCAAGTGCAGCAGTCGGTATTGCAGCCGGCGATCGTATTATTGATATAGATTCCGCACGAGCAATTGGTATAACACGCCAGGAGGTACTCAGAAAGCTGAGAGGCAAACGGGGAACTCAGGTCAAGCTCAAAGTATTCAGGCCACTGAACGGCAAACAGTTAGACTTTACCGTTACTCGAGACAAAATTTCCACCTCAAGTATTGACGCCGCCTTTATGCTGAAAGAACATGTCGGCTACATAAGGTTGAGCCGTTTTATTGCCACAACAGCAGACGAGTTCCGCCGCGCGCTTGAGGGGTTGAAAAAACAGGGCATGACACGACTCGTCCTCGATCTCCGAGGCAATCCAGGCGGTTTCCTTGAGCAGGCAGTTGAGGTCGCCGATGAATTTCTTGCCAAAGGGCAACTTATCGTCTACACAAAAAGCCGAAAAGGCGGCTCAGATGATGAGCGCTATATCGCCAAGTCGGCTGACGACGGCTTTAAAAAAGGAGACGTGATAGTCCTGGTCGACAAAGGCAGCGCATCAGCGTCCGAAATTCTGGCAGGAGCTCTGCAGGACAACCAAAGAGCCATTGTTGTCGGAGAACTTACCTTTGGCAAAGGTCTTGTGCAGCGGCAGATTCAGTTTTCCGACGGATCCGCCATCCGATTAACCGTGTCACGGTATTACACACCGTCAGGTCGTCAGATTCAGAGAGTGTATCACAAGGGAGTAGCAGGACGTGAGAGCTATTATAAGGATTCCATGACCAGCATTCTTCCCCAAAAACTCTTTACCAATCCCGACAGTTTGTTGTATCTTAGAACTGACGGAGTTTCCGTATATAAGACTTCATCGCTACCTAAATTGATATCCGGACTTAAAAATCAGGATGTAAAGCAGCAGAAGCGTTTGTCCGCGTTACGGGATGCAGGCGGTGTTATTCCGGATTACTGGGTCACAGGAGAGACCTTGTCTGATTTTTATCAGAAGCTCTTCCAGTCGGGTTCTTTAGATGATATTGCCCGCAAGATTCTCGACGATCCTCACAGCACAGTTCAGAGTTATCGCACCTCACTGGAAATCTTTATAGCAAAGTACTCCGAAGAGAGCAGTTTCCAGTCACTTGTAATAAACACCTGCAAGGCAAAAAAGATAACCTTCGATAAAAAAGGTTTTCTAAGGGACAGAAAAAGCATTGCACGCGCTGTAAAGTCAAAGATTGCACATCAGCTTTTCGGTGCCGAAGGGCAGATAAAGTTTCTTGTTCGCGATTCCGATAAAGTTGTCAAAATAGCCGAATCAGTGCCAGGCAATCGCCCATAGCAGCACAGGGAAGAGCAAACTACTTTTAACTATTATTTAAACGAAATAAACGCGCTGATCATGTCATTAATGGAAAAAATCAACAGTGCAGCCTGTACGTTACGTCTAAAAAACGACTGGTTGAAAATCTTTACCTGCCCGCTCCCGTCATCCGACTTCCTTTCATTTGTCGGTATTGCCACCATCGATGCTCCACAACATGCAGTTATGAGTTTGTTGTACGATATAGATGTTGCAACCGAATGGGTATGGAAAACAAGGGACATGCGCGTTCTTCAGGAACTCTCCGAAGAAGATGGGCGCATTGTTTACCAGTTGGTCAGCGCCCCCTGGCCCGTTTCAGACCGTGAAATCATAACCCGATCAACAGGCTACATGGACCCTGAAACATCCGAAGTTTTTATCAAGCTCGAATGCAGGGCCGACTTTCTCCCCTTAAACGATAAATATGTTCGTGTTCCCCAACTCGAAGGAGCATGGAACATTATCCCACTCTCACCAACCCAGAGCAGGGTAGTCTTTCGTCTTCACATCGAACCAGGTGGCGAAATTCCATCATGGCTTGCTAATATTGCCGTTATTGATACCCCCTATCATACTCTCACCAACCTGCGAGAAATGGTCAAACGTGAAAAATATCGTACTCCAATAGATGCGCCCTTTAAAATGTCAGCCAAAGATGTCATCCAGAAATACGAGAAATTTATAGCCGAGTGATTTCTTTTCTGATATTTTTTAGTCTTTGTATTAATAAACCACACAACAACAAAAAGGTATGGATGTTGCGTTAATCCTTAACGGGAACTGGCAATTTCGTGTTGAACACAAAGGTATCAAAACCTATTCATCCAAAGTAGAGGGTTCCGATATTCATAGCTTTAAGGGAGAAGTCGAAATACAGACCCCTTTAAAAAAGCTCATCAGCCTTTTTCACGACATGGAAAACTACAATCGCTGGGTGCATCAGCTTGGCGAAATGGAAGTCCTGGAAAAAAATGATGTTATCGATGTCGTTGTGCGTCAGATTATCAAAACACCCTGGCCCCTTCAGGAACGGGAATTAATCATGCGAACCGGTTTATTATCAGCAGGGGACAATTCCATTGCAGTCACCATGAAAGGCGAACCGGACTTTCTGCCAGATAACCCTAAATACCACAGAGTTCGTCACTCAACAGGGTTATGGGTATTTACCCCGACCGGTCACGAAACCGTCCATATCACCTTTGTCATGCACATCGATCCCGGTCAGGATGTGCCGGCTCCGGTCAGCAACGCAGGAATGTTCGAAGTCCCGTTCTATTCAATGAACAACCTGCGAAGACTTCTGATGGACAGCTCCTACAATCCTCTCTATCCACAGGATATCGAACAGCACATCTCAATTATTGAAGAAGTTCCTGATAAGCTCTGACCAGTTTTTCAGCCCTTACCGGCACAGCACCCACCTCCTGGCAGACCGTTCCCGCTGCCAGGTTCGCAATAGTGGCATTAGTAATAATATCGATACCGGCAGCAGCACCAAGCGCAAGAACCCCGATAACGGTATCCCCGGCACCCGAAACATCCGAAACCTCAAGCGACGTTGCCGCAATATGAGTAAACGATCCGTCAAAGACCGTCATACCCTTTTCACTCCTTGTAACAATAATTGTCTCAGTCTTCAGTTTATCCTGCAGCAGTCGACAAGCATTTTCAACATCATCGTCAGTATTGTGCAGCACAATACCCAGTGATGCCGCCATTTCAGAAAGGTTCGGCTTAAAAATAGAGCACTCCCTATACGTCAAAAAATTCTGCAGTTTCGGATCCACCAGCACCGGAATATGGCGTTCCCTTGCAGCCGCAATGACATGGCGGATAATTTCCGGACTAAGCAGTCCTTTATTGTAATCTTCCAGCACAACAGCATCAATAACGTCGATTACAGCATCAAAAGAATCAATCACCCTCTGCTCAATAACAGAATCCACCTCTTTTTTGCTTTCAAAATCAACCCTTGTGATATGGTGGTTTTGCGAAAGAATTCTCGTTTTGCAGGTTGTCGGCCTTGACGCATCACTTATCAGTCCACCAGTGGCAAGACCCCTGTTCCGAAACAGTTCAAGCAGCATTTCGCGGTTGCTGTCCGCACCCGTAACCCCGATCAGAATAGTTTCAGCACCAAGCGACAGAGTATTAAGCGCAACATTTGCCGCCCCCCCCAACCGGTGATCCTCATGAGTTACATCAACAACCGGTACTGGATACTCCGGTGAAATACGCGAAACATGCCCGAAAATATACTTGTCAAGCATAATGTCACCGATAACAGCAATTCGCTTGCTCCGGAAAGAGTTCAAAATGGTTTCAATAGAGCGTAAAGTCATAACATCTTGTTTCGTGATATGTTCTTGAGTCAAAACACAAAAAAAATAGCACTAATAACCTTTTTAGGCAATGAAGATATGATTCTATCATTTTATTTTTTGCTATTTTTTGTTATAATCAAAGCTAAGCATTTTTAAGCTTTGTCTGAAAAAAGATAGGACCCAATGTTCGATAGTCTAAGTGATAAATTAGAGGCCACCTTTAAAAAACTGGCAGGTCAGGCCACCATCAACGAGATCAATATTGGTCTCGCCATGCGCGATATCAAAAGAGCTCTCCTCGGTGCCGACGTCAACTACAAGGTAGCAAAGAAATTAATTGAAGATATAAGGGAAAAATCCCTAGGCGAACAGGTCATCAAAAGCGTATCGCCAGCCCAGATGATTGTTAAAATCGTCTACGATGAACTGACCGAACTTATGGGCGGAGAACAGAAACCGCTCAACCTGACCCCCAAAAAGCTTCCGGCAATCATCATGGTTGCAGGTCTTCAGGGATCAGGAAAAACGACCTTCTGCGCAAAACTAGCACTGCGCCTTAAAAAGAACGGCAAAAACCCCATGCTTGTAGCCGCCGACGTTTATCGTCCGGCAGCAATTGACCAGCTTAAAGCCCTCGGTCTGCAGGTGGAAGTTCCCGTATATTCCATCGACGAACAGGATGCCCTCAAGGCAGCCATCCAGGGTCTCGAAGCAGCAAGGTCATCAGCAAGAGACGTTGTTATTATAGATACAGCCGGACGCCTGCAGATCGACCAGCAAATGATGGCCGAGGCTGAGGCAATGAAAAATGCTCTCAAGCCCGACGAGCTCCTTTTTGTTGTCGACTCCATGATGGGTCAGGAAGCCGTCAACACCGCAAAAGCATTCAACGATCGCCTCGACTTTGATGGTGTCGTACTTACCAAGCTTGATGGCGACTCCAGAGGTGGAGCAGCGCTTTCAATTCGTCAGGTAGTCGAAAAGCCCATTAAATTCATGAGCGTCGGCGAAAAGGTAGACGACCTTGACACGTTCTATCCCGACCGTATGGCCCAGCGAATTCTCGGCATGGGCGATATCGTCAGTTTTGTAGAAAAAGCCCAGGAAAACCTGGATCTCGAAAAATCCCTCGAGATGCAGAAAAAACTCATGAAAAACGAGTTTGACCTCAACGACTTTTTCGACCAGCTTCAGCAGCTTAAAAAAATGGGTTCGATTCAGGGATTGATAGAAATGGTGCCGGGACTCAATAAAATGGTACCAAAGCAGGACCTTGAAAATCTTGACTTCAAACCAATTGAAGCCATGATCAACTCCATGACCAAACAGGAAAAGCATAACCCTGATATTATCAACGGCAGCCGCCGTCAGCGCATAGCCAAAGGCAGCGGTACTAAAGTTCAGGAAGTAAACCTTCTTCTCAAGCAGTTCGGAGAAATGAAAAAGATGATGCGATCAGTATCAAAGCTGTCCCAATCCGGCAGAAAAATTACCTCGCAGAATCTTGCCCTTGATAAGTTTTTAAAACGATAAATTACACTCACTGTTAACAGTTCACAATAACTAAAATATTTTAGCCTTGGTAAAGATCAGACTGAAAAGAGCAGGAAGAAAAAAATTGCCGGTATACCAGATTGTTGTTGCCGATGCACGCTCACCACGGGACGGCAAATTTCTTGAAATTGTAGGCCATTATCAGCCAACAGCCAAACCGCACGCAGTAACCATTAATAAAGACCGTATTGTCTACTGGATGCAGACCGGTGCACAGCCGACAGCAACAGTACACAGTTTAATCCGTACAACCGGATTGCTCTACGAACTCCGCCTCAAAAGTATGGGTCGCAGCGAAGCAGACATTACAGCCGAAATGGAAAAATGGCAGGAGCACCAGACCGTAAGACGCCAGAAACGCCTTGCGTTAAAGTCTCATCGTCGTCATGCCAAAAAAGAGGCAGAAGCGAAAGCTGCTACAGGTGGAGAGGCCTAATCATCCATAAAACGGTGAGGTCAGGATGGAACTCTATCTAACAGGTGTCATACTCAAGCCCAAAGGATTGCAAGGCGAAGTAAAAGTTGAACCCGTTACCGATTTTCCTGAAAGTTTTCTTTCCCGCCGTGAGTATTACGCCGGTAAATCTATCGATTCTGTTGAGCGGTTAAAAGTAAAAAAAGCCGCTCTGGCAGGAGGATTTGCATGGTTGTTCTTAGAAGGGATAGAAACGATGGAACAGGCAGAGGCACTTACAGGCTGGAAACTGTTTATAACTGAAGATCAGCTTATTCCTCAACCGGAAAATCGTGCGTATCTTCACGAAATAATAGGCATGAAGGTTCTTGACCGTAACCGGCACGAAGTCGGTACAGTCACCAATGTTTTAAAGATGCCCGCAAACGAGGTTTACGAAGTACAGGTTGGCGAAAAAAAGATTTTACTGCCAGCCATAGAAGAATTTGTTGAAGAGTTCAGTCTGCGAGACAGGCACATAGTTATACCAAGATTCGACGAATTTCTATAGCAGGCCAAAGAAATCAGTCGAAAACAAATTGAGCCCATGAATGCAATAAGGATTGATGTGATTTCCGTCATTCCTGGTTTTTTTGATTCACCGCTGGACAATGGACTGTTAAGCATTGCCCGAAAAAAAAACCATGCCGACATTCATATTCATAACTTGCACGACTACGGACTGGGCAAGTACAAGCAGGTAGACGATTCACCATTCGGGGGTGGCGCAGGGATGGTACTCCGGCCCGAACCCGTATATGCATGTATTGAAGCATTGAAGGCAGAAAGAGAGTACGATGAGGTAATATTTCTTACTCCCGACGGAAAGTTGTTTGATCAGTCAATGGCAAACAGGCTTTCAAGAAAACAAAACGTGATTATTCTCTGTGGTCATTACAAAGCCATCGATGAAAGAATCCGGCAGAATTTGATTACTATGGAAATATCCATAGGAGATGTTGTAGTTTCAGGCGGTGAAATACCCGCACTTGTTCTTATGGATGCAGTTGTCAGGGTTATACCGGGTGTTCTTGGAGACAGCGAGTCAGCACTGACCGATTCGTTTCAGACAGGACTATTGGATAGTACATATTACACTCGTCCTGCAGAATTCAGAGGACTAAAGGTCCCCGACATTCTCCTGAACGGGAACCACAGCAAAATTGAACAATGGCGAAGTGAAAATGCTCTCGAGCGAACTCGCCAGCGTAGACCAGATCTTCTTGATCATTAAGTTTTAGAGGAATTAAAGAAAAACATAACGTAAATAGTTGTTGTCATGGATCAGTTAATTAAGTTAGTCGACGCCACCCAGGCTGTTACCGATTTTCCGGAAATCAACCCAGGTGATACTGTAAAGATACAGTTAAAGGTTATTGAAGGCGAAAAAGAAAGACTTCAGGCATTTGAAGGTATCGTTATCAGCGACAGGGGAGTAGGCGGTAACAAAACAATCACCGTCCGTAAAATATCACACGGCGTAGGTGTTGAGCGTATCATTCCGGTAAACTCACCAAACATCGAAAGCGTCACCGTCGTCAAGCACGGCAAGGCAAGAAGAGCAAAGCTGTTCTACCTCCGCAAACGTACAGGCAAGGCCGCACTAAAAGTCAAAGAACGCAAGATCGTAGAGAAAGCCTGAGTCCCAAACCAATTAGTATAAACAAGTCAATCCGGCATGCCCAAAACATGCCGGATTTTCCTGTTCCCCATCGCCTTCCTCTCCAGCATTCCCTCCGATACAAACCGATGAATTGACGAATAAGGCCAATCAATCGGACTTGCCACATGCCCATGTTTAACAGGATTGAAATGAATGTAATCCACATGCCGGGCAAAATCCACATTATTTCGTATCAGATGCTCCCAGTACCGACGTTGCCAAATGCCACGCTCACCCTTCTTGAGACGGCTTTCACAGATCGCCTCCCCGGTTTTGCTAAGTCTAATGATCTTCGTTTTTTTTTCAGAGAGATCTGCAATATGGATTATATCCATGTTCCTGAATTGGCACCAACCAAAGAAATTCTGGATGCTTTTAAAAAAAATAAAGGTGATTGGCACGTCTATGAATCCGACTTTCTGCGGCTATTAACCATGCGTGGTGTCGAAAATTCAGTTAGCCGTGAAATTATTGAAAATGGTTGTCTGCTTTGCAGTGAACATCAACCGGATTTTTGCCATCGGCGTTTGGTTTCCGAATACTTAGTGCCTGAACGAAAAGGCGCTATGATATTATATAATAATGCGTTATATTGGTATTTGAAGATCGAAAATATTTGAAAATCTTAGGCAATCCTTGATCAAAAGCGTAATAACACCTCATTACAGGCATTTATGACGGAGAAAAGGTGTTACAGGGTACCCTCAGAAAGAAACCAGTTCCAAACTTCGTTTGCCGAAATCCAATATGCGTAGCGTCATCAACCACCAAATGATGTTTGGTCGTACCGATATTTCTGCCATTGTTTTTGATCCGAAATGCCGCGATGATATGCCAAAAATCTTGCGAGGGCTTCAAGGCATTTACACAAACGAGGAGTTACGCAAACGAGTTTTTTTTATTCTCGAAGAAGTTCGTCCAGACCGGAAAAAAGGAACCGGGAAAGCTGATGCGAATACCGGGCGTCCCGGCATGGAGCAATGGGCAATCCTGGTGCTTGGCGTTGTTCGATTGGAACTTAATCTTGATTACGATCGGCTTCATGATTTGGTCAATCACCACGACACACTTCGCCAGATGCTTGGCCATAACGATTGGACTGATAAAACCGCTTACGAGCTTCAGACCATCAAGGATAACGTCCGACTGTTTACCCCTGAATTGCTTGATCGAATCAACCATGAAGTTGTGCTTGCCGGTCATGCCCTGGTAAAAAAAAAGAAGAAGAAAATCTCATACCTCTAACGGCCCGAGGTGATTCGTTTGTGGTTGAAACCAATGTCCACTTTCCCGCTGATACAAGCCAGTTATTTGACGCAATTCGCAAAGCCATTGAGGTGAGTGCCCTATTGTCCGAGCAGCAAGGTTCAACCGAGTGGCGTCAGTTTGCTCACAACATTCGGGGCATAAAAAGAGCTCTTCGTGTTGTGCAAAAGCTCAAGAACTCGACATCCCAAAAGCCTGAAAAGAAAGCCCTCAAAGATCAGGCAATAAAACAAGCACATCGCGATTATCTTGCCGCAGTTCTCATTCAGTTACAACGGGCAGTGAGTACCGGTTCAGAGCTTGGTGGCGTCAACCCGTTGCTGCTCAACAAGCTAAATCACTACGTTGCCTATGCTGAAGTCCAAATGGATCAGATTCGTCGGCGGGTGCTCAACGAAGAGATTATTCCACATGCCGAGAAAGTGTTTTCCATTTTCCAGCCACACACCGAATGGATCAGTAAAGGCAAGGCCGGCGTGCCTGTTGAGTTGGGATTAAAAGTCTGCATTATCGAAGATCAGTACCGCTTCATCCTGCATCATCAGGTCATGGAAAACGTCACTGATAGCGACATTGCAATCTCCATTATTGAAGAGACCAAGAAGCGTTTTCTAAACTTGCGAGCTATCAGCTACGACAAAGGTTTTCATAGCCCAGATAACCAGACAGGCCTGAAAGAGCTTCTCGAAAAAGTTGTTCTACCGAAAAAAGGCAAACTCTCAAAAACCGACAAAGCTCATGAATCTGAACCAGAATTCAGGAAATTGAGAAGGCAACATTCGGCTGTCGAATCGGCAATCAACGCACTTGAGGTTCATGGACTGGATATATGCCCTGACCATGGCATCAAAGGATTCAAGCGTTATGTCGCCATTGCGGTGCTGGCTCGCAATATTCACCGTTTCGGAGTGCTCTTGTCACATCAGGATGCGAAGCGACATCGAGGGCCTTACAAAAAAGCCGCCTGATCGGGCTCCGAAACAAGGTTTTCTCACCAATTCGCGGGGAGAGATCCGTTCGTTATGAAGCTTTTTGCAGCAAAATTCAGTAGTTTATTCACGGTGTGTCCCGATCAGCACAATAACGCCTGTGGATGATCATTAAAAACGTTTTTGACCCGACGGGAAGTTGTCAAATTTTCAAAAAACAGGGGTTTTCTTTCAGACACTATATAGGTTTCGAACGAAAACGAGTCCGGTATGGTAAAATGCTTTGTGCCTGGGGAAAGGGTACGGATGCGACTGATGGCGAATGTCCTGATATTGTCTCTCAATTCGCAATAGCCGATTAGGTACCAGGTATCTTGCATCTGGGAGTAGTGAAACATATAGGGATGTATGGTCCGCTCCGTTACTTCCTGATTCCAGGATGCTCGATATGTTATAGTGATTTTGAGTCTGCTGCGTATGGCATCTTCTATGGTTGCAAAAAATCGGGGGTCGAAGGCCGGGGGTGAAGGTTTTTCGAAAGAATAGATATTGAGAAATTCATTGACGTCGGATGAATCGGGAAGATACTGCCGCATTTTATCGAGTGCACGACCGACTTCGTCGTAGAAGGGTGAGCCCTGACATTGTGCCAGAACTTTTTTGGTAGCAATCAGGGCTGCTGCCTCTCCTCGCTCAAGAAGGGTGGATGGCAAAAAATCCCAGCCGGGTTTTTCGTAGTAGTAGCCTCTTTTTTTCTGATCGTATTCTATTGGTGCATGGAGCAGGTCGCGCATGTAATCGACGTCGCGCTGGATGCTTTTTGATGAGACCTCAAAATACTCGGCAACCCTGGTGCAGTTCGGATAACGGTTGCTCTGCAACTGCTGATGCATATACTGCATGCGGACGAGCGGTGGTCGGGATTGCCTCATGGTGATCTTGTCTTTCGGGTTAGAGGAAAATTTTGAATCATTTCAGGAATATACGATGCATAGTGGGACAAAAGGTGTCCATGGTGTTTAATGTATTTTCCATTCACAGCAAGACTTTCCTCTGGCTTACACTGAGCCAGCACAAGGGGGCAATGGGAGGGTTATGCAAATACTGAGGATTTTTTCTTTGTGGTTTGGTTTTGTTGGGGTTCAGGAATCACCCCAACCTACGGATTGATAGA
>SERZ01001887.1_pt1 | contig 11034 bp, 4 predicted proteins | sample 3171461 | NCBI WGS metagenome assembly SERZ01 (sample SAMN06051861, study PRJNA518727) | freshwater metagenome | biome: subpolar coniferous forest; feature: holomictic lake; material: water; isolation source: holomictic Lake 227, 6 m depth | place: Canada: near Kenora, Ontario | collected 2013-06-25... | reverse complement strand
GTTGAAACTGTGGGGTGCCATCATTTACAGGTAGTATTTCAACAGCCGGTAATTCACGTTTTTCGCCCACCAAAGCAACAGGATCTTTAGCCATATAGTACATATCGAAGAGAATTGCTTCTCCAACAATATCCATCATATTGATATTGTTCATGTAAATATTTTCAACAATTCCACCTCTGCCCCTAGTTGTTTTAAATCTGAGTCCAATATCTGTTCCAATAAATGTACAATTTTCAACAAACAAATTTTTTGCCCCTCCACTCATTTCACTACCAATCACAAATCCACCATGTGCATGATAAACCGTGCAATTTCTAACAACCATATTTTCGGTAGGCATTCCCCTTTTACGACCATCTTCATCTCTTCCAGATTTAATAGTGATGCCATCATCGCCTGTATCAAAAACGCAATCTTCCATTAAGATGTTTTTGCAACTCTCCAGATCAATTGCATCAGTATTTGTTCCATACCACGGGTTCTTAACCTTTAGTCCGCGAACCGTTATTTGATCACTCATTAAAATGTGTGTAGTCCATGCTGGTGAATTTTCAAATGTCACTCCTTCGATCAAAATATTTTTCGAGTTGGCAATTCGCACCATATTGGGTCGTAGAAAATCTTTTATTTCTTCAAAGTCTTTCAGTGTTTTTCCATCGATCAACTTTCCAATGTTTTTTTCTGTGGAAGCTTTTACTGCAGCCTGCGATGGATACCAAGTTTTTTTGTCCTCCGTAAGTGCTCCTTTATATTTTTCTAGATGCTTCTTCCATTCACTCTCATTCATCTTTTCTTTCTTGAGCGGTCTCCAATAGAATCCATTGCCGTTCAATATTCCCTTGCCTGTGATAGCAACGTTTACTAGATCTTCTGCAGTAATGGGCGACATACACCTTGCAGCATCCACACCTTCAAAAGAAGATTTGACTAATGGATATTGAGAAAAGTCGCTAGTGAAAATCACCAATGCCCCTTTTTCTAAATAAAGATTGATATTGCTTTTTAAAACAATCGGGCCTGTAACCCATGAGCCAGCTGGGATACAAACTGTACCACCTCCGTTTGCTGCCTGCTGATCGATGGCACTATTTATTGCCACCGTATTCAAAGTTTTTCCATCAGCAATTGCACCGAATTTCTCAATGCTTATAGTGTCGCGTTTAAAATGAGGTTCATAAACTTTGGGCAATTCAAAGGCATATTTATTTTCGAAACCACTCAGTTTTAAATAAGGTGCCAAACCCAATTGTTGTGAAGCTATTGATTCACAAACAAGTGATGCCATAGAAGATGCGCCATAATAACTGAAATGTGTATTGTCTTCTTCTTTGCCTTTATAATTTTTAAAATGATTCTGAGGAATGTTTAAAAATATTTTTCTGCTTCCCTCCACTCCTTGTGCTACGATTAGTTGCTCACTAGATTTGTGTAAATCGATCAAAGGAACTTTCATCATTGCTGCAACTTCCTTTACTACAGATGGATAGTCACCATGTTGATCAACAAATTTTCCTTTCTCATCAAATTTTCTGCGCATGACAGGTGTGATCAAAATTGGATTGGCAGATTTGCTTCTTACATCATTGATAAAACGTATCAAGTTGTCTTTATACAAGGTATGAGCCGGAGCAGAACGAATACTATCATCTAGCTTGCTATCGTTGTGTCCAAATTGTATTAAAACATAATCACCTTTTTTTATCCGGTTCATCACTGTATCCCATCGACCTTCCTTGATAAAACTTTTAGTGCTTCTACCATTCACTGCATGGTTTTGAATGCTGATTTCATTGGTGAAGAATTGCGGAAAAATTTGACCCCAACCTCGCTCCGGATTTTCATCAAGAGGTTTATCAGCCATCGTAGAATCGCCAATTAAAAATACAGTGATTCGAGATTCCGGTATTGCAAAACTGCAAAGCAAAAAGACAGAAAAAATAAAGTAAAAACGTTTCATGGTATTACAATCGTTAAGCAATTTTAACTTGCTGATAATGAAATAAAAAAGCAGTGGCAGCAAGAACTGAAATTCAGTAAACAATGCTACATAGATATTAACGAAGCATGTGCATTATTGCTATATTTTTTTACGCAAACGTTCCCGGTATCGTTGCCTTAAATTACCTGATTTTACGCAGCTTTCAGGGTTCTGAGACAACCGTTCAACCATTTGAATCCATATTTTGTAAACATTCAAACAAGCTGCTAGCATAAATACAGTATTTTAGTACCTCATTAAAGGGAAATGAAGCTTAATTTCTTTCTATGAAATTCGAAGCAGTAACCATAAAAGATATTGCAAAAGCACTGGGACTGTCCACTTCAACAGTTTCTCGGGCTTTGAGGGATAGCTATGAAATTAGCCCAGCAACAAAAAAGCAGGTTCTGGAATATGCTGCCGAGATCAATTATCGCCCAAATCCAATCGCACTTAGTCTTAAAGAGAAAAGAAGTCGCTCTATAGGAGTCATTGTTTGTGAAATTGCCAATAGCTTTTTCTCGCAAATCATTAATGGGATTGAATCTATCGCATACGACAAAGGATATAATGTCATCATATCTCAAAGCCATGAGTCTTATGCCAGGGAAGTGATTGACCTGAATTACCTGGCTTCTCGTTCCATTGATGGACTACTCATTTCAGTTTCTGCAGAAACAGAAGACCTTTCCCATATTCAATCGCTTCATGATCGTGGTTTCCCGATCGTGTTCTTTGATAGGGTTGCTGAAAACATTCAAACCCACAAAGTAATTGTCGATAATTTCAAAGGCGGTTATGATGCCACCATCCACCTAATCGATAATGGATTTAAAAGAATTGCCAATCTCGCCGGATCTCCATTATTGTCGAATACCAAAGAGCGATTTGACGGTTACACAAAAGCACTAGAAGAAAGAGGACTTGTATTTGATCAAAAATTAACGAGCCATTGTTTACATGGGGGTATGGAATATGAGGAAGTGGAAACTGCATTAAATGAGATCATGGCTAATCCTAACAAACCAGATGCCATTTTAGCTACGGCAGATAAGGTAACCACAAACTGTTTACGATATTTCAAATCAAAAAATATCAAAGTCCCAGATGATATTGCCTTGATGGGATTTTCAAACCTTGACCTTACCGATCTACTTTCTCCTTCTCTCTCCGTAGTTCGCCAACCAGCATTTGAAATGGGTCAAATCGCCACAGAATTATTACTACAATTAATTGAAAGCAAAAGACCCGTTCGCGATTTCGAAAAAAGGGTGTTGCCATTACAACTCATGGCGCGAGAATCTTCCATTAAAAAATAAAAAAATCTACTTCTTTGGATCCCAATCGCCGAAGATAGTTTTCAGATTAATTTTTTGTATTTCTTCCAGAGTTAGAATCTTAGCCCATTTTACCCTAGCCCCATTATTTGCACCAAGACCAGTACTATTGTATTCTGCATATCGTGCGGTTAATTCATTGGCCGGGTTTTTCCAGTTGTTCCATCCTTCTGGAATAATATGTTCGCCAAGTTCACAATTGATATAAGTCACACTAGCATTCGGTTGCCAAGGGCGACCTAAAGAAACTTTATGAACACTGGTATCGGCAGTTAATTTACAATTGAGGAAAACAAAACCAAAAGGGATTTCCCTTGGTGTAGAAGCAGCAGTAACGTGCGAATTCTTTTTACTATGAATATGACAATTCTGAAATACTGCTGTAGCTGGACCAAAAATAAAATCTGTTGTTCCTTCGATATAACAATCTTCATAAAACTGTTTGGTCCCTATCCCACTACAAAACAGCACATCTTGGAAACCTAAAAAATTGCAATTTGCAAAGTGTAGTCGATTGCCATTTGCAAATACTGCTACTGCTTGTCCGGCTGTAAACCCTGCATTGTTTTGAAAACTGATATTCTTTGCAGTGAAATTGTCGGCATAAACAAAAAAACTAGCAGATGACCAGGTATTCACAGTATCCCCGTTTGGAAATTTTACGCCAGCATGATTATTATAAGTTAAAATGGTAGAAGCTTTATCTTCTCCTTCAATGGTCACAAAATCTTTCCTCGTATCTAGTACAAGTCGTTCATTGTAAACTCCCTTTTTTATATAAATCAATATGGGCTCTTTATTATCTGCAGGCACTGCATTTAGTGCAGCTTGTACAGTAGTGTAACTTCCTTTCCCATCTTTTGATACGACCCATTTTTTTGTAGTCTGACCAAATACAAAACCAAGTGGTATTACACAAAGGAGTATGATTACGATATTTTTCATGGTAGCTGTATTAAAAAATCTACTTAAATTAAAAAATCCCGTCCTAAACTTAGGTACGGGATTTTTAATACTGCTTGTTAATTAGTATCCTGGATTCTGTGAAAGATTTGCATTGGCATCTCTGGCAGGTTGTGGAATTGGACTAAGTTCAGATTTTCCTGAAACAAATCCTGTTGCATATCTTGAGAGTGCTGTAGTATTAATTGCTGCACTAAACCAAACTACTTTGGTAGTTCCAGTAGGAGTACTTGTTGGTGCTGCTTTATAAAATGAATTCGCCCAAAGTCCACCTGTGAAAGTATTATCATCAGATGTTGAGACTGTCTTATAATACATTGCAATTGGCAATGTGTTATAAGGAGCCGTTAAGGTAGACATTGCCAAAAGAGCTGCTTTAGTATCACTCAATTTTTGAGCTAATAAATTCCAACGAATCAGGTCAAACTTCCTTACACCTTCACCACCTAATTCTAAAGACCTTTCTTTAACAAGTGCTGTAAAGAATGCAGACTTACTTAATCCAGAAGGTAGATCAACAGTTGCATCGGCTGTAGTAATTGGTTTACCATATCCTCTTCTTCTAACCTGATTTACTTTATCATATGCAACAGCTGTTGGTCCATTCAATTCATTTTCTGCTTCAGCATACATCAACAGTACATCAGCGTAACGAAGGATCTGCCACTTCAAACCAAAATATTGAATGGCGTTTGTAGGTGAAACTATCGGATTTGTAATCCAATCTCTTCTATACTTACCGTCGCAAATAGCAGTAATAGCCTGACCAACTTTAGTAATCCCATCTGCAGCAACATTATATACAGCACAAGTAACATCTCTTCTTAAGTCGGTAGAATCGAATGCATAAAAATAGGTAGGTAATACATTAATACTTTTATTACCGAGCGCATTTACAGTAGGACCATTATAGTAGCCCAATTTATTATCTTCTGCTCCAACACCACCGATACCACTTGCTTGGAACATCAATTCTCCTTGTGGATCTGCAACTGCGTGTGCATTTACCTGATCTCTCCAAAGTGCTTTAAAGCTTGGATTTAAAGCATGCTGAGTAGAATTAATGATATCGTTACATTCATCTTTTGCAATTTGATAGTAAGTAAGATAATCAGCATTGCGTTTCATAGTACCATCTTGACGCAATGAATAGCCACCTCTGAAAAGTGCAATTCTTGCACGAAGACCTTTTACTGTTCCTTTAGTGATTCTTTCATCTGAACCATCGCCAATTGCAGCAAGTTCATTACGCCAAGGAACTAAATCTTCTGCAATTTTAAGATCGTCTAATAGATGATTATACAGTGTGTCGCGGTCAGTTCTGCTTGGGAAAGGATTTGAGCTTGCTAATTCAGATGCTGGTCTAAAATGTGCGGGAAGGTCTCCCCAAACCATGATTGCCTCTAAATAAAATTGCGCTCTCAATGTCAACGCTTCACCATACATTCTTTGTAATTGCTTTTTCTCTTGATCGCTTCCTCCAGTATACAACGCCATTTTAGGAATATTAACGATACAGATATTAGCATATTCAATACCAGTAAACAATTGGTTGAAAGGGTTTGTCAATTGTGCATTACCAGAAGTAGCGGCATAGCGAGCAATATCTCTTCTATCATTATCAGCCGCACCTGTTGGTCCTTGCATTTCGTCGTTATCAACGGTATAATAAAGGCTTAAACGAATCCCAAATCCTGCATCACCAACTAATCTACTATAGACACCTGCAAGAGATTTGTATGCACTAGGCACATCATTAAAGGCAACATCCACACTCACATCAGTGATGGGTTGCTGGTCAAGGAATTTCTTACAACTGCCTAGCAGCAACAAGAAACCTGTTTAAGCTATTAAAGCGAGTTTATAAAAATGTTTCTTATTCATATCTTAATTTTTAGTTGGGTTTAATTAAAAGCTTGCATTGATTCCGAAAATAAAGCTGCGACTTTTTGGATACGCTGAGTAATCAAGACCCGGAGTTAGCGGGCTATTTCTTACACTTACTTCCGGATCATAACCAGAGTATTTAGTAAATACTGCTAAGTTATTAGCTGTAAAATAAACTCTCAATTTGCTAAACAATTTCATTTTAGCAGTTGGAATAGAATATCCCAGTGTAACGTTGTTAATCCTCAAGAATGATCCATCTTCAATTGCCCAAGAACTTGGATAGAATGCACCAGAGCTTTTAATTGGCTGCCACATAGTAGCATTCGCATTGATCGCATTCAATACATCTGGAGACATACCTACTGCTTGGTTGGATGAGTTAATCCATTGTGTTGTTTGTCCTAATGCAGATACTACTTTCCATCTACCTTCCATCATTTGCAACATATTTGAGTTAGCAGTATATCCGTTAGTAAACTCGATCTTGTTTGCATTGTAAATACTGTTTCCATAAACGAAGTTTACAAATACACTCATATCCCAATTCTTATAGGTAAACGAGTTATTTAAACCACCGGTGAACTTTGGAGTTGGATTACCAATAAAAGTTCTATCGTTATTTAGATCTACCACACCATCATTATTCAAATCTTTGAATTTCACAGAACCTGGTTGAACTGTTCCAATGATGGCTGCATCAGTTACTGTACCTGCTTTTAAAGTATATACAGAAGTTGCTGGATTATAATCAAAGTCGCCGGTTTTATAAAAACCATCACTCACTAAACCATACATGGAACCAACTGGCTGACCAACTTTTACGATATAATCGGTAGGCTGACCAGATACACCCCAGCTAGCTGCTGGATAGAATAATGTTTGGTTTGTACCTAGTGCTTCTACTTTATTTTTATTAAATGCTATGTTGAAATTTGCATTCCATGTAAAGTTCTTATTACGAATAATGGCTGCGTTCAATTGGAATTCAACACCCTTGTTAGAGGTTTTACCAATATTTTGTAACTGTGAAGAATATCCATAAGTTGAGGCAATTGGAACATTCAACAATAGATTTTTGGCGTTGTTAAAATATGCGTCAACGCTTAAGCTTACACGGTCTTTAAAGAAAGAGATATCCATGCCATAGTTCTGAGACACATTTGATTCCCACTGTAATGCTTCATTCACTAAACCTGCAGAATAATATGCAGTAACTGCTTGGTTATTGATACCATAGTAGTATGCTCCATCATTTTTAAATGTGGTCAAGAACAAATAGTCATTGATACGGTTGTTACCAACTTCGCCATAACTTGCTCTAAACTTCAAGTCGCTAATGGTTGTTGAATTCTCCATGAATTTCTCATTCTTAGCTCTCCATGCAACAGAAGCAGCTGGGAAATAACCCCACTGTCTGCCTGGCGCAAATTTTGATGCACCATCTGCACGAACGTTAAAAGAGAAGTAGTACTTATTTAAATAATCGTAATTAATTCTGCTGAAGAAAGAAAGATTGGTATATCTAGTTTTACCAAGTCTAGGATAACCTGTAAATGGAACACCTAAACTGAGGTTTTCAAATGCGGCATCTGGACTAGTTAAATTAGGATAGTTCTTCACTAATTGTGTTCTAGTTTCAGTACTTAGGTCATAAGTTTCTTCACCCACTAAGAAATCAAAATCGTGTTTCCCTTTGTATTTACTAATTGAATAGGTAAGTACATTGGAATTAGTGATTGTTTTTCTATTTACAGTATCTAATTGAGCGATTGGTTTTTTAGAACCAGATATTACAGAGTATGGAGTAATTGAATCACTAAACTGACGATCAACGAAATCATTCTTATCATAACCGAATGTTGATTTGAAGGTCAAGTTCTTCGTTATATTATATGTTATTGCAGCTGTTACATTAAAAACATCCGTAGTTTTTTTCCTGTATTCTTGATCTGAAAGTAAAATTGGATTGATCAGATTTAAACCATTACCTACATTTGGATCGGCCAAAGGATCTGACATCGTAACATCTTGATTAGGCGATAAAAATGGCCTGTATTTAACAGCATTACGCAATCTACTATAAGAAGAACCTTGATCAGAAGATACCCCTGCACCCAATACATCTGTATGGGTATATCTCACACCTGCAGATAATCTTAAATTATTAGTAATCCTGTATTCAGATTTAAAGTTTAACAAATGCCTTTTATAATCTGAATTCAATAAGATTGCTTTATCACCATTGTAAGTATATCCAAAATTGTAAGTGATTCTTTTACTACCACCATTCAGGTTTACGTTATGGCTTTGTAATGATCCTTGTTGACCCATTACTTCATCTTGCCAATTTACAGGTGGCGCATTTCTATAATTACTCAAGGTATCCCAAGTGGTTCCAAAGTTTTTCAAGAAAGTGGTACTATCTGTTGCACTACCTCTTGATCTTTCTGATTGATACAAGACATAATCGTATGGGTTCATCACAGCTAGTTTATTAGCAATTGATTTAACACCATAAAATCCATTGTACGAAACAGTTAGTCTTCCGATTTTACCGCTTTTGGTGGTAATAATAATAACACCGTTAGCACCTCTTGCACCATAAATGGCAGTAGCTGCCGCATCTTTTAAAACGTCAATGGTTTGAATATTTTGTGGTGATAATGAACTTAGTCCGTTTTCAACCTGTACTCCATCCACAATGTATAAAGGAGAGTTATCACCAGTAATAGACATACCACCACGAATACGAACTCTAACATCCGCATCAGGAGAACCTTCTGCAGTTGTAGCAGTTACACCCGCTAATCTACCGTTCAAAGCCTCAGCTGCTGAGTTAACCGGGATATCTTTTAGATCTTTTGCACTAACGCTTGAAACAGAAGCCAACAAGTTTTTACGTTTGATGGTTTGATAACCAATTACTACTACTTCCTCAGATTCTTTAACCTCAGGAGTTAGTGCAACATCGATTACATTCTTACTATCAACAGCGATGGTTTTGCTTGCATAACCTACATAACTATATACAAGAGAAACATTTCCATTATCTACTAAAATGCGATAATGTCCAGTTGCATCGGTTGCAGTACCAGACTGACCACCAGCAACTCTAATGTTCACACCTTCTAAGGGTTTTTTATCTGCTGAAGTGACCGTTCCCTTTACTTCAAACTTTTTGTCCTGTGCAAGCAGGTTTTCCGACTGTATCAGTAGGAATCCCAACAGCAGTAAAAAACACAGGTTAACTTTCTTCATAAGCATAAGCGCGCGTTTAAACAATCATTAATGGATATATACAAAAGAGTTGAAATAAGGGTATAAGCAAGCATTTTGTGTGGATTCAACACTAAAAACAAGGCACTGTTTTTATTTTGGGGCATGACAAGCGGTTTAAGCATCAAATCGTAGTTGTTAGAACTCTTTAGCACAGTTTAAGGATACCTTGTTAAAGCAATCCTAAAGTAATTCTACCCAATGCTACATTTATCTAGACAATTTGAAAGGGGATTTCGTGTTTTTTTCTACGCAATCGTTCCCGGTAACGTTATCATTTTTATTAATTTGAAAATATGGGATAAGCCCGGTTTTTTATACCTATGAAATCCCTATTTTTAGAAATACCTTCTAACTGCTTGCTATGTCATTCACTAAACCTCGTCTGAGTTTTTCGCAGATCATCAATATGAATGTGGGATTCTTTGGAATTCAATACAGTTTTGGCTTACAGCAAAGTGCCGTTAACCCCATTTATGACTTTTTAGGTGCAAGTCCAGACCAAATTCCAATCCTCAATTTGGCGGGACCAATGACAGGTCTTTTAATTCAACCAATTATAGGTGCGCTGAGTGATAAAACATGGCATCCTCGTTTCGGCAGACGTAAACCATACTTCTTTATCGGAGCGCTTTTTTGCAGTCTCTGTTTGTTCATTTATCCATTCAGTAGTTCGCTATGGATGGCTGGTGGTTTGTTATGGGTGCTTGACGCAGCTAATAATACGGCAATGGAACCCTATCGCGCTTTTATAGCCGATAAATTACCTCCTTCTCAACACGCCAATGGCTTTTTAACGCAAAGCTTTTTTACCGGACTCGGTATTACGCTAGCCAATATTTCGCTTTTTGCTTTTCAGAAAGTTGCTTTTTTAAAGCAAATGCATGGACAAATTCCTTACTGGGTTTTCGGTTCCTTTTTCTTGGGTTCGATCTGTTCCATAAGCTCTGTGCTTTGGTCAATCACCAAGACCCCAGAGATCCCTCCAACTGATGAAGAATTAGCCACATTGAAAGCTAATAAACGATCTGTATTTGGTCCGTTTATAGAAATCTTCAGTGCCATCAAAGACATGCCGAAAGTGATGTGGCAATTGGCATTGGTTTATCTGTTTCAGTGGTATGCCCTTTTCTGTTATTGGCAGAATGCCTCCAAGAGTATTGCACAATCGGTTTGGAAAACATCACCAACAAAAAATCCAACACTCTATCAGGAAGCCGTAGGTTGGGCCGGCTTGGTTAACGGTTGGTATAATGTGGTAACATTTTTGTCGGCATTTCTATTGGTAGGTTTGGCAAAAAAATACAGTCCGAAGAATGTACACGTTACTTGTTTATTGATTGCAGGATTAGGACTATTAACTTTCCCTCATATTGAAAATCAATACTTGTTATTTGTTCCAATGACTGGTTTCGGAATTGCATGGGCCAGTATGATGGGGGTTCCTTATCTCATGGTTGTGAATGATATTCCAAAAGAACGTTACGGTGTGTACATGGGTATCATTAATATGATGATTGTAATTCCAATGATTTTACAGACCACTACTTTTGGATTTGTATTGAATCATTTTCTAGATAATGATCC
>SERZ01001880.1_pt1 | contig 11088 bp, 10 predicted proteins | sample 3171461 | NCBI WGS metagenome assembly SERZ01 (sample SAMN06051861, study PRJNA518727) | freshwater metagenome | biome: subpolar coniferous forest; feature: holomictic lake; material: water; isolation source: holomictic Lake 227, 6 m depth | place: Canada: near Kenora, Ontario | collected... | reverse complement strand
TGCACTCAACGATTACGACGTTGTGTGGGCTGCTGCCGGACATCCGCACACTGTTTTTCCTACAACGTATGGCGAATTATTAACAGCAACCAATGCCAGACCTTTGGTCGTTGGAGAGTAATGACTGCTTTGTGGAGTAGAAGTTACGGCAGCGGAGAGCCTCTGGTATTGATTCACGGTATGGGGTCTGCTTCAAGTGCGTGGAGCCTGATTGTGCCCGAGCTTGCAAAAAAATATCGAGTCGTTCTCGTTGATTTACCTGGACACGGATCTAGTCCATTGCACAGTAAAAATGAGATGGATCCTCATTCACTTGCCGAGACTGTCATTCGTGAATTAGACAATCAGGACGTTGAAAAATTTCATGTGGTTGGAAATTCATTGGGAGGTTGGGTCGCACTTGATCTCGCTGCTGAACATCAAGACCGACTTCTCTCCGTTACCGCCGTCGCACCTGCAGGCTTGTGGCTCGCGCCGGTGAATCGCAGACTTCCTATCGGAGATTTTGCCCGTACTTTGGCAGGCGCGACTTACCCACTTGCGCCATACTTTATGCAATACAAATGGGCTCGAAAGGTTGGCTTTGCGAAAGTTAGCCCGAAGTGGAAAGAATTGCCGACACATGTAATTCTTGATGCTGTAAAGGCGATGGGTACTTCCTCTGGATATTACCCTGCATGGGACTCTCTTCTTTCGCTTCGATTTGATAAAGCTATTTCAGAAAAAATTCCAGTAACAGTCATTTTTGGGGACAGTGACAACACATTGCCTGCCAAAACAAGTCAAGAACGTTCACTGGCTCCAACACATGCAAGATGGGTTCGCTTTTCAGAGTCTGGTCACGCTCCGATGTGGGATCACCCCGAGGAAGTTATTGCAGAGATTCTCGAAACAACTTCGCGGGCTGCGAAATGACATTTGTTTATCTTTGGAAAATTAGAAGTCGAAATATCCCACTAGCACTTTTGCATATGGCCATCGATCGTTTTCTGCTGTCACGTATTCCAGGTGTTACCTTCTTTAAATCCATCGGTACAGGCACTGGGGAGAAATTCACCCCTTCGGATGCAAACCCTCATGTATGGGGGTTGATAGTCGTCACAGATGATGCTGAAGACATTGCATCATTAGAGAAATCATTTCCTATCCGATCATGGAGAAGGAATTCGATTTCAGAATTAAAGCTCGTTCTCTCCCCCATAAGCAGTCATGGAAAATGGGCTGGAAAAGAACCTTTCAAGGTTGTTGAAAAACTTCAAGGTAAACAAGTCGTTGCCATTACTCGTGCCCGAATCAAGTGGAAGATGAATCTTTTATTCTGGAGATCAGTGCCTGCTGTAACAGATTCACTTCACAACCAACCCGGCTTAATCCGCGCGATTGGAATTGGTGAAGCACCTATTGGCCTTCAAGGAACACTCTCAATCTGGAGCGATGAGCAAGCACTTCGAGCCTTTGCATACAAGGGCCAAGCCCATACTGCGGCAATTGCAGCGACCGAGAAGCATCGTTGGTATTCCGAAGAACTATTCGCGCGTTTTGCGCTCGTGAGCGAACAGGGAGGCATTTAACGAAGCCATAAGGCAGAATAGCGGCATGTCCATTCGCCAATTCAGGCCTCGTGAGCGAAGCCGTCGTGGAATGACGTCAAAACAAAGTTGGATTCTGTATTCGGTAATCGGATTATCGATTTTCTTGCAAATTCTCTACCCACTTGCGCACGGTGGACTTCTACGATTCACGACTATCGCATTTATTTACACGGGCGCCTTTGCGATGCTCATACATGCGCTTTTCTCGTATGGCCCTAAATATTTCACAATTTATCTTTTTACTACTTTCCTTTTCGCTCTGGGAATTGAACAGGTGGGAAGTCGTTCTGGCTGGCCGTTTGGCACATACCATTATTCAACATCCCTTGGGCTTCAAATTTATGGAGTTCCATTAGTAGTTCCCTTTGCATGGTTGATGATGGCGCATCCCATACTTATTATTTCTCGCAAAATTACTCATCATTGGATTTTCTTAATTGGCGGATTTGGCCTTGCCGTTTGGGATCTATTTGTGGATCCACTGATGGTTTCAAGTGGTAGATGGAGCTGGAAATTAGTTGGTCCTAGCGTTCCACTTGAACCCTCCATCCCGCTCTCAAATAGTGCAGGTTGGCTTCTAAGCGGTATGGCGCTGATTGCAATCCTTCATAAAATTCTTCCAAAAGAGCGACGAAAGGTAGGGGCTTCTACAGGAGCTGTCGATTTCTTCCTGGTGTGGACCATTTTCTCTGGAGTTGTTGGAAATATTTTCTTCTTCCACTCCCCTGGCGTTGCGCTCGTCGGTGGAATTCCATTTGGAATTCTCATGTTTGTGTACTTCTTTAATTCTCGCCTCGGGCGACCAGACCAATTCTAATTATGACCTTTTTACTCGTGCTCTGCGCGTTGGGCACTTTTCTTACAACTCTCAATGCAATGACAATGCGGGTTGCTCGAAATAAAGTATGCAACATCTCAAGCTCTGTCTCGGTTCTGATACCAATGCGGAATGAAGAGAGAAATGTCGCTGGAATCATTACGTCAGTTCAATCATCCACGGGGATCGATCAATGGGATGTGACCGTGCTCAATGACTCTAGCACCGATAAAACGCTATCAAAGCTTGAAGAGTATGCAATTTCGACGATCAATGGCGCAGAACTTCCAGATGGATGGCTTGGGAAGAATTGGGCGTGCTGGCAATTAGCCAAGGGAGCGCAAGGTGATTTCTTAGTCTTTCTCGACGCCGATGTCCGTATAACTTCTGAGGCAATTAGCTCAAGTATCACTTTAATGAATACATTAAATTGGGATTTCATCTCCCCCTATCCAAGGCAAATTGCAAAAACCTTTCTAGAGAGAATCATCCAGCCACTCTTGCAATGGTCCTGGCTAGCATCTGTGCCTCTTCGATTAGCGCAGCGACTTGGTATTTCATCAATGACAATCGCCAATGGGCAATTCTTTATTGTTAAACGTTCTGCATATATGGCGATAGGCGGTCATGAAGCAATCAAAGCCGAAGTCTTGGATGATCTTCGTCTGGCTCGAGCGCTCATCGAGGCTGGATTCCGCGGAGGTGTAGCTGAAGGAAGTAGCGTTGCTGAGTGTCGCATGTACGAGAACGCAATTGACCTCGTTGATGGATACACAAAATCACTGTGGAACGCTTTCGGTGGAATTTTCGGAACAATTCTTACAATTGGGATTCTATTAACGACACAGGTGGCGCCAATTTTGCTTGGAATTGCCGGAAACATCTACGGGTGGATTGCCTTCTTTATAGTGTCACTCTCTCACGCGATCGCGGCACTTCGAACAAGAAGCGCACCCGCCAATATCTTCCTACATCCTCTAGCCGCCATTTTTCTTATCGCTTTAATTATTGAATCGATGCGAAGAAAGAAATTTGGCACACTCATTTGGCGTGAGAGGTACCTTCCTTAAATGGGCAAAGTTATTCTTATTGGTGCTGGAATCGGCGGACTAGCCACGGCCGCCAGACTTGCAAAAAATGGACATGAGGTTTCGATTTATGAAGCATCCGACCGCGTCGGAGGTAAATGCAGGACTGAGTGGATAGGTGATTACGCTTTTGATACGGGGCCCTCACTCCTTACTCTGCCAGCGGTATTTCGTGATCTCTTTATTCGAACCGGAAAACGCTTTGAACTAGAAGTTGGCCTTCAGGGAGTTGATCCTGCTTTTGCCTATCACTTTGCCGATGGCGTGAATTTTGAGTTCCCAAACCTTTCTCTCCCAGAGATATGCAACTCAATTGAACGAGCATTGGGCAAAGAAGCTGCTGATGAATGGCACTTATTGATGCAAAAAGCCGAACGAATGTGGGATGCATCCAGAGGACCATTCATCGAATCTGAGTTGCCTTCAATACTCACTTTGATCAAAAGCAAAGGCTTCCTTAAGGATCTCTGGACTATTGCTCCATGGAAATCTCTTCGTTCCTTTACAGCGTCGACTACTTCTAACCCCTATCTTCAAAAGATTGTGGACAGATATGCGACATATTCCGGTTCTGATCCCCGGAAGGTTCCAGCAGTTCTTCTGACTATTGCCTTCGTTGAATCCACTTTTGGTGCATGGCATCTTAAAGGTGGACTGGGGACACTCTCAACTGCGCTGGAGAGACGATGCCAGACTCTTGGCGTTGAGATTCTTCTCAACTCGCCTGTGTCACAAATTCTAGTCGTTAACGAAGAAGCGATTGGAATCAAATTGCAATCAGGGCAAGAGATTTTGGCTGATTCAGTTGTCGCTAACGCTGATTCAGAAATTGTTTACAATCAACTTCTGGACAGAAGTGTTAAGTCTGCTAAAAGTGAGCGGCGCAAGCTAAAACGTTCGGAGAAATCACTTGCTGGATTTTCATTGCTTCTTGGCTTAGATAACTCAAAAATTGAAGGCACCATTCCGAAATTGCGACATCATAATGTTTATTTTCCCGAAGATTACGATCAAGAATTTGAATCTGTCTTTAAAGATCAAAAACCGGTTGAAGATCCTACAATTTATATTTGCGCCCCAGCCGATCCAGAAATGGTAAAAGGCAACGAGAAGGAAGCATGGTTTGTCCTTGTAAATGCTCCAAGGCATGACCCTGCCAATGGCTGGGATTGGAAAAGGAACCCTGAGGCTTACGCAAAACAAATTCTTTCTAAACTCGACGCACTTGGATTGCGCGTATCGGAAAGATTGGAAGTGATGGAATTTAGAACTCCCGCAGATCTGGAAAATTCCGTAGGTGCTCCCGGCGGATCAATTTACGGTACATCCAGCAACGGCGCACAAGCTGCATTCAAAAGAGCAAGAAATCGATCACCGGTGAAGAATTTATATTGTGTCGGAGGTTCAGCTCATCCTGGTGGTGGATTGCCACTTGTTGGAATGAGCGCTGAACTTGTTGCCGAAGCTATCGGGCCTGCGGATGGCTCTTCTTCAGGCGGACATAACCATCATTAAAGACCAATGCGAAACTTACGAGCTGCATAATCATCCACATCCAGGCAACTCTGTTTACCAAATGAAAATTTGTCTGCATAGAAATCATGGCAATAAAAAGTAGAGATGCTCGAACAGGACGCTCGGCAATTGTCACTTGTTGGATTTCGCTAGCGCCTAGACCACCCATACGCGCCCGTACATATTCTTGCGTTCCTGCTGCAACCCAAGCAATGGTGATAACAACTATTGGGGCACCAAGTGCGAAGAAGGCGAGTGCCCAGAAGAATTCAGAGACGCGGTCTGCGACAGAATCAGTAACTGCCCCCCATTTGCTATCAATTCCACGAACCATTGCGAGTGAGCCATCTATTCCATCGCACAGGAGTGAAAGAACGAGCAAAGAAATTCCAAGGGCAGAATGAACATATCTCCACGTACAAAAGGCGGCAAAGGTTCCAGCGAGTGTTAACACATGCGGTGATACTTTGAGCGCGGCAAGAGGCCTTACGAGAATAAAGGAAATACTAAGCCAGGCCCTGACAATTCCTTTGACCTGGGTATCTCCATGAAGAGAGGACCATTTTCGAAAAAACTTCTCACGCTCCACGAGTAATCCCGAGATTCTTAACAATTTGAAGCGTCGCTGTCGATGTATTCATTGTGTAGAAATGTAGCCCTGGAACATTTGCCTCAATGAGATCGCGGCAAAGTTGGGTTGCAATTTCAATCCCAATCTCACGAACTGCTTCGGGATTCTCTTCATGACCAGCAAATTGAGAAATTAGGCTGTCAGGAACCGGAGTGCCATCAAGTTCTGCCATTCGAGAAAGTTGCTTGAGATTTGTTATGGGAAGGATCCCAGCAATGACGGGAAGCTTTGAACCTTTACTTCGAAGTCCTTCAACTAGCGTTATGTATTTATCAATCTCAAAGAAGAACTGCGTTGTCGCGAATGTTGCTCCAAGCTCTTCCTTGCGGATCAAAACTTCAATATCTTGAGCAAGGTTTCCTTTTGACGCAGGATGACCGTTTGGAAATGCTGCTACTCCAATTGTGAATCCCCCACGTTTTGCAGCAAGTTCAACCAATTGATCGGCGTGATCAAATCCTCCAGCATGACTTGTCCATGGTGCACGTGGTCCACCGACAGGATCTCCCCGAAGGGCAAGGATGCTTGTGATTCCGGCGCTCTGGTAATGATCCAAGATTGAACTCAACTCAGCCTCGGTGGAGCCAACACACGTGAGGTGGGCAACCGTAGAGATGCCAGTCCTTGAAGTGAACTCCTCGGCGATGCGAATAGTTCTGTCGCGAGTACTGCCACCTGCGCCGTAGGTCACAGAGACGAAGTCAGGATGAATTTCACGAAGCCGCTCGATGGCAGCCCATAGCTTCTCTTCCCCGGCTTCATCCTTGGGAGGGAAGAGCTCAATGGAGAGAGTCGGTGCCTGTGAATTATCCATAGGGGGTTCAGGGTACCTTTATCGAATGGATTACACGCTCGAATCTGGTGTTGACCCGCTCCGTGAGGCAATAAATAACTCCCTAGCCCAATTCGTCGACCGCGAAAATGAATACCTTCGTGAAATTGCGAGTGAGCTCTACCCGGTTGCAGATGCTTTAAAGAATTTCCTCATTGATTCCGGAAAGCGTTTTCGTCCACTCTTTGCCGCAGCAGGGTATGTAGGAAGTGGCGGAGTTCTAGATACTGCTTCAATAAATGCAATCGCCTCAATTGAACTAGTACATGTTTGCGCGCTCATTCACGATGACGTCATGGATGGCTCAGATACACGCCGCGGAGCTCCTTCAATTCATCGACTCTTTGAAAAACTGCATCGAAATGACTCACTCAAAGGTTCGCCAGAACAATTTGGAGTTGCGAGTGCAATTCTGCTTGGAGATCTCGCCTTAGTTTGGGCCAGCAAAGCTCTTCACGAATCTGGCATGCCATCGCAATCCTTGCTTCGCGCTCTTCCTCTTTATGACGAAATGCGTGTGGAACTTATGGCGGGTCAATATTTGGATGTGTATGAACAAGCACTTGCAAGTGAAAGCATCGAGCGCTCATTGAAAGTGGCACGATTTAAATCAGGCAAGTACAGCATCGAGCGGCCACTCCATTTTGGCGCATCTCTTTCTACAGGGCAAAATCTTTCGGCATATACTGGCTACGGCATCCCACTCGGTGAAGCCTTTCAACTACGAGATGATTTACTCGGCGTCTTTGGAGATCCAACACAAACTGGAAAGCCAGCAGGTGACGATTTACGTGAAGGAAAGCGCACAGTTTTAATCGCAGCCACATTGCAACGTTCCACTCCGGATCAAAAGGCGCGCATAAATTCACTTCTTGGCAAGCAGGATTTAGGGATTTCAGAAGTTGAAGAATTACGAGCAATAATCACTTCAAGTGGCGCCTTGGATTTCGTGGAAAAAATGATTACCGATCTCACCCAGGAATCACTGGCGGAACTTGAAACAGGAACAATTACTTCTGATGCAAAATCTTTTCTTATCCACATGGCAGATGTCGCGACAAAACGGAGTTACTAATGGCAAAACGCGTAACCGGTCCCACTAACCATGTCGTAATTGTCGGAGCAGGCTTAGCCGGCTTGAGTGCGGCCCTTCGGTTGGCTGGAGCAGGACGAAAAGTCACCGTCGTTGAGCGCGAGTCAGTGCCGGGAGGGCGCAATGGCTTGCTAAATAAAGATGGCTACGCTTTTGACACAGGACCAACTGTCCTGACAATGCCAGATTTAATTGCCGATGCATTCGCATGTGTAGGGGAAGATTTGAAGGATTGGCTTGAGCTCATCCCAGTATCTCCTCTCTATCGAGGCTTTTTCGATGATGGATCGCAGATGGATGTCCATGCCGACACAAATCGAATGCAGGAAGAGATTCGCACAGTTATTGGAGATAAAGAAGCTGCCGGATACGCAAAGTATGTTGACTTTGTTACAAAGCTTTACAAGTACGAGATGAAAGATTTCATAGACCGTAATATCGATTCACCGCTTAATCTTTTGACACCAAATCTTGCAAAGCTCGTTGCTATTGGGGGCTTTCGTAAACTCGCTCCAAAAGTGAATCAATATATGAAAGATCCGCGCACTCAAAAGATTTACTCATTCCAAGCAATGTATGCCGGAGTAAGTCCTCAACAAGCCCTTGCCATCTATGCAGTCATTGCCTATATGGACTCAGTGAACGGCGTCTTTTTCCCAAAGGGCGGAATGCACGCAGTTCCGCGTGCAATGGCAGCGGCCGCCCAAAAACATGGCGTTGAATTCAAATATAACTCGACTGTAACGAGTGTAGAACACGCGGGTGGCCGAGCCAAAGCAGTCATCACATCAACTGGTGAACGCATAACCTGCGATGCCCTCATTCTTAATCCTGATCTTCCAGTTGCTTGGAAAGAACTATTGGGAACCGTTCCTCGCAAAGTAAAGAATCTTAATTATTCACCATCGTGCGTCACGATGCTTGTCGGTTCTAACAAAAGTTATGACCACATCGCTCACCACAATATCCACTTTGGAAAATCATGGGATGGCGTATTCGATGAACTCATCAATAAAAAAGTCCTTATGTCAGATCCAAGCGTGCTCGTCACAGTTCCGACACATGACGATCCCTCCCTCGCTCCCGCTGGAAAGAGTTCGTATTACATTCTCTTCCCTACGCCAAATTTGACTGCAAATATCGATTGGAAGAAAGAGAAGAGCCGTTACCGAGAGGAAATGGTGAAAACTCTTGAATCTCGTGGATACACAGGCTTTGGTGATTCGATTGAAGTTGAACATATAACCACTCCCCTTGAATGGAAAGAGATGGGACTGGAAGCCGGGGCACCATTTGCAAGTGCGCATACATTCTTTCAAACAGGACCTTTTCGCCCGGCAAATATGGCGCAGGGCTTTGAAAATGTGGTTTTTGCAGGATCGGGAACTCAACCAGGTGTCGGCGTCCCGATGGTATTGATTTCAGGACGATTGGCTGCTGAGAGAATCGTTGGCCCAGTTAAATAATTTAGAGTTAAAAAAAGGCGCCGATTTCTCGGCGCCTTTTCTACGATTTCTTCTAATCAACCAATCCAGGAATTGAGTGGTGATGACAAGAAGTAGATGACAAACAATCCAGAAACCAACAAGAGAAGTGGGTGTACTTCTTTGCGGCGGCCTTGTACGAAGCGAATGATTACGTGTGAAACGAAACCAGCTCCGATACCAACTGAAATGCTGTATGTAAATGGCATCAAGATAATTGTTAGGAACGCTGGAATTGCAATTCCAAGATCCGCCCAATCAATGTCCTTAACTTGCGTCATCATCAAGAATCCAACAATCACAAGTGCTGGAGTTGCAGCCTCGTAAGGGATCACTGCAACAAGTGGTGCCAAGAATGTTGCAAGCAAGAAGCAAATACCGGTTACAACTGATGCAAGGCCAGTGCGCGCGCCTTCGCCCACACCTGATGCAGATTCAATGTACGAGGTATTTGAAGATATGCCTGCAGCTCCACCAGCTGCAGCAGCCACTGAGTCAACAAAGAGAACTCGCTCGTTGTTAGGTACAGTGCCGTCAGCACCAATCAAACCTGCTTCATGTCCAATCGCTGTGACAGTTCCGACAGTGTCGAAGAAGTCAGAGAGCAAGAGTGTGAAGATAAGCAAAATTCCAGCAATAACTGAAACATGCTTGAAAGATCCAAGTAGGGAGAAGTGCCCTAGAAGATCAAAGTGAGGTGTCGCTGTAATGTGATGTGGAAGTGAAGGGATGTTTAGACCCCAACCCTTTGGATTGCTCTTTGTTGGAGAAATGAAACTTGGGCCAATCTTGAATGCCTTCTCAAGAATCACAGCAAGAACAGTGGCGGAAACAATTCCGATAAGAATTGCACCCTTTGTTTTGCGAACCATCAAAGTGATAATGATGATCAAGCCAACAAGAAAGACCACGATTGGCCAGCCAACGAGGTTTCCGTTATCGCCAAGTTGCACCGGAACTGGTCCGGTACCTGTGCGACGAACGAAGCCTGAGTCCACAAGGCCGATCAAGGCAATGAATAGACCGATACCAACTGAAATTGCGTACTTCAACTGTTGTGGAACTGCCTTAAATACTGCAGTACGGAAACCTGTCAAAACAAGAACAGTGATGATGAGGCCTTCAAGAACAACTAGACCCATCGCATCTGCCCATGTCATGCGCGATGCAATTCCATAAGCTACGAAAGTATTGAGTCCAAGGCCTGTTGCAAGTGCCAATGGGAAATTTGCAACTACACCCATTAAAATTGTCAGCACGCCGGCAACGAGGGCCGTAGCTGCAGCAATGAGTGGCAAGTTAGCTCCAAAGCTTGAGAATCCGCCTAGGAACTTGTGGTTTCCATCAACTGCGCCACCGAGAATAAGCGGATTGAGCGCAACTATGTATGCCATTGTGAAGAAGGTGACTAAACCACCTCGAACTTCGCGGCTTACAGTTGAGCCACGTTCGCTGATTTTAAAGAAACTATCAAGCATGTCGTACCTCTCTGATTTTGGTATCGGGGGTGTTTGCGACCCCGTGCAGTTTAAATCTGGATGCAAGCCAGGAGGGAATAACAGAAATTTAGTGGCTGGCACCTTGAATTGAAGCCCTTCCCACAGGAAAGTCTCGATAAATCTCTCAATCATCAGTGAGATTTGAGCGTGGGCGTGTAAGTAGACTCCCTACATGAGTGAATTGAAGGCCGCGGGAATTACTGACCCAGTTTTGGCAGCCTCCTACGCTCAGTGCAAGAAACTCAATTCTCAACACGGTAAGACTTACTATCTTGCAACCCTTCTTCTTCCTGCCGCAAAGAGACCCTTTGTCCATGCTCTTTATGGTTTCGCCAGATACGCAGACGAGATTGTTGATGATTTATCGTCAACTCTCACAGATAGCGAAAAGGCGGCGGCTCTCAAAGGCTGGGGCTCCCAAGCGATCAAGGACATTAGCACTGGGGAAAGTTCTGATCCCATCGGTCGGGCTTTAGTAGATACCGCAAGGCGCTTTTCTATTCCCGTCGCATATTTTGAATCCTTCCTCCATTCAAT
>SERZ01001879.1_pt1 | contig 11102 bp, 12 predicted proteins | sample 3171461 | NCBI WGS metagenome assembly SERZ01 (sample SAMN06051861, study PRJNA518727) | freshwater metagenome | biome: subpolar coniferous forest; feature: holomictic lake; material: water; isolation source: holomictic Lake 227, 6 m depth | place: Canada: near Kenora, Ontario | collected... | reverse complement strand
GCCCTGCTTTGGATGGAACGCCTGGCATCCTTTTCGCCACATCTGGGTGGCGCCGTCTGGCACGGCAGCGCCACACGCCTTTCCGACATCTACATCCAGCTGTTTTGTGATGACAGCAAAGCGGCTGAGCTACTGCTGATTGATCGGGGCCTTGACTATCTGGCCCGCAGCGTCACGGGCTTGCACGGTGAAACGGTGCCAGCCTTGAGCGTACATGCCTTCTGCCAGGATCTGAAGGAGGACATCGGCGTCCACTTGCTCATTTACGATTACGACGATCTGCGCGGTGCGCTGCGACCCGACGCCAAAGGACGCCGTCCGCGCGGTGATCTGGCGGCGGTTCGGCAGTTGTTGCATGATCAGAGAATATGAAGAATTCAGATCCACATCAAAGTCGACGTGGCTGGCTTGTCGGTGCCGTGGCTGGCGCCGCCACGCTAGGCGGTATCGGCCTCGCATGGCGAAGTTCGGAGAAGAGCCCGCCCCCACACGCCCTGGATTCAGCCTTTTGGCAATTGGAATTTGCAACGCCCGGCGGTTCAACTCTCTCCATGCACAGCCTGCGCGGCAAGCCATTGCTGCTCAACTTCTGGGCCAGCTGGTGCCCCCCTTGTATCGAAGAACTTCCTCTATTAAGCAGTTTTTATAGACAAAATGTAGCTAACGGATGGCAAGTTATTGGATTGGCAGTGGATGAACTTGATCCCGTGAAACATTTTCTGGCGCACTCACCGGTCAGTTTTGCTGTCGCATTGACAGGAATTTCCGGGATCGAACTCAGCAAGTCTTTAGGTAACTTGATCGGCGGCTTGCCTTTCACGGTCGTGATCGACCAGAACGCCCAAATCATTCATCGTAAAATGGGCAAGGTCACGCCCGACGAATTGCGAAACTGGCTTGAGTCCACGTAGAAATTCAGCTCAAAAGGAGAGATGCCGCGACTTCACCCATATCCATGGGTTCTGTGAAATAATTACAAATAGCTTATTTTTTGATAAATTTAATGTAAATTAGGCGGTTGTTGATAGAACTTTGCTGGAGACCTCATGGATCTAAGAAAATTGAAGACGCTGATTGACCTGGTGTCCGACTCCAACGTTTCGGAACTGGAAATTACGGAGGCGGAAGGCAAGGTCCGCATCGTCAAGGGAAACGGCGGAGCGACATTCTCGCATCCAGTCCCGACTGCGGTGGCAGCGGCTATTGGCACCCCGACGGCTGCCACAACGACTTCACCGGAGTCCACGGCTGCGTTGTCTCCCACCATTGTTACCCACAACGTCAAGTCGCCGATGGTCGGGACTTTTTACCGATCAGCTTCACCCGGCGCCAAGTCATTTGTCGAAATTGGTGACTCCATCAAGGCTGGCGAGACCATCTGCATCATAGAAGCGATGAAAATTCTGAATGAAATTGAGTCTGACAAATCGGGTGTAGTAACCCAGGTTCACTGTGAGAACGGACAAGCGGTTGAATACGGGCAGCCACTATTCACCATCGAGTAAAGCCAGGCGCCACAATCCATGTTCAAAAAAATCCTGGTTGCCAATCGGGGCGAAATCGCCCTCAGAATCCAACGCGCCTGTCGCGAGCTCGGCGTGCGCGCGGTCATGGTTTACTCCGAAGCAGACCGCGAAGCCAAGTACGTCAAATTGGCCGAGGAAGCAGTGTGCATTGGCCCAGCGCAGTCAGCGCTGAGTTATCTGAACATGCCTGCCATCATTTCGGCAGCTGAAGTAACGGACGCCGAGGCAATTCATCCAGGCTACGGTTTTCTGAGTGAGAACGCCGACTTTGCCGAGCGGGTGGAAAGAAGCGGCTTCCAGTTTATTGGGCCGACGCCCGAATCCATTCGCCTGATGGGCGACAAAGTTTCAGCCAAACAAGCCATGATCAAGGCGGGTGTGCCCTGCGTGCCCGGATCCGAAGGTGAGTTGCCTGATGATCCGGCGCAAATTCGCCGCATTGCCAAAGCAGTGGGATACCCCGTCATCATCAAGGCTGCCGGTGGTGGTGGTGGCCGCGGGATGCGGGTGGTCCACACAGAAGCTGCACTGGTCAACGCAGTAAGCATGACACGGGCCGAAGCGGGCGCCGCCTTCGGGAATCCGGCCGTTTATCTGGAAAAATTTCTACAGAATCCCCGACACATCGAAATTCAGGTGCTTGCCGACAAATTCAAGAATGCAGTCTATCTCGGTGAGCGTGATTGCTCCATGCAACGCAGACACCAAAAAATCATCGAAGAAGCACCCGCGCCCGGCATCGCACGAAAACTGATTGAACGCCTGGGCGAGCGCTGCGTTACTGCTTGCAAGAAGATTGGCTACCGGGGCGCCGGAACCTTCGAGTTTCTCTATGAAAACGGCGAGTTCTACTTCATTGAAATGAATACCCGTGTGCAAGTCGAACATCCGGTCACCGAAATGACCACAGGTGTCGATATTGTCAAAACCCAGATCATGGTTGCTGCAGGCGAAAAATTACCTTTTACGCAACGCCAGATCCAGATTCGCGGACATGCGATTGAATGCCGAATCAACGCCGAAGACCCCTATAAGTGCACGCCATCGCCTGGGCGCATCAGCATGTGGCACGCGCCTGGCGGCCCGGGCGTGCGTGTCGATTCCCACATCTATACCAACTATTTTGTCCCGCCCAACTACGACTCGATGATTGGCAAGATCATCGTGCACGGAGATACACGTGAACAGGCTTTGGCGCGCATGGTCACCGCGCTGGGCGAAACCGTTGTGGAAGGCATCAGTACCAACATTGCTCTGCACCGCGAATTGATGCTGGACGCGAAATTTGTTTCAGGCGGCACCAACATTCACTACCTTGAAGAGTGGCTCAGCCATCATCAGCGTTGAGTTGGACCCTGCATGTTTGAACTCGTCCTTCTATGCCCACAGGATCAGGTTGAGCCTCTGAGTGATGCCCTTGATGCGCTGGAAGCCCTGAGTGTCAGCGTCGAGGATGCAGACGCGCAAACGGACGCTGAAGAAGCCTTGTTTGGTGAGCCTGGTATGCCACCCCCCCAGGAAGGTTGGCAGCGTTCGCGGGTTTGCGCCCTCTACAACTCGCAAGCGCTTGCCAAAGATGCGCTGGCGATCCTGCAGGCGCAGGCGTTTTTCGCCAAGTGCTCTGTTCTGGCTACCCGGGAAGTACCCGAGCAGGACTGGGTCCGGCTTACACAGTCCCAGTTTGCGCCGGTCGAAATTACCCCTGAATTCTGGATTGTGCCAAGCTGGCATGAACCACCTTCCCAGGCACGGATCGTTATCGAGCTCGATCCCGGACTTGCCTTCGGGACCGGCACGCACCCAACCACCCGAATGTGTTTGCGCTGGATTGCGCAGCAACACAAACTCGGACGCGTTCTTGATTACGGTTGTGGCTCCGGGATCCTGGCGATCGGTGCCGCCAAATTTGGCGCTACGGACATCGATGCCGTTGACATTGACGAAACAGCCGTGCGGTCAACCGTTCTGAACGCCAAGGCAAATCAGGTGCATCTGCGCGCTGGCACGCCAGACATCGTTTCAGGGGTCTATCAAACGGTGTTAGCCAATATTTTGGCGATCCCATTGAAAGTTCTGGCACCGCTTTTGTGGTCCCATGTGGCACCCGGTGGGTCACTCGTCCTGGCCGGAATTCTTGCGCGCCAGGCGGATGAACTGAAAGCCGCTTATGCGCCCTACTGCGAACTCGACATCACCAGCCAGGAAGATGGCTGGATACGCATGACAGCGCAGCGCTAGTTCAAAGCAAGGGCCGCCCTAAAATTTACCCTTCATGAGTCTGATCACACGTTGTCCAGCCTGTCAAACCCTGTTCAAGGTGGTGCCGGACCAACTTCGGATTTCAGACGGCTGGGCTCGCTGCGGGTCATGTGAGGCCATCTTCGACGCGTCACTGCACTTGCTGGCCGACACTGTGCAAGCCGGCCCCGCAGCAAACCTTGACACGGAGCCGGAGTCACTCACAGCGAGCGACGATAGCATTGACGCCGAGCCTGAAGCGTCGCAATGGCCACCTGACCCAACATTGCTACCGGGACCGGACAGCGCCGCGCATTGCGCCCCTTCACCGAACGCAGCACCGGATATCGCTACTTTTCTGAACCTCGACCCAACCGCGGCGCGTCCAAAAAATCCGCTGCAGCGCTTCGCTCTGGCTTTATTGAGTTTCGCACTGTTTCTCGGGCTCGTCGGACAAGTTGTGCTTCATGAACGCGACCGCATCGCCGCTCTGCAGCCGGCACTGAGGCCATGGTTGGTGGCTCTCTGTCTTCCATTGAAGTGTCAGGTATCGCCGTTGCGTCAAAGAGACGCGATTGCCATTGATCGAGCCTCCTTCAGCAAGATCGACGGAAATTCTTATCGCCTGAATTTCTCTGTCAAGAACACAGCGGCTGTCGCGGTTGCGGCACCAGCCATCGAGTTGACGCTGACCGACACAAGCGATCAACCGGTCTTGCGCCGTGTATTTCTTCCCACTGAGATTGAACTCAAGTCGGACACCTTGGCCGCAGCAGCAGAATGGTCTGCTTCCCTTGTCGTCACAGCCGACCTCGCCGACACGACGCAGCAAACCGTGGGCTACCGCATCTACGCTTTTTATCCCTGAGGGACCGCGCGTAGGTCCAGATCGTTTGACGTTTTTCCAATCACAAAAAAAGCCCGATGCTTTGATGCACCGGGCTTCAAGCCGAACCGGGTTAAGGTTCAGGGCTTGCTGGCCGTCGGAAATGGCCATGCGGCCTGCGGGCTCAAAGTCGTCTGAGCAGCAGGGGCGGCCGGGGCAGGCGCTGCCTTGGCAGCGGGTGCCTTCGCGGCTTTCTTCGCAGCCGGCTTCTTGGCTGCTTTCTTGGCGGCTGGCTTTTTGGCAGCAGGTTTCTTTGCTACCGCGGCCTTCTTGGCAGGCGCCTTCTTGGCAGCGACCTTCTTGGCGGCTACTTTTTTCGCCGGAGCTGCCTTCTTGGCGGCTGGCTTTTTAGCAGCGACTTTTTTCGGAGCGGCTTTCTTTGCTGCTACTTTTTTCGCTGGTGCCGCTTTCTTTGCCGGCGCAGCTTTCTTTGCTGCTACTTTTTTCGCTGGTGCCGCTTTCTTTGCCGGTGCAGCTTTCTTTGCCGCTACTTTCTTAGCGGGAGCGGCCTTCTTTGCGGCCGGTTTTTTTGCAGTTGCCATTATTTTCTCCTTGATCAATTAACAAAGAGCACTTCATGCGAGTTGGAGAGCATGAAGCGATTCATGGTGTTGGGATTCATCCCAGCACCATGAACTCGGGTGCACAAACCGTTCCTGAATTTCTCCAGGCACACAACGATTTGTGGAATTCTTGCGGTCATATGAAACTCAAATCGACGGGACAACATCGCGAGAAACAGTTGTTCGCACGCACATCCTGATTTGTTTGTTCCAATTCAACATAAATATTTCCAATCGGTCGATTATCAGAGCAGTGAAATGAAATGAAAAGTATTCGTTCACATCACGGCTCCATCGGAGCTCGAAGTGTTGTACAGCAACATCGCCAACCACTTAACATCAGGAAAACAATGACATTGTAAAAGAGAAACACACTATATATGGTGTCCGCAGAGATTACAAGCCGCTACCGGTAGTGTCTAGGCACGATCCCAGGATTTGGCGCACCGCGTCTGCAATCAAGCGCGCACACCGACTCGTGACATCTCTCGCTCAGGAAAAAATCGGGGGTCCAATCCCAGTCCTTGCTGCAACAAGCACCAGTCAAAGCCTGCGCCTGGATCGGTCTTCCGAACGGGTGCGACGTGTTCATGCCCCGCAATCGCAGTGATCGGATAGCGCTGCAAAATGGCAGAGCACAATGCCAGCAGCGTTTCATACTGATCGGGTTCGAAAAGGCATCCTTCCATGCCCTCGAGCTCTATGCCGATGGAGTTGTCATTGCAATTGTTGCTATCCCGATAGCTAGACGCACCTGCATGCCAAGCCCGCTCATCTGCACTCACAAACTGCAACAATTCGCCATGGCGACGAATATAGAAATGAGAAGAAACGCGCAGCCCGGCAAGACTTTTGAAATAGGGATGCTGGTCCAGGTCTAGCTGATTGCAAAAGAAATGCCCCACTGCATCACCACCGTACTCGCCAGGTGGCAGGCTGATGGAATGCAGCACAACAAGATCCACCGCCGTCTGCGCCGGACGAGGCCCAAAATTCGGCGATGCCATTGGCATGGCATGCTGGTACCAACCAGCGCTCCAGAGCGCCGATCTCTCGATGCCGTCAATCCGACTCATCGAAATTTCCGCCGTAACTTTGCGCATCAATGCGCAATCTGGCAATCCGATAACGCATCTGACGCAGACTCAATCCCAGACGGGCAGCGGCGGCCGTGCGATTGAATCCGGTTTCACGCAAAGCCTGAATCAGTATCATTCTCTCTGCGCCGTCCAGGTAAGCTTGCAAGTCACTCGGCAAGCCTGATTGTTTGACTTCCGGCGCGGTTGCCTCCGCGCCACTCGCTGGCGCCGCCTGCAGGGCCAACGGCTGAGATGCTGAAGGTTCAAACTGTAACTCGTCCTCTTCTCTCAGCGCCACCGCTCGATGCAACAAGTTTTCCAGTTCTCGCACATTACCAAGCAGCGGATCCAGTGCCAATTGCTCCAACACCGCCGCAGGCAACGTAGGCACGGCGATATCTGACTCCGCCGCAATCCGGCGTAGCAGAGCTGCGCACAAGGCCGGCAAGTCTTCTCTGCGCTCACGCAATGGAGGAATATGGATCTGGATCACATTGAGCCGGTAATAAAGATCCTGCCGAAAGCGCCCTGCCTGCACTTCAGCCGCCAAATCCTTGTGGGTCGCACTGACGATACGCACGTCCACAGCCTCCTCCTGAGGGGACCCGATCGGGCGGATGCAACGCTCCTGAATGGCACGCAGCAGTTTGGACTGCATGGCCAGTGGCAAGTCACCGATTTCATCGAGGAACAAAGTGCCACCGCGAGCGGCCTGAAAGAATCCGTCGCGATCCTGATTGGAGCCGGTATAAGCACCTTTCCTGGCACCAAAGAATTCGGTCTCCAGCAGATTCTCCGGGATCGCACTGCAATTCACGGCAACCCAGGCGCCCCCGGTGCGATGACTGTTGGCATGTATGGCGCTGGCCACCATTTCTTTTCCGGTGCCAGATTCGCCAGTAACCAAAATGGGCGCCATGCTCCGGGCCACCTTGATGATCCTCTCCTTGACCAGTCGCATGGACACCGACTCTCCGACCAGTCGCGCCAGGGCTTCCTGAGCAGCAGTGCCTGACTTCGTTGCAGAAAGTGAGCCCATGCTAGTGCGTGTCCTGGCATCCTGCACCGCTGAAGCAATGACCCCCCTAAATTGTTTGAGATCCACTGGCTTGGTCAGATAATCGAATGCCCCCGCCTTGAGTGATTCGACCGCATTTTCTGCCGAGCCGTATGCCGTAATGACAACACATCGCTCCTTGCGTTGTTGGGCCTTGACATGGCGAATCAACTCCACACCCAACCCATCGGGCAGCCGCATGTCGGTGATGACAACATCAAAACGACTTTCGTTCAAGTACGCAAACGCCTCAGCCAGGCAGGAAGCCGTGGATATCGAGAAGCCATCGCGCACCAAGGTCAACTCGTAAAGCGTCCTCAAGTCCGGCTCATCATCAACCACCAGAATCCGGACATCGTTTGTTGCACCGTTTGCAGCCATACGTTCAAGTGCTTTCGCGATGGTCATTGACCCGTCGCTCGGGCTGGAAGCCGATCACAAATTCGTTTCCGTCGATCACCGCCTCACTCAATTTGCGTGATGATCGACCATAGGCAATGGAGGCCCCCTGTTCTTCGCACAACTCGCGACAAATATACAAGCCCAAACCACTGGAACGACTCTCAGAGGAGAAGAACGGCTCAAACAAATGCCTCTGCACTGACTGATCCAGGGGAGGCCCCCCATTCCAGACCCGCATAACCGACTGCCCCGACATCGCAGTACCTGTGGACACCTCGATGGCACCTTCCTGAAGCCCGCAAAAGCGTAGCGCATTGTCCAGCAGATTCACCAGTATCCGACGCAGATGCTCGGATTCAAACCTTACCTTGAGGTCTTCGTCAGCCAAGTTGAAACGCAGCAACTGTTCCCGCATATTCTGTTCCTGCCAGTCACGGCAAATTCGTGCAACCGCCTCGTTCAAGACCATCACATTCGACGCCTTCGCACGGTCACGCCGCTGAACTCGGGAAACCTCAAGCACATCTTCCACGATCTTTTCCAGTCGAGCGGCATTTTGCTTCACCATCTGCGTAAGCTGCTTATGCCGCGGATTGGCAATATCTTCATCAAGCAGGGCATTGGCCTGCACGATCGCTGCTAACGGATTTCGAATTTCGTGGGCAACGGCAGCAGACATGCGCCCCATGCTCGCCAGCTTTTCCGTTCGCATCCGAGCATCCATCTCGCCCTGATCCTGAAGAAACATGACGCACAAATGTTGTCCATGCGCACCTGGCGTGGCCGTCAGCTGCGTATGTACCCGAACGCGCAACGGGCCCTGACCCGCATGATGAATGATGACATCAGCCTGTCGGGCGCTGTTTTCAGAGAAACTCTGTTCGATCAGCTCTACCAATCCTTTCCATCCGGACAGCGCTGTCAGGCTGAAAGAATCCATACCCAAGGCGTTTTTCGCCCCCAGCATCTGGCGCGCTGCCGGGTTGGCAGCTCGCACCGTGCAGGCCCGATCCAGCACCAGAATACCGTCCGTCAAGGACTCAATCACCAACTCATTGACCTGCCGTTGCAAACGTACCGCCAACTGATTTCGCTGCGCCCGCTGCTCCACGTTGGTCAATCGGGTCGCAATCTGACTGGCCAGAAACGCGATCGAAAAACAACCAGCACCAGTCAATGCCGCCTGCAAGAAGTGGGCCGCCGCATCCATTGGAAACTGTGCCGATGCCCAGGCTGCATAAAACAACAACATGAGCGTCACGGCTGCCGCGCAGGCCATCGAGAGCAACAGGGACCCCAGCACGGACGCCATCAGAATGGGCAGCGCAAACAAGGGCGTGTAATTGATGCTGCCACCATGCGTAACTTGTAGCGCCGCAACGGCCAAGATATCGACACCGATGATGATGATCCACTGACTGTCAAATGTCTTGCTCAGGGGGCGCACGCCCGCTTTCACCCGGACACCCAGAGCCACAACGCAATAAGCCGCGCAGAACAATACCAGAGTGCTGTCCCGGCCCGACCCAAGTTCGTAGACAACCCCTTGCATTAGCAGCAGCACCAGTCCCAGCATCACCCGAGCCGTCATGAAGCCCCGCCAAAGCCGCTCAAACTCCTGGGGTCGCTCTACCGCTTCAATGCCAGGACCCAGCAAGAACGGATCAAACCAGGACTTAAGGTCTGGCTGGCGGTGCATTCAAGGTTCCGCCCGCTGGCGGTGATCAGCGCAGCAATAAGGCCCATTTCTTCCCTGCACGGCATCGACTACAGCGATATGAACCGAGCAGAGGGTACAGCCCACCATATCCAGTGGCGGCGGTGCATGCTTTGGCTTCTCCTCCTTCAGCCCAGCTTTCGCCTCCCGGTTCGAACGCCAAAGCCAGATGCCAAACAACACCAGCGACAAGACCAGCAGCAGCCTCATGGCGTACGCCCAAGAACAATTTCCATCACAAAACGCGAACCAACATAGGCCAGCAACAACAGGGCCGATCCCATGTACAAGACGCGCACCGCACGCTTGCCACGCCAGCCAAAACGTGCGCGTCCAATCAGCAGCACCGCAAAGGTCAGCCACGACAACACAGAAAACGCCGTCTTGTGGTCAAGTTTCAAGCGCGCACCGGGCCCGTAAAGCTGACCACCGAACACGGTCGCCACCAGCAAAGTCGCAGACAAGAGCAGAAAACCTGCCGTCACAAATCTGAAAGTCAGACGTTCCATGGTCAGCAGCGGCATACCGCTGTGCGGATCAGCGGCCAGACGGAAGCGTTCTTCAGCCCGCGTCATGAACCAGGCATGAACCACGGCTGCCCCGAATAAACCGTAGGATGCAATACCCAGTGCCCAGTGCAAGGGCAACCAGGGTGAGGCTGTCGGGTGCAGGGTATTGCCCGGAAATAGAACTCCCAGCAAGACAGCAATCGCGCCGAGCACAGACAGGGTCCAACGCGTCTGCAGCAAAGGATATACATGGCTCTCCACTGCGTAGACTGCAGCAATCAGCCAGGCGGTAACAGACAAGGCTGGCGCAAAACCGAAGCGTGGTTCCTGACCGAACAGGCTCACGGTGAGCAAGACTCCATGTAACAACCAGGCCAGCCAGACAGCCGCTCTCGCCAACTGCGGCCCCAAGCGTGCAGCCCCCATGGCTGACACCGAGTAGGCCAGCGCAGTGGCCACCGCCAAGGTCAAAACAAGCAGAGAAGCACTGGCTAAAATCATGCCTACAGTTTAACGTTTTCAACCCAATACACCTATGGCTTCCGCCCTCAGCGACAAACTCTCACGCCTGGTCAAGGAAATTCGTGGCCAGGCACGCATCACCGAAAGCAACGTCACCGACATGCTGCGCGAGGTTCGCATGGCCTTGCTGGAAGCCGATGTGGCCCTGCCGGTCGTCCGTGACTTCATCTCCCGGGTCAAGGAAAAGGCGCTTGGCCAGGAGGTGCTGGGCTCACTCTCTCCCGGACAGGCACTGATCGGGATTGTCCACAAGGAACTGGCAGCCACCATGGGACAAGGGGTGGCTGACATCAATCTGGCGACCCAACCGCCGGCAGTGATCCTGATGGCCGGACTGCAAGGTGCAGGCAAGACCACCACCACCGCGAAACTGGCCAAGTACCTGATCGAAAAACGCCGCAAGAAGGTCCTGACGGTTTCAGGTGACGTTTACCGCCCTGCTGCGATTGAACAGTTAAGGATGGTCACAGCACAGGCCGGCGCCGAATGGTTCGCCAGCACAGTGGATCAAAAGCCTGTCGCCATTGCGCTTGCCGCGCTGGACTACGCACGCAAACATTTCTTCGACGTCCTGTTGGTCGACACCGCCGGTCGCCTCGCCAT
>SERZ01001878.1_pt1 | contig 11111 bp, 9 predicted proteins | sample 3171461 | NCBI WGS metagenome assembly SERZ01 (sample SAMN06051861, study PRJNA518727) | freshwater metagenome | biome: subpolar coniferous forest; feature: holomictic lake; material: water; isolation source: holomictic Lake 227, 6 m depth | place: Canada: near Kenora, Ontario | collected 2013-06-25... | reverse complement strand
AAAATATTGCAGAGCTGAGTCATTTGAATCTGAGTGATTTAATTGTTTGGTTCGATGGAATTGAAAAAAGATTAAGTAAGAAACAAAACGCTATTGCGAAAGATATTTTAAAAGAGATCCGTGAGCGTTTACAATTCTTATTGGATGTTGGACTAACTTATCTTTCTTTAGACCGACCTTCTAGAAGTCTTAGTGGTGGAGAGTCTCAGCGAATTAGACTAGCCACGCAAATTGGTTCACAACTGCAGGGGATTACCTATGTTTTGGATGAGCCTTCTATTGGTTTGCATCAACGCGATAACCAACGATTGATTACAGCGTTACAGAATCTACGAAATATTGGAAATAGTGTGTTGGTGGTAGAACATGATAAAGATATAATGATGGCTGCCGATTATCTGGTTGATATTGGCCCCAAGGCTGGTGTGCATGGCGGAGAAATAGTTGCTGCAGGTACCCCTGCCGAAGTATTGTTGAGTAAATCTGATACGGCTTTATATCTTAGTGGGGTTAAATCAATTCCGGTTCCAACAGAAAGACGACCAGGAAATGGAAAATTTTTAGAGATCAATGGTGCCAGTGGAAATAACTTAAAAAATGTTTCCGTAAAAATTCCGCTTGGAGAATTGGTGGTGGTGAGTGGTGTAAGTGGAAGTGGAAAATCTACTTTAATTAATGAAACACTATATCCATTATTATCAAAGCATTGCTATAATAGTCGCGTTACACCGATGGACTATAAAAGTATCAAAGGCTTAGAGCATATTGATAAAGTAATTGAAATAGATCAGTCGCCCATTGGTAGAACACCTCGAAGTAATCCGGCAACTTATTGTGGTTTCTTTACCGAAATAAGGACATTGTTCGCAGCTGTTCCAGAAGCAAAGATCAGGGGCTATAATGCAGGACGCTTTTCTTTTAATGTAAAAGGAGGTCGCTGTGATATGTGTGAAGGAGGCGGTATGCGAACCATTGAAATGAATTTCCTTCCTGATGTGTATGTGCACTGTGAAAAATGTAATGGTAAAAGATATAATAGAGAAACATTAGAGATCCGGTACAAAGGAAAGTCGATCAGCGATGTCTTGAATATGAATGTTGATGAAGCCTGCGAATTCTTTCAACCTGTACCTTTTATTTTTAGGAAAATAAAAGTTTTGCAGGATGTTGGCTTAGGCTATATTACACTCGGACAATCGGCTGTAACACTTAGTGGGGGAGAAGCACAGCGTGTGAAACTGGCTACAGAGCTGGGTAAAAAAGATACCGGTAAAACTTTTTATATTCTGGATGAGCCAACAACGGGACTACATTTTCAGGACATTCAACACCTGCTTGATGTTTTGAATAAGTTAGTTGATAGAGGAAATTCAGTGTTGGTGATTGAACATAATTTGGATGTGATTAAAGTAGCGGATCATATTATTGACCTCGGACCTGAGGGCGGCAATGGTGGTGGCAGAATTTTATTTCAAGGAGTTCCAGAACTAATGGTCAAGAATAAAGAAAGTTTCACTGCACGTTTTCTGAAAATTGAATTAGACTTATAAATTCTAGTTATGGATTTAGAAAAATTAAATTTTTTACCCCAGTGGGATGAAAACAGATTTATCAAAAAGATGAATCAGCATGGAGAAGCATGGAAAAATGCTCCCGGTATCATGGCTGCGAGTGATGTGTACAAACAATGGCGAGAAGTATTCGGATTGGTTGTGGCTTTTGCCGAAAACTTAGAAGATGAGAATAATGAAAATAATAGATCCACAACCAAATCTTTGATCTATGAAAATGCACTCATTGTTGCTCCAAAAATTATTGGCGCAGTGAGTGTTGATGCCTATACTATTAAAATGGAAAATGCTGCTATTATTCGCAGTAACTGCAGACAAATGATGGAGCAGATTAATTTTACAGTATTGATGGGCTGGTCGGAAGATGCCTATAAGCGAGTCATTGAAGAATCGCTTGACCAGTTCAAATATTTTTTCCGGATCTGGGTCGCCACTTTTGTTAAAGATGGGGATGAAGATGATTGGGGTCTATTTATTTAGGTTGCCTAATCATTTTGATATGATCAATACCATCTTCATCGTAAATATTACTGCTTTGGATAAAACCGAGTGATTCATAGAATTTTTTCAAATAGAATTGCGCACCAATTTTAATAGGCAAATCTCCAAATAATTCAATGCATTTTTGAATACTATATTCCATCAGTTCTTTACCCAAACCCAATCCGCGATAGTCTTTACTATTCACAACTCTACCAATTGAATGATAGTCGGGATAGGAAACGCCTTTAGGTACAAGTCTGGTGCTTGCAACTAGGTTATTTTGATCCCAACCCAGGATATGATAGCATTCCTGATCCTTATTGTCCTGATCTAAAAACACACAATTTTGTTCTACAACAAACACATCTGAACGAAGTCGCAATAAGCTGTAAAGCTCATCAACGCTAAGTTCCTGGAAGGGTTTACATTCCCATTTGTATCTATTCTCGCTCATAAACTGTTTATTCGGTCTTAAATTAAGTGATTAGGCTGCAAATCTAATGGTAGAACCACCATTATTTTACATCTTTGCACCCTTATAGCAAGTTTTAAATTTACTTGAATCAATTCTATGCAGAAAAAAGTTGCCATCATTGGTGCTGGACCAGCCGGATTAACTGCAGCCTATTTATTGGCTAAGGGAAATCAGCAGGTAGTGGTTTTTGAAAAAGACCCGCAATATGTGGGTGGAATTTCCCGTACAGAGACGTATAAGGGTTACAATTTTGATATTGGGGGTCACCGCTTCTTTTCTAAATCAAAAGAAGTGGAAGATTTCTGGACAGAAATTTTGGGCGATGAAATGTTAGAACGCCCGCGTAGCTCCCGCATTTTTTATAATAAGAAATTCTTTTCTTATCCATTAGTGGCATTTGAGGCATTAATGAAACTAGGTATCTGGGAAAGCTTTTTATGTGTGATGAGTTACTTGCGTGCCAAAGTATTTCCAGTTAAAAATCCAAATAATTTCGAAGATTGGGTGACCAATCAGTTTGGTAAAAGACTCTTCAATATATTTTTCAAAACTTATACCGAAAAAGTTTGGGGTATTCCTTGTAATGAAATATCGGCTGATTGGGCTGCACAAAGAATTAAAGGTCTTTCTTTAAGTAGTGCTATTTGGAATGCATTATTCAAACCAAAAGCTGCAAAGGGAGATAAAGATAAAGTGATCAAAACTTTGATTGATTCATTCCGATATCCTAAAAAGGGACCAGGTATGATGTGGGAGGCCTGTACGCAGAAATGTATTGCCATGGGCGTACAAGTGGAAATGAACACGGGTGTGAATGGCATTAGTCAGGCTAATGGAAAGTGGACTGTTCAAACCAGCGATGGTAGAACTTTGGATGGGTTTGATTATGTACTTTCTTCTGCACCGATGCGCGAATTAATTCCTGCGGTGCAACCTCAATTTCCTGCAAAACCTTTGGCGTCTTCACAAGAATTGGGCTACCGAGATTTTGTAACAGTTGTACTGATCTGTAAAGACGAAGATGCGTTTAGCGATAACTGGATCTATATTCACGACCCTAGTGTAAAAGTGGGAAGGATTCAGAATTTTAAATCTTGGAGTCCGTTTATGGTACCCGATCCAAGCATGGCTTGTTATGGGTTAGAATATTTTTGTTTTGAAGGAGATGGACTTTGGACCAGCTCTGATGAAACCCTGATCAACCTCGGTAAAAAAGAAATTGAACAGATCGGATTAACCAAAGCATCTGCTGTTGTGGATGGCTATGTTGTTCGTCAGCCTAAAGCATATCCTGTATATGATCATAGTTATAAGCAGAATGTAGAAGATGTACGCGAAGCCTTGAAAGCTTATCCTGGCCTGTATTTAGTGGGACGTAATGGGATGCACAAATACAATAATCAGGACCATAGTATGATGACTGCTATGCTTGCTGCTAAAAATATTATTGCAGGAAAAGAGCTCTATGATTTATGGGATGTAAATGAAGACGCGGAATACCATGAAGGCGGAAATCGAGGAGCAGAAGAATCTGAAAAAATAGCAGAGAGGTTGGTGCCGATGAAGGAAGAAGTGAAAAGATAAAAGATAAAAGTGAAAAATGGACAGTGTAAGGGCTTCGCCCCCGCTTCATTAATTATATTATTTAGCCACGGCATGCCGTGGCTAAATTTTTTATAAGAGGTCTGTTGTTTACGGGAATGCCCGTCCATTTTTCACTTTTATCTTTTCACTTTTATCTAAATTTTTTATCTTCCTGCTATCCCCGGCACAATCGGTAGACTTTCGTTGCCTGTCTCGTTTACAGATTGAACTGCAAAGAAGTAATTGTCTTTTGAAAACGGTAATAGAAATTCTTTCTCTGTTGTGAAATATTTTTTCTGCCAGAATGCATTGGTGGTTTCACGTTGAAGAATATAATAACCTTTTACTTTTCCTGATTTAGGGATATTCCAACTGAGATAAGTATTATTAGATAATTTTTTTACTTCTATTTTCACATCCTCTGGCATTGCAGCTGCTTTTGCTAAGTTGGCCAAGTTGGATAAATTCATTGCGGTGTTTTTGCGCAAATATTCAAAGTCCATAAATTCAGGAAGATCGCCATATTGAATGCCATTTTCTTTTTTTACATCTTTATGTTGGTGGTTGTAATTCTCGTTCATTTCAGAAATTCGAACAGCCGCAAATCCATTTTCAACATAAGGGGTATGATCTCCGCCTCTTAAGAATCGATCATTACGATAAACCATTACAACTTCTAAATTTTCTACATATCGTTCTCCAATTTCTTTTACGTAACGTGCTAATTGTCGGGCTTTACCATCATTCTCTAAACCCAGCTGTCTGATTTGTTTCGCGCTTTTTTCTAATTCATAAGCAGGTAATCCTTCACTAAAAACACGAATCCGCGTGTTGTCGATAATATTGGTTTCATTACTGTTATTACTACCCATAATATCATTATTCAATACAGCTTCGATATTCCAGTTTTCTTTTTTCGCTTTGTTTGCCATGTAATATGCGCCTAATAAACCCTGCTCTTCTCCACTTACTATAACAAAAATGATGGTGGCAGGGAAACTGTGTTTACTCATAATTCTAGCACACTCAATTACAGCAGCAGCGCCACTTCCATCATCATTTGCGCCAGGTGCGTCGCCGATCCGATCAATCGGACTACCACGCATATTATCCAAATGCCCGCTGATTAAAAAAACGCGATTATCATTCGGGTCTGTTCCTTTTAAAGTTGCAACCACATTGCCTAAAAGGGTTGCTGTGTCGATCCTTTTTTTATCAGGCATTAAAGTGGTGGTATCGATAAATGCAGTAAGTCTTCCACTTGATGATTTAGCAAAACTGTTGAACTTATTAAGTGCCCAATTTCTTGCAGCTCCTATTCCACGTTTAGGATCTGTAGCCGCACTCATGGTATTTCTGGTACCATAACTAACCATTTGTAAAATATAGCTCTGTAATGAATCGGCAGAAACCTCTTTTACCATTTGTGCAATTTCAGGATCACGATTGATGGTAGTTTGTGAAAAGCAACTATATGCAGAAAGAACAAAGGTGAAAATTGCGATGCTGATTTTTCTCATAGTGTTGTTAGTTGTGGGCTGATTAATATTTGTATTTGTCTTTCCATTTGTCTTTTAAAAATTTACGGATCTCATTCTCTCGTTGATTGTTTCCGGGATTATAAAACTTAGTGCCTACTAATGGAGCAGGTAGATATTCTTGTTCTATAAAATTGCCTTCACCTAAATGAGCGTACTGATAATTTTTTCCGTAGTCTAGATCCTTCATCAATTTTGTCGGGGCATTTCGAATATGCAAGGGCACAGGCTGATCGCCAAATTGTTGTACTGCTTTTTGTGCATCCATGATGGCTACTACTGCGGCATTGCTTTTTGGTGAGGAAGCTAAGTAAGTAGCACATTGAGTAAGTATGATTCTACTCTCTGGATAGCCTATTTTAGTAACTGCATCAAAAGTAGTGGTGGCCATTAATAATGCATTTGGATTGGCATTGCCGATATCTTCACTCGAAAAAATCACCATCCGTCGTGCAATGAATTTTACATCTTCACCACCTTCGATCATCCTAGCTAACCAATATACAGCGCCATTTGGATCACTGCCCCGCATACTCTTTATAAAAGCAGAAATGATATCATAGTGTTGCTCGCCTTGCTTATCATATAATGCAATTTTATTCTGAGCTACTTTCATTACAAAAACATCTGTAATATCTTTTGATGCATCATTCGAGGGGAATGAACTTGCTACTAACTCTAATAGATTTAATAATTTTCTTGCATCGCCCCCAGACAATCTGATCAAGGCTTCTGTTTCTTTGAGAATAGGATGCAGACTCTTTAAGGTTGCATCTTTCAACAAGGCATGATGCAATAATTTCACTAATCCATCTTCTGTCAATGCTTTCAAGACATAAACCTGACACCTGCTTAATAGCGCACTATTCACTTCAAAAGAAGGATTCTCTGTAGTTGCTCCAATCAATGTGATGATACCTTTTTCTACAGCACCAAGTAGTGCGTCCTGTTGACCTTTATTGAATCGATGGATCTCATCAATGAATAATACAGACCCAATATGTTCTTTAGCCGATTCAATGACTTCTCGAACATCTTTCACACCACTGCTGATCGCACTTAATTGAAAGTAGGGTACCTGCATGGTATGCGCAATGATATTGGCAATGGTGGTTTTGCCTACACCTGGCGGTCCCCATAAAATCATCGAAGGTATCCGCCCATTTTCAATGGCAGTTCTGAGTATAGATCCTTTGCCAGTCAGATGTTCCTGACCAAGTAAATCGTCGAGTGTAGAGGGACGAATTCTTTCAGCTAATGGAATAGAGGGATTCACCATTCTAAATTACTAAAAATGGGTGGTTCGGGAATAAGTTCTTATTCCTCTGTGGAAGTTGGTTCATCATTAAAAAGATAGGCGTACTTCTTTAGCAATCTTAGTCCCATTGTTACATGAACTATTAAAAGGAAGGAAAAGAAAAATAGAAAATAAGCTACACCACGCATTATTTTAATAAATAAAGCCGTATTGATATTGCTGGGCATATTCGCTTGAGTTCCTAAAAATTTATCGATGTAGTCGCTCAATTCATGTTGAGGCATATAAAAAATTCCTACAGCCGATACTAAAAATTGAATCCCTAAAAAAAAGCTGGCATAGGCATTCACTTTTACCCAATCCTTCAATGAATGTTTTGCATGTTTATTTTGATCGATATGTCTCACCAAAAAAATTAGACTTGCAAATACATAAATGCAAAAAGTTGCAAGCAAAAAAACCGAAAACAATATAGAGGGGTTGCCAAGTGCACTTGGTATCATAAAAAGATCCATGATGCCTAAGATAGATGCAAAGGGAACTAGTATATAAGTAATGACTCTGTAAAACGACAATTCTTTCATGGCGATGGAACTACTATTGTTGTTGTTGCTGTTGTTGTTGTCCGGCGAAGTTATCAATAATTAAGTCAGCTCCTTCAGATCCGGCCTGCTTTTGAAGTTGTACATCTGTAATTTCTTCAAAAACCTGTCCGTCTTCATAACCTACAGATACATAAACCGAAAGCGATTGCCTTGCAGGTCCTTTGAAAGTTCCTTTGGCAGGAGTACAATCATTGAAATCGCGACCCACAGCCAACTTAACATGGTTATTGGTGGCCCAAACATTATTAGTAGGATCAGTGCCTACCCAACCATAATGTGGAATAAATGCTTCTACCCAAGCGTGTGTGGCACCTTCGCCACGCATGCCGTTTTTATTGGGACAAATATAGCCACTCACATATCTTGCTGGAATACCAATCATGCGTAAAAGTTCAAGCATTACGTGTGCGAAATCCTGACAAACACCAGATTTATGTGCTACAATTTCATCAACTGTAGTTTCAATATTGGTAATGCCCTTGATATAAGTGAATTCGGTAAATATAAATTCACAACAGTCTTTTACAATCTCAGCAATGGGTTTTGTTGGGCTAGAAAATCTTTCAATATAACCACGCATGGTATCGATTGATTTTGTTTCTGAAGTTCTAGCTAATTCCAATAAATGCAAATCTTTATCAATTACAGCAGTAAGTTCATTTGGATAAGAATGAATGGAAAATACAAGATTGGGATCCTTAGAAGTGCGCACTTTTAATTTACTTTCGATCACCATAACTCTGTGGGGTGAAAGCAAATTAAAACTCCCGGTTTTATTACCCCAGTAATCATCATAAATCAAAATATCAGGCTGATCTGTAATGATGATATCGTGCTGTAAAATCTCCTGATCTTCTGAAGCATAAGGAAATATTTTTATTTCGTTCACGCTTTCTTTAACTGGCCTATCGTATTCGTATTTTGTAATGTGATGTATTGTAAAAACAGACATTCTTGGTTTTGTTTAAGAATAAGAGAAATAAATTCTGCCTAAATCGCGGCTGAACTCATTGAGCTCTTTTCGGACATAAATCAAATACTTTTCCAACCCTTCTCTTTCTACTAATTCAATATCCGCAAACTTAACAGAACTATAAAGTCTGCCATAAGTGCGGAGTAACTGAATGCTTCCTTCCACCGGATTAGAAGCTGCAATATCGGTTAAATATTTGTTTGCCCTATCTAAAGAATAATAAAGTGATCGAGGAAAATTTTTGTCGAAAGCTAATTGTTGTAATACGTTGTAATTGTGGTTTTGATTACTATAATTCTTCAAGTGTAATTCGTATCCAGATAAAGCCAACAATAAACTACGCCAATAGATAATGTCCTGCTCATCTTTTAAATTAAAGTTGAGTTTTTTAAAAAATGAATGTGTGAACTCAGCAGTTAATAAACAACGCTCTGTGTATTTACCTAGGTTCATATAGTTCCAACCCTGTCCACGAGGCATAGTACTATCTGAAATGCCACAGAATTGATCGCTAAAATGAATGAATGAATCAATAGTAATGATCGCGTCGGGTCCCGCTAGTTTTTCTTTCAGTCCAGGTTGATTAATTTGATGATACATCTGATTGATCTGCTCCCAAACTTCTTTGGTGATCTGATCCTGCACGCCTCTTGCATTTTCACGGGCACGAGTAATAATTACTTTAAAAGAGTTTCGATTTTTACTTTCTAGAAATAAGTAATACAAAGCAGCAGCATTGTCTTTTTTCAAAAGCTCAATTTCTTCCTTTGGTAAAGAAGTGAAGATCTTTAGAGAAGGTTCCCATGTCATGCCGCTGGCCTGCATTTTATCGAAAGATAAAATATAACTGGTCTTCATTAAGCGTAACATCCCGTCCGCTCTTTCCATGTAGCGGTGGAACCAATATAGTGAGTCTGCGATTCTACTTAACATGTTGTAAGAATTGTGCTTTGTTCTTCAATTAGTTTCCGACAATTTCTGCTTAATCAATTACCCATGTGTCTTTACTTCCACCACCTTGAGAAGAATTAACAACTAAAGATCCTTCCCTTAATGCTACACGGGTTAATCCTCCGGGAACAATATTTATTCCGTTCGGACCGCATAAAGCATAAGGCCTCAGATCAACATGTCGGGGTTGCAATTTTCCATCAATCAAACAGGGAACAGTTGATAATTTAATAATAGGTTGCGCAATAAAATTTCTAGGATTCGCTAAAATATTTTCCTTCGCCTTTTTCAACGCTTCTGCTGTTGCACTATTACCCATGACCATTCCGTAACCCCCAGATTGATTGGTTTCTTTTACCACCATTTTCTCCATATTCTCAAATACATAATTTCTTTCTTCCACATTATTCATATGATAAGTAGGAATATTTGGAAGGATGATTTCTTCATTGAGATAATATTTAATCATGGCTGGAACATAGGCGTAGACTGCTTTATCGTCGGCCACACCATTACCTAATGCATTGATGATGGCTACATTTCCCTTGCGATAAGCACTAATCAAACCAGGAACTCCCAGTGCGCTGTCGGGTCTGAATACCAATGGATCTAAAAACTCATCATCAATTCTTCGGTAGATCACATCAACATGACGAAGTCCCGCTGTTGTTTTCATATACACTTTGTGATTGTTCACTAACAGATCACGTCCCTCCACTAATTGAATTCCCATCTGACGTGCTAAGAATGTATGTTCGAAGTAAGCAGAATTATAGATACCTGGTGTCAATAAAACCACCGTAGGATTTGCAATTTGCTTGGGTGCAAATGCAACTAAATTATCGTGTAATAGCAAAGGATAATTGTTCATCATCCGCACGTTACTCTCGCCCAATAAATTTGGGAAAATGCGTTTGGTAACTTCTCTGTTTTCGAGCATATAAGAAACACCAGATGGCGTTCTTAAATTATCTTCTAGGATATAAAATGTTCCATCCTCCCCTCTGATCAAATCGATACCAGCTATATGTACATAAATATCAAAAGGTACTTGTATGCCGAAGACTTCGCGGGTGAAATGGGGACAAGACGCAATTAAATCAGCAGGGATGATGCCGTCCTTTACAATTTGTTGCTCGTTATAAATATCTTTTAAGAATAAATTCAGGGCGGTTAAACGCTGCTTAATTCCCTTTTCAATATGGTCCCATTCTGCACCAGTTATAATTCGGGGAATAATGTCGAATGGGAAGATCCTTTCAATTCCCTCGTTCTCGCTATATACAGTAAAAGTGATACCCTGACTCATGAACAGCTCGGCCGCCAATTTGTGCTTTTGAAGCAAATCGTCTAGATGCAATTGTCGCCCTGTCTCGTAAAAAGAATGGTACTGTTGTCTGATACCCTCAGCGCTCATCATCTCGTCCCAAATATCGGAGGCAATGGGGTATTGGTTAAAAAGGGTCTCACCCGTCATAAGCAATTGTTTGTATAATCAGTCACAAAAAAATTTCTTGCTAACCAAATCGGTCCCAAGCAACTTATGTAAATTAAGAATAATTATTCTGTAAAATGGATAAAAGATTAGAAAAAATCTATAAATAACCTAAAATATCTAAATAAAACGATGGTATTGTTGAACTTTTTGAATGATTTGAGCTAAAATATTAAAA
>SERZ01001874.1_pt1 | contig 11129 bp, 9 predicted proteins | sample 3171461 | NCBI WGS metagenome assembly SERZ01 (sample SAMN06051861, study PRJNA518727) | freshwater metagenome | biome: subpolar coniferous forest; feature: holomictic lake; material: water; isolation source: holomictic Lake 227, 6 m depth | place: Canada: near Kenora, Ontario | collected 2013-06-25... | reverse complement strand
GAAATTATTTTTATTATCATTGGATTTCTAGTCATTATATTGATTTCATCTCTGTCTCAGTTGATTGCTACACGCTGGGTAAACCTTCACCATCTTTCTGCTCATGATGTTACTATATCAGTTGTATTGATTGGAGTCGCCATAGGACTGCAGTTCCCATTTTTGATTTATCAGGGCATTTTAATGGGATTGCAACGCCAGATACAATTAAATATACTATTGCTAAGTCTTGGATTTATTCGTGGTATAGGTGCAATATTTGTATTAAAATTTATAAATCCGTCAATTCGAGCTTTTTTAATTTGGCAACTAATAATCATCATTATTCAACTTGTTGCTGGGTATTTTCTGGTTTGGCGGAATTTGGGTTCATTTGCTAAAAAATCTCGCTTTGACAAAAATCTTATAACTCCGCTTTGGCATTTTGCTGCAGGAACTGCGGGGATTACATTAACGGGTATCTTATTAACCCAATCAGATAAATTAATTCTCACCAAAGTATTGCCGCTTGAAAAATTTGGCTACTATGTCCTTGCAGGAGTTGTTGCTAGTGTTCCGGGAATGATTGCGATTCCATTTAGTAATGCACTATATCCGCGGTTTACTCAATTGGTTGAAGCAGGCGAATTTATAGAATTGACAAGACTCTATCATCGATCCTGTCAATTCCTGACAGTTGTATTGCTGCCGATAGGGCTTGTTGGGATTTTGTTCTCCAAAGAGCTAATATTAGCATGGACTGGAAACATCGTGACTGCCCAAAACACACATCTTTTAGCTAGCATTTTGATGATCGGCTCTACTCTTATGGGTTTAATGGTAATCCCTTTTGCGTTGCAGTTGTCTTTTGGTTGGACTAAGCTTGGATTATATTTTAATATTATCGCTTTACTTATTTTAGTGCCGCTCATGATGGTTTTAGTCTCGAAATATGGAACAATTGGCGCATGTTTTTCATTTGTAGCTTTATATGTTGGACAGTTTACTGGAATGATTTATTTTATGCACCGTCGAATCCTTAAGGAAGAAAAGTGGAAATGGTATATAGATGATATCCTCAAGCCACTTTTGGCAGCTGGAATAATTGTCGTAATAGGAAGGGTATTTATTAATGAAAATTTCCCTAGACCATTATTGATGGCAAGTCTAGGTCTTGTCATTTCTTTTGCCGTTTGCGCAGCTATTGTAAGCGCAGCTCATGTTAGAAAAATATTTCGTTAAAACAAATATTATCTACGAAATAGACTCAACGGCCCTTGTCCTGGTACAGACTGTAGAACTCACAGATGTAGATTTGGCAACGATTTATAGGAGTTCATCCTGAAACGCGGTTGCTGCGATCAAGCGGCAGATCTCAACGTAGCCATCATTTGTGTGAGTGGTTTGAAAACGAGAGATGCCTCGATTGTTACAGTTCATAGGCTTTTTCTTGATTCGCTAGGTGTTGATAGAATTGGGATGATCACCAATCTAAAGTTCGATATCGCTTTTTGTTTATCTGGGAATTCTGGGGAAGGCTGAGCGGACTTTGAGGAAGAAGTAGGCATCATCCCGGTAGCCGTAGCCAATGCGCTTGATGAGCCTGATCTTGTTGTTCACGCCTTCGATCAGGCTGGTCTGAAGTTCCATATGAATCCAGCGAGAATTCCCAGTCCCCGCTTGGGTTTTAGGGAAATCGGGGTGCTTGGATTCTGACTACCGGGCGGGGTTGAGGCCCAGCAGGTCGAAGGCTTTCTGCTGGAGAGGGCTGGGCGTTGGATATAGGGTCAGCGTGGCCTTCTCGGCCTGGTTGAAGCGCAGGGTGTTGCGGGTATAGGCGGCAAGCTCGCGCATGAGGTCGCGGTAGCGCATCACCTTCATGCCATCCCCATTCAAGCCCGTGGCCTTCTTGCCGGCGTGGGGCTTTGGTTCCTTCTCCGCCCAGAGCAGCGGTTCCCAGGCTTGGCGTAGGTGCCACTCCACGTGATACGCCAGCATGCAAAGGAACACGTGCGCCCTCACGCGGTTCTCCAGCCGGTGATGGATGGGCCGGATCTGCAAGTCCACATCCTTGAGGCTGCGGAAGGCCCGCTCCACCTTGGACAGCGCTTGGTAGGCGGCCTTGGTCTGCTCGGTGTTCATTTGCTCGGCCGGCACCTTCGTCCGGATGACGTAGATACCATCCAGCGCTGCCTCCTGGGCGATCACGCCGACTCGACGATGCCAGCTCAGCCCGTCCTCCTGGATCAGGATGCGGAAATACTTCCCCATCCCCGTCTTGGCCAAGGCCTTCCCCGCCGCCATACCAATATCACCAGCGCCATGCAGGGGCTTGGTCTTTCGCCGAGTCGCGTCCTGTACCTTCTGGAGGTGCCGCTCCGTGGTCTGGAGCAGATCCTCCCGGCGCTTCACGCTGCGTTCCTTGGTGTAGGGATTGAAGCAGGCAATCAGCCGTTCCCCTGGGAAGTCCGGGTGCTGGATCTCCGCCATACGCTCCGTGTCGAACAGGCTTGGCGTGATCACCCGGGCCTCGGCCAGCTTCCGAACGCTTGCCTCTTTCAGGGCCGTCACCCAGTCCAACCCCAGAGGCTCCAATTCCTCCCGGATAGTTGTTTCTGAGACCATGCCGCGGTCTCCCACCAGCACGACGTAATCTAGCCCGAACCGGCCCTTCAGCTTCTTCACCTGGTTGGCCACGGTCTGGTGGTCGTTGGTGTTGCCTTCGAATACTTCCACAGCGACGGGGCAGCCCTCCGCGTTGCAGAGCAGGCCGTAGGTGATCTGCATGCGGTCGCGGCGGTGATCCCGCGAATAGCCGAACCTCGCCAGCGGGCAGTGCTTCCCCTCCATGTACGAGGACGACACGTCATAGAGCACCAGGCAGCCGTTCGTCAGATGCTTCCTGGCGAGAGCGTCCTCGATCTTCCCCTGGCGCTCGACGAGCCAATCCATGGCTGTGTACAGCTCGTTCTCGTCTGCCCCTTCCACGCCCAGCACCTGGCCCAGCGTGGAGGACCTGGAGCCTTCCACCAGCAGTCCCGACAAGGACAGCTTGCTCCCCGCATGCAGCACGCGTCCCGCCACCAGCGCCATCGCCAGATCCTTCTCCCGGCTCTTACGCGTGGCAAAGATCCGGTCGAAGCCCAGCTCTCGCATGGTCCCCACCACCGCCGCCACGTGGCCGTGTGGGCGGACCTCCGCCAAATCCATGCAGCCTGCCACTGGGCCGACGGCCTCGCCTTTCAGCCCCAAACGAAGCACCTCGATCAGGTGATCCGGCAACGACGAGAGATTCGCCACAGTCCGCGATTTAACTTGGTTGCCCTCGCGGTATGAATGGCGCAGCAGATGGTTCGAGTAGGTCTTGTCCCCCACCTTCCGACGGGTGGTCACCACATGGACAGCCAGACCTTTGATGGGCATGACCCATTGTCGGACCTATAGGGATCCTGTCAAGACCATTTTAGTGCCTACATTTCACACAGTATAAACGTGATGAAACCTTACCACCACTGCATCAGCCCACGAAATCCATATGGAACTTCAGGCCGGTCACCAGGAGGTCCACCTATTTATGCCTGAGATCCAGGCCATCCCCCCCATTCCTGTATCAGCGGCCCAAAAGGGCTTTTGACCTAATGATCATGATCCTGGATCTCCAGACTTGCGAATTGGCCCAGTCTACTGAATACAGGGAGGGTTCCCCGCGCTCGAACTCCCACTACTCCATCCAGCGATTTACGTTGTGGAGTTTGGTGCAGATGGCATCAAACAGTATTCCACAACCTTCCAGATCTTTGCGGTAGGGTTCGATATCCTCGGGCCTGCCTTGCAGTTCGGGAGATACCAGGCAGAGCTTGAACCCCGCCGCCTTGAGGGTCGAGTAGGAGTCCTGATCGATGGGCAGCCGGGTGAAGCAGTCCACCCACACCCAGTCGACCCTGCCACGCATCGCAAGTATGGTGTCCAGGCCCTCAAGTTCGGAATAGCGAAGGGCGATGCGCCGCTCTCCCTGCCCCGAAAGCAGGTGGATCATCGGAAACGAGGAATCAAGAAAGAAATAATCGGAGATGCCAAACCTATTGAGGAGTTCGAGGACGCGCAATTCGACCCGCTCGCTTTTGATATTCAAGATCAGGGTTCCATGATGATAGGCGGCAAGGAAGGGCTCCAGGTCCTCCCCTGCAACATACGGGTCATGCTGGAGAATCAGGTTGTCTCCGTGGTCCCTGATATCGATTTCCACTCCAAATTCGGGTGGTACCTCCTCCAGTTGCCTAAGTGTATTAATTCGATGTACGATGAAATTCATTTGCCAGGTCCTTCTTGAGTTTTAGGCTGAAGTCGATGGTTCGCTTGATGAACTTCCATTTGCTCAGGAGGCCGGTATTCCAGTGGGAATGGCCATGGAGGCGAGGTGGGAAGACAACATCAAGCCGAAGGATGGCGAGCTTCTGGCGACGCATCATGAAAAAGGCGTACAGGTCCAGGGAAAAATCGTGGGGTGGTGAATCCCAGTTCTCGAAGAAGGATCGATGAAAGATGTTGGGCTGGCCGTTGATATCCCAGAGCCTTTCCTTCAGGTAGATGGATTCAAAGCAACTCATCCCAAAAGTGAACACTTGATCGAAAAGTGCGCGCCCCTTCCGCCGACCCTTCACGGCCGTCCGGTGAGGTGTGGGAGAGCCTTCCAGCAAGGCTAGGCCTTTGATCACATCCCCAGGGTCAGTTTGCATATCCGCATGGGTCCACCCCAGGAACTCTCCACGGGCAGCCTGGAGCCCTGCCAGAATACCGAAGCCGTAACCTTGGTTTATTTCAACTTTGACGGATCGTGCGAACGGATAGCGGGGAAGGAGTTCCCTCAGGACCTCCGCACTTTGGTCCATCGAACCGTTGTCCACCAGGATGACCTCGATATCCGGTCGCTTGATGACAACCGCAAGAGATTCGAGAATTAGGGGAATGTTCTTCTCCTCATTGTAGCAAGGGATGACGAGGCTTAGTTTACGCATTTTTGAATACCCAGAACTTTTGCCCAATGAAATTTAAGACCGTGCTCGTGGCAGTCGCGGCAAGGAATGCAGTACTCATTTGAGCGTGTGAAGTTTCAAGAACCAATTTGTTCGCTACAACGTTGACGCAGAAGGTAAATCCATACAAAATAACGAACTTGACCATGTCATGCATGGGGCGCCGGCCCGCCTCGAAGGTCCAGTATTTGTTGAGAATGTAGGCGGACAAGGTTCCCAAAAGGAAGGAGATTCCTTTGGCGAAGGTTGGCGTCAGCCAATGGAGCAACAGGGTATACGTGCATAGATCCGTGCCCACTGCGACGCATCCCGCGGCTAGAAAACGCAGAACTTGTCTAGTTGCCTTTTGGGTCATGACCATCGATCCAATGCTCCATAAACTCTTCGATCCTAGGGATCGAGTCCTTGGCCACCATCCGATCCGTTTCAATGCGATAGGGGTGTCCTGACCATTTATGGAAAAAACGCTGCCAGTATTCAAAGGTCCGCAAATCGTTTGGGGTTCCCCAGCATACATAGTGATCGACTTCGAAAACTTTCACGTTGTACCCGAGTGCGATCAACTCGTTGATACAGCTGTCCACATAAAATTCACCATTCACTCTGATATTCCCCGCGTAGAGGCGATCAAGGGCCTCCTGGAAATAGCGGGCCTTTTTGAAATAGAAGGTGCCGACGATGGCATGGTCGTTATAGGGGTCGTTGCTGATGGGCACTTTTACGGAACAGCGATGCACCGTGCCCATCGAATCGGCCGCAAGCCATCCGTACATTTTAGGATTCCTAACGCTTGAAGGATGGTGCCGGAAACTCCATGCGATCGCATCCACTAATGGATCCGCTCGCAATTTGGCATAAACCGACTCATCCCAAATCATACTATTATCACATGCGCCTATCAGGAGGGGGTTCTCGGGCGGGATCGCCGTCATGGCCAACTCGCACGTGCAGGCTTGTCCTTGGGTCACCTTGTCGACCCGCGTGATGGTTGCGTCTGGGTAGGCGCGGAGGATCGCGGCCTGGAGGGGGTATTCGTCAAGATGGCTGCCGAGACATACAAAATGGCTTTGTTCCCCCTCCGGCAGGCTGGCTGCCGCCTGAACGATCATCGGTTTGCCAGAGACTTGGATCAGTGGCTTGGGGTCGGGATAGCCTTCCTGGACAAATCGGTTGCCGGCGCCTGCCAGGGGTATGAGGGTCACGCTTCCCTTTTCGGGAACCACCGTCGGCCCAGGATAGGCCAGAGACCCGAAGTAGTCACTCCAAGCCCTATATTCGGCGACATCCTGGGGGGTGCCCCATTGGAGCATGTGCTCGATCTCGAAAATTGAGACCTTTAAGCCATCGCGAACAAGCAGGTTATAAACCAGGCTTACGTAGTATTCCCCCTTGAGGCTGATATCCAGATCGATCAATTCTTGAAAATACCTTGAAACGATGCGTCCACTTCGGAAGTAGTAGGTCCCGGAAGATGCGAACTCTTCCATCCGGTTGTCGGTGAATGGTTCCTTTTCCTTGATTTCGAGCATCCATCGGGCGTCGCTTCGCATGAACGCATAGTTTGTAGTGCCGAGCATATGGGGGTGGAATCCCCGATAGGCAGGCACAGCACCATCAGCCTGCCTGCTTCGCGTGTCCGCCAGAAAGCCTTTGTAGTCCCACATGCAAGAAAAATCACAATAATTAACAATAACTTCGTCCTCCGGGTTGATCTTGTCCAAAACCTGGAGAACCGCATAGACGGGCCCTTTTTTGTGAGGTGCGATTTCAAAGATGCGGCCATTGGGGGCTATCCGTGCCAGAACCGACCGTAAAGGGGTTTCCCGGAGGTGATCACGATTGCATATAAAAATGAAATCAGACTCGCCTGGGAACATTTCCACAACATGCTCAATGATCGGCTTTCCGTCGATCACGATCAATGGCTTGGGTTCGGTGTATCCAGCATCCAAAAAGCGCTTTCCTATGCCCGACATTGGAATGATGATTTGCATGCCAAATGCTCCACTATGTGTTTAATTTTTCGCGATATTTTTCGGATTCCCAGTTTGCGAGATATTGCAATTCCTCCCCGGAGAGGTAATTAACCGTAGGCCCGGCCAGCTCCAGCACCTGTAGATGGAAGGAGAAAACATCCTCAATCTCCCGTGCTTTGCGAAGGCTGGACGAGATCAGGTAGACCTCTCCATCCAGGAGGAGCACCTTGGGCAGCTTTTTGAATTCGGTGTAGTAACGATCTATCGGGGAAAGGTCATCCGTGGGCCCCAGTCGGACGGTCCGGTAGCCTCCAAAGACAAATCCATCCGGGCAAATTTGGCCCTGTAGCCATTCCGGAGCGGCCAATTTCACCAGTCTAACTAGCTCCCGATCACGTGACCTGAACACGATCAAGGGTTCTCTGGTCAGAGTTTCCAGGTGACGATACAGGGCCGTGACATGCTTATGGGCTTTCATGTCCACCTTCAGGAAGGCTTCAAGGCGCACAAGCACTTCTTCGGTCTTCAGGATGACCGCGTCTGGATCGTCGTAGCTCACGATCAGTCCATGGTTCTGAAGGAAGACAAGATTGGGTAGAGGCCGGGTGCCCTCCGGGTCCGCGTGGGTCAACTGTAACCGCAATTCCAGGGCGAGTTCGATCCCTGGGGTTTTATATTTCACGCACAGGGCTTCAGGGAACAGGCCAATGAGAATCGCCTCCCAGTCCGGCCTGCATGCGATCGCATTCACGACAAGGGGATGGGTATGCAAGGTGTGGCGATGGAGGAGGGCATGGAGGAAGGTCTCGATGGATGGTTTTGGACCGGCCTCCACTTGGGCGGCCCGCAATAGCGCCTGGGAGCGAACATCGCGTTCCTCCTTCCCTCCGCCCAAGCCCAACGGATCCCGGAGAATCGCCACGACCTTGGAGTTGTCCAGGCGGACATGGCCGACCCCTGGACCCACATCGGAGAGGGCGAAGCCAGAGGCCTTGATCAGCAAGGATCCGTCATCGAGCTTTACGGAGGAATTCCCGCCACCGGCCTGCACTAGATCAAAACGCTGCCCTGCAAAGCGTGAAATCTTGATAAATTCTTCTAGCTCCGACATAACATCTCCGATAAGGAATCAAACCGGCGGAACGAGTGGATGCCCGGATCCGCTGGAATCGCCTCTCCATCGCGATTAAACCAATATGCTTCAATGCCCAGGGCCCTGGCACCCTCGATGTCCTTGGGAAGGCTGTCGCCGATCATGCAGGATGACCCGGGCTGGGATCCGAGTTTTTGCATTCCCGACTCGAACATCGCAGCATCCGGTTTATCACGGCCGACCTCCTCGCTCGTGACAACGTAAGGGACCCAGCGGTCAAGCTTAAGCCTTTCTATTTTCCGGTACTGGATATGTGCCGTCAGGTCCGTGACGAGACAGACCTTGCCTTTCGTGGCCTCAAGGAATTCGACCACGCCCGGTTCCAGCTTCATCCCATCCAGGAAGCTGTTCCAATAGCAATTATAGAGGTCCAGAGCATGGGACAGGCTGTTCAATCCGATTCGCTCGCAAAGCAATTGGAAATAAAGAAGACGGTTATGCGAGGCGGCCGTGTTGGCCAAGGTCCGATTCACGTGAGCCCGGGCATTTTTGAAATGACCAGTCAGTAAGTTGGCATCATTCCCGGTCAAATACTGCATACGATTCATGACCGAAGCCATGGCATTCCCATGCGCTGAGTCATAGTCGTATAGGGTATTGTCCAGATCGAGCAGGATGCCGTTAAATCGCACTTTCGATTGTGTCCTTAAGCTGTTCCGAAATCATAATTAGGATCAACAACTGCACCAATCCCCAATAGTTTTTCTCCCAGTGGGAGCCGCTGGCCAACACCTCACCCTTGTTGACAATAATACTTTCAGCAATGCACTCAAAATCGGCATTCGCCTCCTCCGACTGAACCTCAATAAATTGAGTTTTCAGGTCCGGTGCATAATCGTGAGTGGCGGCAATGCCATTCTTGGACAGGGCGCCCAGCAAGGAATCCAGGGCAATGCTGGAATCCATAGAAAATCGCATCCGGAGGGGCACGATGGCACCCGCCTGCCCAGCTTCAAAAGAAGTGTCTGTTAGGTAATTTATTACCAGGTCAGCGTATTGCTTCTGGGGGCAAATGAACCTGTCGGCATCATCCCCTCGGGCTTCGATTTGCTTCAATACCTGCTCGGCGGTGTAGCCGCGGTCGGTCATATCGCGGTTGATTTTCCAGTGCCGGCGCAAAAGCTCATCGGCCTCCAGAAAGATCTTGAGGTCGATGGTCTTCCGCATCTTTGGCAAGTAGAAGGGGTGTAGCCCACAGAGCAGAATGTAGTCATTGGATTGTGTCTTGCGGGGCTTGCTCATTCGGCCCGTATCGTGGTCATAGTCAGTCCGATTCACCGCATCGCCGCGCTTAAGCGCGATGATGTCTTCCGACTGCCTGTGCAGATTGTTTGCCTTCGGATTCAGGTGGGTGAGGTGTCTCCAGTTCTCATCACCCCTCTCCCACTTGTGGTCACCATCGCCTTCCACTTCCAGGACCGCATCCCGGGTGAGAAGCCCGCGAATGTATCCAAGGAGCGTCGATTTCCCGACGCCTGAATCGCCACCGATACCGATGACGAACGCCCGATCTTTCAACTTATAGACAGAATTGCTGCGGAGCCCGAAGCGATAATCCATATAAATTGCGGCCAACAGAATAGACTCGAGGATTGTGAATGACAAGCTTTGCAAATGAGCGTTTGCAACCTGGTACCGGACGGGATGCCCCAACCACAAGATATCAACCAGGGGGGATGAATGAAATAGAACGAAGAATATGAGATATGCCGCTCCAAGGGCGAGGTTTATTATTACCCCCTGATAGAAATTTCCGCGGTCCACCCGTATGAGAGAAATCGTCAGAAACGGCAGCGCCCAGACGTACCAACCTGGCATGGGCGGTACCAAAAAGATGAAGACTGCAAAGAGGATCCCAACCGAACTCAGGAGTAGGTCGAAGTTGACCTTTCGGTACCCAAGAAAGCGGCCGATCAGAATCGTTATGGCCATGGGAACAAGGTACAAATGAACAGAGCCAAAATGAAAGAAAACCGTATAAATTTGAAACTGTTCCGAATTTTTAACGACCATATTTAAGTAGCCTGGTGACATCAAGTAGGGGGCGGCGAATGCTAGGTATACCAGAGGAGGGACCAGGACAAAATGCCACCAAGTTCTGTGATTCCGAAACAGAAATATGCACAATAGTGGGAGAGCTGCGATTACATGGAATTTAGCACTGATGGCCAAGCCGAATACAAGACTTGCAGTAAAAATTTTGTTTTTGCGAGTCAGATATAAGGAAGCCAGCAGGAGGGCGGTTGGGATGAGATCCAATTGTGAGTGGATATATCCAGCGTAGAGAACAATTGGCGACAAAAAGTAGAAAAGATATGCGGCAATTTTCTTGGCTGGGAACATGCGGCAAAGAAGCCAAAAAATTGTTACATCCGAAACTACGGTTGGAAGTTTGAAAAATAGGTTAACAATCCAAACCGGGGCCGAGGGCCAGGCCATAGATTGAATGAACTGCCCGGGCACCAAAAGGTAAAGCATAAGCGGTGGGTACGGGAACGCCTTCGGGATTCCTGTCTCCAGGAAGTGCTGCCATGGGTTGCCTCCATGGTGCACGAAATGCGAGACGAACGGGTAAAAGAGGTCGGTCTGGAATTGTGACGAGAAACAGGCGAGGAATGCCAATTTTAACATTAGTGTCAGGCATACAATTCGCTTGAAATTGCTTTCCAAGAAGGTCATCCGATACTTTCCAAAATATGTGCCGAACCTTGCCCGGTCGATGACAACTCATGGACCAATCAATTGAGATCGCGTATTTGTTCCCTAATCCCTATTATATCTAGCTGCATGTCAGGGGTCTTCCACTTTCTAGGCAATTGGCAGCCGGTTGACCAAAGGGCTTCTGAGTTCTAGACCGTGTGTGCCCGGCTGCGGATGGTAGGAGGATTTGCTAGGGTATTGACAGAAAGATGCTGTCCTTGAAAGACCTACAACCGTGTCAAGGGCGCCTCGCTGTCGTTGGTCCATTGCCCAGCGGAGCGGGGAGGG
>SERZ01001873.1_pt1 | contig 11132 bp, 5 predicted proteins | sample 3171461 | NCBI WGS metagenome assembly SERZ01 (sample SAMN06051861, study PRJNA518727) | freshwater metagenome | biome: subpolar coniferous forest; feature: holomictic lake; material: water; isolation source: holomictic Lake 227, 6 m depth | place: Canada: near Kenora, Ontario | collected 2013-06-25... | reverse complement strand
CGGCGAATCGGATCGCTGCAAGGTGGATCTGGTTATTCGCGATGTCGATAAGTAGCGCAGCGAGCAAAGCTTGCCGCTCCGGCCGTTCAATACTGCGCCTTAACGACGACCGTGCCTTGGAGACCCTCAAGCCGGATGGTTTCCTGGCCCTGGTCAATGTCCTGCCAGCTCTTGCCGTTGACGGTGATGCTTTTGATGGGCGCCGCGGTGGGGTGCCGAAAACGTAGCAGCACGGACTTCGGAGGCTTGCGGGAAGGAAGCTCGACCGTCGCTATGATTTTGCCTTCGTCCACCTCGGACACGATCTCATAGGAAAGAGCCCCGAAATGGGTCGGCGCGTTCTTCACCACAATCTTCTTGCCTTGTTCCAGCCACACGCGAGGCACGGCGCGGGCAATCCAAAGGGAATCGCCTTCCTCCATCACTAACAGGTTGCGAAAACGCTCCAGAAACGCCGCCTCCTCAAAAATCTTGTCCGGCGGGCCATGCACCGCGTGCTCGTTGAAGATGTATCCGTTGTCGGGGAGGATATCGATGGCATAACAGTTCAAGAATGAACGAAGGAATACCGGGATGTCATCGCCCGCCAGGTGCATGTTAGCGGTCCGCTCCAGTCCGCCCTGGTATTGCCATCCGGCAGCGAACCAATCGCGGCTGCCAACATACGGATTCTCGAGCAGCAACCGATCCTCGAGCACGTCAAGATATCCCTGCACGCGCGCGTCGTTCGGTGAGAGCAGCCGCGCCGGGCTCACCAGGGCCGCCGCCGACTGGACCGTTTCCCAATACAACGGCCCCACGTGCGAGCCCGAACCGTCACGCTGCCATCCCCATGCCCCAGTGCTCAATCCGCGCACGTAGCACGCAAACGGGATGACCGACCGGAAGGTGCCATCGCGCACCGGAACCACAGGCGACAGCGCGATGGACCGATCCACCGCCGCCAGCAGATCCCGGCGATAGGCTTCCGCCTCGGCCTGCAATCGGGTCCCTTCGACGCGGTCGATCGTCGCCAGGGCATCCGCAAAGTGCGCGACCGCAGCCCAGTAGTAGGCCTCCGCTTCGTAGAATTGCATCCAAAGTCCCCCGCTATCCGGCGTTACCTGGAGCGCCGGCTGCAGCCCTTTGCCCCACAACCGCTCACCGCCCGGAACCATGTCCGCTACCACGCGTCGCTGGCGCAGCATCCATTCGGCGTTGGCTTTAATCCGTGGTGCCGACTCCCGGAACCACTTGGCGTCGCCGGTCAGCCGATAATGCTCGATCAAAGCCCACCCAATGGATCCCGGCCCGAAAGCATGTACCCCATCCATGTGACCGCCGATGCCCGGAGGCCCCACGGCGTGGGTCAAACATCCATGCCCCTCCGAAAAGAGTCCGTTGGGTCGGTCGGGAAGCGCCCACTCATGATGACCGGCATGATCGGCAGTCCTGGAATCGATGGGCAAGGACACCCATTGGCTAAATCCGGCTTCGGCGGCCTGGTGGGACCCCATCAGGTCTAACGCCGCAAGAATCAGGTAGGTCTCGGCGGCGAGAATCCCGTAAGGGTAATCGTTGAACCACAGCCGTCCAGCCTCCGGGTGCTTCTCCGCGTGCCGGAGCAAGTGCCAGGTGCCCAAATTCCATTGCGCGGTCAGCCGCTCGCACGGAACCTGCACCTGCATCTTCGGCTCCCATCCGGGCGGTGGTGTGGGATGCGGCGGCAAGTTGGTTCCGCGCATCGCGGTAACGGCGCCCGCCCACGTTTGCTCGGGACGGGCGCGTACCTTCTGTCGGATCGTGCTCAGGTTTCGGCGTTGGAGTTCCTGAACAAACTCCCGCGCGTTTGACGACTGCGAAGCCAATTCGATCGGCGGCTCCGACGGGGCGGCCGGGGGTGCCGCCGCCTTCTGGCGGTAGAAATGCCATGCATCAGCTCTGCCCTGGCCATCAGCATGGGGATTACCGGCAGGCAGCGTACCCAGGACATCCTGCGTCAGGTTCCAGACCCCGCCACGTTCCCCTACCACGGCAATATCGAGGTCAATGAGGGTTGTATCGCATTGATGAGCGCCCTTGGGGCCGGCCACCAACGAGATCATATCTCCGGGTTCGACCACCACGCGGCCCAATTCTTTGCCTTGGGCCTCGGCCGGAATCTTCTGCGAACCTGTCCCGTCCGTCACGCCGTGCGCCAGAGTTCTTCTTTCCGTGCTGGTTTCTCGCGTGATCCACCATTCGATCCCGTTGCTCCCGGCTTGGGCGTGTGCCACGCTCGCGCGGACCCGCACCGCCGCTTTGATGGGACTGCGCCAACCCACGGCCACATCTTGTTCCGCGCCTGGATGCAGCGCCAGACTTCGCGCTGGGAAAGTGATGCCCTGCGCGGTCAGAGGCTGATCGGTCGGGTTGCCGCCAAACCACGGCGTGAGGTCACTGCCCCAACCCTGCAGGGTTTCATTACCGGCAATCGAGCGCATCTTTTCCGCGAGTGGGATCCGAGGAGTCCGCAAGTCGATCGGAGAATGGGGCGGCTGGCGGGATTCCACCTCCGAGGTCCGCCGCACAAAGAACCCGTACTCCGGTGCCAAAATCGGCCCATTCTCCAGGTCCCCGGCCAGGAACGAGACGTTGCCCGCCTTGGTCCACGCCGTGATGATGGTCCGCGCCACATCTTCTGGTTGGCTCGTGAAGGGTTGGACCCGACGCCACTTGGACGTGCCCACATACAGGAGGCTGGCGCTGACGCCCCGACGCTGGCCGCTTTTGCCCACCGAAAGCCACGATGACTTCGTCGTGATGCGGGTTGCCAGGTCGCCCGCCAATGCAGTCAGCCCGGTCAATCTGCCGTCATAGACCTCGATCCTGCCGCTGTAATCCGCCTCGGCGGTGCTCCGCTCGTACCCCCACTCGATTTCGACATCCATTTTCTTCCACGTTTCCGGCCCCAGCACGCGGACCGCGGGCACCGCATATTCACCGGCCAGCCTGGCACCCTCGACGCTGATCACCAGGCCGCAACTTTCCGTCGGCAGTTCATAGTCATAAGTTCTGCCATCTGCGGATACGGTGGGTCGCACGGTCCTCCGCCCGGGTGCCAGGTTGTTCCACCAGGAGCTGGCGGTGCCCTGCTGATCCAGCGTCGTGATCGAAATATCAGCCGGGGAAGGACGCGGTTGCTCATTCGCCGCCCAGGTCAGCTCCAGGCGTTTGATCGGACGGATCTCTTCCCACAACAATGCGCACAGTGCCCTTTTGATGGCAGGGGCGTTTACGTCCGCCGGCTGGTTGAGTGGCTGATGGGCATAACGCATGAGTGCCAGCCAGCTCTCCGGTGCATTCTCCGCCGGTTTCCGGTCGGCCCGATAAAGGTAAGCACTCGGTGCCATGTCGGCGGGTTGTCCCACCAGGTCCTTGAACTCCGCTCCGCTCACCCCTTTGTCGAACGCACTGCAAAGCGTTACCAGCCAAATCCAAAGCGCGATCGAGCAGAGCTTCATCAGATTACCTCCGCAACGGAAACCGTACGGGTCACCCCGAAAAGGTTCCGTGCCGCCGACAGTAGCGTAAACCTACATTGGGCCATGGCGGCCGATTCTAAAGCGGTGTCCCGTAAATGCACGCTTACAATGAGTGGAATCTGCGGGATGGTCCCCTGGTGCATTGGCCGGGATGGCCCTCGGTACGCGTGTGGTAGAACGGATGGGAAACGGATGACCGCTCCGATTCCTGCAACCATGCCACGGCGAATCGGATCGCTGCCAGGTGGATCTGCTTTTGGTCTTTCGCAGCGGCCGACGGCATTCAGCCGCGCTGGCATTGCGGGCAATAGAAGGTGCTGCGGGCGGCTTGCACCCGGCGCCGGATGGCCGTGCCGCACGCCGGGCAGGGCCGGCCGGCGCGATCGTAAACCCGCAGCCGCTCCTCGTAATAGTCCGGCGCGCCGGGCGCGCGGCCGAAATAGAAAAGCCCATCGCGCGCTCCCTGGCCGGAGTAATTCAGCGGGATGGTGCTGCCGCACGCAATGGCCTCCCGCAGCACCGCGCGAACCGCGCGCCAAAGCCGCTTGATTTGTGCTCGCGTCAATCTCCTCGCTGGCCGTGTCGGCGCAATGCCCGCCCGGAACAGCGCCTCGCTGGCGTAGATGTTCCCAACCCCCGCCACCAGCGACTGGTCGAGCAGCTTGACCTTGATCGGCTGCCGCGAGCGACCTAGCGCCTCCGCGAAACCCTCGACCGTAAACTCCGCCCCGAGCGGCTCCGGTCCCAGTCTGCCCAGCGCGCTGGCCTCCAGCGTGAGCCGGCCGAAATAGCGCGTGTCCTCGAAAACGAAGTTCTCCCGGCCGAGGTCCAAAACCACCGCCGCGTGCTTCGGCAATTGGGCGTTTGCCGGCAACAGGTACATCCGCCCCGTCATGCCAAGGTGGCCCACCAGCGTCAGCGGCTCCTGTGTTCCGGGTTTCCGAAACCGGAACACAAGGTACTTCCCCCGGCGCGTCAGACCACAGAACCTCGCCCCGCGCAGGACCTGCGCGAATTGGTGCGTTGACGCGGGCGCCACCACCTTCGCTCGGTTCACGCGCACCGCGCGAACCGTCCGGTTCTCCAGCAACGGCCGCAAATGACGAACCAGCACTTCGACTTCGGGTAGCTCAGGCACGGGGTAGGTTAATCCTTCGCCGGAGATTGCAACAGCAAATCGGCAACGTGGAACGTGGAAGGTGAAACGTGAAACTTCAGACTTCAGACTTCAGACTTCAGACTCTCCGATCCCGCGGGCAGTGGTTTGTCAAGCAAAGAGGGGCCCCACTAAGATCCTTCAGGAATTCTGCGTCCGAGGAGAATCCTCCCGACCGTGGCGACATCCTGTCGGATGCGGTGGCGGTTGCTGCGTATCACCACAGCAGGAGCTTTCACTTCCCCTTACGAAATACCAAAAACACCTGGTAGGGGAGCAAGTCGGCCTTCTCCGATTCGAATGGCAGCCCGGCTTGGCTGACCAGCTCGATTAGCTGCTTCCGTGGGATCTTGACCGCTTCAGGGGGGCCCTCGGGCAGCTTGCCTTCCTTAAACTCAACCAGCACGAACCGGGCGCCGGGTCTCATTTCTGAGCCCACTTTCTTCAGCCACCTCGCCCGGTCCGGCACATGATGCAGCACGTCGCACACAAAGACCAGGTCCGCCCCGCCTGGCACCTGGGGATCGTCCGCTTTGATTAACACCGGACTCAAATTCGTGATTCCTTCCACGGTCGCCTGGTGGTGAATGTGCCTGATCATCTCCGGTTCTAGGTCCGTGGCCACCACTTTGCCCCGCGGCACCGCCCGCGCCAATCTGAAGCTGAAGTAGCCTGACCCCGCACCCAGATCTAAAACGGTCTCGTCGCCGTGCAGTCCGAGCGCCGCCACCACCTCGTCAGGTCTTTGCCACGCGGCGCGATCGGGACGGTCGAGAAAAGCGATGTATTTCTCCACTTCGGCAAACGGGCGGAGCTGGCTGGGATCCACGCCCGCCTGCCGGAGCGGACAATCTATGCCCGGCAGGTTGTGAGCTTGGCCCGTTTGCTTCCCTGTTCCCATGGCATGGTGGGAGTCCGTCTGGCAGCCGGCGGCAACTGCCAGCCCGCATAAGCACACCAGCCTTCCCAGCGCCACCGCTGCCGCATTCTTCTTTGTCTTCGCCATGCCTGACCTATGACATAAAGCCGCGCCGGTGGGAAGTCGGTTATGGCAAATCCAAAGTCCAAAGTCGCGGAGCGGGGAATGCAAAGCAGCCGCATTGGCGGACACCAGCAGTCAGACACGGAAGTCATGCCAGCCACGGCTCGCGACGCGCGCGGGAGAGCAGGCGGTTCGCCTCGTCATCTCCGACGAAAACCTCCGTCGCCAGCTCCCAACGCAAGCTGCGTTTGAGCTGGTAGGAGATGGCCACGAGATGGCCCAGCGACGCGGAACGATGGCCGATTTCCTCATGGGCGCTCGGACGCAGGCGTGAGCGGATGCAATCGAACCAGTTCGCGTGATGGTCCTTGGCGCCAATGTTCACCTGGCGGGTCGCCAGGCTCATCTCGCGCAGGACGCCTTCCGGGCCGCCTTGCACCGGGCCGGAGCCGTACATGGAAGTGATCCAGCCGCGCTCGCCGACGAACAGTCCGCCAAACAACCCCTCCAGCCGCGCCTGGGCGGGCACGGCCTGGTAGAGGTTCTTCACCTGCCCCCAATGCTCCACATGATGCAGGAGCACGCCGTTGGCGTAGCGGCAGGTCAGCGTGGGGAATTGCCCGCTCGAGGGATGGATGATTTCCACCGGGCCGCTGGTTTCCATGCCGATGGCATATTGAATTACGTCCGCCGCGTGGGAGTGGTAGTTGGTGATCGCGCCCGCGCCGAAGGCGTCGCAGAACGTCCACGGCACCACCCCAGGGATCGGGTTGCGGTGGTAGGCGGAGTTGTAGGGGCGCCACGAGGCTGGCCCGACCCACAGATCCCAGTCCAATCCCTCTGGCGTCGGTTCGGCCGGCAGCGCGGGATCGAGCGGCACATCGGATGGGCCGATGGTCGGGACATGGGTCTTCATCCAGATGGTAAAGACGGACTTCACCTTGCCGAGACCGCCGGCGCGCACGAACTCGCACACCTGCCGGATGGTGGGGATGGAGCGGTATTGCGTGCCGGTTTGGAAGACGCGCGCATAGCGGCGCATCGTATTGACCATTTCACGCCCTTCCCGAATGGTGAGTGACACCGGCTTTTCGCAATAAACGTCCTTGCCCGCTTGCGCGGCGTGGATCGCCTGGAGTGCGTGCCAGTGGTCCGGGGTGGGGATGACCACCGCATCGATGTCTGGCCGCGCCAGCAGTTCGCGGTAGTCGTTGATGGCCGCGCAATGACGATAGGTCCCCGCCCCGCGCTGCGCCGCGCAGATTTCGTCCGCCTCCCGCGCGCCCTGCTCCCGGCGGACGCGGTCCACGTCACACACGGCGACCAGTTGTGTTTGTTTGTGGCCCGCGAGGACCTGCAGATGTCCGCGGCCCATGCAGCCGCGGCCGATCAGGCCGACATTGATGCGCTCGTTCGGCGTGACCGCGCCGTGGCCGCCGCGCACGGATGCCGGGATGATCCAAGGCACTGCCAGCAGCGAAGCCGCTGCGCTGCGCCGAAGAAAAGCGCGGCGGGTCAGAGCTTGTTTGGATAATGTAGGAGTCGACGTGAGGAGGCTCAGGTGGTGTTGAGAATCGGGCGTGTTGCTGCTAGTTAGAGCCTCCTCACGTCGGCTCCTACAATGCACTTTGTTTTCGAGGCGCGTATTCAAAGATTGGCGGGAAGGAGGTTACATGGCCGGACTAGCTGCCGCTGGCGAGCTCGAGGCTGACCTGGTTAAAGAAGGCGATGCTCTTGGCAATCTCCGGCATGGATTCCAGCCAGTTGTAGGCATACTCCAGGCCGAACAGGGTCGGCCGGATGCCGAGTCGGTGCAGTTCCTTGATAAACGCTCCGGTGTGGCCCACGCCGGTGCCCCAAGGCACGTCGTGCCCGTCGGCACCGGGCGCATGGAGATCGTGCATCTGCACCGTAATCAGGCGCTCCTTCAACTGCCGCACCGCCTGGATCGGGTCAATGCCAGAGCGCATCCAGTAGCCGAGGTCCGCGCAGGCGCCCAGGCGTTTGCTGCGGCCTGCGCAAGCTTTCAGGATACCCGCCGGCTGCCAATAAACCGGCGAGGCCTTCGCGTCGTGATTGTGCAAAGCGACGTTGATGTCATAGGCGTCGCAGAACTTCTCCACCGTGTCGAGCGCTTCGGGCTTCGGCTCGGACATGAAGGTCTCGATGCCGATCTTGCGCCCGAACTCGAACACCTTCCGGCAGCCCGCCTCATCGCCGGGAATGTCCTGAATGTAGTACGTGAGCAGGCGCACGCCCGCCGCATCAAGCTTGAGCCGCACTTGCCGCAACTGGTCGTCGGAAAGCCCCGGCTCGAAGTTCCCGGGAAACGTGTCGCTGACCTTTTGGAAGCTGAGACCGCCCATGAACGGCAGGCCCAGCGCGGCGGTCTTATCGATCGCCTCAAAGAGCGTGTATTTGTGGAACGTATAGGCCTCGATCCCCAGCCGCCAGCCGAGCTTCTCCTGGGCGCGGATGGCCGGCGTGAGGCTGGCGCTCGGAATCGTCGGTGCCGGGAGATCGCCCAGGACGAACTGCGCCGCCGCCAGATAGAACGGCAGCAGTTTCGGGTCGCGGAACACATAGGGATTGTGCGCGATGGTGCAGTAGAACGTCCGGCCGCGGCCGTAATTGCGCACCCAGGCGAGGGCGAAGTCCTTGTCGGCGCGTTCGGGCCTGGTAAAGCGGGGGTCCTGCTTGAAGTCGGTCTTATCGTTGTCGATGCTAAAGAGCACGCGCACCCGCTTGCGCGAGTAGGGCTCCTGGGCGCGGAAGAACTCGTCCCGGTAGTCGAAGTCCCGGCCGCCGAGAGCCTGGTTGATGGGGTGTGCCGGGTCGTCGAGCTTGATAAAGACATGCTCGTCATTCGCGCGGTGAATCGCCCCCCGCGCGCCGAGCATCAACCCGAACTCCGGCCAATCCTCGACCGCGCCCGGCCATTGGGTGAAGGCCACAGAAGTCCCATGCACCCCCATCATCCCACCGCCGCCATAAACGAATTCCACCAGGCTCTGCCGCAACGCCGGGTCGGTGAAGAGATTGCCGACCGTGTTGTTGAAGCACACGGCGTCGAACTGGCGCAGGCTCTCGGGCCGGAACACCTCGGGATCACGACTGACCACCGTATCGAACGCCCCAGTCTTCCGCCCCATCAGCTCGAACGCGAGATTCGCCGTCGGGATGGAGCCATGCCCGCCGTAGTTCACGTTCCGATCGAAGATAAGCAACTTGCGCGGTTTGCGCGGTGGGGCGAAGGCGCGCGCGGGAATGGCCGCGTCGATTAGTTCGCGTTCATTGCCGGCGGCCGCGGTCTCCGCGGACCGGACAGCCGTGGCGCCGCAGGTGAGCGCGAGAGCGCTGGTGGCGGCGCGCGCAAGGAAAGCGCGGCGTGTTAGGACGAGCGCAGGCTCGGTTGGGAGTAGATTACGCGGAGTGTGATCGTGACGCACTTTCAGCATACTTGTGTCGCATTGTGCGCCTTGCCTGGCCGGGGTCAAGCAGATCAGCGTCCGCCCAGGGCGAAGTTCTCAATCAGGATCACGGCTATCCCCATGAGCGCGCCGCCGGCAATCACTCCGGCGCAGATCGGCTCCTGGTTCTGCACGATGATCCGGTTGCCGGCCGATTCCTTGTCCGACCAGAATCGCTCGACCGCCCAGAAAAATACGGCGCCCAGGAACATGGCAAAGCAGGTGTTGAAGGGGATCACCGTGGCCAACCCGATGCCCACGCCTGAAAGCCAAAAACGGCCTTTGGTGGCCAGGCGCACTCCTTCGAAAGCCAGCCCGAGGAGGGCTCCAATGAGCACCGCCCAGCGGGCGGACATCGGCAGGTTCCCCAGGCCCGCCATGAGCAGCTCCGCCACCGCTCGCCAGATGGTGGCCGCGGGCATGGGATACTGGTCTGAAACCAATTGGCTCGGTCCCTTGGACAGAAAGACATAATAGAACACCGGCACGGCGACAATGGCGCCCGCGATAATGCCCAGCACGTGGCCGATGGCTTGCAGGCGCGGCTTGGCGCCCAGCATATAGCCCGGCTTGATGTTCATGAGCAGGTTCGAGGCGTTGCTGGCTACTTCGGCGGTGATGCCCGCCGTCATCAGGTTGGTCTTGATATTGCCCGGCGCCAGAATGCCATAGGTGAGCTGCGTCAGCTTGCCTAGCGCTCCGGTCGGGGTGATGGAGGTCAGCGCCGTGGAATTGACCCCGATCACCGTGAAGACAAAGATGAGGGGAATAGCGAGCGCGCCCATCCAGAACGACACGCCAAAGAAGAGATTGGCCAGCCACACGGTCAGACCGCCGATGAGAGGAATGAACACGACAAATACCCACATCGGCAGTTCGATGGCCGTCATCGGATCCTGGTCGCCGCCCGCGGCGCGCTTCTTGCCCAGGCCCCGGAAGGCGCTCAGCAGGATCTTCGGTTTGGCAAAGAACGCGAACAGCGAGGCGGTGGTCATCATGGCTACGCCGCCCCACAACGCCCACTTGGTGATCTCGCGGAACCCGAACTGCAGGACGCCGTTGACCTCGCGGCCGTGAATGTCGCCGGCGGCGATCATCAAGGGCACCAGGATGAGGTAGTTAATGACCGCGCCGACCATGAGCGAAACGCCGGTGCGGATGCCCATGAGTCCGCCGGCCGCCATCATCACGAAGTCCGTATCGGGCCGCACGGTCAATTGGCGAAGGTCGGTGCCAAAGATCCTGAGCGTCGTCAGGCGGTAAGCCCAGCCGTCGAGAAACTCCGGTACGGTGAGCACGCTCAGGCGGAGTTTGGTCATGATGGCCTCGCTCTGCATGAGCTTGAGCAGGGCGGATGCTCCCGCGGTGACCGCCAGCAGTTTGGCCTTGAGGAGGCCGCTGGCGGCGTCGCCGGTGTGCAGCGCGTCCATCACGATCCCGGCGGCACGCCCTTCGGGGAAGGGATGTTGTTCGTCGTTGATGAAGCGGCGTTTCAGGGGGAAGGCGAACAGAACGCCCAGGATGGCAATGGCCGCGATCCAGATGAGGGTATGCATCATCGGGATCACTTGGTTGGTCACCATCATGTAGGCGGCCAGGCTGGAGATCAGCGGCGCGGTCATATACCCCGCGGCGGTGGCGATAGACTGCATGGCGTTGTTCTCCAGCAGCGTAAAGTCCTTGCCCAGGCCAATCGCGGAAAGCAACTTGAAGGCGGCAAAGGCCAGGATGACCGAAGTGATGCCCACCCCGAGGGTCCAGCCGGTCTTGGCGCCCACGTAGAGGTTGGTGAGCGAGAGGATGCCCCCGATGAGCATTCCCGTCAGCCCGGAACGCAAGGTCAGTTGGGGCATGTCCCCCTTCCACACGTTAGCCAGCCACCACCGGTCCTTCTGTTCGAGGGACCAGGTTCGGATTTGTTCTTCGCTCAGATGCTTGATCGCCATAAGAAATGTGTGCGGACGATGCCAGCCTCGCGCTTTCAGAGACAAGCAGAATCTGCTTTGCCATCCGCTAATGAT
>SERZ01001871.1_pt1 | contig 11144 bp, 4 predicted proteins | sample 3171461 | NCBI WGS metagenome assembly SERZ01 (sample SAMN06051861, study PRJNA518727) | freshwater metagenome | biome: subpolar coniferous forest; feature: holomictic lake; material: water; isolation source: holomictic Lake 227, 6 m depth | place: Canada: near Kenora, Ontario | collected 2013-06-25... | reverse complement strand
TCTATTTTGAGCAATTATTTGTCAATGGCTCACGAGCCGTTCGCGCCCGCTGGCCTAAGATTCAGATGGACTGGAAATTTGGTGAGACGCGTAAGGATTATTTGATTCCGCTGGCGGTGAAACAGGTCGTAACAACGAATGCCAATAAGTCTGTTTACATTGACCAATATATTATTGCCAAGCCAAGTGAACTTGATTTGCTGGCAAAAATACCAAAAGATGAACTTCGATACGCTGCACTTGTGGTACATCACAACTGGGATACCACGCGGCGGATTATTCTGGATTATGATGTAGCAAGTAATGTGGTGAAGATGGCAGGCGAGGGATGTAAACCTTGGAATCCATGGCGGAACAATTCCCTCTACTATGTTGAAAATGTGCGTTCTGCTTTTACGGATCCAGGGGAGTGGTTTTTGGCAAAGAGCGAAGGTAAGGTTTATTATCGGCCTCGCGCGTCAGAAAATATGAAGCGAGCCATTGTTGAAGCGCCTCGTAATGGGATGGTTCAGTTGGTTAAAATGGATGGTTGTTCAAATATCGCCTTCCAAGGCATTCAGTTCGGTGTCTCGGATACCCCACGCCGTGAGAAGGAGATGAGCCATGGCGGATTAGCGAGTCTGCTGGGAGGCGATCTTTCAAAGCCTGGCCCAACGCAGTTTGAACCGTGTCAGGCTGCCGGCAACACGGAAGCACTTATCGTGGCGGATAATATCACGTCGTGTGCGTTTGACAGGTGCCACATTCAAAACACAGGCGAGTATGGGATTTGGATTCGCGGTAATTGTCACAGCAATCGTATTGAGCGTTGTGTTATTGAGGATACCGGCGCAGGCGCGGTCAGGCTGTGTGATTTTCCAAATAAAAATAACAGCACTTTCAATATCATCAAAAATTGCTCGCTCACACGTGGCGGACGGTTCCATGCTTCGGCAACAGCGGTTTGGATTGGCGAAGGCACGGATAATGCGCTCACACACAATTATATTGCTGATCACTACTACACAGGCATTTCCATTGGCTGGTGCTGGGGGTACAAAGGCAAAAGTTTCAGAAATGAAATCTCGTATAACAGGGTCGAGAATATCGGTCAAGCCGCATTGGGCGATATGGGCGGAATCTACTCGCTGGGTACACAGACCGGAACACGCATCTTCAACAATGTCTTCAGAAATATTGATTCGTATACGTATGGGGGATGGGGCATCTATCCGGATGAAGGTTCGGAAGGGTTGGTGATTGAAAATAATCTCGTCTACAATGTGAAGGATGGCGGTTTCCATCAGCATTATGGTAAGGAGAATACGGTGCGCAATAATATCTTTGCCTTTAGTCGGAAAGATCAAATTGCTGCTACACGTATTGAAAAGCATCTCTCCGTGCGTTTCACTGGCAACATCGTCTATTGGGATAAACCACTTGACGCTTTTGAGCGGTATAGCACAGAAAAGGTCAACATCATTTGGGACAAGAACATCTGGTTCTGTGAAGCAGGTGCGCCACGCTTCAGGGGCAAAACCTTTGCCCAGTGGCAGGCGACCGGAAAAGACAAAGAGGGCTTCGTCTGTGATCCGCTCTTCGTCAATCCGCAAGCTCGTGACTTTCGTTTTAAGTCCGAGGATGCCTGTAAGAAAATTGGTTTCAAGCCATTCGATTTCTCGAAGGCTGGAATTGAGAAATAGAACGTTTCAAATCCGGAGAAATTATGGACGCGATAATTAACGATGTGCGCGGAAAAACCATCGACATGGCTGGGTTCGTCGATTATGCGGGCGGCTCGGTGGTGAGCAAGACTTTACTCGATAAGAAGGCTGGTACGCTGACACTCTTCTCGTTTGATCAGGGACAGGGGCTAAGCGAACATACCTCGCCATACGATGCCACGGTGCTGGTTGTGGATGGTGAAGCGACACTCATAATTGGTGGTAACCCGATAGTGGCCAAGACTGGCGAGATGGTGATCATGCCTGCAGGCGTGCCTCACTCATTGCGTGCGGAAAAACGTTTCAAGATGCTGCTCGTCATGATCCGCGAAAAAGCCACTGAGAGTCAATAAATCCAAGAACCCTATTGAATAGCGATCGAATCGGACTAACGTGTGTGGTTGTGTTTGGGATGTATGTGGGCAATCTTAACGAATGTACCCTTTGGCGCACTGGACGAAATGGTTTCACGCTGTCCGTCATGGCGGATCGTTGAAACTCCAGTACGCATTTTCACGAAACTAAGGGTCGTGATCGTCAATCCCGGACAGAAAGAAGAGACATATACATTTGCCCTCAACCAAAAAATTTAGAGTTAACAGCAGTGAACAAAAGCATAATAAATGATCTGAATCGAACGGTTAATACTCGATTGTTGGCAGGTGTGAGCCTGACGGTGACTGTTTTAGTTTGCCAGATTGCGACAGACTGGGTTTCTGCTAAAGAAGTGACATCTGCGAATAAAGGTATGTTGGCAGTCAGTCAGAGTTCAGATGGGCGGCTGAAATATGCGCCTGACGCCTTTGGCAATACGGTCCCCGATTTCTCGCTTGCAGGTTACCGTCATGGGGGTGTTGCAGTGCCTGTGGCGCTTGTGGTTGAGACCCTGAATCCTGTTGCAGGTTCACAGGATGACAGCGTCCGCATCCAAACGGCGCTTAATCGCATGGCGCAGGCCCCTGAACGAGTTGTGGATGGCGTTCGTGGCGCTGTGCTGTTGACCCGCGGAACTTACCGTTGTGGTACAACCTTGCGTGTAAATGCCGGCGTGACGTTGCGAGGAGAGGGCCAAGATGCGGACGGTACGATCATCATCGCCACCATGCATGCGGAGAAAGCGGGCGGTGGACCGACGCTGATCAGCGTGAGCGGGAGTGCCAAACTCCAAGTGGATAAGGTCCCTCATGCCATTCTTGATGAAACAGTGCCGCTCGGAGCGCGGAAAATCAAGGTTGCGGACGTGGGAGCTTTCAGGGATGGCGATTTAATCACCATCGAACGCAAAGCAGTTCAGGCGTGGATTCACGATCTAAAAATGGATCAGATCGCGTTGAACCTCGGCGGACAGCAGTGGAGTCCGAGCGGCTATACCCGCAGTTGGCAGTCTCGTGTCGTCAGTGTTATGGGGGACACGCTGACCTTGGATACACCTGTTACGTGCGCTTTGGAACGTCGTTACGGAGGCGGCACGGTTTTCAAATGCATCAATGATCCCCGTGGCCGAGGTGCTGCAGTGGAACGTTTGCGGCTCGAGTCGGTCTATCAGGCTGGCAAGGAGACGACGGATGAGAACCATGCCTGGACAGCGATCTCTATGAGTGGGCTCGTTGATTCTTGGGTGCGTGAAGTCACAGCGTTGCATTTCGCATATTCTTGTGTCAATGTCAACCGGAGCTGCTCGCGGATAACGGTACAGGACTGCGCCATGATTGACCCTGTATCGGAAATCACGGGTGGACGTCGGTATTCATTCTCGGCCGGAGGACAATACGTTCTGTTTCAGCGTTGCTACACCCGAAATGGGCGTCATGATTTTGTTAATGGTCCGAATGATATCGGTCCTTCCGTCTATCTCGACTGTCTCTCCGATAAGCCCCACGCTGATATTGGCCCCCATCATCGATGGGCCTGTGGGCAGCTCTACGATAATGTCAAGGGCGGTAAAATCAATGTGCAGGACAGAGGCGGTATGGGGAGTGGCCACGGCTGGGCAGGTAATTGTCAGATCCTATGGAACTGCGAAGGCTCCTCGATTGTCTGTCAGAAACCCGAAATCCCAAGCGCCCAGAACTGGGCCATTGGATGTGTGGGAAGCAAAGGTAAACCCGCGTTGCCCAACCGTCTCGATGGTTGCTGGCAGAGCTTCGGCCAGCATGTTGAGCCACGTAGTCTCTACTTGCGTCAACTTCATGAGCGTCTGGGCATGGACGCTGTGCGCGCGGTGACCACGCCTGAACAACTCAACGGCTCTATTTTCGAACAGTTACGCCGTCGTTATGGACGTGAATAAACGCTCTAGTTGCTTTTGGCGCGTTCAACAGCAAGAGTTAACGCCTGTTTCATCGAGGTTTCTTCGCAACGTTTAACGTGCTTCGACAATACAGGCACAAGTGACTTATCTGCTAGGAGACCCAGTGCGGTTGCAGCGGCATGCCGCGTGTCAATAGCATTTGAAGGATTCGAAATGGTCTTCAATAAGGCCGGAATCGCTCGCTTATCCCCAATCTCCCCCAGTGCATACGCTGTTGCTGCCCGCCAGCAGGGGGTCATGTCATTGTGAAGGAAGAGCACGCCTGCATCGATCGGGTCAGGTGAACCATACGTGAATTCAGGAGCGGATGCCAAGCCTGTCAGCAAGGCAGGAACAACCTGATTGTCCTTTAGGTTTGCCAATGCACGTGCGAGATAGAAACAGTTCCAATGACGCACAGGTAGATTTTTAATCACAGGATGTTCCCCTGAGAATGCGCGTGGGAGCGGATTCGTAACGGCCATGTAACGGAGATAGGCTTCCTGAATTCGCGGCGCAAACGCTTTGTTTTCGCAGACAAGAGAGATGATATGGGATGAACGAATCTCCGGAGTTGGTGTTCCGGCCCACGCTTGATGAACCGTACGAAGCGCTACCTCAATTTCAGGAGAAGGCTTCGCTGTTGCATCACCAAGCGTTTTCAGGCATGTTTCGATGACCGTTGCTTCAGCGCCTTGATTGCGAATGACGCGGCCAATGAGTTGCTCGGCTGTGTCATTGCGTAGGAATAATGCGCGGTCGAAATCAGTGGGAACGCAGGCGATGAGATGCGGCACCAACTCGGGATGCCCCTTTGTGCCGATGCGGTCAAGCGCTTCGACAATTCGAATATGCACAGGCGAAGCGTGGCAGGCCATGAGCGCCGAATGATCGCCGTACCAGTGGGTGTATTTGATATAGGGCTTTAGGGACGTAAATGTTGAAATCAGCGCTGCCTCAGCCTCGGGCGTCCCAATTTTGCCAAGAGCATCAGCAGCGGCTTCAGCCACAAAAAGATTACCTGTGTCGACATCCGCATGCTTGTTAAGTGTTTCGCTGAGCAGGGGGACAGCTTCAAGATCCTTTAGATCACCCAATGCTCGGATGACTTCTTGTACGCAACGCGGATTCGCTGGATGATCAGCAAGGAACTTTGCGCCATCTCCTTTGTTTCGGTATTGGAGGTAACCAGGATCGTCACGAAGCGCGAGGACAACTTTCCGAAGAGCTGCTTTTGTTTCTGCGCGCGAACCGATGTGTCGCAAGGCGACTGCCGCACGGCGGACGATATCACGATTCGTACTTTCGAGTTTGGTAATGAGCTTCAGTTCGATGGATTCGAGATTGATGTCATACTGGGCTCCCTTGCCGGACATTAGATTGGATGTTGATACAATGGGGTCATCAAGGAGGTTCTCAAGTGCAATGGCTGCTGAGAGCCGGACGTGAAGATTCGGATCAGATGTGTGGGTGAGTAAGGCAGGGACTGAATGACGTGTTCCGCAGGCTGCAAGCGCCAGTGCACAGGCAGAGCGGACTTCTGCGATGTCATCGATCTTCATTTGCTGGACAAGTGAGGGTGCGGCTTGCTCGTCACGCAAGAGGCCTAGATGATTTGCTGCTGCAACACGGTCGGACCAGTCCGTTGATGAGAGTCTCTTTTCGAGTGTTTCGCGTGGCACCTCCACGCGATTAATGCTGGCCACCTCTCGGAAGCGGTCAAACTGAAGTTCTGTCAATCCTGTGACAGCCGGATTGTTTCCACGGAAGCGGGTGGCATTGCGTGCATCAGTCACATGAAGGGGTGGAAGTGTCGCGGCTGTGATGAAACGATTGGTTTGGACGAGTGCGGCGCTTTGACGTATGGCGTGACATCCAATACACCCGCGTGTTTCACCCGGGCGTACATAAATCCATGACATCTCATTTAGCTCCGACCGGCCTTCGCCATCGACGGCCTGAAAAGCGATTGCCCTGTCTGCGGGGACTTCAACAGAGAATGACCCGTCTGGCATGATGGGTACGGTCCCGAGTTCAACCGTTTCGTTTCCCGCGTGGACGATATAGGCGTTTGATGAACGTGTGGTGAGTCCGCGTCCCATCAGTACGCGGATTGCACGGACATGTGACCAGCCCGCACTTGTGTTACGTGTAAAGAACGTATTCTGGCAATAGAATCTCCCCGTTGTTGCTTTTTCGTCAACATGGTTTGCGATTTGGACAGGCTCTATCTTGGGTCCCACGTAAACAGGGGAATGTAAGGTTTTCCCCATCTTAGCTTCATAAATCAGGATCGGCTTTGCTTTCTCTTGATCTGGATCGAAAATGCGAATCTGATTAAAACGGCCATCCGGAACGTCAGCATTGATGGCTGAGCGGAACTGTGAACCTTGTTCGCGCTGTGTAATGAGCAGACGGTTGTCAGGAAGTGCCGATACGTCGCAAGAAAGGAAGGGAAAGTTGCGAATAGTACTCTGCAGGGTACCAGGCCGCCCAATGGCGACGCCAGCGCCTGTGACGTAGGCCACGCGTCCATCGGGCATCGGAGCCGGACTTCCAAAATTGATGGCGCGGAGCCGGTTCCCGGCGGCGGGTCCTAGATCGAGTCCAAATTCCGTATAGCCATGTGATCCGCTGGGATGGATTGCATGCAACATGGTCTCGACTTTGCCGCGGTCAAAGAAGTTGTCTGAACGCAAAATTAGAATACGCCCATCCGGCATCACCCGCGGTTCATTATCAAAGATGAAGGTGCTGGTTAATACTTTGATATCGGTGCCGTCGTTCTTCATCGTGAATAGCGCACGCGATGGAGGATTATGATATTCTTCAAAAAATCCGCAACGGGTGGAACTGAAGACAACACGTCCAGCAGGTAATGCTTCTGGGTCGATATCATGATAGTTGCCAAAGGTGAGTTGTTTGACGGTTCCGCCCTTTGAAGGAATGGAGTAAATGTGGTAGAAGGGATCGTTCTGCGCAGCCATCGAAAAATAAATGGTTTTGCCGTCAAAGGAAACCGTTGGGGTACTAAGTGCGCCGCTTCCAGCATCAACAAGGATACGCGGTGTTGAGCCTGGTTTTGCGGGACTCAACATGCATAAGGTGCGCCCGACCTTCACGGGGGCTGGTAAATCGTATTCAGGAAATGCGCGTGTGTGTCCAGGATTAAAAATGAGAATTGAGAGGTTTTCGCTGGGAGTTTTCCCGTGGCGCATGGAGAGTACAGGTGTGCAATCATCTTCAATATAGAGGATACTGCCAGGCCATTTGAAATTGTCAGGAGGGAGTTCCTCTTTGACGTCTTCCTTGAGGCCCAGCGGCTGGAGTTGTGTTGGTATGAGAAGTTTACCCCAGGGGCCACACCCATGGGACCCCACTTCCAGGGCTGGCTTCCAGGCTTGGTCATTGAAGTCCCGTTGGATCCAGTTAGGCTCTGCTTTGGTTGTGCAGCGCCAAGCTTTTGAACTCACCAGTTCTGTGGTTACACTGTCGGCCTGTTTCACAAAGAGTTTCAAAATGAGACCTGCAGCACCTGGGGCGGTGTTCACAGCCTGAACAGCGATGACGTTCTCGCCTAAAATCAATAGGGATGAGACATCAAAACGGTTGGGCATATTCCAACCATCGGGATCTGTTGAACTGCTGCCGACGAGACGACCGTTGATGGAAATTTCATAGAGGTTGTCTGCTGTGATGATGAGATGTGCCTGTTCAACGGGTGAACGCTCAGAAACGGCGAAGTTGGAACGGAAGAAGACAGAACCTGCCGGAGGGAGAGCCCCCTTATTTTTTGCAGACGGAGATGCCCAGATCCAAGTCGTCCCTTGCCAATCCACGGCGGCCATCGCGGATGTTGCGGTAAGGCATCCCACTGCCATTGTTTTCCAGAAATAGTTCATGTCTCAATCCCCTTGTGCATTATTATTTTAAACGATGTGAAATTCGGGTCGCTGCCTGTGCGACAAGTTTGCCAAAGGACGGTAACATCTCTTTGGTGATGCGGTCATGCGGACCGGTCACCACGACGGCGGCGACCAGATAATTATCATGATCATAGACAGGCGCGGCAACACAGTAAGCACCTTCGACTTCTTCGGCGCAATCAACGGTATATCCGTTCCGTCGTGCGATCTTTAGCTCGGCTTGTAATTTGGCAGGGTCTGTGATGGTTCTTTTTGTGAAACGCTTGAAGGACTGTTGTTGCAGGCGTGCATCGCGCGTGCGCTCGTTTCCGAAAGCTAAGAAAACTTTGCCAGGGGCATTGCAATAGAGCGCAACTTTGATTCCCACGTCATAAATAATTCGGACGGGCTGTCGTGAGGGCTGAAAATAAATCAGAACAGCCTCATGTCCGCACGGGACCAAGAGACCGACGCCTTCTTGCGTTTCGTCACGTAAGGCTTTGATTTCAGGAATGGATTCATCGATGAGATTTTTTCCGGTGGTCTGGGGAATCGCTAGCTCGAGGAGCTTATTTCCTAAAGAGTAAGTCTTTGATTGCGCTTTGTGAATGTACCCGCGCGAGGTAAGGTCATTTAAAATACGGAAGATCATGTTTTTGCTGACCCCAAGCAGATGATGGATATCCGTAAGTGTTAGACCCTCTGCATGCAGCGAAAGTAATTCTAGAATAGCAAGGCAACGATCACTACTGGGTGCAAGAGCCTTGCGGTTAATTTTTGTCATGACCATTTAGTTTCCCCTCGATAGCATTTCCATTAATAGAATACGTTCTTCCTGTAGAAAAGTCAATCGTAATTTATTCTCGACTCTTTTTTTGCGGTTGATGGGATTTGATTAATCTAGTATCATAACTATGCCTTACGAGTTCCCCATAAAAATTGCAATGATAACATTATGAAGGTGCTGATTTTACGCTTGTCGAATAGTCGTGATACCGCGGCATCATCGACGCATTATGTCCTAGCTGAATTGATCCGAATCGCATGTCCGGATGCGTTGATTGACTTTGCGTTTTTGCCTTCGAAGCGGTCACCCGCTGTTATTGGGGTACAGACGGGCTTGTCATGGGCGGAGTTTGACATGATTCTCGTCTCCAATTCTTTTGTCCAGGAGACAATCAACCTGCCCTGGTTGCTCTCGGTATCGGGATTGTCGCCATGGGCGCATGCACGTCCTGAATCCTTTCCACCCATCGTACTGGGAGGTTCAAATGCCTTTGCAGCCCAATCGCTTGTCTGTTCAGATGGCCGAGCGGTTCCAGATGTGCTCTTCTTTGGTGAGGCTGAGGAGGTGTTGCCGCTGTTTGTGAAGAGATTTGGAGAGGAATGCTCCCCAATCCATCATTCCAGTGAAGTTACGGGTAAGCGATCACGCTTGTTGATGGCCGCAGAAGGCCTGGATGGCTTTTGGGTGACAGGGGAACTGCCCGCTCAGCCTGTGCAGCAGGCGGTTGTCCGCTCGGCGCAACTTCAACCGTCTCTTCCTGAACCCAGACCTGTCCGCCATAGTCTTAGCGAAGGTGGAATCCTTAACCCTGCTCCTTCTTTCCTGTTGGATGTTGAGACGGCGGGTACGGTCCGCTTGACGGTCAGCAGGGGATGTCCTGCATTCTGTTCGTTTTGTTTTGAAGGATATGAACGTAAGCCGTATCGCGAAATTGCTGCAGAGGAGGCGCTTCATCGCGCTCGTTTTTTGAAGCGCGAGTATGGTGCACGTACTGTTGAATTGGATGCGTTCAACTTGAACATGTATTCAGACTTTGTTCCGTTGGTGAAGGCGTGCGCCAAACTCTTTGATCATGTTTCGTTTAAGAGTCAGCGGGCTGATGGCGTAGCGGCGTGTCCTGAAATCATCGATCTTGAACGCGCCTGCGGTAAGCAGTCCTTCACACTGGGGATTGAAGGTATCAGCGACCGGATGCGCGCGTTCCTTTGTAAGTCATTGACGCATGATGAAATTGATACGGCTTTGAAGGCATTGCTGACACGGCGTGTTCGCGAGATTAAGCTCTTTTATATTCTCACAGGCCATGAAGGACCTGAGGACCTTGCCGCGTTTGGTGCCTTTTGTTCGCGCTTACAGGGTTTGCTTAAGGCCCCGAAGTGTGGGACACGCGTGGTGCTGAGCTTTGGTCGTCTGGTGCGCATGCCCAATACACCGCTGATGTTTGATCGGCTGTTGCTGGATGAGGCGGAGTGGCGTTTTTGCGTAGATGGTGTGTCTGCTGCCTGCCGTCGCGCAAAACTTGAATTCCGTTTTGCCTTCGACTGGCCTGATTATGTGGGCACACAACTGCTTGCCGCCTGTGGACATGAAGATGCTCCCGCCATTGTGAAGTTGGCCTCTGAAGGTCTTTCGTGCCATGGTCCTTGGCAAGCCTCTGACGTGGCAAAACTTCAAGCTATTGTAAGTGTATCTACAGAGGTGCCTATTCTGTTTCCCTTTGTGACACGTGTGGTGGATTCCACATTTTTGAAGCAACGTTGGGAAGATGCGTGCGAAAATCGCGATAAGGGGTATTGCCTAGGAGAATCCTGTTTCGCTTGTGGGGCCTGTTCGACGCCGGAAGAAAAAATGAGTCTCGTACATCATCCGCGTGTGCAGGATATTACTAATGATGACATTGAGATTTTGTCGCGCATGGATGCTGCGAAGCGTCAGCTCGTGCCACTCTACCGATATGTAAATGTGCCGGATACCTATTCCGGACACCAGTCCGAATATGTAAACGCAGAATTGATGCGCCACCTTTTGCAGCACTATCCTGCTTTAATGGATAATTTGCTTTCAGTCGAAGAGGCGTTGTTTACGGCTGGCGACAACGATGAGCGTTTTTTAGTTCCGAGCGGTCAGACGGTCATGGCATTTCGTGCATGGGATCGCAAGGCTTTAATCAGTACGCTTGCAGATGAGTTTCCACTAATGGGTTGTGAGGTGGGTGCTGATTTTCGGCCAGGGTTCTTTTCAAAAGCATCCTGTCTCTTGCATACAGCACTCCTGCCACGTGATGTCGCACAGTCTGCTAGTCAGTGGCTGAACAACCTGCACCTGCCGCATACGCTTTGCAGAGCGGGTGACGGATGGAGGCTTGATCTTGCACCAGCAGCCTTAAAGAAGAAGACGATTTATTTATTAGTCCTGCAGCCTGTTGAAGGCGGCACACGGGTGACCTTGGAATGTTCGTC
>SERZ01001864.1_pt1 | contig 11181 bp, 13 predicted proteins | sample 3171461 | NCBI WGS metagenome assembly SERZ01 (sample SAMN06051861, study PRJNA518727) | freshwater metagenome | biome: subpolar coniferous forest; feature: holomictic lake; material: water; isolation source: holomictic Lake 227, 6 m depth | place: Canada: near Kenora, Ontario | collected... | reverse complement strand
GGGATTTACGGGGTGGCGGTGGGCGGTTTGTTTGCGGGAGAGTCGATGTTCCACCGCGTCAGCAATGCCTCCAAGGTTGCGTTATTCCACTTGATCGAGCACTTGCGCCGGCAGGGATTCGTCCTGTTTGACATCCAGATGCTCACGCCCATTACCACCCAACTGGGCGGCATTACGATCTCCCGCGAGGAATACCTTAGCCGCCTGGCTCAGGCCGTTCAGGCGCCCGTTTCTTTTTGACCGGAAGCGGCCGGGGGGCGCACCGGGAGTGCTACCGCCTTGTCCCACCGGCGGCAAGACGGACATGGGCTTATCCTGGCCCCACCACCGGAATGCGCCCCTCTGCTTGGCACCTCACATGGAGCTCGATGTTCGCCGGCCGCAACGCGGTTTCTCCCTCTCCTCCTTTGGAGGAGAGAGGGAAGCAGCCGCCCGCCTTGGTGGTGGTGTCAGGATGCAATTTCCCGGCGACTTTCCCAATTGCGTCACGTCGACGCCGTTCCTAGACTCTGCGGGTGCTTGAACAACTCACTCGCCAGCTCGCTGCGGCAACCCACCTGACGGACCAGGAAGTCTGCCTGGCGGTCGGGCACCTTATTGACGAGATGGTCCTGGCGCCGACAAAAGCCGAATTCCTGACCCACTTGGCGCGCAAGGGCGAGACGCCCGCGGAGATCGCGGCGTTTGCCCGTGAGCTGCGCAGCCGGGCCCTCCGGCCGGTGCTGGATGCCGAGACCCGCTCCGGTGACATCCTGGATGTGGTCGGCACCGGCGGCGACCGCTTGAGCACGTTCAACATTTCCACCACGGTGGCGCTCCTCGCGGCAGCGGCGGGCGTGCGAGTGGCCAAGCACGGCAACCGCGCCAGCACCTCGCCGATTGGCAGCGCGGACGTGATGGAGGCGCTGGGAATCCCCTTTGACCTGGGACCGGAGGAGGCTGCCCGCTCACTGCGGGAGCACGGCTTCGCGTTTTTCTTTGCGCCTAAGTATCATCCGGCATTCCGTCACATCGTCCCCGCGCGCAAGCTCTGCGCCGAGCGCGGCCAGAGCACGATCTTCAACTTCCTCGGCCCGCTGCTGAATCCAGCAGGGCCGACCGCGCTGCTCGTGGGCGTGCCGCGCCCGGACCGGTGCGAGCCGCTGGCCAGCGTCCTCCAGTCCCTCGGGGTGCGCCGCGCGATGGTCGTCTGCGGCGCCGTGCCGGGGGAGGACGGGACCGTCCGTCATCTTGACGAGCTTTCGCCGCTCGGACCGACCACGATCGCCGAGTTCTATCAGGAACGCGCGCTGGCCTGTTCCACGCTGTCGCCCGAATCGTTCCCGCTGCAACCGGCGGTCCTGGCCGATCTGCGCGGCGGCGACCGGGAGGTCAACGCCAATATCATCCGCCGCATCCTGCACGGCGAGGAGCGCGGTCCGAAGCGCGACGCGGTTCTGCTGAACGCCGCCGCCGCGTTATTCGTCGCCGGCCGCACGCGCACGATGGCCGAGGGTTGGGACCTCGCGGCCGAAACCATCGACAATGGCAAGGCCAGGGCAAAGCTGGTCGAGTTGCAAAGGAAACCTTAGGCCGGCCTCGCTCCGTGCTCTTACCCTCGGAACGCCGGCTTCAGCCGGCAGTCGCGCACGCAATGTCACTCCCTGCCGCCTTAAGCCGGCGTTCCGGGAGCAGTAGCCGGAGGCGCGCATTACAAACCACCGCCATTTTTCAACTTGGCGGAAGACCCAGATAGGCGTAAAAAGAGTGCATGTATCGTGTCCTGGGAGCTGACGGCAAAGAATATGGCCCGGTCAACGGTGAGATGTTGCGCCAATGGATCACCCAAGGCCGCGCCAATGCGCAAACCAAAGTCAAAGCGGAAGGGGATGCCGAATGGCAGACGCTGGCCTCGGTGCCGGAATTTCAGAACACTTTCGCTGTTGCCCCGGGCGCGCCCCCGGCCTTGCCCGCGACCCCAACCGAAACCAAGACCAGCGGCATGGCGATCGCCTCGCTTGTGCTGGGTATTCTGGGATTCTGCGGCCTCACCGCGTTGGTGGGCTTGATTCTCGGGATCATAAGCTTGGTCAAGATCAACCGCAGCGGCGGGCGGTTGTCGGGCCAGGGGCTGGCGATTGCGGGAATCTGTGTCTCAGGCTTCATGCTCCTGTTCAGCATCCCTTTCCTGGCCGGGATGACGCTGCCTGCGCTCGCCAGGGCAAAGCAGCGGGCCCAGACGATTAACTGCATCAACAACCTGAAGCAACTGGGATTGGCGGTGAGAATTTATGCCTCCGATCACAACGACCTGATGCCCCCGACCGCCACGTGGTGCGACGCCATTCAAAGCAACGTCGGCTCGCCCAATGTCTTTCAGTGCCCGTCCGAACCGGGCCAGCGCTGCGCGTATGCCTTCAATTCAAACCTGGACGGCAAGAAAGTGAACGAAGTTGATCCTCAAACCGTGCTCTTGTTTGAAAGCAACGCCGGCTGGAACGGTTCCGGAGGCACCAACGTAATGAAACCGCATCAGCACCGCAACCGGACCGTAAACGTGGCCTTTGCGGACGGATCAGTGCGGCAACTACCCCGTTCGCATCTCAATACACTGCGCTGGGAGCCCTGACGGATTTGAACGGGGGTCGGTATTTGAACCAACCCTCAAGAAAGGAAAACTATGTATCGTATCGTTGGAAAAGACGGCCAGCAATATGGCCCGGTCAGCGCGGAACAACTGCGGAGCTGGATGGCCGAGAATCGCGCGAACGCCCAAACACTCGCGCAAGCCGACGGCACCCAGGAATGGAAACCACTGGGTTCGTTCCCGGAGTTCGCCGGCGACCTAAAGCCCCCGATGATGTCGGCGGCGGCGCCAACAACGATCTCGCCTTTAGCCTCCGCCCCCGTGCCGGGCTCGTCGAACAAGGTTCCGGCCGGCATTTGCGGCATCCTGCTGGGGGGGTTGGGGGTTCATAAGTTCATTCTGGGCTACACTGGCGCGGGGCTGATCATGCTGCTCGTCACGCTGCTGACCTGTGGCGTGGCGTACCCGGTGATGCACGTCATTGGCTTGATCGAAGGCATCCTTTATCTCTGCAAGTCGGACGAGGAATTCGTGCGGGTGTATGTTGGCGGACGGAAAGAGTGGTTTTAGGGCGTTCCCCGGGCATAATCAGGTTTATGTATAAAATCATTGGAGCCGACGGCAGGGAGTACGGTCCGATCACCGCAGACCAGTTGCGCGAATGGATCGTTGAAGGACGTGCCAACTCGGAAACCAAAGCGCTGGCCGAAGGCACGTTTCAATGGAAGCCGCTCGTTGAGTATCTGGAATTCGCCCCCCTGCTCACCCGCGCGGCTCACGCCTGGCCCGCCCCGGGGCCGATCTCGATTACGCCGACTCCCCGGACCAATTCGATGGCGGTGGCCGGCATGGTGATGGGCATCCTGTCGATTACCTGCGGAATTTGCTGCTGCTACGGATTGCCGTTCAATCTGCTGGGGATCGTCTTCTCTTTGGTTGCCCTCAGCCAGATCAGGAACGACCCAATATCGCAACCAGGCCGGCCCCTGGCCGTCGTGGGCCTGGTGCTTTCTCTCTTGAGCATAGTTCTGGCGGCGTTCATGCTCACGCTAGGCCTCGCGCTGAGCGCCTCGGACATCGTAAGTAAGATTGAGAGGCTGTAGCATGTTCGCATCGGCAGTCCCAACTAAATTCGGCCGCCCGGCGGTCCTGACCGTGTCTGTCTTGCTGGCCATGGCAGCGGGCCTCGTGCTGTTTTACTTTGACCCGAGGCAGTATCATTTTTACCCGGTTTGCTTCTTCCACCAGACCACCGGCCTGCTCTGTCCCGGATGCGGCGCGTTGCGCGCGTCCCACCAACTGCTGCACGGGCATTTGGCGGCGGCCTTCCGCTTTAACCCCGTGCTGGTTGTATCCCTTCCCCTTCTATCGTGGCTCGGCACGAGGTTTGCCCTGCAGAAGGCCAGACACCACCCGTTCTCCCTCGGCCTGCGCCCGGTCTGGCTGTGGCTGATACTGGCGGCGGTGCTCGTCTTTAGCGTGTTGCGCAACCTGCCCGGCGCGCCTTTTGCCATGCTACGCCCTTGATCTGCCCGCCAATGCTGCCAGCCTAAGCTTGCACCCGAACCAATAATGCCCTAAAACCAGCCTCATCCAGCACTGACGAAGGAAATAACCTATGTATAAGATCATTGGAGCCGACCAAAAAGAGTACGGACCAGTCACCGCCGAGCAAGTGCGCCAGTGGCTTTCGGAAGGCCGTGCCAGCATGCAAACCAAGGTGCTGCCCGAGGGCTCAACCGAATGGAAAGTAATTGGGGAACTCCCTGAATTCGCGTCGGCTGCGCCGGACATTATACCCACCATGCCGAGCGCTCCCGCGCCAAGCGCGGCGGGGGCGGGGCTGGTTAACGGGCCCGCCATCGGATTGATCGTCCTGGCCATTGTGGGTGCGATCCTCCAGATCGCCTCCATGGTCTTCAATATCGCCGGCGCCTCCTTCTTGGAAGGCAGCCAGATGCCCAAGGAAGCCTGGGCCAATATGTTCTCCGGCCCCATGGCCGTGGTCTCGAGCATCATCGGCATCCTGGTGAGCGGCTTGATTCTGTTCGGCGCCCTGAAGATGAAGAAGCTCGAGAGCTACGGCTTGGCGATGGCCGTCAGCATCATCGCCATGATTCCTTGCCTCTCCCCGTGCTGCGTGATCGGTTTGCCGATCGGGATCTGGGCCTTGGTGGTGCTGTCGAAACCGGAGGTCAAGAGCGCATTCCACTGAGCGCGGTTGCTATGTATAAAATTATTGGCGGAGACCAGAAAGAATACGGGCCGGTCAGCGCGGACGAGCTGCGCCACTGGATCGCCGAAGGCCGGCTGAATGCACAATCCTATGTCCGTGCCGAGGACGGCGGCGAATGGAAAGATCTGTCATCCTTCCCGGAGTTCGCCGAAGCGCTGCGGGCCCAGATCGGCCACGCCCCTTTGGCCGGCGCGATGGCTCCGCCCGTCAGCGCTGCCGCCTGGAGTGCGGAGATCCTTGCTCGCCGGCCGGAGGTGCAGATCGGCCGCTGCTTCTCGCAGTCCTGGACGCTGTTGAGCGCCAATCTTGGTCTGCTCTTCGGCGCGACGGCGCTCGTTTGGCTCATCAGCCTGGTCTGTCAATTCGTTCCCTTTGCCGGCATTATCTACCTGGTCCTGCGCGGCGTGCTCTACGGCGGGCTGTACCTGGTCTTTCTCAACCGAATCCGGGGCCTGCCCGCCTCAGCGGGCGACGTCTTCGTCGGCTTCCGCCTCTCGTTCGCGCAACTGCTTTTGGCCGGCTTTGTCACCGTCCTGCTGAGCTACGTCGGTCTGGGCTGCTGCCTGATCTTGCCGGGCATTTACCTGTTCATTGCGTGGATCTTCAGCGTGCCGCTGGTAGCCGATAGAGGCCTGGAATTCTGGTCGGCCATGGAGCTGAGTCGTAAAGTCGTAACCCGGGTCTGGTTTCAAGTCTTTGGCTTGGTAGTTCTGGCGTTTCTCCCGTTTATCCTGATCTACCTCGCAGCCGAAATAAAGATCTCTGTCGGGGCCTTTTCCGCCGTGCAAGAGATCATGTCTTCCGGCCAGCCTGACTTCCCGCGCATGATGCGGCTGATGACGCAGATTACCAAAAGCAGCCTCCCGCTCGTTTTCCTGATAAAGTTCGTGCTATTGCTTAACTTGCCTTTCGCCCTGGGTGCGCTGATGTATGCCTATGAAAGTCTCTTTGGCACTCGGCCCACGCCGACCGCTTAGCCGCCAGACTGCCTGGGGCTGTTTGACCACCAACATAGCGATGCCCGGCTTCGGGTCGCTGGTGGCAGGGCATGCTTGCGGCTATGCGCAGGTGGCGCTGGCTGTGGGCGGCATGATTGTATCCCTCGCGTTTGGTGCGCGCTTCATCGCCTGGTATTTTGCCAACTGGTCTCGCTTCCACGCGCCCGATGCCGATCCCACCGCTGCACTGGGTGAGATGTGGCAGTTCCTGAAATGGCCGCTGCTGGGTTTCGCACTCTTCGGTATCGGGTGGCTCTGGGCGCTGGCGACCAGTTTCCAGATCACGAGTTCCGCCCGAAAGGCTGAGTCAGCAGCCGTGCCCCCACGACTGCGCTAAAGGCAAATCCACTAAAAAGTCTCTCAACGCTTCAACTTTGCGGTCGGTGGCCGGCTTCGCGCGCTTGACAACTGAGCCGTCTCCCGGCTCATTCCGCCCAGAATAAACACTGCTATGCGCACAATTGTTTTACTGTTCCTCAACCTGGCCCTGGCTACCGCGCCCGCCCTGGCGGGAGGGTCGCGCTTTGTGATCGACGACGAGGCGTATGTCGATAAGGTGACTGAGGCGAGCGCCAAGCTCTTGCAGAAGGGCAAACTCAAGTCGCTCGACTCGCTGCGGGCGGAGGTCCATAGCGAGGGCCTTAGCATCAAGCTGGCCCCGCTTTCCCGCCAGAAGATCACCGCGCCAGATTTGTGCGACCGCTTGCGGCAAAGCACGCTGGCCGTCGGCAGTTTCTACAAGTGCGCGGATTGCAGTGAGTGGCACTTCAACAGCAGCGCTGGTTTTGTGGTGGGCGAGGACGGTATCATCTGCACTTGCTGCCACGTGATCCAGGCCGAAGACGAAGGGGTCAAAGAGAGCTATCTCATCGCCGCCGATGGCGCCGGCCACGTCTTTCCCATTCAATCGGTACTGGCATCGGATGCCGAGTCTGACACCTGCTTCGTCAAAATCAATGCCCCGGGCCTGAAACCGTTGCCGTTGCGCGCCGGTGCTCGCGCCGGCGAACGGGTCTATTGCCTGAGCCATCCCGGCGGCTACTATTTCATGTTCACCCAGGGCATGGTGGCGCGCTTGAATCGCAAGCGCAACGAGGTCCTGGATGAGCACGGCCGCACCAATGGACTGCTCACCCGCCCCATTTTGTTCCTCAACGTGACCACGGAATTCGCCCCCGGCTCCAGCGGCGCGCCCATCGTGGACGAAGCGGGTAACGTCGTCGCCCAGGTCGCAAGCATCGCCGACGCCGGCGAACCCCCTATCGGGAACACCAACGCCCCCCCTTCACCCAGTGTGCCCGTCCGCTTCTGCACCGCCACCGAGGAAATCCTGCGCCTGACCCATGCACACACCCTGACCGCGCATGGACCAGCGGGCTCCAACGCTCCCCCCGTCCGGCTAAAACCGCACTCGCCGCGTTGAGCCTGGAAAGAGCCGTTCAACCCGCCAAACACGCCAAAAGACGCTAATGGGGCTGATTTAATAATGATCCCGGCTTCACCTTCCTGGTGAAGGCCCGTTCGGGCACATCTCCTTGCCCCTGTTCGCGTTGTTTAGCGTGTTTAGCGGGCAAGTACCGTTGTCAGGTTGAATGTTTCAGGCTAGGCTCACTTGCTCCCATATGTGAAATTGTCGAACAGCGTCACGCTGTCGGCCTTCGTCCAGACGCCGACCTTCCCGGCATCGGCGAAACTGTCGGCGGCGGCCTCAATGACTTTTGCGCCGTCGAAAATGACGGTGAACTTGTTACCGCGGAACTCGACGCGCAGAGTTTGCCAGACACCGGGGGCGACTTTGGCGTCAATGTTCTTAAAGGAGACGCGCTTGCCTTTGATAGTATTTTCAGGCAAGTCATTCGTCGGCTGAACTCGCGGTGGCGCCTCGGACGGTTCAGGCGCAACCCAGATCGGCGCGAACGGATGTTCGCGGTTACGGGCTTGGATTTGATCCGCCGCCAGCGCCGCGTCTTACTGATTCACGTGGACGACCTTGGCCGGCGCGAAGCCGTTGAACCAGGTCGAGGAGGCGTGGCTGTAGGCGCCGATGTTTTCACTGTAGAGCAGGTCGCCCAGTTTGAGGTCGCCGGGCAGTTGCTCGGCCATCGAGACCACGTCCAGCGCGTCGCAAGTGGGGCCGAAAACGGAACAGATTTGCGTTGGCCCACGCTTGAAGGCCTTCAGGTGGTAATGGCAGTGATCGAAGATGACGCCGGAGAAGGTGTGATAGACGCCGTCGTCAATGTAGTAGCAGAGCTTCCCGTCGCGCACCGCCTTGCCCAGGATCTTGGAGACGGCGTAGCCGGCGGTGGCGACCATGAACCGCCCCGGCTCGGCCAGAATCTGGATGTTCTTCGGGAACAGGCGCTCAAGTTCCCGGTTGATGAGGGATGCCAGTTCGCGGAACGGCTTGACGCTGTCGTCATAGGGGGCGGGGAAACCGCCGCCGATGTCGAGCAGGTTCATCTTGGTGTAGCCGCGGTCCCGTGCTTCCTTGAACAGGTTCGCGGCCAACTCGAGCGCGGCGACGTAGTTCTGGAAGTTCGTAGTCTGGCTGCCGACATGGAAGCTCAGGCCTTCGACCACCAAACCCGCCTTGTCCGCGGCGAGGATGAGGTCCACGGCCTCGCCCGGGGCGGCGCCGAACTTGGAGGATAGCTCCACCATGGCCCCGGTGTTGGGCACCTTGATGCGCAGCGCCATCCCCGCCAGCGGGGCGTGCCGCTTGATCTTCTTGATCTCCTCGTAGTTGTCGTACGTGACCAGCGGCTTGTACTGGTTCAGCTCCTGCAAGGTCTCCTCGGCCTTGGTCGGATTGGCGTAGATAATCTTGTCCCAAATCCAGGCCTGCCGTTCTTTGTCGGGCAGATCCTTGATGTATTGATAGACGATGCGAAACTCCGGCATGGAGGCCACGTCAAAGCTTGCCCCCGCCTCGTAGAAGGTCTTCACGATGGCGGGGTCGGAGTTGGCCTTGACGGCGTAGTAGGCCTGGATGCGAGGCAAATAACGCTTGAACTGGGAGTAGTTGCTGCGCAATTGGTCGTGGTCCACCACGAACAGCGGCGTGCCGTTTTGTCCGGCCAGTTTCTTGAGCAGGCGGCGAGTGATCATATTAGTCTCCGTCGGTAATGAGGAAGTTCTTGAATTGCCACGGGTCGTCCGGGTCGATTTGTGGGTTATTGTGGCCCGGGAAGGTGTTGGTGTAGTGCCGCAGCGGGGTCCAGTCGGAGGGCTTGGAGATCCACTTGCCCAGATACGGCTTGGCGATCTTGAGCACATACTCGTGCGGCAGGTCGTCGGGCACACAGACGCCCCGGTCCGGGTTCTCGATCATCCACATCGCGGCGGCGACGATGGAGATGGCGACCTGCATGGTGGTGGCATTCTGGTGCGGGACCAGCCGGCGCGATTCCTCGATGCTCAGGTCGCTGCCGATCCACCATGCGCTGTAGGCGTGGCCCATCAACAGCGCGCCCAGGATGTCGGAGCCGCTGGTGATCTCGTCGTTCAAGATGCGCTGCTTCTCAGCGAGCTGGTAATCGTTGCCGCGCAGTTCATTCAGTGACGCGATAGCAACGTCGGACGGGCAATAGGCGTAATGCACCGTGGGGCGGTAGATGGCCTTGCCATTCTCCCAGACCGTCAACCGGTCGGAGATGGTGAACGCTTCGCCATGCCGCACGACCATGCCGTGAATGCAGTAGTTCGGCACCCAGGAGGTCACCCACGTGTTCATGCCCATCCGGGCGAGGCAGATCTGGTTGCGCGGGCCTTCGGTGTGCTCGTAGGCCAGCGGCGGCAGCTCCTTTTCATGCGTGCCCCAGCCCATCTCGGCGGTGGTGGTGCCTTCCTCGCGGAAGCCCTCTACGCTCCAGGTGTTGACGAACTCATTTACCTGTTTCGGCTTATTGGTAATCTGCGTGTCGCGCTCACTGCAGTGGATCACTTTCACGCCCAGCTCCATGGCCAGGCGATTGAACTTCTGCTCGGCGATGAGCTGGCGGAGCCCGTCGGCGGCCTTGCCCTTGACCTTCCCGTCCTTGAGGGCGCGGTTGCCGATGTCCCGCAGGCCCTGCTTCGTGAAGTGGGAGATAAGTCCGGGATTGGCGCCGTGCTCCAGCACCGCCGTGGGGCCCGGCTGGTTCCACTTGGCCGTCAGGCGGCGGATATTCATGTGCCGCCAGTAGAGCGTCATCTTCTGCGGCATCGCGCCCTTGGCGTTCTCGTAGGGGTCCCACAGCTCGATCGAGGTGTTGATATAAAGCACGCCGTGGTCGTGGCACCACTGGAGGATTTCGCAACAGTCTATGTTCCACGCCAAATCAATCAGCAGGTCGCCCGCGCCCAGATACTTGCCGAGCAGCGTGCCCATGTTCTCGCGGGTCACCCGCTGGCGGACAAACTTCACGCCGCGCTTGATCCACGGGGCCAGCGCGCTGCGGCGGTCCTCGAAATCCATGACCGTGATGTCTCGCACGGGCACTTTGATGTGCTTGACCAAAACGGGGAGCGCGCATTGCGCCACCGCCCCGTAACCGACAAACAGAATCTTATTCTTGTAATCGAGCATGATGTTTATTCCATTACTGGCCTGCTGCCGTCAATCATCTTCACTCTATTTTGGGTGGCGCGAAGGGCCGGTCGTGGCAGAGGTTCGCGCCGGTGGAAACAATCCAATCCACGAAGCCGGCCTTGATGAGCGGGACGATGCTGGAGCAGCCGCGCCCGGCGGGAGTCAACGCGCCGGAGAGGCTCAGGCCGATCGTGGCATCGGGTTGAAGCATCTTTTCGGTGAAAAGCTGGCAGGCTTCTTTGAGACGGCCGCCATTATAGGCGAGCAAGGTTGCGTCAATGAGCGCCGCGAGCTTCTCCTTGCCGGTGATGCCCCCCGGCAGAATGCGCCGGCCGGACAGGTGCTTCTGGCGGTTAGGACAATGCTCCCGCCTAAGCCAATCCGGGAGGTCGGACAGGTCTTTGCGGTAATGGCGCGTAGCATTGCCTGTGCTCATAAATCAAGGCCCAAGTCAGTTGTGAGCAGAGAAAATACGCGTGAAATGCCGGAAGCCAACAAGAAACTGCGGCGCGCGCTCTAAATTACATCGGCGTCTCGCTATTGTTGGCCCAACCGAGCTCGATGCAGCCCTGCCCTCGCTCGCGGGGCGCTTGAGACTGCCACCGTGCAACGGACAGCCGATGGCGAGAGGAGCGCAGCCTGCAGGCTGCAGAAACCCTGGCTTACACGGCGGCATCGGCAAATCTCCACGCTGGCTTGGTGTTTCACCCGGCTGCAGCCTGAAGGCTGCGCTCCTGGGCCGTGGGAGGCTGCCTCGCCGCGCCGGTGATCCGGCGACGATTCTCCTTCCTCAGTATGTCCGCGACAA
>SERZ01001861.1_pt1 | contig 11197 bp, 15 predicted proteins | sample 3171461 | NCBI WGS metagenome assembly SERZ01 (sample SAMN06051861, study PRJNA518727) | freshwater metagenome | biome: subpolar coniferous forest; feature: holomictic lake; material: water; isolation source: holomictic Lake 227, 6 m depth | place: Canada: near Kenora, Ontario | collected... | reverse complement strand
GAAAATATTCCTTGAAGATTTAAGGGAATTTGAAAAGGAGAAAAAATGCCATATGTAACCAGTGCTGAAAAAATAGGCCGGAAGACAAAGACCGCATAACCCCTCATCCCTCACTATTCACCCTTCGCGGCTTTAGTGAGCTTGAACATCGAGTATAATCATTATGTTAAAAAGGTTTTTTTGCTATGCTCGCTCTTAAAGGTATATATGAAAATGGTTCCGTAATCCTCCCGTTTCCCGTTCCTATAAAAAGACGGGTGGAGGTGATCGTAACTTTCTTGGAAGAGATTGATGACACTGTGGTCGGCAAAGTGAATATGAAATCATTTTCCTTTGTCAAAAGCCGGGAGATTCTGAAGGATTACGAAGGATCGATCGCAGATGCCGTGATTGAGGAACGACGGAGTGCTGTATGAAAGTTTTTCTCGATACATCTTCGCTTGTAAAACTGTATCACCAAGAGGAAGGCTCTGATGAGCTTTTGGCATTCATAGAGAAAGGTGTCGATGAAATATGGTTGTCTGAACTTACCATGGTGGAGTTCAGGTCAGCTTTGTGGAAAAAAGTCAGAACCGGGGAGTTAAGGAAAGATGATGCTGTTCGTGTCATGGACTGTTTCAGTGATGATCAGAACAAATACAGATGGGTTCACATGGAAACCTCTATCACACACATTGCTCTGTCCACGATCACAAGGCACGGTGCACAAGGTCTTCGGACACTCGATTCAATTCAACTGGCTTGCGCACTTTTCTTAAAAGCGGAAGATTTGATCTGCCTTACATCAGACACACTACTAAAATCTTTTTTTCAAATTGAGAATCTTGCAACAATCGAATCGTTTCCTGATCGCTTGGCTTTATCATGACAACCAAGGCCCAACATATCGACGTTGGATCTGGGGATGGAATAAACAGTAACTGGGCCAATTTTGCTGTCAATTTTGGCTGGAACGGTCTCTTTATAGATGGCAATCCAACAAACATCGAAAGTGGAAGAAAATACTACGAAAGCAATCCTGACACCACACTTTACCCACCAAAATTCGTTAATGCATTCATTCAGCGGGAAAACATCAAAGAACTGATTACAGGCAATGGATTTGTGGGAGGGATGGTTTAGCACCTCGCCGGTTGCCATGGAAAAGCTGGCCCGAAAAAAAGGATATCGGCTTGTTGGGGCAAACAATTACGGCTTCAATACAATTTACGTAAAGAATGGCATCGGTGAAGATGTTCTGCCGGCCGTATCTGTTGAAAGCATCCTTAAACACCCACGCAATAAAGAACGCCAGAAACTTTTCGAGCCGATCAAGGACTGGGAATATATTCATGCGGAATCATCTGGAATGTGATTTGGGCAGACTGCCGGCAAAAATGTATTACGACAGCGCCAATATTGTTGCTCGGCTGAATTTGCCCAATATGGCCTATTCCCCGAAGGATCGACTTGAGATGTATCGGGCAGCGCAGACGGGACTGACTCAGCTTGAGAGGAATCCGGAAAAAAAGCGGAAATATGCCGACTTCATCGACTTTTATGCGGATTTAAATGAAGATGAAGTGGGTGTTTATCGCATGCGCTATTTGTCCGGGAAAGGAGAAGAAACGATGGGACTGGTAAGTGTACTCAAAGAAGAAGGCCGACAGGAAGGCATCCAGCAGGGTGTTCAACAGGGTGTTCAACAGGGTGTTCAACAGGGTGTTCAACAGGGTGTTCAACAAGGAATTCAACAGGGTCTGCTGGAAGGGATCGAGGCGTTGCTGGAGATCAAGTTTGGCATACTTTGTCTGAAATTGTTTCCTGATATTGAAAAAATACCGGACACGGATCATTTGCGGCAGATCAAGGAAGCAATCAAAGTAAGCCGGGAAGTCCAGGACGTGAAAAAAGTGATCTGGCATTGATCGCGGTCTACGTCAAAAAGGGGCAGTAAAGGTGACTAAAAGAAGTGAAAGGTGAATAGTGAAACTCCATGCAATTCACCCTTCACCCTTCACTATTCACTATTCACAGGTTTCATGTCAGATATCATCATCCAAGCCAAAACCCTCGGCAAAAAACACCATCGGCCACCAGGCAGAAACAGGCTATACGGCTCTGCGCGACGTACTGATGCAGAATACCCGAACCCTCTGGAGCAAGACCGAAGACCTGGCAACGGGGAAGCCCATCATACAGGGCGATACGATGGAAGAAGTGTGGGTTCTTAAGGCTGTGGGTTTTGAGATCACAGGCAAACGTCCCGGCGTCGGTATCACTCCCATGCGATGGGATGAGTTGATCGGGCAGGTTGCGCAAAAAAACTATGAACGGGATGATCTGATATGAGCGACATTATGAAATTTGAAAACTTGCAGGATCGCATCATTGAAATCAGAGGCGAAAGGGTCTTGCTGGATGCTGATATTGCCGAAATTTATGGCGTTGAGACGAGGGATATCAATAAAGCCGTGGCCAATAATCCAGACAAATTTCCCGTGGGGTATGTCGTTGAGCTTTCAGCACAGGAAAAAAGTGAACTGGTGGAAAATTTCCACCGGTTCAATAAGCTGAAGCATTCTACGGTTAATCCAAAGGCGTTCCCCGAAAAAGGCTTGTATATGCTGGCCACCATCCTAAAAAGTCCACAGGCAGTTCAGGCCACCCTGGCGATCATTGAAACCTTTTCCGAAATCAGGGAACTGTCCCGCAATATCAAGACCCTTTCCAATATCAAGGACAAAACCGAACAACAAAACCTGATGCAGAGAAGCGGGGAGTTAATCGCCAGCATCTTTGATGACGACTTGCAAACGAGCGATACAGAGACATCCATCGAGCTGAACTTTGCGGTTTTGAAGTTCAGGCATACGATAAAGAAGAAGAAAAAATGAGAAAAATCTGCATTTTCACCGCAACTACGGCGGGCGGTAGAAACATCTGAAAGATAACATTCACCCTTCACTATTCACAGGTTTCATGTCAGACATCATCATCAAAGCCGAAAACCTCGGCAAAAAATACACCATCGGCCACCAGGCGGAAAGAGGCGGCTATACGTCTCTGCGCGACGTGTTGATGCAGAATGCCCGAACCCTCTGGAACAAGACCAAAGACCTGGCAACGGGGAAGCCCATCATTCAGGGTGATACAATGGAAGAAGTGTGGGCGCTCAAGGATGTGAGTTTTGAGATCCGCCGCGGAGAGGCCGTGGGCATCATCGGCCGCAACGGAGCCGGGAAAAGTACGCTGTTGAAGATTTTGAGCCGCATTACCGAGCCGTCAACCGGGCGGGAGAACATCTACTTGAATGGCACCATTCTGGGCAGGGTTTGCAATCTCTGATACCCGCAGCCAACGCACTTGGTGACAATACGATTCTGCTTCGGGAGTGGGTGGGTATCCTGTGGTATCAGCTTTTATCTTTAAAAACGTCAGAAAAACAGGAAACAAATTGAACGGGTACCCCGCCGGGAAGCCGGGTTCCACAGATTGCGATCCGTCTTGGAATCCGGAAACGTTTGCATGTGAGTCGTTTATGTTCTATAATCACCTCAAAATATGAGCAGAAAGTGGGATTTAAATGACTCAAGAAAGGCAATACATATGGCAGTTGCCGTCATGGCCCAGGTTCCGCTGGGATGATGCGGCACTCTTGCAGCTATTGGGTCACTGCCGTTTTCAACAGGGCTCCTTGCTTGCCCAAATGAGGGCATTGGGTTTTGAAGACAGGCAACAGGCCAGAGCTGAGGTCCTGATCGAAGAGGTTTTGAAAACCTCCGAGATTGAGGGAGAGCGGCTTGACCCCAGGGCAGTGAGATCGTCAGTGGCCCGGCGGCTTGGACTCCGGACGGCTGGTTTGCCATGGGTCAGGAATCAACATGCCGATGGTGTTGTTGAAATATTGCTGGATGCCACTCAAAACTATGAAAAGGAATTGACTGCCGAAAGACTGTTTGGTTGGCATGCGGCCCTTTTCCCGACCGGTCATTCCGGCCTTCATAAGATTCGGGTTGCCGGCTGGCGTGATGACCGAAGCGGCCCGATGCGGGTTGTTTCCGGTCCCATCGGTCGGGAAAAAATCCATTACCAGGCCATACCGGCCGAGCGCCTGGACGACGAGATGGACGGATTTCTGCGCTGGTGGAGGGAAAGTCGACAAGAGGTTGATGGTCTCCTGCGCGCCGGGGTGGCCCATCTGTGGTTTGTGGCGGTTCATCCGTTCGAGGATGGCAACGGCAGAATTGCCCGAGGCTTGACCGAAATGGCCCTGGCCCAGGATGAAACCCTGGTGACCCGATATTACAGCCTGTCTTCGCGGATCATGGCGGAGCGGGAAGCCTATTACGCGATTCTCGAACGAACCAACAAGGGGGATGGCGATATCACCGGGTGGATGATATGGTTCCTGGACTGCATGACCAGGGCTATTTTGCAGGCCGACGCTCTCCTTGGCAATGTCATGCAAAAGTCCCGTTTCTGGCAATACCACGCCCAGACCGGGTTGAACGATCGGCAACGCAAGGTTGTCAACCGTTTGCTTGAAGCCGGCTCCGGGGGGTTTGAGGGCGGGATGACAAATCGGAAGTATGCAGGGATTGCGCATGTCAGCCGGGCCACGGCCCAAAGGGAGTTGGCTGATCTGGTGCACAAGGGTGTCCTGGGGGCCAATCCGGGCGGCGGAAGAAGTGCCAGCTACAATCTTGTTTTGAATATGAAACAATCCGCGCAAAACCTTAAAAATGATGAGACCGTTCTTCAAGACGTTCCGGTGCCGCAGGTCAAGCGGATACTTTTACCACAAAGAATACAAAGACAAAATATTGATTATGAAACAGTTGATTCAGAATCTTAAAACCGGTGAAACCGTTCTTTGATTGTGGCCGTTTTGGGGGGACTGATGGGCGGGGTGGGGCTGGCTTTTTTTATCGAATATCTGGACAATACCATCAAGCTTCCGAATGAAGTCAAAGACTATCTGAAAATTCCCTATCTGGGACCGGTGCCTGCGTTTTCCGGAGAAATCACGCAGGAAGGCATCAGTGAGGAACTGGTTCTGATCCACTCCCCCAAATCCACAGCAAGTGAATCCTTTCGGGGGATACGGACCGGCATTCTGTTTTCATCCGCGGATACGCCGCCCCAGGTCATCCTGATTACCAGCGCCGCTCCTTCAGAGGGCAAAAGCAGTTGTGCTGCCAATATTGGTATGACCCTGGCCATGGCCGGTTCCAAGGTCGTGATTCTGGATTGCGACATGAGAAGGCCCCGGATGCATAAAATCTTCAATTGTCCCAGGGACATCGGAATTTCCAGCGTTCTGGTGGGCACCTCCCCACTTTCGGATGTGGTGATCCATACCATGGTTGAAAATCTGGACCTGATCCCATGCGGTCCGATTCCGCCGAACCCGTCTGAAATCGTCGGCTCTAAAAAGATCAAGCAACTCATTGATGTGTTGAGGAAAAATTATCAGCACATTTTGATCGATTCCCCGCCCATTACCGCGGTGACGGATGCCGTTCTGCTGTCCCAGGCATCCGACAGCGTGCTCCTGGTCATCCGCGTCGGAGCCACGCCCAAACCCGTTGTTCAAAACGGTATTGAGCAGCTTAAAAACGTCAACGCCCATATCATGGGGGCGATTTTAAACGCGATCAAAACCGGCAGTGACAGCTATTATTACTACCAGTACTATTATTATTACGGCGAGGATGGAGAAAAACAGAAAAATGCTCGGCGTAAAAAACGCAGCAAAGGCCAGTACAGTTGATTGATCTGCATTGCCATATCCTGCCCGGCATTGACGATGGACCTACCGATATCGGGGAAAGCCTGGACATGGCGCGGCAAGCGGTTCTGGACGGCATCCACACGGTTGTGGCAACACCTCATAGCCAGAATGGGGTGTATGTCAATTCCAATGACGACATTTGCCGCCAGGTTCGGGAAATCAACCGGATGCTGCAGGACGCTGGTGTTCCATTGGTTGTTCTCTCCGGCGCTGAAGAGCATATTCGTCCGGACATGGGCCACGCAGGGAAGTCATACGATATCAGCACTATTAACAATATCGGCCGGTATGTTCTGGTGGAATTCCCATTCATGACCGTTCCGCATGGCGCCAGGGAAATGCTTTACCGAATGAAACAGCGGGGATTGACGCCTGTGCTGGCGCATCCGGAGCGCAATGCCGTCATACAAAGGAATATTGAAATCCTCTATCCGTTTGTTGAGTCCGGCTGCCTGACCCAGATCACGGCCATGAGCCTGACCGGAGATATGGGGGAGCCGGCCAAGTCATGCGCCTGTCGGATGGTGGAGCTGCGCTTGGCCCATGTAATTGCGTCGGATGCCCATTCCTCCGGCAATCGCCGACCCGAATTATCACCCGCTGTCGCACTTGCCGCAGATATTCTGGGTAGCCGGCAGGAAGCGGAAAACATGGTCCTTCACACCCCACAGGCCATCATTTCCGGGCAGGCCGTTCATTTTCAAGATCCAATAAAACCCCTGAAAAAGAAGCGGTGGTTTTTCGGCAAATGACTCCCGCCGTACCCGCTTCAGCTCATTTTTTCAATGAATCCATTGAACAGGCGGGGCAGATCGTGCTTTTATTAGTCACGAACTGACCCCGCTTATTTTTTGTCAAACAAATCATTCACAAAAGAGAACCGTTGACCATTGACCGTTCATCGTCAACGGTCAACAATGATAAGATATCGCCCATGAATGTTCATATAGTCAGTCTGGGCTGTGCCCGGAATCTTGTAGACAGCGAGGTCATGACGGGAAAGCTGCGAGAAACCGGTTGCATTCCGGTTCAGGACCCCGAAGATGCGGAAGTCATCATTGTCAATACTTGCAGCTTTATTGAGGCTGCCGCCAACGAATCCATAGATACCATCCTGGCTTTGGCCGCATTCAAAAAAAGCGGAACATGCAGCCGGTTGATCGTAACCGGATGTCTTCCGGAGCGTTATCGGGAGGACATTGTTGCAGCCCTTCCGGAGGTAGATGTATTTCTGGGGACTGGAGCATATAACCAGATTTTCGAAGCGGTTCAGGAGAACCAGTTTCTTTCGGCCTGTATACTTCCGGACCCCGATGGGATCACTGTGGAAAACTCTGGTGTCGCCAGGGAATTGACAACGGGGCCCATGGCCTACCTTAAAATTGCTGAGGGATGTAACCGTTGCTGCACCTATTGCATTATCCCCAAGCTTAGGGGCAGGCAAAAAAGCAGATCTATGGAGGATATTGTGACGGAAGCCGGAAAACTCGCGGCTTTCGGAGTCAGGGAGCTGACGCTGGTATCGCAGGACACCACGGCATTTGGACAAGACCTGAATGATCCAGCAGATTTATCACAGCTCCTGAACCGCCTGTCCCAGATACCCTACGATATCTGGATCCGCTTTCTGTACGGTCACCCCGAAAGCATTACCGATGCGATGATTCAAACTGTGGCGGATCATCCCCTGATCTGTCCCTATTTCGACATTCCCGTCCAACATGCCAGCGATAGCGTGTTAAAACGTATGGGGCGGCACTACGGAAGAAAGGAGCTGCTCCAGTTGTTTGAGAGCATTCGGGCCACGGTGCCGGAGGCGTCCCTTCGCACCACTGTGATCGTGGGCTTTCCGGGTGAAACGGATGCGGACTTTGAACTCTTGCTCTCCTTTGTCAAGGAAGTCAGGTTCGATCATCTGGGGGTTTTTATCTATTCGGATGCGGACGACCTGCCGTCTCACAACCTGCCGAACCCGGTTCCTGCCACTGTCGCCAGGCTCCGTCACAACCGGTTGATGACTGTTCAGAAAAAGATATCCACAGAAAAAAACCGTGGCTATTTGGAAAAAATTATTCCGGTTCTTGTTGAATCAACACCGGAAAAAGGGGTATATGTGGGCCGAACCCGTTTTCAGGCGCCTGAAGTGGACGGCGTTACCATCATCCATGCTGATCAACTGGAGATCGGCGATGTCATCCGGGTTCGCATTACCGATTCGCTGGCTTATGATCTGATTGGGGTTCCTAATGAGTGAATTGAAAAATCGTATCCTTGATATGGTCAAAACCGATTTGGCCGAGATCGAAACCGCGCTGGTCGAAAATCTCAAGCCCAACGTCGAGCTGGTTTCAACCATTGCCGGACACATTCTCTTCAGTGGTGGAAAACGCCTGCGCCCCCTGTTGATGGTGCTTTGCGCCAGGATGTGTCACTATCAGGGTGGCTACGACAAGACTTTTTCCATCATCTTCGAATACCTTCACGCCGCCACCCTGCTGCATGATGATGTGGTGGACGGGGCGCTGATGCGACGGGGAAAGCCGGCAGCCCACGGCCTTTGGGGCGGTGCCGCCGCAGTGCTTACCGGAGATTTTTTGCTGGCCAGATCCCTTGCAATTGCCGCTGAAACCGACAATATCCGGATCATCCGCACCATTTCGGATATCACCGAAAACATGGCTCAGGGAGAAATCCACCAGCTCATGCGAAAGGGAGATATTCACCTCTCCGAGGCCGAGTACCTGGAGGTGATCCGCCGAAAAACCGCGGTGCTGTTCCAGGGAGCATGCAGGGTCAGCGCCCTGATTGCCGATGCTCCGGAAGGTTGGGAGACCGCGCTTTCAGACTATGGGTTTCATCTGGGAATGGCGTTTCAGATGGCGGATGACCTGCTGGACTATACCGAAGACAGCCTGGCTCTGGGAAAAACTGTCGGAGCCGATCTCAAGGAAGGGAAGTTGACCCTTCCGGTGATTTATTCCCTCAATGCAGCAAGTGTCAAAGATCGTAAGCGCATGGAAGCAATTATCTCCAATACGGAATTTTCGGTTATGGAATTCCATGAGCTGGTTGAATATCTTATAGCATATCGCGGAATTGACTACACCTGGCAAAAGGCCAATGCCCATATTGAGTCGGCCAAAATCGCCATTGCGCGGTTTGAGCCTTCTGTTCCTCGGGAGATACTGATGGATGTGGCGGATTACGCGCTGAAACGAAAAAGTTAAAGGTGACCAAGATGCGAACAAAAATGAACTGCCATTTGCTGGGAATGCTGCTGTGCGCGCTGATGATCTGGCAACCTGCTGTATGGGCGGAAGATCAGCCTTCACTGAAAACTTTTGAGGCCGTCGGCACTGTCAGAATTCAGGGCGAAAAAATCGTTGAGGCCCGGGAAGCTGCGATCTCCAGCGGACTATCTGCTGCGATAGATCGGGCTATTCTTGAACTTATTCCAGTTGAAATTGCCGCTGCGAATTTTTCTGCAATCACCGAACTCTGTTACGGCAACGTCAACCAGTTTGTTCAAGGCTATAAGGTACTTGCCGAATCCAGGGGCAGCGGCTTTTATCGCGTCATGGTTCAGGCCAGTGTTTCTTCCGGGGGCATACAGAAACAACTTACCAATGCCGGAATATCCATGGGGAAAAAAAATCAGCCGTCCATCCTGCTGATGATTTCCGATCGGTGGATGGACAGTACTGATGTTCAGTATTGGTGGGGGCCAGGCGGCCCTGTCACTACAAAACCGGCCGCCGAGACCTTGCTTTCCCGGATGCTCAGCGAAAAAGGCTTTGGAATCGTCGGCCATGAAATTGTTGCTGGGTCGGAGGCTATGGTTCCCGTGCGTCAAAATTCTAATCCGGGAAATGCCCTGGTTGCCGAAATCGGCGCCAAGGCCAACGCCGACATGGTGATTGCCGGAAGCGCTACGCTCCAGCGGGTACCTGCCGTACAGGAAACAGACCCGAAAACCGTTAAAGCCATCATGTCGTTGCGCGTGGTTCGTTCGGGAAGCGGAGAAGAACTTGCCGCTGTCGAACAAACGGCAGTTGCACCCAATGCCGAAGACCCGGCCGGGATTGATCAGATGCTGGCAACGCTCGGAAAGACCGTCTGTGAGGAATTGAGTAAATTTATGACTTCGGCCTGGCAAAAACAGGCCCGTAAATCCGCATCCGTCGAACTCCTGATTGAAGGCGCCAGCCATTTGGGAAATTATTCGGCATTTCGATCCGCCCTGAACAAGGTTTCGGGCGTCAAGAACGTCCAGGTGAAAGAAATGAAAGCCGACAAATACACCCTGATCGTCGAGTATCCAAACGGAGCCAAGCAACTGGCGGATGCCCTGACACTGAAACCATTCGATGGATTTAGCATAACAATACAGGATGTTACCCAGAACCAGATGCGAGTAATCCTGGTTCGTGGACAGCAATAAAAAAGTTATCCATCAGGATTAATTACGAATTATGAATAAAAAAACAACCGGCATTCGTGATTCGTACATTTTTTTCCACCATTGTTGAGATTTGAAATTGAAATATCCCAGACTGACGATTAATGTTCCTAATTTTATTACTGTTGTCCGAATCCTGCTGACGCCGCTCTTTGTCATTTTTCTGCTAAGAGACATGTTCCAGATTGCAATTCTGATTTTCACGATTGCCGGCATCAGCGACGGACTGGATGGCTTCATCGCCAGGTACTTCAATCAGCGAACAGAACTTGGGGCCTACCTGGACCCCATTGCAGACAAATTCCTGCTGATAGCATCTTTTGTCACACTGGGCGTTCAACAGCACATTCCGGGTTGGCTGACCGTGATTGTCATCAGCCGGGATATCGTTATCGTGATGGGCATAGCTGTTTTGACCGTCATGGACATCAAGATTCGTATTCATCCCACCCTGGTCAGCAAGGTGACCACCTTTGTTCAGTTGTTTACAGTGTTTTTGACGCTTCTCTATCCAGAAATGCCATCGGAGCCATTAACCAAATACGTGATGTTCTGGGTTACGGCCGTTTTAACCACGATTTCCGGGCTTCATTACATGATGCTTGGCCTCAACACGTTTCAGAATGGGCAACCGACAGATTGATTCGCTATCGGATAAATTGCCGGCAATGGCGGATAAATGCCAACGATAGTGGATAAATGAAGGACAGATGATGATGAAATGCTGCTTCTGTTTTTTATCACGGTTTTTGTTGACATCGAACGGACCAGATGGTAACAATACACATTATTACAGGCACGTAGCTCAGCGGGAGAGCACTACCCTGACACGGTAGGGGTCGTTGGTTCAAACCCAATCGTGCCTACCAATTAAAACAACGGGTTACAGGCGAATTGCTTGTGACCCGTTTTATTTTTGTGCCTATTTTATGCCTAACCCGTTTCATGTGACTCATAATGAC
>SERZ01001860.1_pt1 | contig 11199 bp, 6 predicted proteins | sample 3171461 | NCBI WGS metagenome assembly SERZ01 (sample SAMN06051861, study PRJNA518727) | freshwater metagenome | biome: subpolar coniferous forest; feature: holomictic lake; material: water; isolation source: holomictic Lake 227, 6 m depth | place: Canada: near Kenora, Ontario | collected 2013-06-25... | reverse complement strand
GCTGGATACAGGCAAGAAAAAGCGCGATGATAAAAACGAGAAGCGAGAACTTAGTTCCTCCGCGTTGAAGAAGGCGCGGATGGAGTCATCCAGCCTCCTGCACGGCTATCTGGTGCGATTGCAATCCGTGAAAGTCCTTGACCCCGCATGTGGCAGTGGCAACTTCCTCTATGTCACGCTGCAAGCCTTGAAAGATCTTGAAAACGAGGTCATTGTCTTTTCAATGGACAACGGGCTGGGTTCGTTCATTCCGCTCGTTGGCCCGTGGCAGCTTTACGGTATTGAACTCAATCCTTATGCGCACGACCTTGCTCAGATGACCGTCTGGATCGGTTGGCTGCAATGGCTCAAGTTCAACGGCTTCGGCTCACCCCAGGAGCCCATCCTCCGAGCCATCCCTGCCAACTTCCAGTGTCGCGATGCCATCATGAATGTAGTCGCTCCCGGAGGTACAGAGGTGCCGAGTGAGATCACTGAACCCGACTGGCCCGCTGTTGATTTCATTGTCGGCAACCCGCCATTCCTCGGGGGGAACCGCATACGCTCAGAACTGGGTGATGAATATGTCGAGAACCTGTTTCGCCTTTACAAGGATCGCGTGCCTGCCTTTTCGGACCTCTGCTGTTACTGGTTCGAGAAGGCGCGGGCACACATCAAGGCGGGCAAATGCAAACGTGCGGGGTTGCTTGCCACCCAAGGCATACGCGGCGGGGTTAACCGCGAAGTCCTCAAACGTATTAAAGATAGTGGGGATATTTTTTGGGCAATTGCAGATCGCGACTGGGTTCAAAATGGCGCAAATGTACATATCAGCATGGTTGGGTTTGATGATGGGATGGAATGCACGCGCAAGCTTAACGGTGAAGTTGTAGACACCATTAATCCCAACTTGACAACACTCTCGGACCTTACAACCGCTTGCCAATTGCAAGTCAATCAAGGCATATCGTTTTGTGGTACAAAAAAGGCCGGAGATTTTAACATCGACGAGAATACAGCCGTTTCATGGTTACAAGAACCCAATCCCCACGGCAGGCCCAATTCAGACGTTTTACGTCCGTGGCTTAACGGCAGCATATTGGTACAGCGAGCTACGCCGCAATGGATCATCGATACTGGAACTTTAGCGTGTTCAGATTTTGCTCTGTATGACACACCCTATAAACATGTTCTCACTCATGTGAAGCCAGAACGTAACACGAACAATGAACCCCGTACGCGAATGAATTGGTGGCTCCACAAGCGAAGTGCGCCCGATATGCGCTCTGCTCTTGAAGGGAAAGACCGATTTATCGCTATCGCCCGTATCGCAAAACATCAGCTTTTTGTTTGGAATCCGTGTATTGTGTTGCCAGATGACGGCTTGTTTATTTTTGCCCGTACCGATGACTGTTTCTTTGGCATACTGCATTCACACATTCACGAGGTATGGGCATCGGCGCAAGGAACGCAATTGCGTGAGAAAGAAAGTGGTTTTCGTTACACGCCAACGACCTGCTTTGAAACTTTCCCGTTTCCTGTTGCCAGCGAAGAACAGAAGAATGTCATCGGGGTTGTTGCAAAGGAACTGAATGCTTTGCGCGAAAATTGGCTGAACCCGCCGGAGTGGACGCGTATCGAGACGCTTGAATTTATTGGGACAGTCGGCGGGCCGTGGAATCGTTATATTGATCCTGCGACTATTGAAGATCGTGGCGCATTCAAAGTCGGAACGGTTCGCTACCCGCGTGTTGTTCCTCGTGATGAAGCCTGCGCAAAGCGACTGAAAGACCGCACCCTAACGAAACTTTACAACGTGCGTCCGCAATGGCTTGCGGACTGCCACGCCCGCCTTGATGCCGCCGTTGCCGCTGCTTATGGATTTAAACTTGACCTCTCCGATGACCAGATTCTCTCTAATCTTCTGGAGCTGAATCATGAGAGAGCAAGGCAGTCCTAAGACGCATTTAATAGGGCTCAGACCTTGCGTTGCTTGGGTTTGCCGATGATGCGCAACAGGGTGGAGACCAGCAAAAACATTTCAGGAAGTCCCGTGGATACCATTTTTTCGCGCATATCCAATATGCGGTAACGCGCAGCGCGTAATTCCGGAACCGTATAATTCAACGCATGGGGTGCTTTTTTTCGAATCGCCCACGCGGGCGTACTTTTGGGGTTCACTGGGAGGTTGTTGAGCAGAATGGTTGCTTCCGGGGTGATGTGCGTCGTCCATCCGCTGGCGAAGATCCATTTCCGGTCAAGAGCTTCACGCAAGATGATTAAATCGCGGATATTCTTTTCTAACATGGCCGCGATCATGATGCCGATGCCCTTTTGTCCGCTCACAGCATGGAGTGAGGTCACCAGTGCTTTTGAATCACGATTGCCGATTGCATCGAGCACATCCCATGCTTCTGCCTCGCGGCCAATGGAGGTGATTTCGCGGATGTCCTTCACCGTGGCAATGACGGCAGGTGAAATATAAATGCTGAGTTTTTCCAGTTCCTGCATCAGCAGACGCGTTTCAAATCCGACGCGTGAGAGAAATTCGGTGCGGGCTTCTGGATTCATCTCAATACCCACTTGCTTCAAGAGCATGTCGAGGCGTTCGCCGGCTTGTTGTGACCGCTCATAAGGCTTAAGGCCGGTTCCAAAATCAATAACCTCGCCGCTTTTTTGGCAGGCTTTAAAAAAGATGGACGTCTTTAGAACTTTCGGGGTCGTGATGATCAAATGCTGGCCAGCCTGGAATCCGGAACCGATCCACGCGCTGAATTTGGCAACAGCTTCTTTAGCCTGTTTGCTCTCGGAGATGCGTCCGCCCCCCGTCAGAAAGTTTGCATCCTGCAACCACGTGACTTTGGCTGCGGAAAAGCCAGGCGTCTGTACGGATTCCATACAGGCTTGTACAGCCTTTTCAACTTGGTCACCATTATCACATCGACCATTAAAAATATCGATACCGAACGTCCGATCAGCTTCAGGGACAATCGCGTTGATACGCTCCTGCGCTGCTGCTTGGCCGAGGTAATCATCGTCACCGCAAATTAAAAATAACTTACCACTCATAGATGAAATACTTTAGCGTTTTTTTTTTCAGATTGCGAGTCTGTAAAGGGTGCGATTCAACTTTGTTGAATCAACACCCGAGGTAGGAGGTAGGAGGTAGGATGGAGGAGCTATAACATCTTTATTTGAAATGTGTTAGATAATTGTTCTCTGCTATTCGCTGTTGTCTCCTGGATGAAGACACATTTTCTGGGCTGGTGTAAACGCTTATTTTTTTTCTGAAAATGCCTATCTCTATTGCCTCTTCTCTCCTCCCTCCTACCTACTACATCCTACCTGGTGTGATTCATTTCAACTAAAATGAATCACACTCAGCCCTCAATATCCGCCTTGACTTGTCACGCAAATGCATATACATTTGCAAGCATTTGAAAAGGTTCAAGAGGATAGTTAAGAATAACAAATGAGTGCTGATTCACATATCCAAATACTCGTCGTGATCCCCGTGTATAATCAGGCGCAGACGCTGCTATCTGTTGTCCGGGGATGTCGCGAGAAGATGTCGGACGTGCTGGTGGTGGATGACGGCAGTACGGATGCGGATGTGAAGGCATTACTGGCACGTGAGGCGGTCACGGTGCTTCGCCATGAGCGTAATCAGGGTAAAGGGGCTGCGTTACAGACGGCCTTTGCTTATGCGCGGGCACAGGGATTTTCGCATGTGATTACACTCGATGCGGATGCGCAGCATGATCCGACGGATTTGCCACGCTTTGAAAAGGCAGTCCAGGACAATCCAGATGCAATCGTGATGGGGGTGCGTGATCTGAGCGTCCCGAATGTGCCGAAGTCGAGTCAGTTCGGACGTTCGTTTTCCAACTTCTGGGTCATGCTCGAAACCGGTGTGAAGTGCGCCGATACCCAGTGCGGTTATCGCGCATACCCGCTCAACTATATTTCACAATTGAAACTGCTACGCAAGCGTTACGACTTTGAAATCGAGGTGCTGGTCCGTGGACTTTGGGGCGGTCTGCCGATTACGGAAGTGCCAGTTAAGACCCACTATGCTCCCGCAGATATGCGCGTTTCACATTTTCACAAGGGAGTCGACAATTTTTGGCATACCCATACGCACATACTCTTTGTACTTCGCAGATTGCTGCCGATTCCTCAAAAGCGTTGGATCCCGCGTCAGAATGGAAAGATATGGAGAGACTTATTGCATCCAGTCGCCTTTATCAAGCAGCTTCTCTATGAGCATGTCTCGCCACTTGAATTGGGCATGTCGGCGGGCATCGGAACCTATTTTGCATTTTTGCCGATTCCCTTTGTTCATACGGTGGCGATACTCTATGTCACGACGCGATTAAACCTCAATCGAATCATGGGAATTACGATTCAGAATTTGTTTATGGCTCCGATTGGACCGTTGTTTGCCATTTGCGTGGGGCATTTAATCATGCATGGTTCGTTTATACCCGTTTATACGGGGCCGGGTGGTAGCGAAGCTGTGAAGCAATTCATCATTCAGTTTTTTACGGAGTGGGTGGTTGGGTCGTTAGTGGTGGCTCCTATCTTTGCGCTGCTCTTTGGATGGATTGTCTATCGCATTGCCGAACAGGTGCAAAGCAAAACAGGAACGAAGCCTAAAGTGCGTGGGAATGCCTTGGGATTTTGGTTCTTCAAGATGGCGCTGAAGTTGACAGGGTTGCGAGGTGCTTATGGATTACTCTATTTTGTCTGTGCGCATTATGCTATTTTTGATTCCGAGGCGCGTGCGTTGGCGCGTGCTTATGTTCGCAGGCGTTTCCCGAGGCAAGGGGGACTGGCTCGTTTGTTTTATGTGTATCGGCTCTTTATCTCGCAAGGCAAATGTCTGGTTGATCGGTATGCATTGAATGCGGGTGCGATGGCATTTGATTTCGCAGGTGAACAGGTAATCGCACTGATGAAGGAGCTTGAGAATCGTGGCTTTGTGCTGCTCTTGTCACATGCCGGCGGATGGCAGTTGGCGTTGCCATTCTTGAGTAACATGACCGCTTCCAGACGGGTGTCGCTCCTGATGAATGAAGCGGAGTCTGTGGAGGTCAGGCAGCATGTGCGCGGGGATGATGGGGGCTTTCATGTGATTCTGCCAACCGATGGACCTGGATGCGTGGTGGAAATGGTGATGCGTCTGCAACAGGGCGAGATGGTTTCAATCATGGGTGACAGAGCGTATGGCGGACAGACTGCACCGGTTCAGTTTATGGGCGAGGAGGCTCAGTTCCCTGTGAGCGCGTTTGCCGTGGCACGCGCCGCTAAATGTCCGGTCGTCGTGCTTTTCGCGCCGAAGACCGGATTAAAAACCTACACGCTTGAAGTGTTTAACATTGCAGAGATCGCTTCCGCTGACCGCACGTCGATTCGTACCTGTCTTCAGCAATATGCTGATCGACTAACGGATTTCACGCAGCGTTATCCGTTGCAATGTTTCCTCTTCCATGATGTGTGGAAGAGGGAGACCGGAAGCATGGAATAGTGGAAGAAGATGCCCTTGGGAGGGACGAGCGCCTGCTCGTCCTAGGCACGTCCGGTGGCTACCAGAGAATAAACAATGGGGCAACTTTTTTCTGATGGCTAGTCGTAAGCCTGGGCGTATAGGCGTCCTCGCCTGTACCCGAAGCTGAATGCTTATGCTGGTCTGGCAGTTGCCGGACCAGCGAACAGGCGGGGACGCCTATTCGCCCAGCAAGGCACCCAACCCCATCATTCCAGTATTCCCATATTCCAACATTCCAATGAATTTACAGGCTCGCTTAATGCACAGGCCGGATGACGATTGGTTCGTCCGCATCAGCACTGTTAGCATCACGGTCTTCCAGTTTCTTCCAAAACATCCCATAGACGGCGATGAAGACGAAGCAGACCGTCGGGACAATGAAGCCGATCTTCATCGAGCAGATGTCCGCGATCCATCCCATAAACGGAGGTGCGATTGCCCCGCCGACGATCGACATGACGATTAATGAGGACGCAAGCTTTGTATGTTCACCCAGGCCACGAATGCCGAGAGCAAAGATGGTGGGGAACATGATCGACATAAAGAAGAAGGTGCCAAATAACGCAACGACACCCACCATGCCGAATCCCGACATTGCAAGCAGGCATAAGACAAAGCAGATTGAAGCATAAAGCGCGAGCGCCTTTTGGGGTTTCATGAGTCCAACAACAAAACTGCCGCAGGCTCGTCCACCCATAAACAATCCAAAGCCACCAATACCAAGCCAGTTCTTTGCCGTGGCGTCTGTCATGCCGTGCACGTTTTCAACGATGTAGTTAATAAAGAAACTAAAGATGCCGGTCTGAGCTGCGACATAAAGGAATTGCGCAAGCACACCGAACACAAAATGATAACGCTTCCAAAGGGGTTTGACGGCCTGCCCCGTGGCCTCGGCCTTGACTTCCTCTTCGTTGTGTATGTCAGGCAGGTAGGCGAAGGCAAAGACAACGATTAGGATGGTGACCACAATAGCGACGCCTATGTAAGGAATATAGAGTCCGTCATTGGTGGCAGCAGCGCCTTCGATACTCTTACCAAAAACAAAATGTCCGCCAACGATAGGACCTAATATCCAGCCGACGCCGTTGAAGGTTTGTGCAAGGTTAATACGTGTTGCGCCGGATTCGGGTGGACCGAGTACCGTAGCATAAGGATTGGCGATTGTCTCAAGACAGGTCATGCCCGTGGCGAGAATAAAGAGTCCGGTGAGAAACGCCCAGTAGGTACCGATCTTCGTCGCTGGCACGAACCAAAACGCGCCAATGGCGATCAGGACTAAACCGATGAGAATGCCGCCCTTATAGCCAAAACGCTTGGCCAGAAGACCAGCGGGTATGGCCATTAGAAAATAGCCGATATAATTGGCGAACTGAACAAGTCCAGATTGCGCCTTGCTGATATGCAGGGTGTTCTGAAAGTGTTTGTTGAGAATGTCAATCATCCCATTGCAGAAGCCCCAGAGGAGAAAGAGCATCGTGACCAATGCAAAAGTGACGAATAGGTTTTTCCCGTTTTCCGTAGTGAACATTTTCATAGTGGTTTTGCCCTGTAATATTAAGAGATTGGAGTTACGCCCTTTTTGAGAATAATGTTGCCATACTTCGCGAGTTCGCCTGTCATGACACACGCAAAGGCTTTCTGGGCACGGTCATAGAAGTCAAAGCGCCCGATCCGCGTAATAGCGGGTACTTTCTTGAGTTTCTTTCGCATGGCAGCTATGTAACTCTTGCCTACTTCCGGATCGAGGGTATCCCCTTCGACAGCAGCCATCATGATGAGGGGCGGGGAGTAACTGTCGAGTTCGAAGAGAGGTATGATGGCTTCTAAGAGGTCAGGAATTCGAAGGCCATCTGCGCGTATGACTGTCTTACAAAACGTGTGTCCGGGAAAGTGCGCATCGGCTAAAATTAGTTCATCTCCATGTCCCATGCGACACATCACAGACAACAACTCAGGACTTAATAACGGGGATATTCCTTTTAACATGTGTTACTCCTTTTTTTGATCTCAAATTAAGACAACGCGTTTATTAAAAAAGTTCTTCATCAAAACACACCGCAACTTTACCACAATTACCGCCTGCCATCAATGCGTAAAACTTCAACAGTTTTCCACGAAATACACTACAAACACAAAGGAAAGCCAATTTCGGATGCTAAAAAAGGTTCCAGTCAGTTTATTCCCGGTGCGCTGTAACGTGCGCTCTATCCTTTGTCAGCATCTTTCTTAAAACATCTTCGTCCTATAAGTGTCTCTACTTCCCGACAGCAATTTTCAGAACATAAGCGTAATCACCGACTGCTTTACCGGGCATGGTCACATGTAGCCCCTCGGTCCCTTGACTCCAAGGAAGTATTTCTCCGGTCGCTAGCAGAGAGACCGAGTTGATGGGGCCAAGGGTTTTGCTAGCGAGTGATTTTATCGTGATCTTTGCGCCGTTGCCCGGCCAGTCGAGCAGGATGGCGTAAAGCGTTTTCTCGTCCTTGGACTGCGTGAACCGGATGTCTTCCGCGGTGAAATGATATTGGTTGTCATTGAAATGACCGGTCTTCGGTAGCTCGAACGGGCCTTCGCCAAATACCGTGAATGGACGTGTGCCGTAGATCGCTTCGCCATTCAGCTTCAGCCACCGGCCAATGTCGAGCAACTCATGCCGGTAGGTTTCCGGCAGGCTCCCGTCAGGACGCAACCCAACATTGAGCATCATGTTACCATTCTTGCTAACGATATCCACGAGGTTGTCAATAACCTGACTGGCAGTCAGCCGAACACGATCCGGACCGCTGGAGGGAGTTTTCGTGGTCGACATACCGGCATCGTCACCGACGGTCGACTCGCTGAACGCGGACCCGAGATAAAACCAGCCGGGATTGATTGTGGTATCCACTTGCCACGGGTTGGTCATGCCTTTACCAGTGCCCGCGCTTTCGACATCCAATGTGAAGCCCGCAGGCGATGTCCGCTTGATGCAGAACACGCCGTCCCTCTTCCCGTTCACCTTGAGATCGTGATTGTAAAAATGCGCAGCCAGATTCAAACCGTAGTCGCCATTCGGCAACCCGCCATCGAGGTAGAGCAAATCGGGATTGTATTTATCAATCAATTCCTTGGTGCGGCGATACCAGCCCTGTGCGAATCCAGGATTCAAACGTCGTAACCGATCCGATGTACGCTTGCCGTAGAGACCTTCATTCTTCGGATCTAGAGTATCGTAAGGCACGCCTTTCAAGGGCCCGGTCGCATCCATCTCGCCTTGATAGAACGCATGTTCGTGAAACCCGTTGGACAAATGCGAGGTGATGGCCAAGCGCAGCTTCTCCTTGGTACAGGCCTTCTTCCACTCTCCGACGATGTCAATCTGCGGCCCCATCCGATACGAGTTCCACGGCTGATACGTGGAATTGTAGAGATCAAAGTTGTCATGATGCACGGCCATCACGCCAATGTATTTCGCGCCACACGCCTTGTAGAGCTCGGCCAGAGCAGCGGCATCAAATTTATCCGCCTTCCACAGCGGGATGAAATCCTTGTAGCCGAATCTTGACGGATGTCCGAAGTTTTTTACATGGTACTGGTAAACGGATTCCCGTCCCGGCTTGTAACCCGACAGGCCCTGCGAGGTTTTTGCTTTCTGGTCATCCCGATAGGCCTCTGGCTCCTGCTGGGTGTATAGGAAGCGGCCATAATGCCCATCGAAACCAGCCACCGAGTTGAGTCCCCAGTGCATGTAGATGCCAAACTTCGCGTCGCGGAACCACTCGGGACACTGGTAATTCTCGCCCAACGATTGTGCGGTCGGCTTGAAAGGACCGTCAGCAATTTGAAAATCAAAACTGGTCGTATCGAAGTTGGTGGCGGCTTTAATATCAGCCGCCGCGACGTCCGAATTATCGATGGCGTAGAGTGCGGCCAGCGGCGCCAGCAGCAGGGTCGTGAGGAGTGTGAGGGTGTGTTTCATTTTCATTTCTTGAAGATTGGAGCGCCCATGTTAACCGAGGTTGTTGTTCTTCCGGAATGATCGAGAATGCCAACCTGCTCCACCATGAAGTGATTCTTCATGTCATCAAATCGGGGGCCACGATTGTGTCCGAGGAGCGGGACGAGGTCAAGCTGCTTGGGGCAGTTGAGTGTGTTGTAGATGGAGAGGACAGTCATCGCAGGACAGGCCGTGTCGATCAGGCCGCTGCTCATGAGTACCGGCACCTTGACGAAGCGCGCGAAGTTCACGGTGTCGTAGTAGGCGGTGGAGGCGACAATTTTCGGATCTGGGGTCTTCTTGTCACGCCCCATAATGAGGTTGTTCGGCGCAGCATCAGGCCGTCCGTAAAGCGGGCCCGTGTGCTCGCCGAGCGCGGGTGCGATGCTGACAACCGCCGTGATGCGCGGATCGAGGGCTGCGGCGATGTTGGCAAAGCTCACCTCATAGAGCTCGACATCGGGATCGCCCTGAGAGACCGGCGTGATCTTAGGATCCAAGGGAATCTTGGGCAAAGCTGACTTCTGGTCGTTCCAGAATGCTTCAAAATCAGCAGGCAACTTGGCAGTGGGTTTGATCGTGTAAGGATCAAAGGCTGCACCTGCCATGCCTGTACCCAGCTTGTCCGCATTGTCCTTGGGCGTCACCTTGAGTTGCAACACGCCCGGCTGGTCGAGCGTACCCTCCACGATTGTTGTTCCTGATGTGAGGGAAAGAGTCCCCTGTCCCAGCACGCTGGCGCCATCCAGCGTCAGTATCCACGAGAGTTCGCTAACGGAGGACTGAGCGTTGGTCGCAAGTGTCACGTGGAATACGACCTTCTCGCCAACTTTGTAAATAGCATTCGTCCGGTCAGTCGTGACTTTGATGAAGGTGTTGGGTTGCACCTGCGTACCAGCGGCGTGGGACATCGCGATGCCTAACTGGGACACTAACAGGGTGGCAAGCAGAGCTGAAGTGGATTTCATGGAAGCGAACATTTTACTTTGTTTTTCCCTTCTGATGTTGGAATAGTGGTCGACTTTGTAATATCAACTTTATCAGAGAGAACCTCGCCGATTATCTTGTCTGTCAGCTCATTTGGGTGGCCGATCCAGGCGATCCGGCCATCTTTGCCGACCAAGAAGGCGGTCGGAATGGTATTTACGCCGGCGGCGTCCAACCATGTCTTATTCATCGCGCCGACTCCAGCGGGGTCCACATTATCCAAGGCGACAGGGTAAGTCATCCTGTCTGCCATTTTTGTGACGAACGCTTTCACGGGTGTCTGGTTTTTTCCTTCTACGTTCTGACCGATCACCACCAATCCTTTGTCCCGGAACTTCAGGTACAACTCATTGAGGTGAGGAATGCTGGCCACGCAAGGCCCGCACCAGGTTGCCCAGAACTCGACCAGATAAGCTTTGTCTTTCGAAAACTCCGTGACCGGCACTCCTTGAATCCACTCTCCGCAGGTCAGCTTCGGTGCGGGGTCGCCCATTCTGAGCGTAATCACCTGTTTCTGCGGAGACATAACCGGGAGCTGTCCGGCCTTGTAGTTTACCAAGATCGATTTCTGTTCGGCTGTGAATTCCTTATCATACTTGTCCTGCTTGACATCTGCCATCAGAGCGATCACTTTCTCTTGCAATTCGACGGCCTTTCCCTTTTCGCCTTTCATGAATGTTGCACGGGCGAGAACCGTGAGATGACT
>SERZ01001858.1_pt1 | contig 11204 bp, 10 predicted proteins | sample 3171461 | NCBI WGS metagenome assembly SERZ01 (sample SAMN06051861, study PRJNA518727) | freshwater metagenome | biome: subpolar coniferous forest; feature: holomictic lake; material: water; isolation source: holomictic Lake 227, 6 m depth | place: Canada: near Kenora, Ontario | collected... | reverse complement strand
TTAAATAGCGTATTCAATCGTGATCGGCGCGTGGTCTGAAAACTTTTCGCCTTTGTAGATGGACTCAGTTTGCGCCGTGGCGGCCAAGGCCGGGGTGGCCAGGTGGTAGTCCAGACGCCAGCCCACATTCTTGGCGTAGGCCTGGCCCCGGTTGCTCCACCAGGTGTAGGCCGCGTCGGTGGCGGTGGGTTGCAGTTGCCGGTACACGTCCACCAACCCGGCCTCGTTCAGCAACTGCGTCATCCAAGCGCGCTCTTCTGGCAAAAAGCCGGAGTTTTTGCGGTTGCCTTTCCAGTTCTTCAAGTCAATTTCCTGGTGCGCGATGTTCACGTCGCCACACAAAATGAATTCACGCCCGGCCTTGAGTTGCGTCAGGTGCGGGTACAACTCGGCCAGAAACCGGAACTTGGCCTGCTGACGCTCGTCGCCGGAGGAGCCACTGGGAAAGTAACAACTGATGATGGATTTTTTAAGCGTCGGGGTGTCAAAGCGCAATTCGACATAACGCCCCTCCGAATCAAACTCGGGGGAGTTGTGGCCCACGATCACGTCGCTGGGCTCTTGGCGAGAGTAGACACCCACACCGGAGTAGCCCTTCTTTTCAGCGAAATGAAAGTAGCCCTTGAGCCCCGCCAATTCTTCAAAGCGGCCTTGCACATCCACCGCCTGCGCTTTAACCTCTTGCACGCAAATACAATCAGGCTTGACCTGCGTCAGCCAGGCCTCCAGGCCTTTGGTGGTGGCGGATCGGATACCGTTGAGATTAAGGCTGGTCAATTTAAACAAGGAAGTTCCCATGTCAGAGAGTGTTGCAACCGTTACTGGACAAGCCCCGGCGCAAGATGCGTTGGCCCAGGATTTTGTGCAGTTTGCGGTGGATTGTGGTGTGCTTCGCTTTGGAGAATTTAAAACCAAGGCGGGCCGCATGAGCCCTTACTTTTTCAACGCCGGTCTGTTTGACGACGGTGCCAAGCTCGGAAAACTCGCGCAATTTTATGCGCAGCGCCTGATTCAAAGCGGCCTCGAATTTGACATGATTTTTGGCCCTGCCTACAAAGGCATTCCATTGGGGGCAGCGCTTGCCGTGGAGTTGGCTCGACTGGGGCGCAACGTGCCCTTTACCTACAACCGCAAGGAAGCCAAAGACCACGGCGAAGGTGGCACGCTGGTCGGCGCGCCCCTGCAAGGCCGTGTATTGATCGTGGACGATGTGATGTCTGCCGGCACGGCGGTACGCGAATCCATCGCCATCATTCAGGCCGCCGGAGCCAAGGCGCACGCGGTCGTGATCGCGCTGGACCGGCAAGAAAAAGCCACTGAAGGCGGCGTAGACGTTGAACACAGCGCCGTTCAATACGTGAAGAACCAGTTGGGACTTCAGGTTTGTGCGATTGCGAAACTGTCGGATTTAATGCAGTATCTGGAAAAACACAGCACAGGCACCGGGGCCAGCGACCACCAGCGGGTGCTGGCTTACCGGCAGCGTTACGGCGTCGAAGAAAGTTAACCATGACAAACCCCAACCAGTCTCACATCAAACGCAGCTACGCAGGCATGAGCGCAGGCTTGTTGATCGCTGGTTTATCCGTCGCCGCCTCTGCCCTCGCTCAGTCGGATCAGCCCTCTGGCATTTACAGTTGCACTGACGCACGTGGACGCAAGCTCACCTCAGACCGACCCATTGCAGAGTGCAATGACCGCGAACAAAAAGTGCTCAACCCCAGTGGCACGTTGAGAGCCCGGGTCGGCCCCACCCTGACCCAACAGGAACGTGCAGACATTGAGGCCAAAAACAAAGCAGACATCGAAGAACGTGCCCGCCTGAATGAAGAAAAGCGACGTGAGCGGGCACTGTTGATCCGCTACCCCAGCAGAACGGTCCACGACAAGGAACGTGCCGCAGCTTTGGCACAGATTGGGGTGATTCGTCAGGCTGCGATCAACCGCGCGCAAGAATTACTGGTGCAACGCACCGACATCGACAAGGAGATGGAGTTTTACAAGAAAGACCCGGCCAAGGCGCCACTTTCCCTTCGCCGTCAAGTGGACGAAGTGACCCAAAGCCTGGCCGTGCAGGGACGCTTTATTGCCGATCAGGACGCCGAGTTCAAACGCGTCAATGCCCGTTTTGACGAAGAACTGGTGCGTCTGAAACAGCTGTGGGCCATGATGGCACCCTCGTTACCAGCAGCCAGCAAAACCCGCTGAGCCGCCCCGGCGGGTACCGCTTCAGCCCAACTTTTGGCGCAGCAGGTCATTGACTTGCTGCGGGTTGGCCTTGCCTTTGCTGCCCTTCATGATCTGGCCGACCAACGCGTTGAGCGCCTTGCCATTGCCGGCCTTGTACTCCTCGACATTTTTGGGGTTGGCGGCCAACACATCGTCCACAATTTTTTCCAACTCACCCGAGTCGTTCATTTGCTTGAGGCCGTCGGCTTCGATGATCTGGTCGATGCGGCTCAAGGCCAGCTTGTCGTCCGCACGGCCCTCGGACCACAACTTGTCAAACACCTGTTTGGCGGCGTTATTGGAAATGGTGCCATCTGAAATACGTGAGATCAGGGCCGCCAGGTAAACCGCACCCACGGGGCAGGCATCAATAGCGACTTCATCGGCATTGAGGCGGCGCGACACTTCGCCCATGATCCAGTTGCTGGCCAGCTTGGGCTGACCACAACCCTTGGCTGTCGCCTCGAAATACGCCGCGATGGCACGGCTTTGCGTCAAGGCCGTCGCATCCACCTCGGAGAGGCCAAACTCAGTCACAAACCGCTGCGCCATGACGCGCGGCAACTCAGTCATCTCCGAGCGCACACGTTGCACCCATTCATCGGCAATCACCAGCGGTGGCAAATCCGGGTCAGGGAAATAGCGGTAGTCGGCGGCATCTTCCTTGGTACGCATGGCGCGCGTTTCGCCGGTATCGGGGTTGAACAGCACGGTGGCTTGCTGAATCGCGTGGCCGTCTTCGATCTGCTCAATTTGCCAGCGCACTTCGTAGTCGATGGCCTGCTGCATGAACTTGAAACTATTGAGATTCTTGACCTCACGACGGGTGCCAAACGGCGCGCCGGGTTTGCGCACCGACACATTCGCATCGCAGCGAAAGCTGCCTTCTTGCATGTTGCCGTCGCAAATACCAATCCAGGTGACGATTTTGTGCAACTCTTTGGCATAGGCCACCGCCTCGGCGCTAGAGCGCATATCAGGTTGGGTCACGATCTCCAGCAAGGGCGTGCCAGCCCGGTTCAGGTCAATGCCGGTCTGGCCGACAAAGTCTTCGTGCAGCGACTTGCCCGCATCTTCTTCGAGGTGCGCCCGCTCCAGGCGAACTGACATCTTCTGGTCTCCCAAAAAGAACGCAATCTCGCCACCCTGCACCACCGGAATTTCAAACTGGCTAATCTGGTAGCCCTTGGGCAGGTCGGGGTAAAAGTAATTCTTGCGGGCAAAAATGCTTTTAGGCGCCACATGGGCACCAATTGCCAGGCCGAATTGAATAGCGCGCTCCACGGCACCCTTGTTCATCACAGGCAGGGTGCCGGGCAAGGCCAGGTCCACCGGGCAGGCCTGGGTGTTGGGCTCAGCGCCAAACGCGATAGCGGCGCGGCTGAAAATTTTGGATTGGGTAGAGAGCTGGGCGTGGGTTTCAAACCCGATCACCACCTCGTAGCCCATCACCAGCGGCGATTTAAGGCCGGCACGCGCCGGATTGCTGGTTTCAACGAATGCATTCATGTTCAAAATCCCTCGGGCTTGGCCGTGTGCCAATCAGTGGCCTGCTGGAAGCGGTGCGCCACGTTGAGCAGCTTGGCTTCCTGTAAATAATTTCCAATCAATTGCATGCCCACCGGCATGTGGCCAGCGCCAAACCCGACCGGTATGCTCATGCCCGGCAAACCGGCAAGCGATGCAGGCAAGGTAAAGATGTCAGCCAGATAATCGGCTAACGGATCGTTGCCGTGACCGCCCAAGGTCCACGCCACGGTGGGCGCCACAGGGCCAGCGATCACATCGCACACTTGAAAAGCTTGCTGAAAATCGTCGGCGATCATGCGGCGAATTTTTTGTGCCTGCAGGTAGTAGGCGTCGTAATAACCATGCGACAACACGTAGGCACCAATCATGATGCGGCGTTTGACCTCGTCGCCAAAACCTTCGGCCCGGGTCTTTTTGTACATATCGATCAGATCGGTGTACTTCTCGGCGCGGTGGCCAAACTTGACGCCGTCAAAGCGGCTCAGGTTGCTCGACGCTTCGGCCGGTGCAATCACGTAGTAAACCGGGATCGACAACTCGGTGCGGGGCAGCGTGATGGGCACCAGTTTGGCGCCCAGTTTTTCGTATTCCTTCAGGGCGGCTTGCACCGCAGCTTGCACGTCTGGTGCCAGACCTTCCCCAAAGAATTCCGCGGGGACACCAATGCGCAGCCCTGCAATAGATTCATTCAGTGAACGGCTGAAGTCTTCAACGGGCACCTCCAGTGAGGTCGAATCGCGGTCCGGGTCGGGGCCGCACATCGCCGAGAGCAGCAAGGCGCAGTCTTCAGCCGTGCGCGCCATGGGTCCGGCTTGGTCCAAGCTGGAGGCAAACGCCACCATGCCGTAACGCGAAGCCCGGCCATAGGTTGGCTTGATGCCGGTGATGCCGCAAAACGAAGCGGGCTGGCGAATCGAGCCGCCGGTATCGGTGCCGGTGGCCGCAGGCACCAGCCGTGCTGCCACAGCGGCAGCACTGCCGCCAGACGAGCCGCCGGGGGTGCGGGTGCGATCCCACGGATTTTGCACCGGGCCATACGCCGAGTTTTCGTTGGCCGAGCCCATGGCAAATTCATCGCAATTGAGCTTGCCCAGCGTCACCACGCCCGCTTGGGCCAGATTGGTCACCACCGTTGCATCAAACGGCGAGCGGTAACCGATGAGCATTTTGGAACCCGCCGTGGTGACGAAATCTTTGGTGACAAAAATATCTTTGTGCCCGATCGGCACGCCCAGCAATGCCGCCGTTGTTCCAGAAGCTCCTGCGGCCAGTGCCGCATCAGCGGCGCGGGCCTGGGCCAGCGTCACTTCTTCATTGAGGTCCAAAAAAGCGCCGAGCGGGGCGTTGGCCTGAAGTCGGGTCAGAAAATGCTGGGCGGTCTCGACGGCCGAGACTTTGCGCTCGCGCAGGTGGGTGGCCAGTTGGGCCACGGTGAGGTCATGGAGTGCAGGGGTGTTGTTTGTCATTTTTTACTCAATCACCTTGGGAACCAGAAACAGGCCGTTTTCAACCGCCGGGGCGTTGCGCTGGTTGGCTTCCCGGTTGTTGGGCTCGCTGACCCGGTCTTCACGCAGGCGCAAGGCGACGTCCTGAATGGTGGCCATCGGGTGTGCCAATGGCTCAATGCCGGTGGTGTCCACGGCGCGGATTTTTTCAACCATCTCGAAAAAACCATTAATTTGCGTCAACATGCGCGCTCCCTCGGCTGGATTGAGTTCCAGACGAGCGAGGTTGGCGATGCGAGCGATGTCAGCAGAAGTCAAGGACATAGCGTATTTTCAATAGAAACCGGTTGTAAAAGGCCTCGACAGAGGTCTTGCCGGCTAAAGTTTTTACAGGGGATAAGGTATTATCCTGCCTTTGGCCTCCAGCCTGCAAAACTGCTGGAATCTGCCAAATACATACACTTTTGAACTAGACAATATGGCGATGGCCGGTTAAAGCACCTGCCATGCCCGAGAGGATTTTTAAATGTTTGGAGCATTCCGTCAGTATTTTTCCACTGACCTGGCTATCGACCTTGGCACCGCCAACACCCTGATTTACGTTCGTGACAAGGGCATCGTACTTGACGAGCCCTCTGTTGTGGCCATTCGCCACGAAGGTGGCCCGCAAGGCAAGAAAACCATTCAAGCGGTCGGCAAGGAAGCCAAGGCGATGCTGGGCAAAGTCCCCGGCAACATCGAGGCTATTCGCCCCATGAAAGACGGCGTCATTGCTGACTTCACCGTCACTGAGCAAATGCTCAAGCAATTCATCAAGATGGTGCACCCCCGCAGCATTTTTCGCCCCAGCCCCCGAATCATCATTTGCGTGCCCTGTGGATCGACCCAGGTCGAACGCCGTGCCATTCGCGAATCTGCCTTGGGCGCGGGTGCCAGCGACGTCTACCTGATTGAAGAACCGATGGCCGCAGCCATTGGCGCCGGACTCCCGGTGTCTGAAGCCAGCGGCTCGATGGTGGTGGACATTGGTGGCGGCACCACCGAAGTCGGCGTGATCTCTTTGGGCGGCATGGTCTACAAAGGCAGCGTGCGCGTTGGCGGCGACAAGTTTGACGAGGCCATCATCAATTACATTCGCCGCAATTACGGCATGCTGATTGGTGAGCCCACGGCTGAAGCGATCAAGAAAAAAATTGGTTCTGCGTTTCCCGGCAGTGAAGTCAAGGAAATGGAAGTCCGTGGTCGCAACCTCTCCGAGGGCGTGCCACGCAGCTTCACCATTTCCAGCAACGAAATTCTGGAAGCCCTGACCGACCCGCTCAACAACATTGTGTCGGCCGTTAAAAACGCACTGGAACAAACGCCCCCTGAATTGGGTGCCGACATTTCAGACCGCGGCATGATGCTCACCGGCGGTGGCGCCTTGTTGCGCGACCTCGACCGATTGCTGGCCGAAGAAACCGGTCTGCCGGTGCTGGTGGCTGAAGACCCCTTGACCTGCGTGGTGCGGGGTTGCGGCATGGCGCTGGAGCGGATGGACCGCCTGGGCTCCATTTTCACCAGCGAATAACGCGCAGGTGCAGCGATGCCTCTAGGTACGCTGGACGGAACACCTCCCTCCTTCTTCAGACAAGGCCCCTCGGCCCTGTCAAAGCTGGTATTTTTCAGCGCGCTGGCCCTGTTTTTGATGGTGGCCGACGTGCGTTTTGAAATCGCCAAGCCCTTGCGCGTGGCGCTTGCAACCGCACTTTACCCGGTGCAATGGTTAGTCCTGCGCCCCGTGCTCTGGGCCCAAAACAGCGGCAAATACCTTGATGCGCTTCAATCTTCCCAGGCCAGCGAAGAAGCCACACGCCTCCGGTTGGATGTGCAATCCCAACGTGCCAACCAGGTCGAAAGTTTGATCCTCGAAAACTCACGCCTGCGCAAACTCCTGAGTCTGCGCGAGCGGGTGACCACGCCCTCGCAAGCGGCGCAAGTGCTGTATGACGCGGCCGACCCTTACACCCGAAAAGTCATCATCGACCGGGGTTTGACTGAGGGCGTGTTGGCGGGCTCGCCAGTGATCGATGAAACCGGGGTGCTGGGTCAAGTGACGCGGGTCTACCCGCTGGTCTCTGAAGTGACGTTGGTAACCGACCGCGATCAGGCGATTCCGGTGCTTAACACCCGCACCGGTGCCCGGGGCGTCGCCTTCGGTGACTCAGCCTTGCGGTCCAGCGGACTGGAGTTGCGCTTTATGGCGGCCAATGCCGATGTGCAGCCCGGCGACTTGCTCACCACCAGCGGCGTGGATGGCGTGTACCCACCGGGCTTGCCGGTGGCGCGGGTCGCCAAGGTGGAACGCCGTGTGGACACCGCCTTTGCGCGAATCACCTGCACACCTCTGGCGCTGGTCTCGGGCGTCGGCCATGTGATGGTACTAAAGCCGGTCACGGCTCAAATCGCCCCTCGCCCTGCGGCAGAACCGCCACCGGGCCCCATCAAGAAGGGTGGCAAAAAATGATCATGCGCCCGGGGCATCAACTGCTCTTGCCTGCCAACCCTCTGTTCATTTGGGTCAGCCTGCTGGCGGCGCTGGGGCTGTGCATGCTGCAAAACATGGGGCTTTGGGGTCGTTCGGCCTGGATGCCCGACATTTTGGCCTTGGTCCTGGTGTTCTGGAGCATTCATCAGCCACGGCGCATCGGCATCGGTGTCGCCTTTGTTTTCGGCATGCTGATTGACGTGCACCAAGGCGCCATGCTGGGCCAGCATGCCTTGAGCTACACGGTGCTGAGCTTTTTGGCCATCGCCATTCACCGCCGCTTGTTGTGGTTCACGGTGCCCTCGCAAGCTTTGCAGGTGTTGCCCCTGTTTGCGGCGTCTCACGCCATTGAGTTAAGTGCGCGCATGCTGTCGGGGGGCTCGTTCCCGGGTTTCTGGCTGCTGCTGGCGCCGCTGCTTGAATCGCTGCTGTGGCCGGTGATCAGCGTGATCCTGCTGATGCCGCAACGCAGAACGCCCAACCCTGATGCCCACCGGCCGCTCTAAGCCATGATGGAATTGCGCAACGTCGAGGCCGACCTGTCCCGGTTTCGGTCTAGGGTGCTGGTGGCCAGCGTGGCCGTGGTCACGTGCTTTTCTCTGGTCGCCGCCCGCCTGGCTTACCTTCAGGTGGTGCGCCACGACGACCTGCTGGAGCAGGCAGAAAACAACCGCACCGCCATCGTGCCCATCGTGCCCAACCGGGGCCTGATCCTGGACCGCAACGGCATCGTGCTGGCCACCAACTATTCAGCCTACACGCTGGAAGTCACGCCTTCCAAGGTCGTCAGCCTGGAACAGACCATTGATGATTTGTCGCTGGTGCTGGACATCACGCCGCGCGACCGGCGGCGTTTCAAGAAACTGCTGGATGAATCCAAAAGCTTTGAGTCGCTGCCCCTTCGCACACGTCTGAGCGATGAAGAAGTGGCCAAGTTTGCCGCGCAACGTTACCGATTCCCCGGTGTGGACATCAAGGCCCGGCTGTTTCGCAACTACCCCTATGGCGAACTGGCCAGCCACGTGATTGGCTACATCGGGCGCATCAACCCGGCTGAAAAAGAAAAACTCGACGACTCCGACGACCAGGCCAACTACCGCGGCACGGAATACATCGGAAAGCTCGGCGTCGAGCAAAGTTTTGAAGCCCAGTTGCACGGCAGCACCGGGGTTGACTCGGTCGAAACCTCAGCAGGTGGCCGCGCCACCCGCAAGTTGGCCAGCAGCCCGGCCACCCCCGGCAACACCGTCAAACTGTCGATAGACATCAAGTTGCAGCACCTGGTGGAAGAGTTGTTTGGTGACCGCCGCGGGGCGCTGGTCGCCATGGACCCCAAGACGGGCGAAGTGCTGGCGTTTGTCAGCAAGCCCACCTTTGATCCCAACCTGTTTGTCGAAGGCATCGACAGCGACAGTTGGCAGGAACTTAACGAGTCACTTGATAAACCCCTGCTTAACCGGGCGCTGCGCGGCACCTATCCGCCCGGATCCACTTACAAACCATTTATGGCGTTGGCGGCGCTGGAGACCGGTGCCCGCACGCCTGCACAAACCATTTCCGACCCTGGCTTTTTTATCCTCGGCAACCACCGTTTTCGCGATGACAAAGAAGGCGGGCACGGCTCGGTCAACATGTATTCGTCGATCGTCCAGTCCTGCGACACCTACTACTACATGCTGGCCAACGACATGGGCGTGGACACCATCCACGAACAAATGCAACGCTTTGGCTTTGGCGAACTGACCGGCATCGACATCTTTGGCGAGGTGCGCGGCCTGCTGCCGTCGACCGAGTGGAAACGCAAAGCCTACAAGCGCGCCGACCAGCAAAAATGGTACGCCGGAGAAACCATCTCGCTCGGCATTGGCCAGGGTTACAACAACTTCACCATGCTGCAACTGGCCTCGGCCACCGCCACGCTGGCCAACAACGGCGTCAAGATGAAGCCGCATCTGGTGAAGGAAGTGATGGACATCCTGACGCATGCACCGACCACCACTACGCAGCAATCGGTCGGTGAAGCCATCGCCAAACCCGAGAACATTGCGGTCATCAAGGCCGCCATGGTGGGCGTCAATATTGAGGGCACGTCGGCGTCCAGTTTTCGCGGTGCTGCCTACACCAGCGGCGGCAAGACCGGTACCGCGCAGGTGATTCAGATCAAGGCGAACGAAAAATACTCAGCCTCCAAAGTGGATGAACGCCACCGCGACCACGCCCTGTTTACCGCCTTTGCACCGGCGGAAGACCCCAAGATTGCGCTCGCCATCATTGTTGAAAACGCGGGCTTTGGCGCCCAGAATTCAGCCCCCATTGCACGCCGTGTGATTGATTACTGGCTGCTGAACCAATACCCCAGCGTGGAAGACATTGCCGCCGTGCAAAAAGCCCAGGCCACGACCCCGATCGGCAAGCCCCGCGCGGTGGCCGATGTCCCGTGGCCACCCGGCTCACCGGAGATTGCCCGAGCGCCGGACAAGGCCGCCAGCGCACCGAACCAGGCGGCCAGCGTGCCCCTTGGCGCCGCCTCGTTCGTCAAGCGCAGGTAACGCGGTCCCGCCCTGTCTGTTTGGACTTGTACAGCGCCCCATCGGCGCGCTCAATAAAGGCCTGCGCATCATCGCCCGCTTGCAGCGCCGCCACCCCGGCCGACACGCTGACCGTCAGCACCACCTCCTGGGAGCGCCGGTCGCGGATTTTCATGGCCCGGGTTTTCAGACGCACGGTCTCGGCCAGTCTCAGGCTGGCGTCGAGCGTGCTCTGCGGCACCAAGATTGCAAATTCTTCACCGCCGTAGCGGGCCATCGACTGCAACGGGTCCGTCACACAGCTGCGCAACACCTCACCGAGCGCCTGAATCACACGGTCGCCCATGACGTGGCCATGGGTGTCGTTGACTTTCTTGAAATGGTCGATGTCAATCATGATCAGGCAATGCGCGAGTCCCGCCCCGATAGGTTCCGCCAACAGCAAGGCCAGTTGCTGATCGAAACCCTTGCGGTTCAACACGCGCGTCAGAGGGTCCAGCACCGCTTCGTCGCGGGCGCGAATCAGGTCTACCTGCAAGCGCTCCAACTCCTTACGACTGACCAGCACCTGTTGCTCAAAATCTTGGGCCGTGCTTCGCATTTGTGCCGTACCGGCCAGCGCCTGATTGACCATGGGTGTCAGGGCAGAAGCGTCCTGGGTCGTGAGCACGTCCGACAACTCCCGCAACTGGGCCCCAAAAGCGCCAGCCTGGTCTCCGGTACGCAAAGCACTGGCCGCCATGTCCACCATCACCTTTTGAAACTCGCCGCTGATGCGGTGCATCGCCGCCGGATCAACATCGGCGACACAGGTGTGATAGAGCCGATCCAGCGTCTCGTCCGTGAAGCGGGGCTGCATTTTCATGGCGGCCTCAAGGGCATGCGTCAAGCGGGCATTCATGCCAGCGGCATATTCATACCAAACCGTGAATGCCACCGGATTGA
>SERZ01001856.1_pt1 | contig 11220 bp, 13 predicted proteins | sample 3171461 | NCBI WGS metagenome assembly SERZ01 (sample SAMN06051861, study PRJNA518727) | freshwater metagenome | biome: subpolar coniferous forest; feature: holomictic lake; material: water; isolation source: holomictic Lake 227, 6 m depth | place: Canada: near Kenora, Ontario | collected... | reverse complement strand
AATTCGCCACCACTTAATACATAATCACCTACAGAAATTTCCATCGTGATATACTGTTGTCGTATGCGCTCATCGATGCCTTTATAGTGACCACATATGATTAATAAATTATCTTTCAATGAAAGTTGATTGGCAGCTTGCTGATTAAACCTTGGTCCATCAGGCGTCATATAAATGATCTCGTCGTAGGTTCTTTCTTTTTTTAATTCATCGATCGCATTTGCTAAAGGCTCGGGCATCAACACCATTCCCGCTCCGCCGCCGAATTGATAATCGTCGACCTGCATATGTTTATTGATGGCCCACTTGCGTAGGTTATGAGATTGTACCGTGAGTATACCTTTCTCCTGCGCACGTTTCATAATGCTATGAGAAAAAGGGCTCTCTAATAATTCTGGTACAACTGTGATAATATCAATATGCATTTGTAAATTTTATTAAAACTTTATTCCTCTCCCGTAAATCCTTCAAGATCTCGGCGATCTCTTTTAGTAGGGCGGCCTACCTTGCTCAAACGCTTACCTGTATTAAATGAGGGAGCTACAAACTTCACCAGGTCTAAATCTTCGGGAGGCGTTATGTCCTCATAGTTTTTGATCGCTTCTGGATAAGCTGCTCGCTTCTCTAATAAGCCCGTTACTTTGATTACCCATTTGCGGCCTTCGGCTTTTACATCGAAAACATCTCCAAGATTTACAGGTTTCGATGCTTTAACATTCGTACCTAACAATTTCACTTTCCCATTATCACATGCGTCAGCTGCCTGACTACGCGTTTTAAATAAACGAATCGCCCAGAGATATTTATCGATGCGCAATTTTTCTTTTACTTCACTCATTTTCCTTCAGCATAATACTGGTGGAAATAAGGGATGGTCTCGATGCCCTTATAAAAATTAACGATATCAAATTTTTCATTCGGACTATGCAGGTTATCGCTATCTAAGCCAAAGCCCAAGAAAACTATTTTCAATCCCAATTCTTTTTCAAACAATGCACAAATAGGAATACTACCACCACCACGAACAGGGATTGGATCTTTGCCGAATGTGGTATTGATTGCTTTTGCAGCAGCTCTATAGGCATCAGAATCGATCGGAGTGATATAAGGCTCACCACCATGGTGTTCAGATGCGGTAACTGTAACACCAACTGGCGCGATAGATCTGAAATAATTAATTATTTTCTCTGTAATAATAGTTGAAGATTGATTCGGAACTAAGCGACATGAAATTTTTGCGAATGCTTTTGAAGGCAAAACTGTTTTCGCTCCTTCGCCAGTATATCCACCCCAGATTCCGTTCACCTCTAATGTTGGACGGATTCCAGTTCTTTCATTTGTTGTATATCCTTTCTCGCCCCAAAGATTTTGCACTCCTAAATCTGTTTTGAATTCAGCTTCAACAAATGGAGCTTTCGCCATTTTTGCTCTTTCTTCAGTAGTTGATGCAACTACATCATCATAGAAGCCAGGAATCGTGATATGGTTGTTTTCATCGTGACAAGATGCGATCATTTTTGCGAGCATGGTTATAGGGTTAGCCACTGCGCCGCCATACACACCGCTATGTAGATCACGATTGGGTCCGGTTACCTCTACTTCAATATAACTTAGTCCACGCACACCAATATCGATTGATGGGTTTTCCATGCTCAACATAGAAGTATCGCTGATTAAGATCACATCAGCTTTTAGTAATGCTTTATTTGCTTTTACAAATGTTGCCAAATTCGGACTACCCACTTCTTCTTCGCCCTCAATTAAAAATTTGATATTGGCTTTTAAGCTATTGGTTTGGGTCATTATTTCCAAAGCCTTCACATGCATATAGAATTGTCCTTTATCATCGGCAGATCCGCGGGCAAATATTTTGCCATCAATGATGGTTGGATCGAATGGTCCGCTTTTCCAAAGGTTCAAAGGATCGGCAGGTTGCACATCGTAATGTCCGTATACTAAAATGGTTGGTTTTGAAGGATCGATATTTTTTTCGGCATATACAATCGGGTGGCCTTCAGTTGGGTAGATCACAGCAGAATCAGCACCCGAATCGAGAAAACTTTTCTTTACGGCTTCTGCACAAGTTATCATGTCTGCATTATTTTCTTTACGAGCGCTTACACTAGGTATGCGTAACAAATCAAGTAATTCGTTTAAAAAACGCTCTTTGTGTTTTTCCTGATAGTCTTTCCAAGCTTGCATATAAATAAGTGTTTTAGAAATGTTTAAAATGTAAAATTAAGCAGTTGTGGGAGAATTCAACTGATGCTTTTTATTAGATATGATATTTGCGAGTGTCCATTCAATTTTCTGCTCAAAAATAGCCTGCCTTTCTCCACATCCTTTTTTGGAACAAATGCTACAACTAAAAGGTAAGCAGCCATCGGTATGCACAAATAGTTCAATGGCATCGCCAAACTCTTCTTTGATCAGTAATGCGAGTGCCTCAATTTGGTCGTGTGCCTGATGTACATGAAAGAACCAAGGCACGGTTAAATGACAATCGATATGTAATAAACTGCCGTATTTGATCACCCGAAGATTATGTAAGTCGATCCAATTCTCCTGTCGTTTCTGATTCAAAACCACGATCACTTTATTCAGCAACTCCACATCGGCCTCATCCATGATACCTGCTAGTGAGGTTCGAAGTATTTTATAACCATTAAAAACGATAACCACTCCCATCACTAATGCGATTACTTTATCTAACCAAAATAATTTGGTAATGATCATGAGTACTAATCCAGCAATGATTGCAAGTGTAGAATAGGTGTCGATATGTAAATGTTTACCACTAGCTATCAACGCCAATGAATTATTCTTCTTTCCTAATTTGATACAATAGGAACCAGCGATATAATTAATTAGTCCCGTTATACCCACTAAAGCCAAACCATAATCCAAACTATGGATGCTAGCATTTTCAATCAAGTTCTGAACAGTTTCATACAAGATCATTAGCCCTGCAGCAACTATTAAACTGCCTTCTGCTGCAGCTGAAACAAACTCTGCTTTTCCATGTCCATATGGATGTTCAAAATCCCGTGGCTTCGCAGCAACATACAAACTATATAATCCAATAAATCCGGCAATCACATTTACGATTCCTTCTAATGCATCTGTTAAAATAGCCAAGGAATGTGTAAGGTAATATGCAATGATCTTTGCAATAAAAAGCACAACGCTTAGTATTGAAATCCATCTTTGCAATTTGAAATTTTCCTGTGCGGTTTTCAATGCCTAAATATTGAAGGTGAAATAAGAAATAAAATTTAGATCAGTTCAATTGTATAAGTAATGGCGCAATGCTTTTCCAACATCGCTGATACGCCGCAGTATTTTTCTTGCGAAAGCGCCACAGCCCTTGTTAATTTATCGAGGTCTTCCACTGCAACATCTGCGCGATACAACATCTGAATACTCTTGAAAACTTTAGGATGTTCGTCTGTCTGTTCTGCTTCTGCCGATACATCAACTTTAGTGAATGCAACTTTCATCTTTTTCAGAATATCTACCACGTCCATGCCGCTGCAACCGCAGAGGCCCGCTAGTATTACTTTCTTCGGACTCATGCCAGAGTCCAAACCTCCTCCATCCACGGTTGTATCCAAGCGAATAGTATGTCCATTGTCGGACAAAACATCAAAAGCTAAAGCCTCTTTCCAATTTGCTGTTACTTGCATAAAACAGTATTTAAAAATAAATGCGTTAGAAAGAAGTACCCTTTCTAACGCATTATAATATAAAAATTAATTAAGCACCTTCGAAACGTTTCTCTATAAAACGCCAGTTCACTACATTCCACCAAGCATTAATATAATCTGGACGTTTGTTTTGATATTTTAAATAATAAGCGTGTTCCCAAACATCTAATCCTAAAATCGGACTTCCCTTTAAATCACTAAGATCCATTAAAGGATTGTCTTGGTTAGGTGTTGAGCCAATCACTAATTTTTTATCAGCATTAAGTACTAACCAGGCCCATCCACTACCAAAACGATTTTTACCCGCGTCTGTGAATTGTGTTTTAAAAGCATCGAATGAACCAAAACTTTGATCAATGGCTGCTGCTAATTTGCCTTCAGGTTTAGCACCTGCGGCCGGACCCATACATTGCCAGAATAATTCATGATTATAATGTCCGCCACAGTTATTACGCATTTTAGGAGAATATTTTGAAATATTGCGCAATACATCTTCGGGTTTACTATTATTGATATCAACTTTTTCAGCAGTACAGGCATCAGCTAAATTCTTAGCATAAGTTGCTGCATGTTTGCTGAAGTGGATTTCCATTGTTAGCGTGTCTATAATAGGCTCCAATGCATTGTACGCGTATGGTAATGCTTGTTGTGAAAAAGGGTTAGGCGCAAATCCAACAAATGAAGATGCCATCGATGGCAAAATGGTTAATGAAATACCAGTAGCTAGTGCAGCTTTGCCAGTATTGGCAATGAATGCACGGCGATTTTGTTTGTTTTGCATAAAGTAATTATTAAGTGGGTTGATTTGAGCTTTTAAATTTAGCGATAAAAACCCGCAACTGCTTAAAGGATCTATAATAGAACTCCTGATTAAATAACTGCGAATCGCCCATGGCTTTATAAGTAAGGAAAATTCCAATTGGGATTAATATAAATGTCGATAACCACATGCCAACTATGGGGCTTGTAGAATTTGATTTTACAAATTTTTCTCCGAACGTATTAAAGAGGTGGAAGATCACGAAGAAGATGATTGCGAAAACTAGGGGTGTTCCCAGTCCACCTTTACGAATAATAGAACCCAGTGGTGCACCAATTAAAAACAATACCAAGCAGGCAACTGATAAAGTAAACTTTCTATGCCATTCTATTTCGTGTAATCTTAAAGAGTTGGTTTTAGAAATATAATCTTCAGATAATAAACCAATATTTCCTTTTACTGTCATAGCCTGATTAATGGCCCTTGCCTGAATAATTATTTTAATAGAATCTGGAATGAGGCTAGCAAATTTGATTGAACCTTTTATTTTTTTAGGATCAACTTTATGCCAACCTGTATCTGCATATTTTGTAAAAGTTAAGTATGGATTTACATCTGCCTTTGATTTTTTCAAATAAAAACTATCGATATTCATAAGTGAGTCGATGGCCACATTCAGCTGACGAACACTTAACATTTTGGGATCATAGAAAGAACTATCCTTAGAATTACTCATTTTAAAACTTTTCAAGTCGAATACTTTTTTGTACGACTGAAAGCCCATTCTAATATACTCTGTATTGGTATTGCCTCTCGGGCCTCTTTCTTGGTGGCGCCAACCATTTTTTAAAATGAATTCCAAAAATTGTTGGTCCTTACTGATACGCATAATACCACTTTCAGCTTTGATCATCTGATCTTGTAAACCAGCACCTTTTTCGAAAATAACAACATCATGGATCACACTATCATTTTTTTCTTTGCTACCTAGCTTTATTACATAGCCATCGATCTTGTCATAAAAAACGCCAGGTTTAATATCAAGGGCAGGTTTTGAAACAATGATATTGTATTTGAGCGCAGCAAGTTTTAATTGTGTAACCGGAATGATATTGTTGGCAAAAAGAAATGCAAGTCCACTTATAAATATCGCAATCACCAATAATGGGCGCATAAAACGAAGCAAAGGAATACCTGCTGCTTTAATTGCAACCAATTCAAAGCTTTCCCCAAGATTCCCGAAGGTCATGATCGATGAAAAAAGCAAAGAAAGCGGAAGTGCTGTGGGCACCCAAAAAAGGGTAACCAAGCCTACCAATTTTAAAACAGTAAAAATATCCAGTCCCTTTCCTACTAAATCATCAATATATAACCAAAAGAACTGCATGGTCAATACAAATACAGATATCGCAAAAGCGCCAATGAATGGGCCAATGAAAGCACGAATTATAAGAATATCGAGTTTTTTAATCACTTGTCCTTGCTTAATTTTGCTAAATGAGCAACGCAAAAGTAAGGCTTTCATCAAAGGAACAGGAATTGGTAATAAATGCTGATTGGATTTTAACAAAGAATGCAGTTATTCAAAAATTGTACACATTCTTTGGTCAGGTCAGCGAGCAATACCAATCAATGATTCAACAGAATCCGGCATTAGCAAATGAAGCGGCTTGTGCCATTGCACCTAAAATTTCAAAGGGCGAAAATTATGAGGGGTTGCCTTGGGTAATGCTCGATTATCCTCGTTATTTTAAAGGCAATGATTTTTTTGCTGTTAGATGTTTTTTTTGGTGGGGTAATCATATTAGCATCACCCTTCAATTATCCGGGAAATTTCAGACTTTTTATAGTAATGCCATCCAACAATATTTTCAATTACGTAATGGTAATCCACATCCAACGCATGAATGGTTTTTAGGTATTAATATGGAAGATGCTTGGCAACATCATTTCAGGCCCGATAATTATCGACCAGCTGCAGAGGTCAATCCAGCATTGATTCAACAGTTGCCTTTTATCAAATTGGCAAAAAAAATCCCACTCGATGAGTGGGATGATATTGACTTTTTTTTGCAGCATAGTTTTAAGGAAATACTGCATGTATTAACCAACCAATAATTAGGCACCTAAGCGGTGAAACAATTCCTTCACCTGGTATTCCCATAATTGACTCTGGTCTTTAATTTCGTTCTTCTCAGCAAAGTCTTTAATAATCAGTATGGTTTGGTTTGAGATTTCAGTTTTCTCAATCTTAAATTCGAAATATTCGTTTTTTTCTGAATGTAACCAGTGGTAACGTATAAATTTATCTTCATCCTTATCCACCACTTCAGCTTTATCGGGTGCGCCGCCGCTCCATGAAAAGCTATAAACATTTTCCCATTCGTCTACTTTATCTGCAAACCATTCTTGTAAACCTGCTGGTGTTGATAAAAATTCAAATAAAATACCAGGAGAACATCTAACCGGAAATTCTATAGTAAAAAGTTGCTTCTTGCTCATTAATTCTTATTTAGCGACAATCAGTCGTAGGGCTGCAATAATATAAAATAATCCTTCCTATCCAAATGTTTTTTTGTTACATATTTCCGATTTGATAAATATATGGGAGGTCCGCTAAAATATAAACAACTAACTCGTTGTATTTCAATATCTTAAGTAAAATTATTTTTTTTGAAAAGTTTCAATTATTTGTTAAATTGCTTTTAACATATAGTGGTTTAGTGAGCATGTGGCGTCTTCCCCTCTAGAAATTATCGATCGATATCGGATATATACACCAATAAATTAGGTATTTATGAGTATGCGTCAGCTAAAAATCTCTAAATCCATAACTAATCGAGAGTCCCAAAGTTTGGAGAAATATCTTCAGGAAATTGGCAAAGTGGAATTGATTTCGCCCGAGCAGGAAGTTGTATTGGCGCGACTCATTAAAGATGGGGATGAAAAAGCCCTTGAAAAACTTATTAAATCGAACCTTCGCTTTGTTGTTTCAGTAGCAAAACAGTATCAAAACCAAGGACTTACACTACCAGATCTAATCAATGAAGGGAATCTTGGCCTGATTAAATCGGCACTTCGTTTCGATGAAACCCGTGGTTTTAAGTTTATTTCCTATGCAGTTTGGTGGATCCGTCAGAGCATTTTGCAAGCATTAGCCGAACAGAGTAGGATCGTTCGTTTGCCGTTGAATAAAGTGGGACTCACTAACCGGATCAGTAAAGCCTATCAGCAATTAGAACAAGAATATGAACGTGAACCGACCCCCGAAGAATTGGCAGATATCTTGAATATTGGTCTCGATGAAGTTACGGCCACTATGAATGTGGGGTTCAGGCATATTAGTATGGATACCCCTCTTTCTGATGGGGAAGATGGCACTATCATGGATATGATGGAGAATCCTAATGCCGAAAAGACCGATGAGAAGCTTGCGCATGTAGAATCCCTCAGATTAGAAATTGAACGAAGCCTGCGAACTTTAACTGAAAGGCAAAAAGATGTGGTTTGTTATTTCTTCGGAATTGGGGTAGATCATGCATTAAGTTTAGAAGATATTGGCGAAAGATATAATCTTACCCGAGAGCGGGTTAGACAGATCAAAGACAAGGCCCTAATCAAACTTCGCAGCACCAATCGTTGCAAGCACCTGCGGGTTTACTTAGGTTGAACGCTTTTTGATACTATATTTGCACCTCATTTTAAGTGAACTTTCCGTTCACTTTTTTTTGTGAAAGATTTGAAAGCAGCGAACTATGTTTAATTCTTTAAGTGAAAAACTCGAATCGGCCTTTAAGAACCTGAAGGGTGAAGCCAGAATCAACGACCTCAATATTGCCAATACGGTAAAAGATATTCGTAAGGCATTAATCGATGCCGATGTGAACTATAAAATTGCCAAAGAATTTACCGATAAAGTAAAGGAAAAAGCAACCGGAGAAAAGGTGATCAATGCAATTAGTCCGGGTCAGCTGATGACCAAAATTGTACAAGACGAACTCACCGAATTAATGGGTGGTTCTGAAGCACAATTTAATTTTACCGGAAACCCTGCGGTGATTTTGATCGCTGGCTTACAAGGTAGTGGTAAGACCACTTTCACAGGAAAGCTTGCTAATTATTTAAAGACACAAAAAGGCAAATCACCCATGGTGGTTGCCTGCGATATTTATCGCCCTGCTGCGATCGATCAGTTAACCGTTTTAGCGGAACAAATTGGTGTGACTGTTTATAGTGAAAGAGAAAATAAAGACGCGGTATCCATTGCACAAAACGCCATCAAAGAAGCAAAGGCAACGAATAAGAATGTGGTGATCATTGATACTGCTGGTCGCTTAGCGATCGATGAAGTAATGATGGCCGAAGTTGCGAATGTAAAAGCTGCTGTGAATCCGCAAGAGATCTTATTTGTGGTGGATTCAATGACGGGACAGGATGCGGTAAATACTGCAAAATTATTCAATGATCGTCTCGATTTTACTGGAGTTGTACTAACCAAATTAGATGGTGATACTAGGGGTGGTGCCGCTTTATCAATCAAATACACCGTTAACAAACCAATCAAGTTTGTAAGCAGTGGAGAGAAGATGGATACATTGGATGTGTTCTATCCAGAAAGGATGGCTCAGCGAATCTTGGGGATGGGGGATATCACTTCATTGGTAGAAAAAGCACAAGCTCAGTACAATGAAGAAGAAGCTAAGAAACTAGAGAAAAAGATCCGAAAGAATCAATTTGATTTTCAGGATTTCTTAGACCAGTTGCAGCAGATCAAAAAAATGGGTAACCTTAAGGATTTGATGGGCATGATTCCGGGAGTGGGTAAAGCCATCAAGGACGTAGATATTAATGATGATGCTTTTATTGGAATTGAAGCTATTATTAAATCAATGACCCCTGCTGAAAGATCCAATCCAGACCTGATCAATCCGAGCAGAAAAGCAAGAATTGCTCAGGGATGTGGTAAAGATATTGGCGAAGTAAATGCTTTTATGAAGCAATTCGAGCAAATGAAACAAATGATGAAAATGATGAATAACATGCCAATGGGCGGTCGTTTCCCTGGTATGAAACGGTAAAATTGACTAAAAAGCTTACTAATTCGGGAATCTAACAATTCCTTCACTTTCAAACTTGGAATGAATGGGTTTTCCCATTACTTTTGCCGTCCAACTATTCTTAGCTGGATTAACCAATTTATTAAAGCCTATAAATTTCTATTTAACATGGCAGTAAAAATGAGACTACAGAGACACGGTAGCAAAAAACGTCCTTTCTACTTTATTGTAGTGGCCGATGCTCGTGCTCCAAGAGATGGTAAGTTTATCCAGAAATTGGGTACTTACAACCCGCTTACGGTTCCAGCAACCATTCAAATTGATCGTCAAAAAGCATTAGAGTGGCTGAACAAAGGTGCTCAACCCACCGACACTGTTCGTCGTATTTTGTCTTTCAAAGGCGTATTATTCCTGAAACACCTTTTACGTGGTGTTAAATTAGGTTTATTTGATGATGCTACAGCAATGACCAAGTTCCAGGAATGGCACAACAGTCACGAAGCACAAGTTACACGTCGTAATGATGCACACAAGAACGCTGAAAGGTCTAAAAGAGTGTATACTCCAGTTGCTAAAAAAGTAGAAACTACTGAAGAAGCAGCTGCTCCTGAAAGCCAGACTGAAGCTTAGTAAGATATGTTCTGAAAAGAAGTTATTCTGCAAACAAATTAAGTCCTGGCAATTGCCGGGACTTATTGTTTTAATAAAGCTGCAGATCAACTGCATCTTTTATAATTTTAATCCATGAGCGAATACATACATATCGGTAAACTCGTTGCTAGCTTTGGCTTAAAGGGTGAGCTGATATTAAAACATGAGTTGGGTAAGAAATCGGCCTTTAAAGGAATTGAAGTGATTTTTGTGGAAGAGCAGAAAGGAAATTACCTGCCCTATTTCATTGAGCTGGCTAAAGCCGCAAATAACGATGAAACCTATGTGAAATTTGAAGGGATCAATACCAAAGAATCTACTGCTCGTTTGATCAGTAAAAACGCTTGGGTTACGGATACCGATTTCAGATCATTGGTTGGGAAAACCGCACCAATTGCTATGTTGGGTTATATGCTTGTTAACCAAGGTGCTATATTAGCACCCATTGAAGAAGTAATTAATCAGCCGCATCAAGTATTGCTGCGTATTACTTTAAAAGAAAAAGAAGTATTGATCCCGTTGCATGAAGCGAGTCTTGATAAAATAGATCATGCTCAAAAACAAGTGCATGTTATTTTACCTGATGGATTATTAGAAATTTATACCGACTAAGTCAAAAACGATGGCGCATCATTTTGAAAATACCATGGTTGTTCTACCGGAACATCTCGATGATTTGAATCACGTGAACAATGTGATGTATGTGCAGTTCATGCAAGATATTGCCATGCAACATTGGTATAGTATTTCTTCGCCAGAATTGAATGAAGAAATTATGTGGGTAGTGCGGCGTCATGAAATTGATTATCATTTCCCCGCTGTATTAGATGATACCCTATTATTAAAAACACATACCGGCGAAGCCACTGCAGTAACCTGGGATCGCCATTACGAGATCATCCGTGTGAGCGATAACAAAAGGATCATCACTGCGAAAAGTTGTTGGGTAATGCTCGATAAAAAAACGGGTCGTCCGCGCAGAATTGATGATGCGATCAAAGCAGTGTTTGATTAAACATGCTTCCTCAACGCTATATTGCCCATT
>SERZ01001853.1_pt1 | contig 11236 bp, 10 predicted proteins | sample 3171461 | NCBI WGS metagenome assembly SERZ01 (sample SAMN06051861, study PRJNA518727) | freshwater metagenome | biome: subpolar coniferous forest; feature: holomictic lake; material: water; isolation source: holomictic Lake 227, 6 m depth | place: Canada: near Kenora, Ontario | collected... | reverse complement strand
GACAATAGCCTTATTCGTTCCGCTGGATGACGCATCTGTTCTGGCATCCCTGTCCAAAGAAACCCGATGTGACGGGGTAGTCGTAACTGTTGTGGCCATCGGATGGACATAAAAGCAGATAAGGTTTTATATACTTTGAGCGCCGGTCAATGACTGAGTTTTTTCACAGCAGAGATGCAGAGATTACAGATAAAATATTCAATTAAATTATGACCATCTTTGCGTCCTCTGCGTCTCTGCTATGAATTGAAAAGTGCAGTTTATGTTCCACAAATTTTGATAGTTTACGGAAATAGTTATGAAAACAGCAAAAGATTATATCATTTTCCCACTTGATGTTCCATCTGTCGATGCGGCCAAGGATTTTATACAATTGCTTTCAAATCATGTCGGCATGTTCAAGGTGGGGCTGGAGCTTTTTGTCCGCTCCGGCCCGGATCTGGTGCGACGGATTCTGGAGTCAGGCACTGCAGGCGTATTTCTGGATTTGAAATTTCACGATATTCCGGCAACGGTTTTCCAGGCCATGACAGGTGTCGCCGAACTTGGAGCAACATTCGCCACGGTTCACTGCGGTGAAAATTCGGCCATGCTGAAAGCAGCGGTGGAAGGCGGGAACGGAAAGGTCGGGGTCTTGGGCGTAACAGTTCTGACCAGCGTTTCCGGACAGGACATTACGGACGCCGGTTTCCGCCCGGAATATGGAAATAATCTCTCAAGCCTGGTTATGAAACGGGCTGAAATGGCCAAAGCCGCGGGATGCATCGGAATTGTCTGCTCCGGCCAGGAAGTGTCTGCTGTGAAAAATCGGTTTGGCAGGGAGTTTATAGCGGTAACCCCCGGAATCCGCCCACTCTGGGACGGGGTTTCTGCAGATGATCAACAGCGGATCACCACCCCAGCTCAGGCTGTGTTGAACGGCTCGGACTATATTGTAATCGGCAGGCCCATCCGCAACGCCAAATATCCACAGACTGCCGCAAAACGCATAGCCGATGAAATCGCAGAAGCAGTCGGCTAATGACCGGCATTCTTTGTTTTACAGCATCCACATCCGATAAATAGCCAAACATAGAACCACTACGCCCAGAATCAGGGCAACCCATAACTGATCGCTGTCGAATTTTTTATGGTCCGTGTCGGCTCTCCGCCCGTATGAGTATCATGTGAAATTCGGCATCCTTCATCTCTTTGTTGACACTTTAATGCCGAAATGCAAGAGCTTGGGAGCGCCGCACCCCAGTGCGGCCATGCACATATCATCATAATTGCCGCACTGGGGTGCGGCGCTCCCAGGCGAAATGGCAAGACACATATGCCGACCGGAATACCGGCATCTCGGCAGAAAGTGTCAACTACTTTTAGGGTAATATGAAGGATGCCTGAAATTCTTACTCAGTAAGTTGTATTTGGCTGGTAGTATTATCCTGCAATAGCAATGCTTTTTTTTCCTCAAATTGCAACAGCTTGAATTTTTCCATTTCCATGTGCATGACATTGACTTTAAGCTTGTATTGCAGATAAATCCACCAGATGATGACCAAAAATACAATGCTAAAAATCAGGGTGGGAATCCACCACAATTTCACCAGCCAAGCGGTGGTAACACTTCCCGCAAATATAATAACTTCTGGTATATACCACACTAAAAACAGTACGCAGACCAGAAGAAGCATAAACCAGATAACATTAATTTTGCTTAATCGGTTCAAGGCCATAACCCATTGATTGGCATTCTCCTCATCTTCCTTGAAGTCAGGTTCAATGGCTTGAAAATAGGCTTTGGTAATCAGTGTGACCAAGAAAAAGAGGCCAATAGGTGCACCAATTGAAATTAGAATCCACCCTTTCCAGGGGAATAGATGAACAATAGTCTCATCGCTGATCAGAAGATAAAGCTGCTGATTGTTATACATGCTATTACGCGTACTCACGGCAATTCGTTCATTTGCCTTGAGTTTTTCCGGATGGTCAATGTACAATTTGGCCATCTCTTCAGTTATCGGTGTTTCGATATGATTTTTTTCATTGAGCTGATAAACTATGGTGCATACAAAAATAAACAGCTCCAGAATGACGACCGATGCCGTGATTAAACGTAAAACCTTATCCCGGTTTGTTAAATCAATTTTTTCATTCATACGTGAATTGGTTTGAATTAATCGGTAATTTTAGGGGGGAAGTCTCATCCACATTTCTGAATATCCAGATAAGCTGGCGGGGACTTGGCTGCAGACTAATAAACAAAGGAGGGTGTCCTGTGCATTCGCCCTCCCGTTCACTGAAGGAGAGCGAACATCACCAGAGACAGGGGGCTGGAAGCCCCCTCCACATACAAACTGCTAAGGCATCATTTGTCTTGTAGCTTCTTCCATCCAGCAGAAAACGGATTGGGGAATGATGCCAAGAACAAGGAGTGATGCAGCCAGAACCCCACCCCAAACAGCGCTACAGCATCTCGGAGCTTCCTCCGGCAGCAGCGCTTCGCTTTCCTGGGTGTAGGCATGGCGGACGATGTTTAAATAATAATAAATGGAGATGGCGGTGTTGAGCGCAGCAATAATGATCAGCCAGTTATACCCGCGATTCCATGCAGCAGTCAGAAGAAAGAGCTTTCCCATGAATCCGGCAGTGGGGGGCAAGCCGACCAAGGCGAATGCGCCGACAGCCAGAACAAATGCAAGATAAGGCGCCCGCTTGTAAAGACCATTTAAGTCATCCAGCATCAGGTTCTTGCCGTCCGTTGCCAGACTGCAGATCACCCAGAAACAGGTCAAATTCATCAGCAGATAAATCAAGCTGTAGAAACCGGCGGCTGAAAGTCCAGTTGCGCTGGCGGCCACAAGCCCCACCAGCACATACCCAGCATGAGCAACGCTGGAATACCCCAGAATCCGCTTGACATCAGTCTGAATCAGAGCAGCCAAATTTCCGAATGTCATGGAAGCTGCCGACAGTACAGCCATGATGGTGATAATTTCAATTTCCGGCTTAAGCAAGGCAACCAGCCGAATCAGGATAACCACTGCCCCAAGTTTGGGAAGGGTGGCTGCAAAAGCTGCCGTTTCGTTGCTGGTACCATCATAGACATCCGGACACCAGAAATGAAACGGAAACAAGGCCAGTTTAAAAAAGAAACCCACCATAAACAGGGTGATTCCCGTAACCGCCAAGGGAGAATCCGCCCAAGCCCAAGACTTGGCGGCCAGCAGGTGCAAATAGGTTGTGTGCTGAGACGCCAGTATATAGGATAGGCCAAAAAGAGCTATGGCCGTAGCCGCAGCGCCAAAGAGAATATACTTGATACCAGCTTCGGCAGCACGCGGGTCGTTACCACGAATGGGAATGATGGAGTAAAGACTGTATGAGGCAATCTCCAGCGAAATGTAAATAGTGATCAGTTCAACGGAGCTGGCCATCAGCATGAGTCCAAGAGAACTCAGGGCAAAAAACAGGAAATAATCCGCCCGCTGATCGTCTTTAACCGTTGGAGCTGACATAGCATTTAGAGACGCAATTGCAAAACCAAGAGCAATGGCCATCTTGAAAAACTGCGACAACCCGTCCACCTGGTAAGCGTCCCAAAACAGGAGACCGGATCGTTTCATGCTGAAAGCGGCCACAGCAATGCCGACAGCAGAAGCCCATGGCAACCAGCAGATGCAAAAAAAACCCTTATTCTCAGTCCCCGGTTTTTTCAGGGTCTGAACGAATAACCCCAGAATAATCAGGATCTGAACCAGTTCTGGTAAAAGAAGCGTAAAATCAACCTTCACAAGGTTCTCCTTCCTCAGCGCGATGAAGAGAACAGACCGGCAACAATGCCTTTCTGTGTGTTTGGCAAAACAGCAGTTTCAACGATGGCCGGTTTGGGTTTGGGCGTAATACGATCAAGCACCCGGTTGAGCGATGGATCTAAGACCCTTAAGGTAAGTCCCGGCGCAAGTCCGATATAAAAAACCAGAATCGCCAAGGGAACCAGATAGCTCCATTCCCTCAGATTCAAATCCTTCCATGCTTTAGCACATGTGGGCTCTCCCCATGCCAGTTTCTGGCCAAGTCTGAGCATATAGGCGGCTCCAAGCATGACGCCGGGAATAATGGCCGCTCCGACCCAGGGATTTGCCTTGAATACACCGATCAGAACCAGCAGCTCTCCCACAAAACTATTGGTCCCCGGAAATCCCAAAGAAGAAAGAGCGAACAGCCCAAAGAAAAACATATAGGCAGGCAGATATTTACCCAGCCCCATGTTATTGGCGATTTCCCGACTGTGGCTACGCTCATAAATGGCTCCGACCAACATAAATAAGGCCCCTGTGGTGATACCATGATTCAGCATGACCATGAGCGCGCCCTGAAATCCTCTCAGGCTAAATATAAAAATCCCCAAAGTCACAAACCCCATGTGAGCAACCGAGGAATAGGCGATCAGCTTTTTCATGTCCTTCTGACCCAAGGCCACAAAACCGCCGTAGAGAATGGACGCGACGGAGATTGCAATCATCATGGGCGCAAAATAGACGCTTGCATCCGGTGTCAGGGGAAGGCAGAACCGCAAAAAACCGTAAGCTCCCATCTTTAGCAGAATAGAGGCCAGCAAAACACTGCCGGCGGTGGGCGCCTCCACATGAGCAGCCGGAAGCCAAGTGTGAAAGGGAAACATCGGCACCTTGATGGCAAAAGCCAGAGCCATTGCAAGAAATACCCAGAACTGGAACCTGAAAGGAAATGTCTGTTCCGTTAGATCAGGTATGGAGAACGTGCCACCAACCTTATAAAGGGCGATGATGGCAACCAAAAGCAGGGTGCTTCCTGCCAGGGTATAAAGAAAGAACTTGACTGAAGCATAGCGACGTTCCGGCCCGCCCCACACGGCAATAAGCAGAAACATCGGCACCAGCATAGCCTCCCAGAAAATGTAGAAGAGCACCAGATCAAGTGCCAGAAACACGCCGATACAGGCTGATGTCATCAGCAGCAAACTGAAGTGAAATTCCTTGACCCGTTTGGAAATATATGTCCAGGAACACAGAACGCATAACGGAAGAAGCAGGATGGTTAAAAGCACCATCAGCAGGCTAATGCCGTCCATTCCCATGTAATAGGTCAATCCCCACTGGGGCATCCACGCTACTTTTTCAACAAACTGATATCCGGGAGTCGTCAGGCTGAATTGAAACAGGGGGAGCGCAAGTAATACCTCCGCGATGCCAACAAGCAAAGAGAAAACACGAACCGATTTTTCATTCCTGATAAAAGGCAGAACAAAACATGCGGCTAATGGAAAATATGTCAAAATGGATAGAATTGGCACTGTGGTCTGACTCATTCGTTCTCCGTTCGACGAATACTGACGGTCTTATCAATAATTATAAAAGGCTTTTGCATGCGTTATATAAACCATATCAATGCAAACACGGTCAACCCAACTACAAGGGCTGCCGACAAATAGTCCTGCAAACGTCCAGTCTGGGTCAGGGCTGCTACCCGACCTATTTTCTGTACAGTATAGGCAGATCCATCCACAACACCATCAATGGCAGCCTTGTCAAACCAGGCTGAACCGGATGCAATCTTCAACATGCCCTTCAGACCGCCGGAGCGATAGGACTCACTCCACCATAGGTCAATAACCTCAATCGGACGCCTGGCAATAGCCAGAACTACACGACCCACCATACGATAAAAATAGTCGAAGTCCAGGTTGAGTTTGGCTTCAGGCTTGAGTTTGTTCCGCATTATGTAAAACCCAAGGCCTGTAAAACCCAGAAGGATAGAAGACTGAAGCACATGCCACGGCGTGTAAGGAACATATTCGACGACGTTGGGAAGAAGCCTGTAAAGAAAGTTGGGATAGATGCCGATGAAAAAGCACAAGAACCCGCCGATTCCCATCGCAATGTACATGTTCAGGGGAATTGGGGTCAGCACCATCCCAGGATCTTTTTTAGCAAAAAAGGCAAAATACGGCAGCTTGATACCGACCGAAAGAAAGGTACCGACCGCTGCAATTTCCATCCCGATAGCCAGCCATGGATGATGGGCTTCGGCGGCGCCGGCGATTGTAATGGTTTTACTGATGAATCCGGAAAAGAGCGGAACCCCGGAAATGCTGACTGCTGCGACCATGTACCAGAAAAAAACCATCGGCAACCGCTGGAAAAGCCCACCGAGTTCCGTCAGCTTCGAAGTTCCGGCTGCATACAACAGGGTGCCGGCGCTCATAAATAGAAGCCCCTTATACAGAATGTGGGCATAGGCATGAGCGCAAGTTCCATTAATGGTCATAGCGGTTCCTATGCCGATTCCGGCGACCATATAGCCGACCTGCGAAACGATGTGGTAAGCCAGAATACGACGGGCATCGTTTTCGATGGTCGCATAGACAACTCCGTACAGAGTCATCAGTGTCCCCATGATACCCAGAATCTCAAAACCGGAAAACCCCCGAAGTAGCACATATACTGCGGTCTTTGTGGTAAAAGCGCTCATGAATACAGCGCCTGTAACGGTTGCTTCCGGGTAGGCATCTGGTAGCCAAGCATGCAGCGGAATGACTGCCGCGTTCACACAGAATCCGATCATGATCAGATAATCATAAAATTGTGCGGAAGCCGGCGACACTGCGTCAAAGGCCCAGGATCCGGTGGCCTTGTAACGAAGAAGCAGGCCAGCCAGAAGCATCAATCCGCCAAGAGTGTGAAACAGGAAATACCGGAAACCAGCTTTCGTGGAGGCAGGAACTCGTCTTAGCCAGATCAGAAACGTCGAAGAGACGCTCATGAGTTCCCAGAAGATAAACAGGGTGGGGTAATCGGCCGCAAAAACCGATCCAAACGCTCCGGTAATATACATCAATGCGGCTACATGCTGGGCCCGGTCCGTGATGTGAAACGCAAAGATGAAACCGATGACAGCCTGAATGGCGAATACATGGGCAAACACCAGAGACAAGGCATCCACACGGCCCAAACTCAACGTCATACCCAGATAATGCAGGGTGGCATGGGACCCCTGGGGCATGTTGAGTACACTCAAAACAGCCAATGCTGCGGCTATGGGCGGAAACCATCTGCCGATTTTGACCGGCAAAAAAATGACAATCAGCGCACATGCAGCAAACAGGATGGAGGGATGAATAAACGCTGTCACTTTACCTCCTTGTGCAGATTCCGGCAACCAGGGAATGCAGATGAATTATTTCTCATTTTTTTCATAGAAATCCACGTCTTTCCCCAGAAAAGTGTGTGCAGCCCCCTTGGCAAGCCTGGCTAACGCCACGGCGACACCAAGTCCAAAAAAGGCCCAGAAACCGGGAATTTTCTCCGCTCCGAAATGCGGATGCGGCGGTAAAATCAGGAAGTTCAGCACAACCATCACGGCCAGAACCGCATACATCGCCTTTTTCAAAAAAGGCTCACAGACAAACTGTTTAAAAAAGGACATGGCTGATGACTCTCGTTGGTGTTGATCGCATAAACTCACTCTGTCGATAATAATAACACACTCATGAACCATCTGGAATTACCAGATGTGAATACAACTTCCGCCGCTGTTATTCTGACTTCCTAAAACCCTTTGATCGTTTGAATAAATTGTATAAAGACTTGGGGATACAGGCCCAGAAAAACCGAAACGATAGCTGTAAAACAAAGCGGAACCACCATGGTCATGGGCGCCTCCGTGAAATGGGAGTGATCTGTGCCTGGAGCAGGAGCCTCAAAAAACGCCTTAAAAATTATCGGTGTAAAATAGGAGGCGTTCAGGATAGTACTGGCCAGAAGAGCTGTCATAAAAATCGTGTAATTAGCACTGACTGCCCCATTAATCATGTACCATTTGCTAACAAACCCGCACACCGGCGGCACACCGATCATGGAAAGGCTGGCAACGGCGAATGCGCCAAATGTCCAAGGCATCTTTCTGCCCAAACCGGACATAAGGCTGATTTTTTTATTGTGGGTTGCAACATAGATCGCACCTGCTGCAAAAAAGAGGGTAATCTTGCTGAATGCATGATGAGCAATATGGGCAAGCCCTCCGGTAATGGACGATGGTGTCAGCATGGCCACACCCAGTACCACATAGGAGAGCTGGCTCACGGTAGAATAGGCCAGCCGTGCTTTCAGATCATCCTTGGTCAAGGCAATAATTGATGCCGTCACGATAGTGAAGGCGGCAAAACAGGCAGTCACAAACCCCAGATTCAGATCCGTCATAACATTGACGCCAAAAACGGACAGCAGAATCCGACTCACAGAAAAAACGCCGGCTTTTACAACCGCCACGGCATGAAGCAGGGCTGAAACAGGGGTAGGAGCGACCATGGCGGATGGCAGCCAGTTATGAAATGGCATGATAGCTGCTTTGGCAAGACCGGCGACATACAGAAAATAGGTGATCTGAACCAGAATAGGATTGGCATCCGCCGGAAAAATTCCGGTCATCATCTCTCCAAGCTTGAAATCAAGCGTGCCGCAAAGAACATAAGTCATAACCATGGCTGGAAGCAGAAAAAGCTTGGATGTCCCCATAAGATAGACCAGATATTTGCGGGCGCCGCTAAAACCTTCCTCGTCCTGATGATGGGCGACCAACGGATAGGTAAAGACGGTGATGACTTCGTAGAACAAATACAGTGTAAAGATGTTTCCGCTCAGCGCGACTCCTTCGGCTCCAAAGATAGCAATGGCGAAACAAAAATAGTAACGGGTCTGGGCGTGTTCTTTAAGGGACCTCATGTAGCCGATATTATAGGATGTGGCCAATATCCAGAGAAATGATGCGACTATGGCGAAAATCATCCCGAGACCATCTGCACAGAATTTAACCTCAATTCCGGGAAGAATCTGGAAGAGCGTATAAACCAGGATATTGCCCTTTAGCACTTGCGGCACAAATGTCATCACGGAAGCAAAGGTCAGAATGCCGGCTATAAAAGAGGCTGCTTCCCGCTGATTGATATTTTTACGTAGCAACCAGATAAAAAGGGGTGACAAGCCGGTAAAGATAATCGGCAGAAGAAGAGATACGCTTTCAGTAATCATCCGTTAGCCCTTTAACGTTGCGATATCGGCAATTTCAGTGGTTCCAAAACGCCGTGATACGATCAGGATTATGGCAAGCACCAGCGTAGCTTCTGCTGCGGCCAGCCCCATTACCAAAAGCGTGCCAAGCTGCCCAAGTTCATCCAGTGCCGGAGTTAACCGGCTGCTGGCTACCAGAGCCAAGCCTGCACCGTTTAACATCAGTTCAACGGATATCAGCATCCCGACCAGACTCTTGCGGCAGGTGATGCCATAGAGACCCAGACCAAAGAGTATCAGCGCTGCAAGATGATACAATACCAGATAATTCATTTGGCTTTTCTCCTCTCAAACCCCAGAAGTACGGCCCCAGCCATTGCGACAAAAAGGACAACAGAAATAAGTTCAAATGAAAGCGCAAACGGGCCAGTCAGAAACTCGCCAAGCCTGCCCATAGAGGCCTCGGGTTTCAGTGGAATGGCTTTGGGCATATGGCGAATCACAACTGCCGCCAAAACCAAAGTTGAAAACGCTGCCGCCCATATCCCAAGAAAACTGCGTCCGACATGTCCGCTTTCAGAACCGGATTCGCCTTCGGATGTCCGTGTGAGCATGATGGCGAAAAAAATCAGGACCGTTACCGCGCCAACATAGATCAGTATCTGCATGAAAGCAATGAATGGAGCTGCCATTAGCAGATACATTCCCGCAACACCGAAGAGCGTAATGATCAGTCCGGACAGCGCCCGGACCAAACTCCTGGCGAGCACCGCCACTGCGCCTCCGCTGATGATGAGGACTAAATACAGTCCGTAAGCCGGATGAATCCCTGAAAGCTGATCCATGTTTCTCCTGTCCTTTTTATAATGAAAATCTAAAAACTTATCTGACTTAGTGAATTTGAACACATATTTTAAGAAAACAATGAATGCCGAATAGTCCTTTTATCATTCACAATTCATCATTCCTAATTCGTAATTATAGTCATGCAGCCTTCTTTAGCTTTGCAGAACCCGCGCGATCTCTGAGCCGCTGCAGCAAATCAAACTCAAAATCTTTTCGAGAAGCGCCGGCCAAATACACATCACTTGAAAATGTCAGGGAAGATACCGGGCAGCTCTGGACACATAGACCACATAGGCTGCACAGATTGTAATTGAGACTGAACCCGTCCAGCACCCTAAGTGTCTTGTCTGTCGCACATATCGGTTCCCTGGCCGCAGAATGGGGCAATGAGATATTGGAAACCAACAGCAGTTGACGAACCGGTACCTCTTTTTCCTCTCCTGGCACATGCCCCTCAATACGGATACAACTGGAAGGGCAGACTTCCTCGCAGCGCCTGCAAACTATACACAAAGGCTTTTCGGGATCATCCAAAACCGGAACCAGATCAATATGCCCCCGGAAAGTATCCAGATTAGTGACTTCCTGCCTCGGATAATGCACGGTAATCCAGGGTCTGCAAAACTCTTTTCCCGTGACCTTCAAGCCGACAATAAGGCTCCACAGTCCCTTCATGGTTTTTTGAATCGTTGTTGTCATCCTACCTCACAAGGTTAATGATCAAAGCAGTTCCAAGCAGGTTGATCAGGGAAAGAGGAATCAGCCACTTCCAGCAGATATTAAGAAGCTGATCGAATCGTACTCTCGGATACGTCCAGCGAAACCACATCATGATAAGGATCAGGGTGTATATCTTGCCGAGCATCCACCAGTGTCCTGAGAAAAACGGCCCGCTCCATCCGCCGAGAAACAATACGGAAGCCACAGCACTAACCACTATCATATAAGAATATTCTGCAAGAAAAAACAGCCCGAACCCCATCCCGGAATATTCCGTATGAAATCCTGCAGTCAGCTCACTTTCCGCCTCGGGCAGGTCGAAGGGAGCCCTGTTGGTTTCCGCAAGCGCAGAAACAAAAAATATTAGAAATGCCAGCGGTTGGGAAAACACGTTCCACGACAATAATCCGCGGGTCTGCGATGCTGTGATGTCCACAAAACTCAGTGACCCACAGGTGAACGCCACACAGAGGACAGAAAGCAGCAACGGGATCTCGTAGGCCACAGACTGGGCAACGGCGCGGGCTGCACCCAAAAGCGCATATTTGTTGTTGGAGCCCCAGCCAGCCAAACAAAGAGCCAGAACATTCAACCCGGAAAACGCGAGTACCAGCAGAAGCCCCAGATTGACGTTCAGCCCC
>SERZ01001850.1_pt1 | contig 11266 bp, 9 predicted proteins | sample 3171461 | NCBI WGS metagenome assembly SERZ01 (sample SAMN06051861, study PRJNA518727) | freshwater metagenome | biome: subpolar coniferous forest; feature: holomictic lake; material: water; isolation source: holomictic Lake 227, 6 m depth | place: Canada: near Kenora, Ontario | collected 2013-06-25... | reverse complement strand
AAACGATTATTGACCGCGCCAAAAATGAGCCGAAACCGTTGTATTACCGTGAAGCCTTTTTAGATGAAAAATTAACCGAATTTTTGCGGTTAAAAAATTATGTGTCTGCGGATTTAATGCCGCCAGATGAGTTTGTGTCGTGGGTTTTTCCCGAATTATTTAAAGCACGTTTGCCACGTTATGACGCGATTGCCGAAAAATACGGCTATATCATTGACGGAAATGACGTGGCAAAAGTGGAAACGGAAGATGATTTTATTGCGTTAATCGCCGCTGCATTAGCTAAGAAAACGGACTGAGATGGAGGTGCTACGATGCCTTTAATTGCTCACACCAATTTACCGACGTTTCAACGCTTGCGTGAAGAAGGCGAAGAAATTATTGATCCGCAACGCGCTAGCCTGCAAGAAATCCGCGAAATTCATATTGGTTTGCTGAACATGATGCCTGATGCGGCGTTGGAAGCGACCGAACGGCAATTTTTTCGCCTCGTTGGCGCGTGTAATCAAATCGCGCAATTTCATGTGCATCCGTTCACGATTGACGGCTTGAAACGCAGTCCCGAAGCGCAAGCGCATATTGATAAATACTACGAACCGTTTTCGCAAATTAAAATTGACGGCTTGGACGCGCTAATAATCAGTGGCGCGAATGTGACGGGCGAGTTTTTGCCGGACGAAGATTTTTGGCAACCGTTGACCGAAGTTTTTTCGTGGGCGAAGGAAAATGTTACGTCGATTTTGTGTTCGTGTTTGGCGACGCACGCAATTATTCATTATTGTTACGGCGTGGCGCGAACTCGTTTGCCCGAAAAACGCTGGGGAGTTTTTTCGCACACGTTGGTGGATAGAACGCATCCGTTAGTCGTGGAAATTAACACGCGCTTCGATGTGCCGCATTCACGTTTTAACGAAATTTTTCAACGCGATATGGAACAAAATGGTTTGCGCGTTCTAGCAACGAGTGCCGAAGCAGGCGTGCATTTAGCGACCAGTCCGGACGGTTTTCGGATTGTATTTTTTCAAGGGCATCCGGAATACGACGATATTAGTTTGCTCAAAGAATATAAACGCGAAGTGCTGCGCTTTTATCACGGTGAAATCGCCCATTATCCGCCGCATCCGGAGCATTATTTTAATGTGAAGGTGAAAGCGATTTTTGCGGAATATGAACAAAACGTGACTGCTGCGAAAAATCAACAATTGCCGTTACCGATATTTCCAGAATCGGCGGTAAGTTTATTCATGGACAACACTTGGCGCGATACAGCAAAAGCGGTTTTCAATAATTGGTTGGGTCTTATTTATAAAATCACGCATCAAGATAGACGTTTGCCGTTTATGGATGGTGTTGACCCTCAAAACCCGTTGGGATTGTGATGAATAACAAAAAATGTGCGGTGAAATGATGACAGGGAAAAGTATGGCAACAATAGTAGGACGGAGCTTGTTAAATAGCGTTGTGGGCGAAGATTGGCATTTTTTTATTCGGCGTTTGGACGGTGAACTTCATGTGCCATTTTCGGCACTTCATAAAAAGGAAATGCCGCCCGCCATCATCGCTCAATATCTACCGAATTGGAAAACATTGCGCTGGACAAAAATTAAAAATAATATCTTGGGCAAAAGTGAATCGTATGCCAAAGATATTGAATTCAAAGTGAATGTCTATGCTTCTGAAAAAAGCACCAAAACGCACCAAGAAACCGTCGATGCCTTTATGGCATTTATGCAGAATTCGTTGGATTTATAAATGACTATGTTTGATTCTGATATTTCTAAACTGCCCGAATCACTGCAAAATACCGTTGATTTAACACAATGGTCGGCGCGTTTAACTGCACTCGAATTACCCGCCGATTTTCCAAATTCCATGGTGAAAGTCTGGGCAATGAGTGAATTCGTCGCCCAACATTGCAACCGTCGTCCTGAAATCTTAATTGGATTGTGCCAATCGGGCGACTTGTTCAAAAGCTACCACGAAGCGACTTACCGTGAAAAACTCGCGCAAAAAATTATCGAAACGGAAGCGGATTTGATGATTACGCTACGCCATTTTCGCCGCAATGAAATGATACGAATTGCGTGGCGCGATATTTCAGATTGGGAAGAATTAACCCAAACTTTGCGCGAATTGTCGTGGCTTGCCGAGGCGTGTATTCAAACGGCGTTGGATTTTCTTTATTCTCAAGCCTGTGAAAAACGCGGCACGCCTGTTTTGTCAGACGGAACGCCGCAGAAAATCGTCGTGTTAGGAATGGGGAAATTAGGCGCGTATGAATTAAATTATTCGTCCGACATTGATTTGATTTTTGCGTATCCTGAAAACGGCGTGTTGCCCGACCGAAAGGAAACGACTTACAGCGAATTTTTCACCAAAGTTTGCCAAAGTTTAGTGCGTGTTCTCGATGAAACGACCGTTGATGGTTTTGTATTTCGCACCGATATTCGCTTGCGTCCGTTTGGCGACAGTGGCGCGATGATTATGACGTTCGACGGCATGGAAAATTATTACCAAACTCAAGCGCGAGAATGGGAACGTTACGCCATGATTAAAGCGCGGCAAGTCGCGGGCGATTTTGAACAAGGCAAACCGTTGATGTCGATGCTTCGGGCGTTTGTTTATCGGCGATATTTGGATTACGGCGCGTTCGAGGAATTGCGCTCGCTCAAAGCTCAAATTGTCCAAGAATTGCGGCGCAAAGATAGAATCGACAACGTCAAATTGGGACGCGGCGGCATTCGAGAAATTGAATTTATCGGGCAAGCGTTCCAATTGATTCGAGGCGGCAACGACAAAAGTTTGCAAACGCGCGGCATTTTGGATGTGTTAAAACTGCTTTCAGAATTGGAATTATTGAACCCCGAAGACGCAACGCAATTAACAAAGTCATACCATTTTTTGCGCCGCGTCGAAAATCGAATCCAACAATATCAAGACAAACAAACGCACGATTTACCGACAAATGAAAATGCAAAATCGGCGATGGCGTATGTGTTAGGTTTTGCGAATTGGGAAACGTTTTTAATCGAATTAAATGCTGTGCGTGACAACGTTCACGCGGTTTTCGATGCGGTTTTTTCAGTTTCAAAACAAGACGAAATCGAACATAAAGCGCAAAAAATTTGGAACGGTTTGGACGATGAAAGCGAATTACTCGAAAATTTGAGCGAATACGGTTTTCAAAATGTGGCGGAAAGTTGGGCAGCGATTGGTGCTTTTAAAAATGAGCCTGCGATTCGCCGTTTGAGTAATAAAGGGCTGGGCGTAATCAATCGTTTGATGCCGCAAGTTATTTCGACGCTGCAAACTGTGCCGAATCCAGACGAAACCTTCAAACGTTTGTTGACGTTATTTACAGCGGTGGCGGGACGAAATGTGTATTTAGCGTTGTTGGCTGAAAATCCAAATGCTTTGGCGCAATTGTTAAAATTATCGTCAGCGAGTCCGTGGATTGGCGAGTATTTGGCGCGTTATCCTGTGTTGTTCGATGAATTGCTCGACACGCGCTCGTTGTTTGAACCACTCAAAAAAACCGATTTAGCGGCGCAATTGAATCAGCTTGTGGCGCGAATGGATGCCGACGATTTAGAATCGTTCATGATTGCGTTGCGACAATTTAAACATGTAAACGTGTTGCGAATAGCGGCAGCGGACATTATGGGCGTAATACCGTTGATGATTGTCAGCGATTATTTAACCTTTTTAGCCGAAAGTGTTGTGGATTGCGTGGTGAAAAACTCGTGGCAAATGTTGGTTGAAAAACATGGTTATCCGCCCGAATGTGACGACGAAAAAACCAATTTTGCCATTATCGGATTTGGTAAATTAGGCGGTTTTGAATTGGGTTACGGTTCCGATTTGGATATGGTTTTTGTCTACGATTGCGCTGATGGAAACGTCAGCACCAATGGCGAAAAACCGTTGTCGTGTTCACAATTTTACGCACGTTTGGCACAAAAAATTCGTCACATTTTAGACACGAAATTACTCGCAGGTGAATTGTACGAAGTCGATTTGCGTTTGCGTCCGAATGGTGATTCCGGCGCGTTAGTCACGCACATTGATAGCTACGAAAATTATTTGACGCAAAACGCTTGGACGTGGGAATTACAAGCATTAGTTCGCGCTCGTTTCATGGCAGGCGATGCCAATTTAGGAGAAGTTTTTTCTGCCATTCGGCAGCGCGTGTTGAGTTTGCCGCGTGATATTGAAAAATTGAAAATTGAAGTCTGTGAAATGCGCGAAAAAATGCGTGAAAGTTTGGCGACAAAATCAGCTGATGAATTCGACTTAAAACAAAGTGCGGGCGGGATTGTCGATGTTGAATTCATGGTGCAATTTGGTGTGTTGGCGAATGCAGCGAAAATGTCGCCGATTGACACCGACAACATTCGATTATTGAAAAGTTTACAAATACAAAATGTCATTTCTGAACAGGATGCTGAAATTTTAACGAACGCTTATTGCACCTATCGTGACGCGGGACATAAACGGGTTTTACAAGGTGATAAAACAATTATCAATGCCCAAGAGTTTGTCGAATTGCGTGGACAAGTGACACGGATTTGGCAAACAATAATGCGCTGAGTTTCAAACTAATGGATGCAAAAATGACTATTTCACAACCGCTTTTAGAACGCATTATTCGCGATGCCGGCGAGATTGCGCTGACGTATTTCCGAGATTTAAAACATTTAAACATCGATAAAAAAAGCCCGCGCGATTTTGTCACAGCGGCAGATTTAGCGGTCGAAGCCTTTTTACAAACGCAACTTCGCGAACATTATCCTCAATACGGATTTTGGGGCGAAGAAGGTGGACAATCTGAAAATCAAACCAATCGTTGGATTGTTGACCCGATTGACGGCACGCATTCTTTTTCACGCGGGCAGTATTATTGGTCGATTAGCGTGGCGTTAGAAATCGACGGCGACATCGTTTTTGGTGCGGTTTTTGCCCCCGCGTTAGACGATTATTATTGTGGCGCGAAAGGGCAGGGCGCGTGGCGAAATAGTAAATCGATTCGGGTTTCAGAAATTGATGATTTGGGCGAAGCCATGATTGGTACCGGATTCGCGTGTTTGCGTTCCTATTTAGAACACAATAATTTAGAACGTTTTTGTCGCATTGCCCAGCTCACAACAGGACAACGACGTTTAGGTTCGGCAGCAATCGATATTTGCCTCGTTGCCGATGGACAACTTGATGCGTTTTGGGAACAAGAATTGAATTTGTATGACGTAGCGGCTGGCGCGTTAATTGCGAAAGAAGCGGGCGCGACGGTCACGGATTTTCAAGGTAATTCTGGCATTTTTCCAAAGCAGATATTGGTTACAAACGGAAAAATCCTTAACCAATTATTGCCGCTTATGTAATAATTTTCGCGCTGTTTACTGCCGAACAGGCAGCTTAGAAAGATTATGTGATAATTTGTCCGATTTTTAACCTTTACTGCCGAACAGGCAGCTTAGAAATTTAATTTTATAGAGAGCAATTTATGTGTAAAACCGTATTAGTTGTGGATGATAGCAGAATTTCAAGAATGTTTATTAGCAAGCACATTAGCGCAAAACATCCTGATTGGATTTTAACTGAAGCGACTACTGGCGAAGAAGCGATTGCCGCGATTGAACGTGAACAGCCTGATTATTGCACGATGGACATCAATATGCCCGGCATGTTGGGAACCGATGCAGCGAAAGAAATTTTGGCGAAATATCCTCACATTCGCCTCGTCATTTTTTCGGCAAACGTCCAAGAAACGTATCAAGAACAAGCCCGCGCTCTGGGTTCCATTTTAGTTTCCAAACCCGTCACCGAAGCCTCAATCGCACTCGCGCTTGACTATTTCGCAGCCGGTGTTTAAAAAATGAAAACCTTAAACGAACTTAATTTTGATACGTTAGGCGAAATTATTCGTATCGGAACAGATTGTGCCGTGCAAGGTTTAAGCAAAGTCATTGGCGAATCGGTGCCATCATCGGTTCACAGTGTAAATTTAGTAAAGGTAAAAGATGCAAGTGTTGCGACGCTACGATTCAACGCTGAAAAGTTTGGCGTGGTGACGCAAAAATTTACCGGCGTGTTAAATGCTGAAGTGATATTGGTTTTTTCTGAAGAAGCGGTTCTTCAGATTGTGCAAAACATCATGGGCGTGGAAATGGACAGGGATGCCGTTCATGAAGTTGAAAGTGAAGCCATGTGTGAATTAGGGAATATCATGATTCACGCCTGTTCATCATCGATGGCGGATGCGTTGCATATCTCGATTGAAAGTTCATTGCCGTGTTATACGATTCAATCGTGCGATGAGATTGTGACCACTATTCAAAACCATGAGAATCAAGATTTTATTTTGGTATCACACATCGATTTGGTGATTAAACACCGCCCGATTGAAGCGAAATTATTATTTTTGATGAAACGCACAACGCCATAAATTTTAAGCACAAAAAAGCCCCGTGAACGTGTGTCACGGGGCTTTTTTTACAGTGAATTTTTATTGATAAAATACCGTAAAGTCATTCAGTGTCGCTTGTGTTTGCGGCAGATTATCTGCGCTAAACGCATTTACGCCGACTCGTGAAAGATAAAACGCTTGATCCGCCAAATACGAACCAATCGCCCGAATTTCACCTTCAAAACCGTACCGATTCCGCAAAAAATACGCTTGCGAAAAACTGCGTCCGTCAGCAAAATCCGAAAAATCCAATTCCACCAACGCTAACTGCGGCAAATCCGCCACCAATTCTGAAACATCATTCGTGGGTGAAATTCGCACGCCTAAATTTCCGTTGTGCGCGACCAATTGAGCTTTTTCTTGTTGAAAACGCGCGAAGGAAACGCTGATATTTCCTGCCACCAGCGGCGCGTCGTCCGTTAAAAACGTCCAATGATTATCGATGAGCTGTTGATTTTTAATGACTTGCATACACTTTTTCCTGAAATGGTTCCATACCCACACGTTTTACGGTGTCTAAAAAGGATTCTTCTTCCAAACGTTGCTGAATATAAACCTCTAAAATAGTTCCCACGGCTTGCGTGATTTCGTTTTTAGGCAATGCTCGTCCCAACCGTTCACCAATTGCCGCTTCATTCGCCGATGAACCGCCGAGCGTGAGTTGATACCATTCCACGCCTTTTTTATCGACTCCTAAAATACCAATATGCCCCACACTTTGATGAGCGCAACCATTCATACAGCCCGACATATTGATATTCACGTCACCAATATCGTGCAAATAATCCAAATCTTCCAACAGTTCGTTAATTTCTTTCGCGATACCAATCGAGCCAGCATTGGCCAACGAACAGAAATCCAAACCTGGGCAACAAATCATATCCGTTGCGGTACCGATATTGGGCGTAGCTAATTTTTCCACGCTCAACAATTGCCACAACTGAAATAAATCGGCTTGTTTCACGTCGGCGAACACTAAATTTTGGCGATGCGTACTTCTAACTTCGCCAAAACTATAAATTTCAGCTAAATCTGCAATCGCGTCCAATTGTTCCGCCGTTAAATCACCAGGCGGTGTATCGGGAGCTTTTAACGATAAAAATACAACACGATAACCATCAATTTTATGTTCGAGCGTGTTGTATGACACCCACGTTTCAAAGGCTTTATTTTCTTTTTTATATCGCGCAAAGGTGATGTTTTCAGCGGCTTTTTTATCGTAATTCAACGGTTCAAAATGCGCTTTCATTGCGTCAAAACGGGCTTCGCTGACTTCTAAACCGTCACGAATTAACGCCCATTCTGCATCCACCAATTTTGAAAATTTTTCTAAACCGGTTTCCCGCACCAAAATTTTAATACGGGCTTTGTATTTGTTATCGCGTCGCCCGAACAGATTATAAATTCGTAGCGTCGCTTCTAAATAGGACAAAATGTGTTTTTTATCCAAGAACGGTTTAATCACTTGCCCGATTACGGGCGTGCGTCCCAAACCGCCACCAACCAACACTTTAAAGCCGATTTCGCCTGCGTCGTTTGTGACCAAATGCAAACCGATGTCGTGAAATTGTGTGGCAGCGCGATCGTTCAATGAACCGCTTACGGCTATTTTGAATTTACGCGGCAAATAATCAAACTCTGGATGCAGCGTTGTCCATTGGCGAATCAGTTCGCAATACGGACGCGAATCTTCGATTTCATCAATGCCCACGCCCGCTAAATGGTCGCTGGTGGTGTTACGCATACAATTACCGCTGGTTTGAATCGCGTGCATTTGCACTTCGGCAAGTTCCGCCAAAATATCGGGAATTTGCTCTAATTTTGGCCAGTTAAATTGCACATTTTGGCGCGTCGTAATGTGGCAATAATTTTTGTCATACGTCCGTGCAATGTGTGCGAGTTTGTGTAATTGTTTGGTGTTCAGCACGCCATAAGGCACCGCAACCCGCAACATGGGCGCGTGGGTTTGAATGTAAACCCCATTCCGTAATCGCAAGGCACGATAACCGTCTTCGGAAATTTCGCCTTTTAAAAACTGTTCGGTTTGTCGCCGGAATTGTGCGACTCGTTCTTCAATGAGAATTTGGTCGTTGTGATTATATTGATACATAAAATGTGATTTTCAGAGCCTATAAAAGGCGGTAAAAGTAAGGCGCAATCATATAGTACACACCATAAAATGACAAAATTTATTAGTTTAGCTTTTTGAGTCGGCGCATAATCCAAAAAAACCGCCCTTCGAGTTTGCTCAAAGGGCGGTTTAAATTCAAATGTCATTTTTTAGAACAGTTAAAATTTACCCTTTAAAACCATTGTTGAAATTTTCATTTTATTTCTCCAAAAAATTATTGAGCATTACGAACCAATTGAACATAGTGAGTGTCGTATTTATAACCGCCGCTTGCATAGCCAGTATTAAAGAAGACTCCCCCTGCAACAAACTTCTCTCTGTCCTTAAGCATAGGATTAGAGAGAATAAAACGCGAGGAAGACCACAACATCGAATTATCGACGCTCGTGTTAGGAAAATAAGCAGTGTCGATGGTTGGTGACGTTGTATTTAATGTGTGGTTTTCGTTACTTTTACAAATAGCCCCCCCGTCTTCAGCTATATCTTTGCTGTATTTACCATCAGAACATAAAACTAAGCCAATCAATTCATAACGTGTTGGCAACCTCCAATCATTTTTACCGCACAAAGATTGATTATTTACGGCGTTGGTGAAAGCATAAGTATTGCAATTATCTTTGGTTGAACATTTTGGCGCAACATAGTAAGAATCTATGTCTGTATAACCTTCGAAACCACCATTTTTACTGGTATCTGGCTCATACCAAGTGTAAATCCAATCTTTATCGTGCAGACCACCATCACTCGTTTTAACTTCCCAAATCAGCCCCGTTTTATTGTCTTTTGTACAAGCCCAATCTTTTGGATTTGCGCCAAGCGTTGCGCTGTCTGGCAATGCTGAACCATCGTTAGCAATTTTGGTGTAACCCGTTGTAGAAACAGGCGCGGGTTCTGCTACTGTGACGGCAAACGTGCTTGAATTGGTTGCGCTGGTTTTGAGAATGCCTGTTTTTGCCCCTGCTGAAGTTGGCGTACAAGAGAATTGGCGTTGTGTTGCCGTCCCATTCGCAAGTTCCGTAATGCCATTACAGCCATCGAGCGAAAATTGCATACCCGCGACAAAGTCAGTGCCTGAAAACGTAAAGGTTGTGAGTTCATTTAACGTTGCTTTGTCTGGTACATAAGAAGTGATTTTGGGTTCTTTTAGTGGTTCAGAAACCGTCACTTTGAATGAAGCCGTACCATTTTCACTCAATTTTAATGAGCCTGATTTTTCACCGATGGCGGTAGGTGTGCAAGAAAATTGACGTTGAGTGTCTGTACCACCAGCCAATTCAAAAATACCGACGCAACTATCCAGCGTAAATACCATTCCTTTAACAAGATTGGCTCCCGTGAATGTAAAAGTAGCGGTTTGACCCGAAACAACTTTATTTGGCGCGAAAGACTTGATGGCTGGCAATACGATTTTTGGTGCGCTGCCTAAATCATTTCTAACCAGTCTCAAATTAGCGTTAGTACCATTCGCGGCTTGTGTTCCATCGGTATGAAAGTACATTTTTGCCGTGCTGTTACTGAATCCTTTTTCATCAATGTAAATGAATTTATCGCCTTGTTTTGTACCTGCATAACAAATTAAGTCATTTTTTCCACATTGGTCATAATAAATGGAAAAATCGGTATCTGACGTGGCATACATTTCTCCAGTTGAAATATCGGGGAAATAATCAAGGTAGCCCTTGGTTTGATAAGCATTTTTTAATTCCAAACTTGTTGGAACTCGCCAATCTTTAGCACCGCATAAACCCGTTGCATTAACGGCTATTGGATATGAATGGGTATCACATTTACCGTCTTTGCAAATACCGCCATTTTGTGTGCCTTCATAGCCATAATTGAGTGAGGCGTTCGGTTCATACCAACTATAGCTCCAATTTAAATCTCTTAAACCTTTGTCTGTCGATTTAACTTCCCAAAGAATCTTGGCGATATTGTCGTGAGTACAAGCCCATTCATTGGCATTTTTGCCTAAATACGGGTCTTTCGGACAAGTCCCTTGACCAGCATAAAACCCATTGTTACAAACTTTTGTAAAACCAGTTGTCGGTAAAACAAAATTATCAACGGTTGGAGTCGTTGGATCAGCGGGGGTGACGGTATAAGAGCCGCCTTTTGTTAAACCTTGCAAAACATTTTTAGCATCGTAAATACCAAATGTGTAATTCTGCTTTCCAACGGTGTAAATCGCACGAGAAAGTGAGTAAATTCTTGCTGAACCCGTCGTTGCAACTAAGCCCGTGCCTAAATCGATTTTAACTTTGTTACCTGTTGTTAAAAGCGAGGTGAGTGTGGCGGTAAATTTAAATGTTTTACCCGCCTTAGCAGTAGTTGGCGTAACACTAACGGTACTAATTTTTGATGTAGTGGGTGCCGCTTCGGCTGTGCCTAACAAAAACAGAAATAAAAGCGGAATTACCGCCAAGGTTGTTTTTAGATTTTTCATGGTGTGTTCCTATGAGAAGTTTAAGGCAATAAAAAACCCGCCAGCGCAAAGCACGGGCGGGTTAGTTTTGATGTGAAAAAATTTAACGCGAATGCTAGAAAAGAGTTGACTTGCGCTAACGAGGCAACAGAATTTTCTGACTGACTGACTGACAAAATAATCGCGCCTTGAACTTAAATTAAAATCATGAGCAATTATAATCTTGTTTATTTATGAATTACCACTAAAA
>SERZ01001846.1_pt1 | contig 11291 bp, 9 predicted proteins | sample 3171461 | NCBI WGS metagenome assembly SERZ01 (sample SAMN06051861, study PRJNA518727) | freshwater metagenome | biome: subpolar coniferous forest; feature: holomictic lake; material: water; isolation source: holomictic Lake 227, 6 m depth | place: Canada: near Kenora, Ontario | collected 2013-06-25... | reverse complement strand
GTGGCAATCAGATGGAACTCTTCGGCGCTTCGATCCGCACTGCGGCGATGAATTTGCCCCGGCCCGAGAATGGCTACCACGGTGAATATATTGCCGACCTGGCAGCGGTCATAGTTGCCGATCATCCAAAGTTTGAGCTCTTGCCGGAAGCCGAATCGATCGCCGCCTTTCGCGATGCCGGATATGCATTGCAGTTGAAACAACAGCAGGATGTCTTGGATGCTTTTGGGACCCACTTTGACATTTGGTTTTCCGAGCGCAGCCTCTATGAAAATGATTTCTTCAACCACAGCATGCAACGCCTGCGCGATCAAGGCCACACCTTCGAATTAGATGGCGCGACTTGGCTTCGTACCACCGACTTCGGCGATGATAAAGACCGCGTGATGATCAAATCCGACGGGACCTTCGCTTATTTCGCCTCGGACTCGGCTTACTACATCAGCAAGCGCGAACGAGGATTTGAGATCTGCATCTATATGTTGGGCGCCGACCATCATGGCTACGTCAATCGACTAAAGGCGATCGCGGCATGCGCCGGCGATGATCCGGAGTACAACATTCATGTTCTGATCGGACAGATGGTAAAGATCATGGAAGGTGGCGAAGAACTTAAACTTTCTAAGCGCGCTGGAACCATTATCACCCTTGAAGAATTGGTCGAAAAGGTTGGCGTTGATGCTGCCCGCTACACCTTGGTTCGCTATCCCGTTGAAACTCCGATGGTGATGGATGTTGATGTCCTTCGCAGTCGCACCAATGAAAATCCAGTTTATTACGTGCAGTACGCGCATGCTCGGATATGTGCCGTCCTTCGTAATGCCACCGAGTTAGGTATCAAATTTGGCGCCGATTTTGCTGCCGATTACGAACTCTTGATTGATCCGCGCGAGCGCGAGCTCATTGGCTTGCTTGGTGAATTTCCCCGAGTCGTAACTGGCGCTGCGGAACTTCGCGAACCCCATCGCGTTGCTCGATACGTTGAGGAACTTGCAGGGGTTTACCACCGCTTCTATAACGACTGTCGGGTACTACCCATGGGCGATGAACCAGCTGAAGCAATTCATTCGGCTCGAGCAAATCTTTGTCAGGCCACGGCTCAGGTTGTGGCTAATGCGTTATCGCTGTTAGGTGTTAGCGCACCGGAGCGGATGTAGCCATGGCTAACAATCCAGATCCGCATTTTGCGCCAGAAGTCTTTTCCGCCCATTCTGCATTTAGCGGCGCGGAATTAAATATCGGTGGTTGCTCTGCAACAGCTCTAGCAAAAGAATTCGGTACTCCGTTATTTGTTTTGGATGAGCTAGATTTTCGCGAGCGAGCCTTGGCCTGGAAGAGCGCACTGGAGATCAGTTTTGGAAGCCAAGCTGGATCGGTTTTCTACGCCGCGAAATCATTTATCAGCGTTGAAGTTGCAAAGTGGATCGCTGAAATTGGAATTGGAATCGATGTCTGTTCTGCCGGCGAGTTAAATATTGCGCTAGCTGCAAAATTTCCAGTCGATCGAATAGAAGTTCATGGAAATAATAAATCCGAGGCTGAAATTACTCAGGCAATTTCAGTTGGCGTTCGTTCTATCGTGGTTGACTCTTTTCAAGAAATGGAGCGAGTCGCGCGGCTGGCAAAATCGGCTGGCGTAACTCAGAACGTATTTCTGCGCCTCACTGCGGGAATCGAGGCACATACTCATGAATTTATCTCTACCGCCCATGAAGATGTGAAGTTTGGATTTTCGATAGCCAGTGGCTCTGCCTGGAAAGCAATTGAAGCGGTTGAAGAAGCTACATCTCTACGACTACTTGGATTGCATTCGCATATCGGTTCGCAAATTTTTGGTATCGAAGGTTTTGCAATTGCGGCTTCGCGCTTAATCGATCTCCTTGCCAAATATCGAGATCATTTCGATCGCCAACTTCCAGAACTCGATCTGGGTGGAGGTTACGGAATCGCTTACCTTCCGGGGGAAGAATCCGAAGTTCCTATGCGCGTCATGAGCGAATTGGCTGAAGTAGTTAAAGCCGAATGCGAGAAGCACAACTTGCAGGTTCCCCATATCTCGATTGAGCCAGGGCGAGCCATCGTTGGGCCAACTACAACGACTCTTTATGAAGTTGGAACCACTAAAAGCGTTGAACTAGATGGTGGCTTAACTCGTCGCTACATCGCAGTTGATGGTGGCATGAGCGACAACATTCGCCCAGCGCTTTACGGAGCCGAGTACTACGCGTTGCTCGCCAATCGAATTTCCTCACGTCCAACAACATCCAGTCGAGTCGTGGGTAAGCATTGCGAAACTGGCGATATCGTAATTCGCGAAATTGAATTGCCCGAAGATATTGGTCCCGGTGATTTGTTGGCTATCCCCGCCACCGGTGCCTACCACCGCAGCATGGCTAGCAATTACAACGCGCTGCCAAGGCCTGCCGTTGTTGCCGTAAAAAATGGCAAAGCCCGCTTAATTCTTCGCCGCGAAACCCAAGACGACTTGCTGAGGCTCGATGTTGTTGAGCCAGAGCGTTCAATCTAGAAGAATGGCCCTGTGATGAAGCGCGAGCGAAAATTGTTGCGAGTAGGGATGCTCGGCTGTGGCGTTGTTGGTGCCGAAGTTGCGCGCCTGATGGTTGCTAACCAAGATGACTTGGCTGCCCGGTCCGGTGCTGGCTTGGAAATTGTGAAGATTTCAGTCAGGGATCTTTCGATCCCTAGACCCGGAATAGCTGCTGAACTTTTTACAACTGATTCCGAATCGATAGTTAATGATCCAAATATTGACTTGGTGATTGAAGTTATGGGCGGAATAGAGCCAGCGCACCAATTAATTTTAACGGCGATGAAAAATGGCAAAGCAGTAGTCACTGCCAATAAAGCGCTACTAGCAAAGCATGGTGCGGAACTTTTTCACGCCTCCGATGAGGCCGATGTCGATTTCTACTATGAAGCAGCGGTAGCAGGAGCTATTCCGATCCTTCGTCCGCTCGCGGAATCTTTGGTTGGCGATCGCGTTGAGCGCGTTATGGGAATTATCAATGGCACCACCAACTACATCCTTACCAAGATGCACGAGACTGGCACCTCCTTTGAAGATGCGCTAAACGAGGCACAACTGCTTGGTTACGCAGAGGCCGATCCAACCGCAGATATTGAAAGTTTCGATGCTGCGGCTAAAGCGGCGATCTTGGCGGGCTTGGCCTTCCATACCCAAGTAACTGACGAAGATGTTTATCGAGAAGGAATCTCGAAGGTCACTGCTGATGATGTGGCAGTCGCAAAAGAGATGGGTTTTGTCATCAAACTTTTGGCGATTGCTGAAGCAAATGAAGTTCATGGCAGCGATGAAGAGACCATCACGGTGCGCGTTCATCCAACAATGATTCCAAAGAATCATCCATTGGCATCGGTTCGTGAAGCCTTTAATGCAGTATTCGTCCAATGTCAGTCAGCTGGTGAATTGATGTTCTACGGTCGCGGCGCCGGTGGCGTTCCGACCGCCTCGGCAATCTTGGGCGATTTAGTTGCGGTTGCGCGAAATCGAATCGAAGGCAGCTTAGGACCTACCGAGACCGATTATGCCGATCTGGATATTGCACCAATGGGTGTCACTAAAACTCGTTATCTGATTCGCCTAGAGGTTATGGATGTTCCAGGCGTACTCGCTTCGGTTGCTGCTACCTTCGCAATGAATGATGTTTCAATTCTTACGGTTCGCCAAGATGGTCGTGGCGCCGATGCGGAATTGATTGTCTTAACACATATTGCAACGGAAGCGGCTCTGGCTTCAACCGTTGATCAATTGGCCAAACTTCATGTTGTAAAAGATGTTCTAAGCGTTATCAGAGTTGAAGGAGTGCCGGTATGAGTTCACCTCGTCTGCTTTCTCGCCAATGGCTCGGAGTCATCGATGAGTATCGCGATCGGTTGCCGGTTACAGATGCCACCCCAGTAGTGACACTTCGCGAAGGTGGCACGCCATTAGTTATGGCATGCGTGCTCTCAGATATGTTAGATAACGAAGTTTGGTTAAAGGTTGAAGGTGCAAATCCAACTGGCTCCTTCAAAGATCGCGGTATGACAATGGCGATTTCAAAGGCGGCTGAAGAAGGCGCAAAAGCCGTTATCTGCGCCTCTACCGGAAATACCAGCGCAAGCGCCGCGGCCTACGCCACCAAAGCGGGCATGACTCCAGTTGTATTGGTTCCCCAAGGAAAAATTGCAATGGGAAAGTTAGCGCAAGCTATAGCTCATGGCGCCACACTGATTCAGGTTGATGGCAACTTCGATGATTGTTTAACGTTGGCGCGCGATTTGGCTACTAAATATCCAGTTGCCTTGGTTAACTCAGTAAACCCATATCGCATCGAGGGCCAAAAAACTGCTGCCTTTGAAATAGTGGATTTATTAGGCGATGCCCCTGATTTGCACGTCCTGCCAGTTGGCAACGCCGGGAATATCACTGCTTATTGGAAGGGCTACCAAGAGTACTTCGCCGATGGCATCGCTACCCAGCTGCCGCAAATGTGGGGCTTTCAAGCGGCCGGCTCGGCACCGATTGTGCTAAATCATGTTGTGACCAACCCCGAAACGATTGCAACTGCAATTCGAATTGGAAATCCAGCTTCATGGGCGCAAGCAATTTCGGCCCGAGATAGCTCTGGTGGCCTAATCGATTCCGTGACCGATGAGGACATCTTGAGCGCCTATCGATTGGTAGCCGCCAAAGAAGGTGTCTTTGTTGAACCATCGAGCGCTGCCGGCATCGCAGGACTAATTAAAAAGAAAGCCGAAGGAAAGTTGCCATCTGGCAAGAAGATTGTTATCACAGTTACCGGAAACGGTTTGAAAGATGTCCAGTGGGTTATCGATGGTGCCGGTGCGCCAATTCTGATTCCAGTTGATATCGATCGGGCTGCTGCTGCAATGGGATTGGCTTAACAATGGCTGCAGCAATGAATCGCCTAACCTTTCGGGCAACGATGGCACAGGTTAGCGTTCCGGCCTCCAGTGCAAATCTTGGTCCGGGCTTTGATTCTCTTTGTTTGGCGCTAGATATCCGAGATAGATATGCCGCTCAAATTCTGGATGAAGCAATCTTCGATGTAGATATAACTGGCGAAGGTGCCGATGAGATTAAGCGCGATTCAAAGAACTTAGTAATTAAATCCATGATGCACGGTTTTGAATTTATGGGAAGTAAACCCCGCGGCCTTGCACTTAGAGCTCTCAATGCAATTCCGCAAGGTCGTGGCTTAGGCTCTTCAGCTAGCGCGATTGTTGGTGGCTTAGCGCTAGCTCGAGCGTTAGTTCTTTCTGGCGAGCAATATATGAGCGATGAAGATTTAGTTGCACTCGGAACAGAACTCGAAGGTCATCCCGACAACATTGCCGCCGCTTTTTATGGGGGTGCCACGATTGCGTGGATGGAGGAGAGCCACGGCAAGAATTTTGGTCGCGGTGTTTCGCTTACCGTTGACCCCCGCATTAAAGCGATTCTCTTCTTGCCAGAAACTCATTTGGCCACGACAAAGGCGAGAAAGTTATTACCTGAATTGGTCCCACACCGAGATGCAGCGGCCAACGTTGCACGGTCGGCGCTCTTGGTACATGCGCTAACAGATCGCCCAGATCTGCTCTTCGCAGCAACTCAAGATTTCCTCCACCAGGAATATCGCGGCGAGGCAATGCCAAAATCCCTCGCATTAATCAGGAAATTGCGTGCAGCTGGCGTAGCGGCAACCGTCTCCGGCGCAGGACCCGCGGTTCTGGTTTTACACATAGGTAATGAGCTAGAAGCCGCGGAAATCATGAAGAGCGCCCCAGATTCTTTCGCCGCCCTTACCGTCAATATCTCGCCTACCGGGGTCCAATAACCTACTTGGCGCGGGAATTGCTATCGGGCGATTTCGTGTGCTACCTTTCTGAGGTCTGAAGATCACGCTATTTCGTGAGTCGACAAAAATCCTAAAAAATTCTTCAGATTTTACCTATATCTCTAGTTCCATTGGGCTGCGCTGCGGCTCTCGAACTAGTAACACCCCTCCAATAACCATAAGAGAAATGAAACTGAAACAAGAAAATGACTGATAAAACAACCACTCGCCCTGGAAAAGAGACCGGCGACCTCTCCGCAATGCTGCTACCTGAGTTAAAAAAGGTCGCGGGACAATTGGGGATTGAAGGTTCGGCCAAACTCACAAAAGCTGCCCTCGTTCAAGCAATTGGCGATTTACAAGCGGCCAACCGGGAAGCGGCAAAAAACGAGCGGGAAGCTCGTCGCGCTGAGCGCCAAGAGCGTCGTAAAGCTGCCAAAGGCGGGGAAGAACCTCGCAACTCTGATAACCGTGATGAAGCCGCTGATGATGGCGCCCAAGATTCCGATTCCAACGAAGTAGATAATCGTCGCGACAACGCCCCAGCTCGTGATCGTAACGACCGTAACGATCGCGCTCCGCGTGATCGCAATGACCGCAATGACCGCAATGACCGCAATGACCGGGGTCCACGAGATCGCAACGACCGTAACGATCGCAATGATCGTGGCGGCCGAGATGATCGCAACGATCGCAATCGCCATCGCGACCGCGGCAATCGCGATGAGCGCGAGATAACGATCTCTGAAGATGATGTCTTGGTCCCAGTTGGCGGCCTGCTGGATATTTTAGAGAACTATGCCTTTATTCGAACTGCCGGTTACCTAGCATCCAACAACGATGTCTATGTATCCCTACAACAAGTGCGCCGTTATGGTCTTCGTAAAGGCGATGTAATTACTGGTTCAGTTCGTCAACCGAGCGAAGGTGAGCGCAAAGAGAAGTTCAATGCCTTAGTTCGAGTCGAAACCGTAAATGGTATGGAGCCAGAGAGCGCTCGCGACCGCATCGAATTTTCAAAGCTAGTTCCGCTCTATCCGCAAGATCGGCTGCGCCTTGAGACCGAGCCAAGTATTTTGACTACTCGCGTTATCGATCTGATTGCACCAATCGGAAAGGGGCAACGCGGGCTAATTGTTTCGCCACCAAAGGCTGGAAAGACCATGGTCCTTCAGGCAATTGCTAATGCGATTACTACTAACAATCCAGAATGTCACTTGATGGTTGTTCTAGTTGATGAACGTCCAGAAGAAGTTACCGATATGCAGCGTTCAGTGAAGGGCGAGGTTATTGCCTCTACCTTCGATCGTCCTGCTGATGATCACACCGCTGTTGCTGAACTAGCAATCGAGCGCGCAAAGCGTTTGGTTGAATTAGGTCACGACGTTGTAGTCCTGCTGGATTCCATCACTCGATTGGGTCGCGCTTACAACATCGCCGCCCCGGCCTCGGGTCGAATCCTTTCTGGTGGTGTTGATTCCGCCGCGCTCTATCCGCCAAAGAAGTTCTTCGGCGCCGCTCGAAATATCGAGAATGGTGGTTCGTTAACCATTCTGGCAACCGCTTTGGTTGAGACTGGCTCCAAGATGGATGAAGTTATCTTCGAAGAGTTCAAGGGCACGGGAAATATGGAACTTAAACTTGATCGCAAACTTGCAGACAAGCGAATTTTCCCAGCGGTCGATGTTGATGCATCTGGTACCCGTAAGGAAGAGATTCTGATGGGCACCGAAGAGCTAAATATCGTTTGGCGTCTTCGCCGAGTGCTTCATGCCCTCGAGCCACAGCAAGCGCTCGAATTGCTTTTGGAGAAGATGAAGGGCACCAAGTCCAACGTCGAATTCCTAATGCAGATCCAAAAGACGGTAATTGCCGACAGTTCAGGCTCAAAGAACGGCTAATTTCCGCTGATTTCACCATTTGGCGCCCCTGCCCAGGCGGGGGCTAGACTTACCCCTCGCGCTGGTTCCCGGACCTAACCGATCCAGCCCCACTAAGGAGAAAACCATGAAGGCCGATATTCACCCAAATTATTATGAAACCACTGTTACCTGTGGTTGTGGCGAAGTTTTCGTAACTCGCTCAACAAAGGCATCGGGTTCGATCTACGTAGAAGTTTGCTCCGTTTGCCATCCGTTCTACACCGGTAAGCAACGTATTCTCGATACTGGTGGCCGCGTCGCCAAGTTCGAAGAGCGCTTTGGCAAGGTCAACGCCGCAAAGTAGCGATTTTACCGAGACCGTTGTTCGCCCCACTAACTCTGGGGCGACGCGGTCTCTTTTTTATTCTCGAAGTGAAAGGAGTCGGCAATGAGTAACGATCGCTTTGCATCCGTTAACGATTTAGTAGCGGAATACATTGAGCTTGAGAAAGAACTCGCCGACCCTGCAATTCATAGTGATCCAGGCAAGGCTCGAAAGCTGGGAAAGCGCTACGCCCACCTTGGTCCCGTTATCGGCGGTTATCGGAAATGGACCGCTGCCGAAGATGATTTAGCGGCAGGTAAAGAGTTGGCTGCGACTGATCCAGATTTTGCCGAAGAGATTCCAGCGCTGGAAGCAACGCGCGATCAAGCGGCACATGAATTAGAAGAGCTACTGCTGCCGCGCGATCCCAATGATGACCGCGATGTAATTCTTGAAATCAAAGCCGGGGCAGGCGGCGACGAATCCGCACTCTTTGCTGGCGATCTACTTCGCATGTATATGCGTTTTGCCGAAAAGCAAGGTTGGAAGACCGAAATCATCGACATGACCGAGAGCGATTTAGGCGGCTATAAAGATATTTCCATGGCGGTTAAATCTAAGGGCACCGCCGAACCGGGAAAAACGCCATATGCGAAATTGAAATTTGAAGGCGGAGTGCACCGAGTTCAGCGAGTTCCAGAGACAGAATCCCAAGGTCGGATTCACACCTCTGCCGCTGGAGTTTTAGTACTTCCGGAAGCTGAAGAAGTTGAAGTTGATATCAACATGAATGATCTTCGAATCGATGTCTTCCGCTCTAGTGGCCCCGGTGGTCAGAGCGTTAACACCACCGACTCAGCAGTTCGAATTACCCACGTTCCAACCGGAATTGTCGTGTCTTGTCAGAACGAAAAGAGCCAACTTCAAAATAAGGAATCAGCGCTTCGAATTTTGCGCGCTCGAATGTTGGTTGCCGCTCAAGAGGAGCAAGATCGGATTGCCTCAATTGAGCGTAAGAGCCAGGTTCGAACTGTTGATCGCAGCGAGCGGATTCGTACCTATAACTTTCCCGAAAATCGCTTGAGCGATCACCGCGTTAATTTCAAATCAAATAACTTGGATGCCGTTCTAAATGGCGATCTCGACCCAGTTATTGAGGCGCTGCTCGAAGCCGATAAGGCCGCCAAGCTCTCCTCAACCGAGCATTAATAGCGGGTAAAGCATGGTTCGTGAACTCCTTCGCTGGGGAAAATCGGAATTAGCTGCGGCAAATATTTCAGGAGTCGATGCGGAACTTCTTCTTGCGCATCTTCTCAATATCTCCCGAATGGAACTTCACTCCAAGGTAGTCACGCTTGATGAGTCTGAGGCGCAGCGAATAGAAGAAGCCTTCCGTGAATTAATTGTTCAACGTTTAACGGGCGAGCCGGTTCAGTACTTAACTGGCGAAGCGTCTTTTCGCTATTTGACGCTAGACGTTGGACCAGGTGTGTTGATCCCGCGCCCGGAGACCGAAGTCTTGGTTGATGAAGTTTTACATCATCTTCAGCACTTCGCCGATCCGGTATCGATCGTTGATCTAGGTTCTGGAAGCGGAGCAATTGCAATTTCGATTGCATCGGAAGTCGCTGGGAAAAAAGCAGTTCACGTAATAGCGGTCGAAAAATCTTCCGAAGCGCTGGTTTGGCTCCAGAAAAATATCGCAAAATATGATCTTCCGATTCGCACGATTCAAGCCGATGTTGTGGATGCTCTGATTGGGGTTAAGTGCGATGTCGTTGTCGCCAACCCGCCATACATCCCAGATTTAGAATCGTTGCCTTATGAGGTCGCAAATTTCGAGCCGGCCATCGCCCTTCGTGGCGGCAGCGACGGAATGGCTCTCCCCATTCAATTCATTAGCGCCGCAAGCAGATTACTCAAAAGCGGCGGCTTCTTTGCCATGGAGCACCACGAGGACCAGGTCGAATCGGTCCGAAGCGAACTATCGACCGATTTTGTTGAAGTCAAAATCCATTACGATTTGGCGGAACGTCCTAGATTTACCACCGCAGTTAGAAAATAGTTTTAAAATTACAAGCGAGCGGATTGGAGCCGGTAGATGGCCGAAGTAATCGAACTTAAAGATTTTGCTGGCGATCCCGAGAAGCTCGAAATTGAAATCGCAAAGGTTGTTGAATCGCTGCGAAGCGGTGGAATTATTGTGGCCGCGATCGAGAGCGCTTACATCTATGCCTGCGATGCTTTTGATCGTGATGCCGTTTCCAGATTGCACACCCTCCGCGGTGATGATTTCGGTGTCGCCTGTCAGGTGATGATCGGTAGTTTTGAAACTCTTGATGGCATTGCTCAGAACGTAACCGAGGACCTCACCTTATTAACGAAGAAATTTTGGCCCGGGCTACTTACCTTGCATGTGGCGCCAACTTATGGATTGAGCTGGGATCTGGGAGATGCCGGCGAATTAGGCGAATTTGCAGTTCGGATTCCAAATCGCGAACTCTTTCGAGCAGTTTTGGAAAAAAGTGGACCGCTAGCAGTTGCAAGCGCTGCGCTTGTCGGCCGCCCACCAATCTTAGATATCGGGCAGATTTCGGCCTTGTACTCCGATATCTCTTATTATCTTGATGAGGGTGTGCTCACCTCTGGCCCCGCTTCAACGATCGTGCAACAAATCAGCATCGGTACTGATCTGGGCTTAGAAGTTCTTCGCGTCGGGGCGATCACCCTGGAAGCGCTCCAAGAAGTGCTGCCCAATATTTCAGTCATCTCGGCATAGGCTTAGGCCATGTCTACAGAACCCTTCTTCGGCCCTGATTTCGCGGCCCTTGCCTCCCAAGATCCAGATATCGCTGCGGTACTTCTGAGCGAACTAGAACGTCAACGTACCAATCTGCAATTAATCGCCAGCGAAAACTTCACCTCGCCGGCTGTGCTTGCAGCGCTTGGCTCAACGCTTTCAAATAAATATGCCGAAGGTTACCCAGGCAAGCGTTATTACGGCGGATGTGAAGAGGTCGACAAGGTCGAGACAATTGGCATTGAACGCGCAAAGGCGCTCTTCGGAGCCGAGCATGCCAACTTGCAGCCGCACTCGGGTGCCAGCGCAAATGTTGCGGTCTACCAAGCTTTCACCAAACCAGGAGATACCGTTCTTGCGATGTCGCTTCCTCACGGTGGCCACTTAACCCACGGTGCCAAAGTTAACTTTTCTGGCAAGTGGTTCAATATCGTTTCTTA
>SERZ01001844.1_pt1 | contig 11300 bp, 9 predicted proteins | sample 3171461 | NCBI WGS metagenome assembly SERZ01 (sample SAMN06051861, study PRJNA518727) | freshwater metagenome | biome: subpolar coniferous forest; feature: holomictic lake; material: water; isolation source: holomictic Lake 227, 6 m depth | place: Canada: near Kenora, Ontario | collected 2013-06-25... | reverse complement strand
CCATGATTTCACGGGGGTTGGGGGCCAACTGAAGCTGTAGCAGCTTCTGCCACATTTCTTCTTGCCCGCCGCGCAAATAAACGATGTCGGAGGGTAACACCCCCGGCACCGCAAGCAAAGCCCGCCGGAACATCAATAGCTCGTCCAGGGTTTCGCTGACATGGCAGCCACGTCCGATCTGATTGCCAAGATAAATCAGCCGGTCGCCGGGTCGAAAGCGGACACCGAGATTGTCGTGGAGCGTGGCCAGGCGATCAATCTCGGCATGCACAGACGCCACCGCCCATATCCGGCGGGGACGCTTAAGATTTACGAAGCGTTGGGCGTCAACCATGAGTAGAGCGCAAGGCCGGGGTTAAGCCGCCTTGGTCAACACCTGTTCAAGACGCTCGGTCGCCTTTGATTCATCGATTTTCTCGACGGCAGCCAGTTCCCGGGCCAAACGTTCAAGTGCAGCCTGGTAAATCTGGCGTTCGCTATAGGATTGGTCGCACTGATCGCCGCCCCGATAAAGATCACGGACCACCTCGGCAATCGAAACCGGGTCGCCTGAATTGATCTTTGCTTCATATTCCTGGGCGCGACGGCTCCACATGGTCCGACGAACGCGCGAGCGCCCCTGAAGGGTGTCAAGCGCAACCTTGATCCGATCCTTGGAGCTTAACCGGCGCAAACCGGAATTTTTAGCCTTTTGCACCGGAACCTTAAGCGTCATCCGCTCTTTCTCGAAGGTAATGGCGTAAAGCGTGACCTCTTGCCCGGCGATATGATGGGTCTCGACACCTTCGACGCGACCGACACCATGGGCCGGATACACCACGAAATCTCCGGCGAGGAACTCTAGCTTTTGCGACATTCTGGTTGGCTCTCACTGTGTGCGATGGGCACCGCGGGTTACCACGTATCCCTCGACATTCCCGACCGAGTGATCAGGGGCTGCCGAAAGGTCCGGTCTGTCGGCATTTCCGGCAACGCGCCGGGATGCAATTTCTTGCGCTTGCTTTGTTTTTGCCGCACTGCGCATGGATTCGTGAAATTTCAAACCACGAACGCCGCTTCTTAAAAAACCGGATCAGTCCTTACGAGATCGATCAAGCAGCGCGACCATGCCCCTCATGTATAGCGGATCTAGTGCGAAAGTTATATACCTTTGGCGATTTGTTGCGCCGCAGCGCCCCCGGGCCGGGCGATGGCTGGGCTGCGTATATTGCATAGCAGCACGACCATCGCGACCACGGCAGACTCATCGGCGGCACATCAGCCGCCGGCCTTTTCGCTGAAGAACTTCTCATACTTGCCGGCGACGCCCTTAAAGGAGTCGGCATCGGGAAGGGCGTCCTTTTTCTTGTTCAAATTAGGCCATTGTCCGGCAAAGTTACGATTAACTTCCAGCCATTTCTCAGCTGAAGCATTCGTATCGGGAACAATAGCTTCAGCGGGACATTCCGGTTCACAAACGCCGCAATCGATGCATTCATCGGGATTGATGACGAGCATATTCTCGCCTTCATAAAAGCAGTCGACCGGACATACATCTACACAGTCCGTGTATTTGCATTTAATACAGTCTTCCGTAACGACGTAGGACATTCCCCTTCTCCCGGCTCTGTTCCGAACGGCGCGGCCGCTCTGCTATTGCTTCACTATTCCTCAAGACACCATTCCACACGGCACCCGCCAACCTCGACCCGCGCCTGTAGGGTGCCTATTCAGACAATATCCGTCTGCCTAGCACGCCGCACACTCACCGGCAACCCCCGTAGCGCTTGCACCGTGTCGGGACAAGTCCGGCGCCATCACCGGCGGTCACGCCGAACCGTCCGGACTCGGAGAGGCCGGCTCAGAGATGGCCGGTAAACTTACCCGAAATAATGGCGGCCAGCACCAACCAGCCGAACCGGCGATTCGACTTGAAGCGCAGCAAACAATCGGCGGGGTCGTCAGGCCGCCAGAACCGGACTTGCCACACCAATTGCAGCGCCGCCGCCGTCAAGCCGATTAAAAATAACGGCCCCGCCCCGGCCGTCACCAGCGCCGCCGCCAGCCCGACAATCGTCACCCCGTAAAAGCCGGCGATCCAGACCCGGCTGCGCTCGCCCAGCCGCAAGGCGGTGGATTTGACCCCGATGCGAGCGTCATCCTCCTTGTCCTGGTGCGCGTAAATCGTGTCATAACCCAGCGTCCAGGCGATTCCGGCGCCATAAAGCAGCGCCGCGGGCAGGCCAAGCCGCCCATTCACCGCCGCCCATCCCATTAAAGCACCCCAATTGAAGGCCAGCCCCAGGAAAGCCTGCGGCCACCAAGTAATACGCTTCATCAAGGGATAACTGAACAGCAACACCAAAGAGGCGACGCCAAGCCCGATCGCAAAAGGCGACAATTGCAGCAACACCACCAAACCGATCAGCATTTGAAAGACCATGAAGGCCAACGCCTGACGCGGCGTCACTTCGCCCGCAGGAATCGGCCGACCGCGGGTTCGTTCAACTTTTGCGTCAAGATCACGATCAAGAATGTCATTGACGGTGCAGCCGGCCCCGCGCATCACCACCGCCCCGACAGCGAACAGCACAAACAGCCAAGCCAACCCCGGATCGGGCCAGCCGGGTGAAGCCAGCGCCGCACTCCACCAGCACGGGAACAGCAGCAACCATGTGCCGATCGGCCGATCAAGCCGGGCCAACCGCAGATAAGGACGCCACGCCGGCGGAACCAAACGTTCCAACCGGCCGCCGGCCCGAATGTCGGTATGCCCGACGGGTCTGCTAATGTCGGTATGCCCGACGGGTCTGCTAATGTCGGTATGCCCGACGGGTCTGTTCAAGCTTGTCATCTGTTCTATATAGACCTGAACTCTCTTTTGTTCCGGATTACGAAAAACCGGATCTAGCAAGTATATACGCAAACGGTGTGCCACACAAACCCATATCCATTTTTTCAAAGGTCGGGTCGGAGCCATTAGTATAGCAAGACAATCTCTTGTTACCGGAAGCTCTGTCCAACGCAGAAGAAATAACATATCATTATAGCTACGGTGACGCCAACCCCGCAAAGGAGTCGACTCGTGAGCGGACCGACGGCCTTTTTCCACCATACTTATGATGAAGCCATGGCGTTGCTTATCGAAGCGCGTAACTATGCCGCATACCGCGTGCCGACCGACAACCGAACGCTATCCCCTTATACGCGGCTTCAGATCACCTACGAATCGCTTCGAGTCACCAGCCGCCTGACTCAGGTCATGGCATGGCTGCTGACACAAAAAGCCTTTTATGCCGGTGAATTAACCTATGAACAGATGGCGTCGGATGAATTTGCCCTATCCGGCGGCGATATCTGCTTAGACCCTACCGGCCCGGAAAACGATGCCCTGCCAGGCGGGTTGCGCAGCCTGCTTGACCGCACTTACCGCCTTTATATCAGGGTTTCCCGCCTTGACCAGCAGGTCAGACACGCAGAAAAGCGGCGCGCCGGCCGCGCCAACTAAGACTGAAGCCTTAGTCAGCCTTCGCGCTTCAGACCGAAGCTGGCGAAGCGCTTATTGAACTTGGCAATCTGGCCGCCGGTATCCATCAAGCGTTGCACACCGGTCCATGCCGGGTGGGACTTGGGATCAACGTCGAGGCGAATCGTATCGCCCGCCTTGCCCATGGTGCTGCGCGTCTGGAACGACGTGCCGTCGGTCATCACGACAGTGATCTCGTGATAGTTCGGGTGAATGTCAGCTTTCATCTCGCAAACCCCTGGAATTCGGTTGCGCGTTATACCTAACGCGCAAGCCCGGCGCAAGCCTTTAACTCGAAATGCCGCCCCGGCGTCCCGGCACCGAGACTTCTCATGGAACCGAAACGATTTATGAAACCGGACGGCGATTAAGCACCTTGGGCGCGGTCGGCGGACCGACCGGCTTTACCACCGATGGCTTGACATGGACCGGTCCCTGTGCCTGCGCAGCGGCCGCGCGCGACTGATAACCCGCAGGTTTCTGCTGTTGAGCGGCAACCGAGCGCTGATTGACTTGGGACGCCGGCTTGACGGCCCCCCCGTCTTCTTCGCCGAACAACCAGCGTTTGGCACTGCGCAGAACGCCGCTTTCACCCACCAGAGACGACAGGGCTTCCAACGGTGCGGCTGCAGCCGGCGACACGGAAGAATGTGCGGCTTGGCCGGCAATCGCCACCAGCCGGTCACACTCGGCCTTATGACGGTCCAGCATCAGCTGACGTTCGGTCGCCTGCTGTTCGATCAGGCGGTTGATCTCGGCACGCGACTGTTCAAGCTGCCCGCGCTGATCACCCAGCCGATTGCGCAGTTCGTCGACGGTCGCATCGGCCGCGGCCAGATTGGCCACCAGCTGATCATGGTCCCTGGCCGCCGCCACGCGCTCCGCAGTCCGATCCTGATCGGCGTGCGTCAACTCCGCCCTGACGCGCTCGATCTGACGGTCCCGCTCGGCAATTTGTCGGTCCCGTTCGCTTTCAATCCGGGTAACATCAGCCCGCAACTGCTCAATCAAGCGATCCCGCTCGACCAGTTGCAGCCCGCGCTCCCCTTCATTGCGTGAAATATCCGCACGAACCTGTTCGATCTGACGGTCCCGCTCGGCAATTTGCCGATCCCGTTCGCTTTCAACCCGAGCAACATCAGCCCGCAACTGCTCGATCTGGCGGTCCCGCTCGGCAATCTGCCGATCCCGCTCGCTTTCAACCCGAGCGAGATCCGCCCGCGCTTGTTCGATCTGGCGGTCCCGCTCGGCCAGCATCCGCTCACGATCGGCTTCCGCAAGCCCATGCTCCGCCCGCGCCTGCTCGATTTGGCGATCCCGATCGGCCAGCTGCAAGGCCCGGTCACCTTCGCTCCGCGCCAATTCCGTCCGCAACTGAACAATCTGGACATCCCGCTCGGCCAGCTGACCGCTACGTTCTTCCAACTGCCGATCGCGTTCGGACAGGGTCTCCATCAACTTGTCAACGAGCGGCTTGACCAGCGCTTCCTTCGGCACCGGCGGGGGCAAGGCACCCGGCGCAAAACCCGGCGGCGGCGCGATCTCCGGATGATCGTGATGTTTGTGTTGCCCGTGAACCAGGGCCGGCACGGCCTCGCCCTTAGTCGCCAAACGCGACGACTTGCGCACCACCGACTCCGGCCCGATCGTCGGCCGCTTGATCATCGCTTCGCCTCCCGTTTCGACAGACGCTCATGCAAGACTTTCCACAACGCCTCGATCTCTTCGGCCGCCTTGCCCTTGGGATCGATCTCACCGGCGGTCCGACCATCGATCATCGCGGTCGGAAAATCGACGCGATCGAAAATGGTGGTCGCAACCCGCCCGTGCTGCGCCAAAGCCTGCAAAGTCTGCTGGACCAGCTTGGCTTTAGGTTTGGCCGCATTGATCACGAAAAAAAACGGGCGATTGCCGGCGCCCTCGATCAGATCCAACGTCGCCCCGACCGAGGCCAAGTCAACCGGCGAAGGTCTGGTCGGAACCACCACCAGATCCGCCAGCGCCAGCACCGAGGAAATCGTCCCGGTAATCGCCGGCGGGGTATCGATCACCACCAGCTTAAACCCGTCCGCTTCCAGATCGGTCAAGGTCAGCGGCAATTCCGATATGGTCGTGCGCGCCATCGCGGGATGCTCGGCCTTGCGCTGATTCCAGGCCGATGCAAGTGATCCTTGAGGATCGACATCGACCATGACCACCGGCCCGGCCCCCGCCTCGTGTGCGGCTACTGCCAGATGAAGCGCCAGCGTCGTCTTGCCGACCCCGCCCTTCTGAGAAGCCACCACGAGTTTTTGCATGTTTTCACTCACTTCTACTGCCGTCGGCATGAAGTTAGCGTGAGTTTCAACAGTCTGCAATCGGAACTTTGATCTGATCCATTTATAATCTATCGACCGGCAGCTTATAATCTATCGACCGGCAACCGGGCCAGTTCTCGCGGCTCCAGCTTATGCAGCCCCCCGCCGTAAACCCGTCCTCCGGCCGCCAAATCCGCTTTATCCAGGCCGTTAAGCGCGTGCCACAGCGCCTCGAGTCGACCCGGATTCCCGGAAAGTTCCGGCCGCGGATACATCAGAAGATAAACATTAGGGGCGGTCGCGCGGCTGTGATTTCGAATGAATCGAAAGGGTGAGTTGCCCCGTCCCATGTAAGTGCAAAGCAGTGGAGGCGGCTCCCGCTGTTCCTGTGCATACCAGGGCGTGCGATGCCGACACAGATAGCGACTGCCCACACGCTCGGCTCCGGAGTGCAGATAGCGCCACAATGAGGGAAAGCGCTCGGCCACCTCCGTCTCGGCCAGCCGGCAATCCAGCAACATCAGCCGGGGCGTCAGCCGGGGCGCACCATCGGCGTCGGCGTCGATCTCCAACAAACCGGGCGGCAGCCGGCGCGGCCCCGGCAGGATCGGGCGCAGCATCTCCGCCGGCAGCCCCCTGGACTCCGCCTCTTCAACCGTCATTATGAAAAAACGATTGTCGCCGGTCGCCACGCCCCGCCGGATCGTGACCAGGTCACCCAGCGTCCGCCCGCCCCGGTTTGTCGGCGGGGCCGTCCCCGGCCGGTTCCACCGGTTCCATTTGCCCTCTGCGGCCAGCCGTGCCAACGGCACCGCCTCACTGTGCGCAGGCATGGCGATCGAGCCGCCGCGCGTGAAATCGACGATATGCCCGGGCGGCGGCGGCAGATGACGCCACCACAGCACCGCCGAAGACACCAGAGCGTCGTTGAACTGCACCTCGGCCGGGTCGAACCGATGCAACCGGAGCAAGGTGACCCGTTCACTCAAGTAACGGCGCACACCGGCCCCGTAATTAACGTCCATGAATTCGGCGGGCACCAACCAGGCGGCGATCGCTCCGTCGGCGGCGTGGGCATGGGCCAGCATCATGAAATGAGCATAAAGCCCGGCCAGTCCCGACAGCCGGACCCCGGACACCGTCTCGCCGAGCGCCTGGAGCCGCGGTTTGTCGGCCGCTGCGATATGATGGTGACGGACATAGGGCGGATTGCACACGAGCAGTGTTGCGCGCTTGGCGGGCTCCGGAGGGGTTGCACGGGTAAAGTCGTCAAGCGTCAACGCAAGGCCGCTCGGTTGCCACAGCGCGCGCGCCGGCATACCGTAACGGGGATCGATCTCAAATCCCGCCAGACTGTCGAGCCGATCGGACGGCAGCGCCGCCAAGAGCGCCGATAGAAACGCTCCGGTGCCGAACGCCGGATCCAGAAAACGGACCGGGTCGTCCGGTCCGACATGACTCAAAGCCGTACAGACCACGGCCGCCGCCAGCGCGGGCGGCGTTGCAAACTGACCGAGCCGGTTGCGCTCGCCCGCAATCCGGTCCCGATCGAGCGCGTCCTGAAGCGCTAACCGTCGGCATTCAAGCGCGGCGATTGCCCTCATCGTTCGGAGTCAAGCCGCATCAGCACGGTCCCACGCTCGACCACATCATCCAGCACACTCGCCCGTTCAGGCGGGAAGCGAACCGCAACCGTGGTCCCTTGCCCGGCCACACTGGTAATCTCCAGAATACCGCCGTGATTTTCAACCCGCTGCTTGGCCAGCGACAGCCCGATGCCGATGCCGTCATGTTTACGCGACAGACCGCCGTCGACCTGCGAGAAACGGTCGAGCGCGCGCACGATATCCTCCGGGGCCATCCCTGGGCCGGTATCCGTAATTGTCAGGTACAGCGCCCCGGTTTGCTCCTGACCGGCCGAGACGGTGATCAGCCCGCCGGGCGGGGTAAATTTAACGGCATTGGACAACAAATTGCGCACGATCTGCTTAATGATACGGCGATCGGCCAGTAATCCGAGCGATTGGTCCAGCCCGCAGGTTTTCAGGACAAGCCCGCCCTCTTCCAAGGCCGTTTGCACATATTGAAGCCGGCCGCGGACCAGTTCCGCCAAATCAAGAACTTCTTCCTCCAGTACTATCTCTCCGGTATCGATTCGGGCAATATCGAGAACATCACCGATCAGCTGTTGCAGGTGGCGCCCGGACTGATGAACCAGTCTGGAAAATTCCAGATATTTCGGGTGTCCGTGCGGCCCGAACAGTTCTTCAACCATCATTTCTGAAAAACCGATCACGGCGTTGAGCGGAGTGTTCAGCTCATGAGACATATTGGCCAGGAATTCGGTCTTTGTCCGATTAGCAATGGCGGTCTGTTCAATCGCATTACGCAATTCCAGTTCCGCCCGCTTGCGTTCGGTAACATCATGCACGATACCGAGAATACGCTCCGGTTTGCCCTCTTCCGCCTCAGCCAACTCCGCCTGAAGATTAAAAATGCGCGCCTCGCCATTCGGTAAAATAACCCGATGATCATAATTGATCGGCCGCCCGGCACTGGCCAGTAACAGCCCCTGTTCGTGCAGCGCCTCCCGATCATCCGGATGAATGAACTCTAAATAGTCGGCAAACCCGGCCGCAAAATCCTTCGGGGTGCGCCCGAATAATCGATAAACTTCGTCCGACCACCAAATGATGCCGGAACTCAGGTCGGCCTCCCAGTTACCGAGGCGTGCAATCGTCTGGGCTTTGGCCAGCCGCCGCTCGCTTTCCCGAAGATTATCGACCATGCGCCGACGCGGTGTAATATCACGCAAGGCGATCACCACCCGCACCGGCCCGTTCCCGGTAAATCGGGTAACCCGGCCAATAAACCAGCGCCGCCCCTCCGGTTCGACAACCGCGTATTCCTGGATATGTTCCGCCCTGGTTCCAGCCATGACCGCACGGATACCGGCGGCAAACGAAGCCATATCCGCCGCCTCGGCCCCTTCGCAGGCCGTGCAGCCGGGTCCATTGCACGTCTCGCAGGAGGCGAGATAATCGGCACCGATACCGCGACCGCCCCGGTTCGCACCCAGCCATGCTTGATTGGCAATGATGATCTTCCCTGTTTCATCAAGCACGCACAGTTCGGCGGTCAGCGCGTTAATGGTCGAACGGGCCAGCCGTTCGCTTTGTCGCAGCGCCTCCTCGACCCGTTCGCGCCGTTGCAGCTCGGTCCGCAGCATATTGGTCAGCAACAGAAGAAGCCCCAGAAAGCCGGCCGTACCGCCCAGGGTGAACAGGACGGTTTGCCGCCATTCGGTCAGCACTTCGTCTTCATCCAAAGCCACCCGCATCACCAGCGGTCCCGGCTCGATGATCTCATACCCGGCGATGCGGATACGGCCGTCGCTGACATAGCGGCCACGGTCTATCCCGGAGCGCGCCCCCCCCTCGACCATCGCCCGAAACAACGGCGCCTTGGCGACCGAAAACCCGACCTGCTTCGGATCAAACGGACTGCGCACCAGCATGCGGCCGTCAAGCCGAAGCAAACTGACGATACCGAACCGGCCGACATCGATGGCATCGTACAGCTTTTGCAAGTATTCCGGGTCGAGGATGCCAAGCACCAGCCCGGCAAAGCTGCCGTCGGGAGCATTGATCCGCCGGCTCAGCGTCAGCGCCTGCTTGCCATTCGCTCGTGAAAAGATCGGCGGCCCGACAAACAAACTCGGATCCGGCCGGTCCCGATGAAAAGCGAAGTATTCCCGGTCGGCAACCGTGAAATTCGTATTGGAGCGCGTGGTAACGAGAATTTTTCCCTCGGCATCGAAGATATAAAGCGCGCGCATGAACGGGACATGGTCAATCATGTCGACAAACAGCCGCCGGAGTGACTCGTCTCCAGACAGGCTGGCCAGCGGCCGGTTATGGATCGCATCGAACACGCGACTGATCGACTGATCGATGCCGCTGATCACCGCAATGGTCTGGGCGGACAGAACCTCGGCCAAGTTTCGGGCTTGCCGCTCCGCAGTCCGTATCGCCGCGCTTCGATCGCGCATCAGATCGAATGCGCAAACGAACACCAGCACCAGAACCAGTGCGGTACCCCCGAGCACCACGGCACGCCCAAGCCGCAACCGCCCATCCGTTGCGGATCGGCCACCTTCGCCGCTCACGGCAGACTGCCAGCTTGAAGCGACGTAAGACATGATATCGCCCGCCCCTTGTTTGCCCGGCATCGAACTATAACCGCCCACCCGCTAAGCCAGAGTCTCTCCCCGGCAACTATGCCTTTCTATAATCTTAATTACGAGAGGATATTATACCGAAACGAGGGAAAGCGGACAGAGAATGCCCCGACCTTCCCCCGCGCCACGGACGGCTTACAACGGAATATTATCGTGCTTCTTCGGCGGGTTCTTGATGTTCTTGTTGGCCAGCATCGCCAGCGCCCGGCACACCCGCTTGCGCGTGCTCGACGGATAGATCACGTCATCGATGAACCCGCGCGAGCCCGCAACGAACGGGTTGGCGAATTTCTGGCGATATTCCTCGGTGCTCGCCTCGATCTTGGCCTTGTCGCCGGCATCCTGGCGGAAGATGATTTCGACCGCACCTTTCGGTCCCATCACCGCGATTTCCGCCGACGGCCACGCGAAGTTGACATCGCCGCGCAGATGCTTGGAGGACATGACGTCATAGGCTCCGCCATAGGCCTTGCGAGTAATGACGGTGACCTTGGGTACGGTCGCCTCGGCATAGGCGAACAACAGTTTGGCGCCATGCTTGATAATACCGTTGTATTCCTGATCGGTGCCGGGCAGGAAGCCGGGAACATCGACAAAGGTCACGATCGGAATATTGAAACAATCGCAATAACGCACGAAGCGCGCCGCTTTGATCGAGCTGTCGATATCCAGGCAGCCGGCCAGCACCATCGGTTGATTCGCGACAAAGCCGACGGTCGAGCCGTTCATCCGGCCGAAAGCCGTGATGATATTACCGGCATGATTGGGCTTCAGCTCGAAGAAATCGCCTTCGTCCGCAACCTTGGCGATCAACTCCTTCATGTCGTAAGGCTTGTTCGCGTTGGGCGGAACCAGGGTATCGAGTGAATAGTCATAGCGATTGACCGGGTCGGAGCACGACCGCACCGGCGGCTTTTCACCCGAATTCAGCGGCAGATAGTCGAAGAACCGGCGGACCTGCAACAGCGACTCGACATCATTCTCGAACGCAAGGTCGGCCACCCCGGACTTGGTCGAATGGGTCAGCGCGCCGCCCAGCTCTTCGGCGGTGACGATTTCGTGGGTCACGGTCTTCAAGACGTCCGGACCGGTCACGAACATATAGGAGCTGTCCTTGACCATGAAAATAAAGTCGGTCATGGCCGGCGAATAGACCGCGCCGCCCGCGCACGGCCCCATGATCAGCGAAATCTGGGGCACGCAACCGGAGGCCAGCACGTTACGCAGGAACACGTCGGCATAACCGCCGAGCGAGGCC
>SERZ01001836.1_pt1 | contig 11326 bp, 8 predicted proteins | sample 3171461 | NCBI WGS metagenome assembly SERZ01 (sample SAMN06051861, study PRJNA518727) | freshwater metagenome | biome: subpolar coniferous forest; feature: holomictic lake; material: water; isolation source: holomictic Lake 227, 6 m depth | place: Canada: near Kenora, Ontario | collected 2013-06-25... | reverse complement strand
GAAACCCTGATCATGCCCGCAGTCGCATATATAACATCAAAAATAATCTCAATCTATCTCAGGAGCAGGCAAAAGGCTAATGGGAACTCCGGCTTTCCGGGTACTGAAGCTTTAATTCTGACTCCTGTTCACCCCAAACCATTTCAAAAGGATATAGTCATGCAACGTACATTATCAATTATTAAACCCGATGGGGTTTCCCGCAACCTCATAGGCAATGTGATTCAGAAGCTGGAAAAATCCGGATTAAAAATCATCGCCATGAAAATGCTGCAGATGACCCCGGCTCAAGCTCAAGGGTTTTACGCCGTTCATAAGGAAAGGCCTTTTTTTGCCAGTCTGACGGACTTCATGTGTTCAGGGCCTGCTGTGGTAATGGTTCTTGAAGGAGAAAACGCCATTTCAATATACCGGGATCTGATGGGTGCAACCAATTTCAAGGATGCCGCTGAAGGAACCATCCGCAGAGAGTTTGCAACAGATATTGAAAAAAACGTGGTTCATGGCTCGGATTCTCCGGAATCCGCTGCCTTTGAGATCGGCTATTTCTTTAACAGCTTTGAAATTGTGAAGGCGTAGCGGTTAAGGAGTTCAGACTGTTCACCGCAAAGGCGCAAAGGACGCAAAGAAAACAACGCTCTTGTGGCGGCTAATTCCATTGAATATTTTCTTTGCGATCTTTGCGCCTTTGCGGTGAATAAAAACTCAGTCATCATCTGACTTATGAAATCATCCACCGAACGTATTTGTTTAGATCACATCACCATCGTCCTTCAACGGCCCCGTTTTCCGGAAAATATCGGGGCCGCCGCCAGAGCCATGCGTAACATGGGTATTCGCCGCATGATCGTAGTTGAACCGGAAAACTATGACATTTCCAGAGTACTTAAAATGGCAACTCATGTGGCTGCTGATGTTGTGCAAGAGATTCAGATCGCCCATGATCTTCGGGAGGCCCTGTCCCCGTTTCACCTGGTTGTGGGAACTACCGCACGTCTGGGCGGAGAGCGGGAAGTGGTTCAATCCCCTTCCCACATTGCCTCCCGTCTGATATCCCTATCCCAGGAAAACACCATAGCCATTGTTTTCGGACCCGAAGACCGGGGTCTTTCCAACGAAGATATTCGACTTTGCCACGAGTTGGTTAATATTCCAACCGCAGAATTCTCTTCACTGAATCTGGCCCAGGCTGTCATGGTCATCTGTTACGAGCTGTTTACTGCAGGCAGGCCTTTGATGGAGCAAAACACTCCCCGACTGGCTACACGCCATGAACTGGATGGCATGTATGATCAACTGCGGGATATCTTGGTCCGGATCAACTACATCAACCCGGAAAACCCTGACTACTGGATGAACAAAATTCGGCGTTTTTTTACCCGCCTGCAACTGAAAGCCGGGGAAGTCAGCATTATTCGGGGAATCTGCCGACAGATTGACTGGTATGGAAAAAAACGTCACGAATGCCGCAACGATGGATGCGGCATTGATTTGTCGAATTAATAGCGTCTGCGTAAGCGTTCAGACCTCTCCCACTTTTTTAGGATCAGGATCGAAAAATAAAATAAACTGCTCCCATCAGGCAAAACCCCGCCCACAGAAAATCCAGCTTAAGAGGCTGATTCATATAGAGAACAGTAAACGGCACAAAAATCGACAGGGTAATGACTTCCTGCATGATTTTTAATTGCGGCAAACTGAGTGTCGTATAGCCGATACGATTGGCAGGAACCTGAATCAAATATTCAAAGAGCGCAATTCCCCAGCTTGCCAGCGCAGCAATATACCATTTGTTCCCGGAGAAATTTTTCAAATGCCCGTACCAGGCAAATGTCATGAATAGATTTGATAAAACCAATAAAAACGTGGTTTGAATAAAAATTGACATAAGTGATTTTCTTTAGCAGATAGAAGTGTGTTCAAAATCGCTCAATAAGTTTATCTATCAGAAATGTGCTTTCCCTCATGGCCTGTTCGCCAAAAGGGCCAAACCATTCTGCAATCTTTTGAAACTCCTCCTCAAATAAACATTTGTTGTCGTTTTCCAGCATTTCAAGATTATCATGGAGGGACATGATATAATCCTTCAGAAGGTTCCGCCGCTGTTCGGATGCAAAAATGATCTCGGAATACAGGGATGAGTCTTGGGCAAACAACCGGCCTACCATCCCCAATTCCAGGCGGTAAATGGGGCTGGAAAACTCCAGTGTTCTGGAAAGGGAAATACGTCTTCTTCTTAGGAACTGACCGAATGCGAAGGTTGCGAAATGTCGAAGCGCCTGAACAATTCCCATGATTTCATCATGCTCCACGGCATCGGACTGGACAACAACGGCGCCCCATGTCACGAACTGGTCCAGAACCCACTGGCAGGCATCGTCATTCCTTCCAGGAGTCGCCACGATGATCTGTTTATCCAGACAAGATGTGGTCGGCCCGAATAATGGGTGAAGGCCAATAACCGGCCCGACATGGACTTTTAACATTTCTTCCAGGGGCTTCTCCTTGATGCTGGTGATATCGCAAAGAACAGCTTTTGCTGGCATAAAGGGAGCGATGTTTCGAATGACCTCGCAGGAAACGTCAATGGGAACACCGACCACCGCAAGGTCTATTCCATCGCACAACTGGCCCGCATCCGGCCAGTTATCCTTGTCCAGGATGCGGACCTGATATCCAGCCCGGCAAAAGCACTCTTGAAAATAGCGCCCCATGCCTCCTTTTCCGCCCACAAGAAGGACAATCCCATCAGAGCGAACCGATTTAAGAGCCATGCTGCCGGTTTGCAAAACGCGGGACCGGCGGATTATGGTACGGTAGATTTCTTCGATGAAATCAGGGCTTAGCCCGATTTTTGCTGCCTGCTGTCGGCGTATAAAAATCAGGTCTTCCTCGCGAGCTGGATGATAAACCTGAAGGTTGTGCAATTTTTTAAGCGCCGCCACATGGCCCACAACATGCTGTCGGTCAGCAAGCAGGGAGACAATTTGTGCGTCTATGGCATCAATCTTCTGTCGCAGGTCGGAAAGAGCCTGATCGACAGCAGGACTTTGAATATCATCTTTCTTCCCGGAAAAGCCTTTTTCGCCTTCTACGGGAGGTATTTCGGATTCGGGTTTTTTTCTCTCCATTATAGTTTAACGATTGCCTCCGATCAGGTTTCCCAGGGTTCCCAGCACAGAGCCTTCTTCGGAGCTGCCCCCGCGCTGGGGCGCAGCACGAAGCATTCTTCCGGCCAGTCTCGAAAATGGAAGTGATTGAAGCCAAATTTTTCCCGGCCCCTGAAGAACGGCGAAAAAGAATCCCTCACCACCAAAGAGTGCTGTTTTGATGTTTCCGGTCTGCTGAATATCAAACTGTACGCTGGGTTCAAACGCAACAATGCACCCGGTATCCACATGAAGGCTTTCCCCTGCGGAAAGCCTGCGTTCCATGACCGTGCCGCCTGCATGGATAAAAACCATGCCGTTTCCCTCCAGTTTTTGCATGATGAAGCCCTCGCCGCCAAAAAGGCCGGTCAGGATTTTGCGCTGAAAATAAATGCTGATGCTAACCCCCTTGGCGGCGCACAAATAGCTGTCCTTCTGGCAGATCAGGCATCCCCCTACGTCTAAAAGCTTTATCGGAAGTATGTTTCCAGGATACGGTGCGCCAAAAGCGACATGGGCCTTTCCTCTCCCGGTATGGGTAAAAACCGTCATAAACAGACTCTCGCCGGTCAAAAGACGTTTTCCGGCGCCAAGTAGTTTATCCATAAAGCTGCCGCTCATGCTGGAGCTGGAACCATCCCCAAAAATGGTTTCCATCTGAACCGTGCTATCCTTGTACATCATGGCCCCGGCTTCAGCCACGGCGCTTTCTCCCGGGTCCAGCTCAATTTCAACAAACTGCATTTCCGAGCCAAGAATTTTGTAGTCGATTTCATCAGCCTGTCTTCTATCGCCAAAAGGCGGCGGGTTCGTCGCAAACATCGCCGAAGCCTGAAGCTCGGGAACCTGTGATATCGGAACCCACGAGGCGAATCCTTCCCGCCACGCATGACCGTTTGAATTCCTTTGAACCTGCTGAATCGCCTGTTCGGTTTCCATCGGACCCATCTGTTGACCGTCATAACTGAGATACCACTGTGACATTGTAACCTCCGTCTAACCCTTCATTTTTCTTTTCCTGTAGATTTGCCTTTAGCGGCCCTTGAAGACCGATCAACATTATACTTTCAATTGCCATAACCTGAGCTTTTGCTCCCGCAGCCTTCCCCAGCTGAGGGATGGAGCTAATGGACAGCGCAGGTAGAGCCGGCAGGATGCCGACTCTACGGCGAAAGATCATGCCCGTTCGCAGTATATCCATGCAAATTGACGAATCAAAATTCAGGGATTATCACATTTTCAAAGACGTATTATAATAAAGAAAAGTTGTCAACAAACAAATTATCATATTGGACAGCACGATACAGGTTGTCTTTCTCTTCTGGCGCCACAACCAGTTCTGTCATGATGCTATCTCAGATGGCCCAGCCTACCGCTGTTTTTACTTGATTTAATCGTATATTCGGGATAAATCACCCACGAATCCATAAATATTTCAAATTAATACCTGCTCTATCACAGGTATCGCACGAAGGGGGGACTTTTTCAGCATGACCATTGGTGTTTGTATCACTGCTCATGACGATCAGTATTGCCTATTTTTTCTTTGGCTCCAAACCACAGGCCCCGTAATCTGCGATCAATAAACCCTATTGGAGGATGCAAATGCCCATACGACAGGCTGAGAGATCTTTTGGCCGTAAAGTGCTTATTATCGGTTCAGGCCCCATCATAATCGGACAAGCCTGCGAATTTGACTATTCCGGGACCCAGGCCTGCAAGGCCCTTCGATCCATGGGATACAAGATTGTTCTGGTGAATTCCAATCCCGCAACCATCATGACCGATCCCGGCATGGCGGATGTCACCTATATTGAGCCGTTGAATGTCAACGTCCTCACCGAGATCATCGCCAAGGAACGACCGGATGCGTTGCTGCCCAACCTGGGCGGACAGACGGCGCTGAATCTGGCCTCCGAGCTTTTTACCAGCGGCGTTCTCACCGAATACGGGGTCAAGGTCATCGGGGTTAATATTGATGCCATCGAGAGGGGCGAGGATCGGACAGCGTTCAAGGAAACCATGAATCGTCTGGGCATCGAGATGCCCCGCAGCCAGGCGGTGAATACGGTTGAGGATGCGGAAAAAGCAGCCGAGAAACTTGGCTATCCGGTTGTGATCAGGCCAGCTTATACTATGGGTGGAACCGGCGGCGGTTTGGTTTACAACGTCGAAGAGCTTCAGATCATTGCGGCGCGAGGCCTTGCCGCCAGCCGGGTTCATCAGATTCTGGTGGAGGAATCGGTTCTTGGCTGGGAAGAGCTGGAGCTGGAAGTGGTTCGGGATGCAAAAAATCAGATGATTACCGTCTGCTTTATCGAGAATGTGGATGCCATGGGCATTCATACCGGCGACAGCTTTTGCACTGCCCCCATGTTGACCATCTCGCCAGATCTTCAGAAACGGCTTCAGGATTATTCTTACCGGATTGTCGAAGCCATTGAGGTCATCGGCGGCACCAATGTCCAGTTCGCCCATGATCCCAAGACCGGAAGGGTGGTGGTGATTGAGATCAACCCCAGAACCTCTCGATCTTCGGCCCTGGCTTCAAAAGCCACCGGATTTCCGATCGCCCAGGTGTCCTCGCTTCTGGCCGGAGGAATGACTCTGGATGAAATTCCTTACTGGAGAGACGGAACCCTTGAAAAATATACACCATCCGGCGACTATGTGGTGGTCAAGTTCGCCAGATGGGCATTCGAAAAATTTCCCGGCGTCGAAGACAAGCTTGGCACCCAGATGCGGGCCGTGGGCGAGGTGATGAGCATAGGGAAGAATTACAAGGAAGCCTTTCAAAAAGCCATTCGTTCTCTTGAAATAGGTCGTTATGGACTGGGGTTCGCCAAGGATTTTCATCAGCAGCCCCTGAACAGCCTGATGGCTATGCTTGGAACGCCATCCAGCGAACGTCAGTTTATTCTCTACGAGGCGATTCGAAAAGGCGCAGATTTAAACACCCTTTACGAAAGAACGCACATCAAGCTCTGGTTCCTTCAGCAAATGAAGGAACTGGTGGAGTTTGAAAATGAAATCCTGAAGCACAAAGGAAAGGCTCTGCCGGATGATCTGCTGATCCGGGCTAAAAAGGATGGGTTCGCCGATAAATATCTGGCAAAAATTCTGGATATCCCCGAAGAGAAGCTACGCGCTCAGCGAAAAGCCGTTGGCATGGTCGAGGCATGGGAAGCGGTTCCAGTCAGCGGCGTGGAAAATGCCGCGTATTATTTTTCCACCTATAACGCACCGGATAGCGTGCCAGTCAGCAACCGAAGGAAGATCATGGTGCTTGGCGGCGGACCCAACCGCATCGGGCAGGGAATCGAATTTGACTATTGCTGCGTCCATGCCGCGCTGGCCATACGGGATGCCGGCTTTGAATCCATCATGGTCAACTGCAACCCCGAAACCGTATCCACAGATTACGACACCTCCGACAAGCTCTATTTTGAACCGCTGACGGTTGAAGATGTCCTCAGCATTTATGAAAAAGAGCGTCCTGAAGGTGTGATCGTCCAGTTCGGCGGACAGACTCCCCTGAACATTGCCGGCGAACTGGCGGCCGCCGGTGTGAAAATCCTGGGAACTAGCCCCGAAACCATTGATCTGGCCGAAGACCGGGAGCGTTTCAGCCAGATCATGCGACGGATGGCCATTCCTCAGCCCGAATCCGGATTGGCCAGAACCGCGGATGAGGCATTGGCCATTGCCGCAGCCATTAAATATCCGCTGATCGTGCGTCCTTCTTATGTTCTGGGCGGACGGGCCATGGAAATCGTTCATGATGAGGAAATGCTGCGGCATTATATGAAATTTGCAGTGGAGGTTTCGCCGGAGCGGCCCATCTACATAGATAAATTTCTCGACAATGCTATCGAGGCCGAGGCGGACGCCATAGCAGACGGCACAGATGCGTTTGTTCCTGCGGTTATGGAGCATATCGAGCTGGCCGGCATTCACTCGGGTGATTCAGCATGCGTCATTCCCACGATAGGCATTCCGACCAAGCATGTGGAAACCATCCGGGAATATACCCGTAAAATCGCATCGGAGCTTGGAGTCGTGGGGCTGATGAATATTCAGTACGCGATTTTCTATAACACGGTTTATGTGCTGGAGGCCAATCCAAGAGCCTCCCGAACCGTGCCGATCGTCTCCAAAGTCTGCAACATTTCCATGGCTCGAATCGCTACCGAAATCATTCTGGGGAAAAAACTCTCCGATCTTCATTTGACGCCCGCCGTTATTCCCCATTTCGGTGTCAAGGAAGCAGTGTTTCCGTTTAACATGTTTCCGGAAGTGGATCCGGTTCTGGGACCGGAAATGCGGTCAACCGGCGAGGTGCTGGGGCTTTCACGGAATTTTGGCCGGGCTTTTTTCAAGGCTCAGGAAGCAACACAGACGTCGCTGCCGCTGGAAGGCGGGGTGTTGTTTACGGTTTCGGACCTGGATAAGAGCGCAGCCCTTGAGCCTGCCCGCCTTTTCCGCGATATGGGATTCCGGATTATGACTACCCGCGGCACCCATGAATTTTTTGAGCGCAACGGCATTGCATCCGAAGAGGTTAAAAAACTTGGGTATGGCAGACCGGATCTTGTGGATGCCGTTAAAAATGGCGAGGTGAATTTGATTATCAACACCCCCAGCGGGAGGCGAAGTTCAGAAGACGGCAGTTATATCCGAAAAGCCGCGATCAAATACAAAACGCCGTATATCACCACCACTGCTGCCGCCATTGCAGCCGCAAAAGGCATAGCAGCACGCCGGGAAGGACCGCCTCAGATCAGGTCCCTTCAGGAATATCATGCGGCAATCCGGTAAAAAGTGAGCGGCCTTGGCAGACTAAAACCAGAATGCAGCATCTTGCAAATGCTGCATTCTGTCGCAACCTTCAGAGTGGTCAATTTTTGTTATCAAAACCAGCCTGATCATTAGTGAGCTCGTTGCAATATCCTATTTTGAGCGGATATCGTAATCCATCACCTTAAATAAGATATCTTTTGTGCTTGTCGGCGTATAGACCATGTCACACCATAGTGACAGATTATTAATGTTAATACATGGTACACTCAGTTTTCCTTCAGCGGTGAGGGTGGCACAGTTAGAAACATCATTCGCGTATATACCGCATGAGGCTGGATTATCTTTACATGCCTTTTTGGCAGCGATGACGCCATCATTATAGCCTTCCAGATGCGCAGCGTCGAGTTCGGTTTGAGAACAAGTTCCTCCACCACCGCCTGATAGAGGATATTTCTGTATAATTCCTTGATATGAGTACGACCCGGTACAACTAAAATCCGTCCAATACGCAGCCGTTGTTGTAACCGCGAAACCGCCTGTACATGAGATTGCTTTTACAAGAGTGGTTACAGTCCCGCCATTTTTGCCGACCATATATAAACCGCCACCAACCCAATAAACATTCGCGGAATCAAGGGCAATAATGCCATGATATCCGTCAGCTCCCGAGGAAACAAGAGTGGTGACAGCGCCACCGTTTAACCCCACTTTCTTTATCGAATTGCCGTTACCTGATATCCAGTACAAGTTCGATGCATCGACTGCAACCGAAGTCCCTTGTGGAAAGGATTCGCCTGTGACCAGGGTGGTCACTGCGCCATTACTTTTTAATGCTTTATTTATTGTCCCTTTTGGATAATCTGCAATGTATAAATATGTTCCATCTTGGGTCATAATGACTGGATTAGTCACGACTGATACGAGGTTGGTAAATGCACCACCGTTAATTCCCACTTTCTTGATGACATAGCCTCCATCATAATTCCCGAAGTAAACGTATGTCCCATCAACTGCGATACCAGTATAGGAATAAGCAGCATTGGTGGCTAAGGTAGTTACAGCACCTCCATTTATTCCAACCTTCTTTATATTACCGGTGTGACATTCCGCCCAGTATATGCTGTTTGAATCATAAGCAATAGTAAAGGGACAGTCCATATCTGTAGCAAGATTAGTGATGGTGCCGCCATTGAGTCCGACTTTCCTGATATTTTGATTACTATTTCCTTTGCCGGGTGTCTGGTCGGACCAGTATGCATTCGTCGAATCGACGACGAGTCCCCATGGATAATTCAGGTCGGAGGCAATGGTCGTAGGTGTGGTCACATCTGCCCATACAGTACATACCCGTAACAAAAACAAGAGAAATATTATAATAATCAAACTGCCAACATTTCGCTCTTTATTCATAATGATCTCCTCTCGTTTAAAAAACATTCTGGGAAGTTTATTGTCTAAAGTTTTAAGTATTTCCTTACAAAAATAGAGCTTATAAAAGAAACTGAAGAGCCATGTTCGATACTTATGTGATAAAACAGTTACAAAAATAATTTAATGCAAATCCTAAGAAAATCACCCCCTTCCTATGCTTAGAGCAACGGTTGCATCAGTTGCCTCACCAACTCAAAGGTGCGATGATAAAACCACGAATTCCCAAGGCCAATTATTTTACCACAAAACAACGTCACAATCAACTTTCATGATTAAAACCAGCTTCAGCCTATAATGAGAAGTTGATGCTGAAGCAAAAACTCGCTCATATGAGAAATATGGTTCCTTGAAGTGATTTACCTCGAATTAGCGAGTAATTAATTTGGAAAGTCAAGTATACAACAAACAAATCATCACTTTGGGCCACAATATCTTTTATCGCCCATCTCTCAGGTTTCTTTGGCTTAAGCGGACGATCTGGGAAAACCTCACAAGACATTCAAGAAAATTGTAATCATTGCACGAAACCATTGTATATTTTGTCGATATACGGTACGGGCAGAGAGGGAAAAGTTCATCCTGGTAAATGCAGATATCGTTTGGATACACCAGAACTATATGTGGGAGTACATGGAAAGATTCCAGAAATGTTAGAATGAATCCGTGTCCTTCGTGGTTTACAGTAAATGCACAAAAAAGGAGAAATAATGTCATACGCGCAGTTCCACATGCAATTTCCCAAGATAGCCAAGTGTGAGACCAGAGCCATTACGGTGCTGGATCCTGTCGCATTTAACTTACCCATCGCAACTTATTCTTTTCACGAGATGTTCTGTGATGAGCCAGGATGCGACTGCCGCCGTGTTTTTTTCTGTGTAACGTCATCTCTTGACGAGCAGATTAAAGCGGTTATTGCCTGGGGATGGGAGAACAGGGATTTTTATGCAAAGTGGATAGGATACAGTAATTCCCATGATATTGATGCGCTAAAGGGTCCAGTACTTAATCTGGCAAGTCCGCAATCGAAGATAGCTCCGGCCATATTGAAGCTGTTTCAAAATATGCTGATTCAGGACAAAGTTTATGTGGAGAGAGTCAAGCGTCACTATGTTATGTTTCGAGAAAAGATTGAAGGCAAATCCAAGGCAGAAATCTCAATATCCAAAAAATCAAAGAAAAAGAGCAAATGATCAATTCCCGATGTCAATAAACGCCCCCTGCTTATAGCTCAAGCTGCAACTGCCCGCGCGCTTACAACAGCACGGGCAGTGACTGCACCAACCACGAACATTCCGCCGATCAGAGCCAGTTTTCCGGGGGTTTCCCCAATGACCAGAAACACCCAGAGCGGATTCAAAATGGGTTCAAGGGTTAATATGAGGGTGGCTTCAAGGGCCTGTACCTGCTTGATTGCAATCGAATACAGAACAAACGAGAGTCCGATCTGAAAGATACCAAGGTAAGCAATAATGCTAAGGTTTGGCAACGAATAGCTTTCCTGAAACAGAAACGGTAGGCCGATCACAGCGCCAATAATGTTTCCAAGCAAAATGGTGTTGGCGGGCGTTCCATCTTTTTGTTTTCGCATGCAGAGCATCAGAAGAGCCATGGCCATGCCACTGACGATCGCCAGAATATTTCCGGTAAAACCATCGAAATTCAGATCATCTCCAAAAAAGAGAAAAAGGCCGGCGAATATGACGATGAGTGATATCCAGTCCGCCCGCTGAGGACGTTCGTTCAAAAACCAGTATCCGAAAAGAACGATATAAATTGGAAGTGTGTACTGCAGGAAGATGGCGTTCGCGGCAGTTGTCAGTTTAGTGGCCATGATAAAAAAAATCTGTGTACCCACATAGGCGACTGCACCAGTGACTTGCAGACGCGTCCAGTAGAACCGGGTCGGGTATTTCAGAAATATCCAGAACACAGCGGCGGACAGGATG
>SERZ01001831.1_pt1 | contig 11351 bp, 15 predicted proteins | sample 3171461 | NCBI WGS metagenome assembly SERZ01 (sample SAMN06051861, study PRJNA518727) | freshwater metagenome | biome: subpolar coniferous forest; feature: holomictic lake; material: water; isolation source: holomictic Lake 227, 6 m depth | place: Canada: near Kenora, Ontario | collected... | reverse complement strand
TCGGCAGCATAATTTTATTGTTCATGCCCCAAATAGCAACTTACTAAAAGGAGACTTCATGAAACTTCAGGGAAAGATTAAATGTATAAGCTTGTTGATCCTGCTGTCATTGGGAATGGGACAGGCGATAGCTCAACCGGTTGAGGTAACAGGTCTTGCCCCGGAAAAAGAGCTGTCTGATGATTCAGCACTCAGACCAGGTCTTTTGCCAATTTACATCTATAAGCTCTTCAAATCTGTAGATGAAATGCCAAAATTGGATATTAAAACAACGACAGAGAAAGTGGGCGCACCCATCCTTTTTCTTGATCATGAATTCGGCAAAAAGGACATGGTCTTCGACAGCGGAGTCAGCCAGGGCATCGGAATTCAAATGAATGGTTTTTTGAAATTTTCCGAACCCGGAAAATATACCCTGAAGTCTAAATCAAATGACGGAATCTGTGTCTGGATTTGTGACAAAAGAATCGTCTATCATCCGGGTATCCATACTGATCATTTTTCAAACGATGTTATCCTGGATATTCAAAAACCGGGTTGGTACCCCCTCATGATTAAGTATTTCCAGCGAGTAGGCACATCCGCAATTGCGATGTACTGGAAACTGCCGGATAAAACCAACTTTTCCGTTATTCCGGCAGAAGCCTATTCGTATAAACCAGTTTCAAAAGGTTCATCATGACATTTCAGTACGCGCCATTCAGTTTCACCTGATTGCCTTCAGCTCTTTTTCCGTAAGATGGCGATTCTCAATCCCAAGTTCTTTAGCTTTCTTTTGGCAGGCTTTACATAAACCAGTTTTCTGGTTGTATGATGGAACTGAGTGGTGAATTGGACACATTGCTTGACCCATATCAGGGGCCGTTGTGGTCTCTCCCCTTAAATATGAAATCACTTCAGGTTCTTTGTCATAATTTTTCAGACCATTGTTGATAAGTTTCCATTTGCAGGAAGAACACAATTGCCTGCCTACATCCATTACGGTGGATTCAGGGTGATGCAGGCATCTGAGTTCCGTGATGTTGTCGGTATGTTTATCTTGAGTAACATTTTTGGATTGAACGGCAGGCTTTTTAGATTTATCCGCTCTCTTCGCTCTGCCTTTTTCAGCAGTTTTCCTGCGGTTAGCGGGTCTGGGCTTTTGAACTTGAATGGGTGGAGTTATCGCCTGAGATGGCTCCTCCACTGCTTCTTCTTCAACTTCCTTTTCTGGAACTAAAGCTTCCTCAGCTATCCCGGCATAATTAAAATTCTCAGCCTGTTGATTCACAGGGATATCCAGGGAGGATATGACATCAAGAGATGCTTTTACCAAATCAACGGTTTTATCCTTAATGTCCTGGAGCTGTCTTTGTTTCTGCGCTATCATAGCCTCAATAGCCTTGAGAAGTGTCTTATGATCTTCAATGTCTTTAGAACAGGCTATGGCCATCTCATCGTATGACTTAAAAACATTTACGGCCTTGTTGTCGAGTGTGATTGACATAATAAAATATTCTCCTTTGTTTCTTTGTAGTTGCAAACTCTCTAACGAAAGTATATCGGTCACGATGATATAAAGTTTAAATTAATAAATCAATATAATATTTCATTGTTATAGACATTTTTCGTTGCTGCAACGAGTACAAACTCTTTTTGTAACCTTTCACTGAGAAGATAAAATAGCGATGATCAAAGAACTCAAACTCAGGAATTGGAGGAGCTTCAAAGATACGACCCTTTATATTGACCCGCTGACTATCGTTATCGGCATCAATGCCAGCGGCAAATCCAACATTCTGGAAGCGCAGCTATTTCTTCAGCGCGTTGTTTCGGGTGTGGGTATTTTTTTTCGGGGGTAACTATCCGCAGAGGGCATCCCGAAGATTGGAAACCACCGTCACTTTTCCAAGCCTGATTTTTGGGGAATACTCGGAAACATAATATCTGAAAAACTATAAGCGTAGCTGACACATAATATGAAGGGTCACATCAATGATCAAGGACATCAATTCCGTTCTGGAAGAAATTGTTAAACGCATCGGTAATGCCCTGCCAGTGGAACAGGTGGTTCTCTTTGGTTCCTATGCCAGAAAAAAGCAGGACAGTGAGAGCGATCTTGATCTTTTGATTATCGCTCCTTTTATGGATCGCCCGCTTAAACGTCGGATGATGATAAGAGGCCTTTTGAAAGACTTCGATCGTCAGATAGGTATCGATATACTGGCTTATACACCTGATGAGATTTCTTTATTACGGAAGGAACCATCATCCTTTCTGAACAGTATTATGAAGGAAGGCAGGGTGATTTATGATGCAGAGACTGTCTGATGTTTGGATACAATATGCAAAGGACGACATGAAAAGCGCGAAGGTGTTAATGCAACACCGGATATTCAATATGGTGTGTTTTCATTGTAAACAGGCTGTTGAGAAAACATTTAAAGCATTGCTGACTGTTCAGCAACAGCCTGTTCCGCGAACACACAATTTGATTCGATTGCGGCAGTTGTGTGAGGATGCTCTGGGTTCTGGGTTGAGAATAGATGATGCATTGAGCTTTTTGAATGACATTTACCTGATCAGATGCGGCAAAAATGTCCCGGCCATGATGGATTCAATGATCTGCTGTTGTTGATCTGATGTTAGAAACTCCTGCGTGAGGCAACGAAATTTTGCCTCCAGTTCCGCCTGGGTCATGGGATTGGCGGGATCGCCGCGTGGATCAGTCACGGTTTTTTCGATGTTTCCCGTGGCTGTTTCCACGATCACGCGGGCCGGTGTTTGGCGGGGAAAGAGATCAGTCAGGCCGGTGTCCTGGATCAGTGTCACGCGGCGGGCGAAATTTTCTATTTCTGCATTATGAAGACTATCCACTGCAAGCGGCAGCAGTGCGGCCGCGCCTTTTACGGCAGCCACGGCAGAAGGGAATGCTGTACTGAGCCGCCTCCAAGCTGGAAGGGTCCGGGTAATTATTGAGCCTAAGAGCACGTTCAAAGGTTTCGACCGTTACCCGGCAAACGGCCTCCGCAGTCAAGTCATTTTCCTTCAGGATCGACACCAGGGTGTCGATTGCAGCATGGCTCCATCGGCAACTGGAATAGGGCTTGAAATAGATGTGTTCGATGGCCATGGCACCTGCCTGCATGGCCGTGATCTGATCTGAATGGAAGTATTCTGGATGATCCAGAATATCCAGCGGACCCGTAAACCCCTCCCGAGCCAGATCCACCGCCACAATGCCCAGCATGGTAGCCCAGGGAATGCCTTCCTTGACATGGTTGCCCATCACCTGGGAATAGCCGGAAGCGGCCAGATCAGGAACCTGGGAACCAGCAATTGCCAGGGCCTGGGAAAGAGCCATAGCCGACAATTTGTGTAGTCGGCCAGCCGCAGCCGCTGCCCCGTAGGCGCACCACCTTCCAGTGGACAGGGTTTGAAGTCTGGAAAAATCACGGGCCGCAGCCACCCGGCAGGCAATTTCATAGCCGACTATAATAGCGGCCATAATTTCCTCCTCGGATGCCCCGACTTCCTGGGCTACGGCAAATACGGCCGGGATGATGGATGCACCTGGATGGCCGGCCGCACCACGATGGCCATCGTCCAGATCCAGTGCGCTGGCGGATGCGGCATTCGCCAGGGCCGCGGCTGATGCGGCCATTCTGTCGCAGGTGAACCAGATCAAGGACTTCCCAGACCTGAAATTCTTCCGGGCCATGTGATGTATGGCAATGGCGGATGCTGACCTGTGGCCTGCCCAGGCAGAGCCCAGAATATCCAGAACGCAACGTTTCAAAGATGTTTTGGCCGCATCAGAAATATCTTCAGGCCGAAGCGAAAGTGCAAACTCGGCCAGTCTTTGGGTTGTATTCATGTCAGTTTATTCGGTTCATATACTGATTAGGCCATTTCCTCTTCCCGCTTCACCACCTGAATGTTTCTGTGCTGAAGTTCTTCCAGCACCCGGCCGCCGGGAACATCGGAAATGGGGAAGAGTACGCCGGGCTGGTTCACCTCTCCAGACAGGATGAGCTGGGCCGCAATGCTATCGGTAAACCCAACGGTCCGGTTCATGGCAAAGAGACCGGTCTCAATATCCCGGTAGTCTATGACTTCATAGGTAATCTTTTGGCGTAATCCCTGCTTCAAACCCCAGACTTCGATCCGAAGAACCGCTACATCCCGTTCACCATCTTTATACTGAAGCCGAGGGGTCAGATGCTCGACCAGAAATTTCAGGGGTTCATCTTCAAGAAAGCCCATGTCCGCCATTACCCGCCAGTAGGCGCTGTGTCCGGGCCAGCGGGCAGCATAACGCCCCATGTCCTTAAGGCTCGGTCCCAGGCCAAAGCGGTCGATGAATTCAATGGCATCGCCATTGGGATACGCTTCCATATCGCCGACCCCCGGAATATGGATCAGATGGATATTCTCCTCGCGGAAAATCTTGGCACCGGCAATATCAACGGGTTGACCGTCCTTCAACAGTCGAGCCGGCCTGCGGTAGGCATTCAGCACGCCTTCAAGGGTCCAGGTAATCTTGTATTTCAGAGCATTGCACCCGGATAATTCGGGTACGCCCAATCCATAGCTGTTCATACCTTGAACTTCATCCAAATCGGCCACGGCCAGCTTGCCCAGGATCAGATCAATACCTGGATCAAACCCCATCTCCGGCAGAATTGTAACACCGTGCTCTTTGGCAAGTCCGTCCAGATTTGGCGAGCATGTCTATAGCGTGTTCCAGGGCCGCTGACCGGCTGTGATCCCCATGAATGCGAAAGACTTCCATAATTGGTTACCCACGGTAAAAACGGGGTTAAGGGCAGTCATTGGCTCCTGAAAGATCATGCTGATCTGGTTGCCCCGCAGCAGGCGCAAATCATTTGATGAGAGCTTAAGCAGATCCCGGCCCTTGAAAAGAATTTCACCCCCGGACACGAATGCTGGCGGCTTGGGCAAAAGCCCCATAATGGACAATGCCAGCACTGACTTGCCGCACCCGGATTCCCCCACAATGCCCACGACCTCGCCAGAGGCAATACGCAGGCTTATACCGTCCACAGCCCGGGTAACACCTTTGGGGGTACGAAAGCAGATGGTCAGGTTCTGGATATTCAGCATGTCGTGTAGTCTATAAATGTGGGATTGAATGACGTTCAGGAAATGCAAATCCATGCGATTTCATCATTAACAGCCATGAATATTACTGTCAAGAATGTATTCTGCATGTAACGGATGTTGGCAAAACCGATTACTTTTCTTTCTTGCCCAGTTTGACGCAAGATTGATTGCCATTCCACCGGCACCGGCAAAACCCGGGTGGCCATAGCCTTGGACTTTGGACAAAATTGATGTAGATGTAGGTCAGGGTGCGACCAAAGGGAGCTCCCTGACAACGCTGGGTCTTGGGTATCTGGGGTAATCTTTTTAGAACCCCATACTGTGCAGCCTCGTGTCAGGTAGCTCCCTGTCGGTCGCAACCTGACCTACGTTTGCTGGGATCACATATTTCTCGAATGAAAATGAATTATTTGGAAGTTTGGGTATTATGCGAAGTTTCTCAAACTACCAAGTAATTCATCCTGAATTTATGCAGCACAATGATCAAAATATTATGTATTTTAATTTAGAATAGTTGATTGTGATTATATATCATATATGTTGGCCACATATACCATAGTTTGTTCAAAGTCCAAATAGCCCTTACCGATCTTTTAATTGACAAATAGCTCTACCGAATATAAATCATGTAACATGAATATAGAACGAGACATCACCTCTTCCATCTAATAAAATTTCACACATTGCCGGAAAGAACAGAGAAGTTCCGAGGACTATTATACGAAATCATATTATTCCTGTTATTCCATCGGCAGAATAGTGACCGGAACAGACGATATGGTCTTCAACCGCTCGGCATCTTCCAGGCTGCCAGTGCCTTTTCCGACATGCATGGGAATGACTATTTTGGTATGAATCATCGCCGCGGCGGTTGCCGCTTCCTCGGCTGTCATGACGTATATGCCGCTGACCGGAAGTAGCGCCACATCACAGTGAACAGACTTCATCTCCGGAATCGCATCCGTATCGCCGGCGTGATATATCCGGATTCCATTTACCGTCAGTATGTAGCCGACATAACCGGATTCCTGGGGATGAAACGGTACTCCCGGACTGCGAAACTTGTTGGTGTTGTATGCGGGAACAGCCTCAATGGAAATGCCCTTGATATTGAGTTTGTCTCCCGGCTTAACAGTCTGGATCCGGCCCTGGAATTTAGCCGCAGCCGCCGAAGCGGCAACAATTGTTGTTTCGCTGTGCTGTATTTTTGCAACGTCTTCCGGAGAAGCATGGTCTTTGTGATCATGAGTGATAAGGATCAGATCGGATTTGGGCCCATCCGTAATTTTGTATGGATCGATATAGATAACGATTCCATCTCCGTCAATCCGGAAACTGTCATGGCCCAGCCAGTGAATGGTCGAGGTCATCCGGGCAGTTTCGGACGGGGATTCTGCACCTTCGGATGCTGAAATGTTTCCGGCTGCCAGAATACCAGCGGTCATGGCCAAGCCTATCATGATATATACTGTTTTTGCCTTTGGATGTGTCTTCATCTTCATTTCCCTCCTTGGATAATGGTTTCGCTATTGATACTGCAAGACATGTTGTTGAGATGGTGCATGAACCAGTTTGACTATTCTAAATGTCTATCCTCTTCAGAACAATTGAAATAAATGTACCACAGGATGAAAAACCATTGACCAGTCCATAATTAATTCTGGCTTCTTTTTTTATATTCAAAATGAACTGAAGGGGTTGTATCGGGATACAGGGTTCAGGGGACATGGGGCATAAAGGAACCCCGCTCCCTGCCAAAATATCTATTGGCTGTCTTCCCATGAGGCCCGATTTTATGGGATTTTCGAGGCCCAATGTCGGCGGAAGAGTTTGCTCTCTTATCGATATCGCCATTGCTGCAGTCCGTATTCCTCCGGAAGAGAAGCTCTCGCCAACAGCACCTTTGATGGAAGAGATAAACGGCTTTCGTTTTTCTCCCGCGAATACTGCGGATAACGCCTCCACCTCAAGTCGATCCAGTTTCCTGCCGCCGTTGGCGGAAGCGGAAATATAATCAATATCCCATGGAGTGATCTTTGCGGATTCAAGCGCTCTTGTAATCGCCAGAATGGGTCCACCTGGATCTGACGGCCAGTCCGTGGGAGAAGACGGAGATGAACTCAGGCCCCAGCCCGCAATTTCACAGTATGGTGTAGCCCCCCGTGTTACGGCATGAGCCATGGACTCAATGCACAATACCCCAGCACCCTCCCCAATGACCGGACCATTTCTCTGCTTGTCAAATGGTCTTGCCCCTTCTGCTCCACCGCCTACCGGGGAAACAGCTTTGAAATGGGTCATGATTGCAAAGAAAAATTCTGAAAGGATATCCGCGCCTCCGGCCAGAAGAACATCGGCGCGACCGTTTTTAATCTCGGCAGCCGCATAGGCAATGGCTGTCTCAGCCGAAGCCTCACGGTGGTTGACTGTGGAGTTAACGCCCCTATAAAGCCGAGTTCGATAGATGTATGGCCTGCGGGAGTGTTGATCACCATGTTCGGTACCAGAATGGGTCTCGTACCCTCTGTAAAAAGAATGCTGGCAAGCTGGGCCTCAACATCGGTGCTTCCGTAGCTCACTCCCAGAATAATCCCCACCCGGTCTCTGTTGGATGCATCTATGCCCAATCCGGCATCTTCAGTCGCCATCCTCGCTGAAGCCGCCGTCATGCTGGAAATGCGATCCATCCTTCTCAGATTTTTTACGGAAATGAAATCTTTGGGAATAAAGCCATACACCTCAGCCCCCAGCCTGGAAAGAAACTGTGAGGTGTCAAAAGCGGTAATTGGGGAAATGCCGGAGTCGCCCCTGAAGAGTCTTCGTGAGAAAGCTTTTTTGCCTATACCCAGAGGCGTGACCATGCCAACCCCGGATATGACGACTCTTTCACTCATGGAACGTAATTTCCTGCACAATATCCGCGCCAAGCACTTTGTCTGGCTGTGATTTGTTCGATATCCTCTTTCGGTATTTGAGATTCCATCCATTTCCCTTTTTGAAAGTTCGTGTATGATAAAACAGTGCAAACAAGCCGTAAAGAAATTTTTTGAGTATAACCGTGATGCGGGATTCCTTATTGCGTAAAAACTGCTGATCTGCCATAGGAACCAACTCTGGTCTTTCTGTCAGAATCATGCGTGCCGCATGCTCCGCGGCCCAGCCGCCGCGATCGCAGCAGGCTTCAAAATGGTGGGGGAATTCCGATGAACCTTTTTTGATAAGCACCCGGCAACAGGTTGAACCGAAGCGGGATTTGAAATCATGATGTAACCGGCCGGATGCTGCCATGGCCTTGCGGCGGACTGCCAGGTTTGAATCGCTTTGGGAAAGAAAAAGACCCAGGGATATCACGCCTCCGGTCAGTGTCCCGCAGGTGCATCCCGAGCTGCCGATGCCTTCCGGAAAACCGGATGCCACCTTCATGGCGACATCCGGCGGCAGCCCGCCGCTCAACCCCTGATTCAGCACCGAAAGCACTGCCTCCGAGCACATCATCCGGCCGGTGGACATCAGATTGAATGTCCGCTGCCGAATGATCATTGCCAGTTCTTCGGTGGCAGTTTCGCGGTTGTCTGTCTCTTTGTTCATGGTGAGCTTCATTTCCTTCTAAACAATCCTGAACTTCTGCGACGCCCTCAGCCCTTTAATAATTTTTGGAATGAAAAAGGAGGAGACAAAGAGCCCAATGGAGAAGAATACCTTCCAGGAAAGCAATCCTCCCCACTGTCCGCTTGACCAGACATCCTTGATCGTCCCCACGAAGAACGTGAAGATGAACGTGCCGACGATTATACCAAGCGCGGTGCCGGAGAAATAATCCCAAAAGCGCACTCGGGTGAGTCCCATGCCAAAGTTCATCGGAGTAAACGGAAAATAGACCAGGCGCAGGTAAAGGACCGTGGCAAAGCCGTTTCTCTCAATGGCCTCATCGTATTTCCTGAGCTTGTTGCCGATAAGGGATGCGGCAAAATCCCTCCCGAAGTAGCGTCCGATAAAAAACGCCAGGACCGCGCCAATCATGGCTCCCACCCAGACGTATAGAAAGCCGTAGTAGGGACCAAAAATTGCGGCGCCAACAGTGGCAAGAATCGTCCCCGGCATAAAAAAACAGACTCCTGCGGCGTAGGTGCCGATATATGCCACGGGTGCCCATGGCCCTGCAGTCTCCAAAATCAGCCCCAGTCTTTCGACGGTGAGATGCTCTCTCAAGGGAGTGAATCGTGCGATCACAATAGCCGTGACAAGGAAGATAATTAAAACAGCCGCTTTGATTGCAGGCCCTCTGTGGCTCTTATTCGATTTCATCAGTCCACCTCTGATTTTATGCTGCATCACTTAAAATCTCACCTTCAGCATCTTTTTTCTCCTTTCTTATTCTCCGCCTTTTTTTAGCTCCGCCATACGGCCAAGAAATTGATCGGACGGCAGGTAATCCACCAGGCGCAGATCCCGCTTTTCCTTGCCGTCGGTATCCAAAAACACGATGGTCGGCACCCCTTTCACCTCATATTGCTCAAGCAACCGCTCATGCAAAGGGTTGCCACCCTTGGTCACATCCACTTTGATCATGACAAAACCACTTTCGGCCTGCTTGACGACCAAAGGATCATGAAGAGTGACTTCCTCGATCTCCCGGCACGGCGTGCACCATGTGGCGTAGAAATCGATGATGACGGGCTTTTTCAGGTTTTGAGCCTCTTTCAGAATTTCCTCTGAATAGGGTTTCCAGGTAACACCCGGTCCCTGCATGGCCCATGATGCGACAAGGAATGTGGCCAGAACCAGACATGTTATGCCGGCTACGCCTTTAAGCCATGGGAAAGCCCGAAAGTTGGCCTGACTTTTGTCGATCCACCCAAGGTGCAGCCCTGCGGCCAGAGCCACAAGAGCAATCAGAATGGTTCCCCCATGTCCGGGGAGAATCGGCCTTATAAAGTGGACGGCCATTGCGACCAACACCCAGCCCATGAGCTTTCTCACCCAGATCATCCAGCCGCCCGAGCGGGGAAGTTTTTTCAGTTGCCCCGAGAACATGGCAAGAAAAAAGAGGGGTAAACCCAGGCCCAGACTCAAGGTGAAAAAGATCAAGAATCCGAGCCATGGGCTTCCCATGCTCGCAACCCAGGTGAGGAGCCCCAATACAAAAGGACCGATGCAGGGGGCTGCGACCACTCCTAATGTCAGGCCCATAAACAGACTGCCGAAGTATCCTGTATATGATTTTGCGGCAGCCTGCGTCAGGCCGCTCGGAAGACGCATTTCCCACAGACCGAAGAGGCTTGTGGCAAAAACGATGAGAACCGCCGCCACGACAATGAGGACAAAGGGGTTTTGAAGCATCGCGCCCATGAGGCCGCCTGTCAGGGAGGCAACCACCCCAAGCACGGAGTTGGTAACCGCAAGGCCCATCATGTAGCACAAGCCGTACGCCACGAGCTTGCCCTGGCCTTCTCCCTCCTTTGCGGCCTGGCCGCCAAAGTAGGAGATGGTAATGGGGATAAGAGGGTATATGCACGGAGTCAGGTTTAAAGCCATGCCGCCTACAAAGATGCCAAGAAGTGTCCAAATCATGGCCCGGCCCTGGAGCGGCCCTGGTGCTTTGGGCGCTTCGCTTGATTGCGCCAGACCTGCCGGGGCGCTGTCAACGGGCATTCCCCTTCCTTGCCATTCAGGATAACCGTAAGGATCACGATAAACGTTGTTATAGCCAAGTTTAACGGCCACACGGGCCGCCGAGTCGCTGCGGACTCAAGTGAGTCCAGCTCAGTAGAAGATGACAGTGCGATCCTTATCCGGCCCCAGAAAGGTTTCAAGCGCCGAAGCCCTGCGCCATCTCGACCATCCTGTGGGTTCGATGGGAAAGTTCACCGCACCCTGAAGATGCCCTGTCCGGTACTCCCACTCCTGACGGGTGTCCACCAGAAGAAGACTGCTGGCATCTTTTTGATAGCGTTCTGAAAGCGCTTCGGTGGTAATGATTCCGTAGCCTCCCTTTTTCCCTTCCGCCAAAACATCGTCCCATGTGGCCTGCGTGGGTATAACGGGGCGATTGGTGAACCAAATGGCTCCCACCGTAAGCAGTACCGCCACAAAGGCCATGAGTGTCGTTTTCTTGTTCTGCATAATAAATTTTTTCCTGCCGAATGAAAACTGTTCAGATTCTATGCTTTTCCCTCATGCTTGAGCTTTGAAAGTAGAAATATCGCTCCCCTCAGGGAGAGCTTCGTCTTTTCTGCAAGCTACCA
>SERZ01001828.1_pt1 | contig 11366 bp, 15 predicted proteins | sample 3171461 | NCBI WGS metagenome assembly SERZ01 (sample SAMN06051861, study PRJNA518727) | freshwater metagenome | biome: subpolar coniferous forest; feature: holomictic lake; material: water; isolation source: holomictic Lake 227, 6 m depth | place: Canada: near Kenora, Ontario | collected... | reverse complement strand
GGGATTTCTGGTGCCTGAGTTCTTTTGAGCGGAGTAGGCGATGGGAGCGAAAAATGTGGAAAAATGCGTTTTCTTTCGTGCAAAATGGTGACTTCAAGGGCGCAATTGCTGCGTGCAAACTAATTCTTAATAGTAATGCCGATGATCCGCAGGTTCTCTTGGTATTGTCTGCCGCATATCTAGGTATAAAGGAGACATACAAGGCTCTGTCCTGCCTTGAACGGCTGCATGACTTAGACATTGAATCGCAATATGTCAAGACAAGACTTGCTGTTGTGCTTCTTGCAAGGGCAAATGACGAGTCAGCTAAGCTTAGATATTCATCATCAGTTCGAAACCCCCGCTGCTGCCAAATTTGCTCTTCCTTCCCGCGTTATTCCCCATCATGATCCTGTTGAACACAGGGCTGTATTGGGGAGTCCCCACCTTGCTGGTTCCGCGGCACCGGCTGGCTCGAAGCCAACTTCAGTCAGTGAAGGTCATTCACCAACGGCGGGGCTTCTACTCAAACCCTGCGGCGATTGCAAGCATTTTTTTCAAAAAAGTGCCCAGAATTTTGCTCAGGTTTACATCGCTGAATTAATAGAGTAGCAGTTCCCGCAGGAACTAACATGTCGCAGAGCAGCAAACAAAACGCCGACCTCGAAAAACTGAAGGCCAGGATTCAGGCGCTTCGGTCCAAGACGGTGGAGAACGGATGCACCGAAGAGGAGGCGCTGTCTGCCGCCGCCAAGGTTGCTGACCTACTTGACCAGTACGACCTATCCCTGACCGACATCGAACTCCGAGAAGAGCCCTGTGAGCGTGCTGAGTTCGAGACCAGACGCAAGCAGGGCATCCCGCTCGACGCCTGCATCCCCGCAATAGCGGAATTCACCGACTGCAAGGTGTGGCGGGAGAAGAACCAGCTGGGTGAGTTTCGATTCGTTTTCTTCGGCATGCGACCTGACGTAGCCGTCGCTCAGTACCTCTGCGACCTGATTGATGTGGCGATGCTGACCGAGGTAGAGCGGTTTAAACGCACCGCCGGGTACCGCCGCTATCATCCGAACGACCGCAGGGCCGTCAGCACCTCATTCCTTCACGGCATGGCGTCGTCGATTGCTGCCAAACTCCGCGCCATGAAGGTCCAGCGCGACACCGCGCACAAGGTGACGGGCCGCGATCTTGTGGTGGTGAAATCCGCCGTCGTTGAAGACGAGCTGGCCAAGCTCGGGATGAATTTCTCGACTCGCCGCCGGACCCGCCGCATGGTCGCCAAGGATGCTTTCGAAGCCGGCCATGTCGCTGGGCAGTCGGTTTCGATCAACCCAGGTGTGGGGCATGGCGCACAGGCTGAGAAAGTTCGAGGTGGATGATGGCTCCACGGAAGGCCCAGCCAAAGGTGCCTGCCCATACATGGGCGTTCAAGGCGCGCTTTCGAACCAGCGCCTATTCCTGGCGCGGTTCCGATCTCGCCGCAAAACGGCTCAAGGAGGCGGTCAGCGAAATCAAGAAGGTCGCCAAGACCGAGCCCTTGGTTGCAGCCGAAGGCGTCATCTCACTCTTCGCAAGGATTTGGCCGGCATTCCAGGACATCGACACCTCATCAGGAAGGCTCGGTGGAGCCGTCAACAGGACAGTAAGTTCGCTCATACCAATTCTCATTGATGCTCCTGCGTCTCCAGAACTGCGGGAGAAGTGGCTGGAGCACCTTTTCCAAGCCGTGATGGATGATGGGGTCCAGTATATTTTTGAGGTCGAGGAGCGCTGGGGTGAAATCGCAGTTTACCCCGAGCTCATGAACAAGTACGCCGATAGTATGTTGCTTCTTCTCCGGCGGGCATGGTCGGACGAACATGCTGGCGGTTTTGTCAGCGGATCAAGCATCTGCCTCTCTTGCCTGCTTGAAGTCGGGCGATACGATGATCTGTTTGAAATTCTGGCTCTGAGGAAATGGAAGCACTGGGGCGACCAGCGATACGCCGCCGAGGCATTGGTTCGACAGGGACGGATTGATGCCGCAGTGGCCTTTGCCGAGGGATGTCGCGACCAAGCTGGCAACTACAATTTCCTGATATCGAGCTTCTGTGAGCGTGTCCTGATCGCCGCTGGTCGTGCTGACGAAGCCTATGACCGCTACGCCATGCGCACCACCGTGGGCTCGACCTATATCTCGACCTTCAAGACCATCGCGGAGCGTTATCCTGGCAAGGACCGGCGGCGGATTTTGCTGGATTTGATCGCGGCCCACGGCGGACGCGGGAAATGGTTCGCCGCCGCTAAAGATTCCGGTTTCCTCGACATCGCCATTGAATGTGCCGACGAAGCCGAGCCAACGACACTCGCCCGTGCCGCTCGTGACTTCGCAGCGGACAATCCGCAGTTTGCCATGTCGATAGCGCTGACGGCTCTCTATGGGCTGGTCATCGGACGTGGCTATGACCCAACCGTCGCCGACCTCGCCATGGCATTCGACGCGCTGATGGTGGCCGCTGAGAACCTCGGATGCACGCCCCTGGCAATGGAGCAGGCAAGAAAGATCGGCGGCATGCCCGCTGGGCAAGGGCGGGATTTCATGGTGGCGGCCCTGCTTCAGAAATGCGGTGGTTCTCGGTGAGGATGCTTGCCATGATGTTCCGCCGCCGATTGAGCTACGCCGCTGTCGTAACTGGCTGTGCCCTTGAAGGCCGTGCCGCCGGTGGCAAGGGCGATGAGCGGTAATACGGGTGCCCAGGGCAACAAACTGGTCGGGCTCACTGCTGACAATCCGGTGACGGAGGTGGCAGTCTGTGTCCCGAGATCAGCTGCCGAGCCGCACCTTTCCCGACCGATGCAGCCATAGTCCGACGGTGACAGCGTAGACGATGGCCGAGAGCCGGAATCCTGCCAGGAACAGCACGGCGGCGAAACCGAGATGGACAGGAGCATGACCGCCGGTCCACTCAGCATGCAGGTTGACCAGAGCATGGCGGTTCGGCTCAGTCACCAGAAGACAATGAACGGCGAGCGCAGTCGCTATCCAGGCGTAGATCAGACCACCGAACAGCGCGGCTTTGACAAACTGGGCAAGGAGAGCAAAAGCGACAAGGCCAACGACAGCAATCAGAACTGGTTTACCGATATTCGGCATCAATCTGTCCCCGCGCGGTCTTATCGTTCACGAGAAACTTGTTCAGCGATCGATCCACTCCATCATCGGCGCCTCATAGCGCAGACCAGCGGCAGCACCAACAGGTGCGATGGTGTTCAACGAGGTCAGCTCGTCAGCACTTAACCGAATATCGGGAGCCGCCGCATTTTCCTCCAGCCAGCGCCGACGTTTGGTCCCCGGAATTGGCACGATGTCGTTGCCTTGGTGAAGCAGCCAAGCCAGTGCGAGCTGGCTGGAGGAAACGCCGCGCTCCGCCGCCAACGACTTGACAGCGTCGAGGATGCGCAGGTTGCGGTCGAAATTCTCCCCCTGAAGCCGTGGTTCACGCCGCCGATAGTCTCCCTCGGGAAAATCCTCAGCCCGCTTGATATCTCCGGTCAAGAAACCGCGACCAAGAGGACTGTACGGCACCAGACCGATGCCCAGCTCACGGATCACGGTCAGAATCTCGCCCTCAATATTTCGCTCCCACAGGCTGTATTCGCTCTGCAAGGCGGAGATGGGGTGAACGGCATGAGCACGCCTTATGGTCTTCACGCCGGCCTCGGACAGGCCCAAAAAGCGGACCTTGCCCGCCTTCACCAGATCGGCCATGGCTCCAACCGTGTCTTCGATCGGCACAGCGGGATCGACGCGATGCTGATAATAGAGGTCGATGTGGTCGACACCGAGCCGCCTGAGCGAACCATCACAGGCGGTAATGACATTCGACGGACGGCTATCCAGGCCGGTGCGAGCGCCGTCAGGCTGGATCGCGAAACCGAACTTGGTCGCGATGATTACCTGTTCCCGCTTACCCTTCAGGGCACGGCCGAGCAGCTGTTCGTTGGTCCAGGGACCGTAAATCTCGGCGGTGTCGAGAAAGGTCACGCCCAGCTCGATTGCTCGATACAGGGTGGCGATCGCCTCGTTCTCGTCGGCGGGGCCGTAAGCCCAGGTCATGCCCATGCAGCCAAGCCCCAGCGCCGAGACCTCAAGGCCTGAGGAACCGAGTTTACGAGTCAGCATTTGCCATCTCCCTGGGTATTGGCAGGCAACTGTATGCTCAAACTGCTGCGTTAGGAACACCGGCGACTGCTGGCGCAAAAACTTCCGACAAACGGTTGCAGGTCGCAGGATCAGGAATTCAGAAGCAGAAATCCAAGATTGAGCAAGGAGGCAAAGGAAACCCACACGGCATAGGGAAGCAACAGCAGAGCTGCGGTCTTGTTAATCGGGCGAAAGACCTGGACATTGACCACGATCGCGGCCAGCAAGAGCAGCACGTCCACCATGGCAAGCCCGATTTGGTGGAGCCCGAAAAACAGAATCGACCATGCCAGATTCAGGGCAAGCTGCACGCCATAGACCATGAAGGCGGATTTAGCCGAGCGGAAGCCGGCCTCTTTCCAAACCAGCCACCCGGAGATGGCGACCATGACGTAGAGCGTCGTCCACACCGGGGCGAAGACCCAATCTGGCGGCGTGAATGGCGGGCGCGACAGGGTCTGGTACCATGTGTGGACCGACCCGGCCGTGACAACACCGCCGACCGCCGAGACGGTGGCGACAAGGGTCACAAATCCGCCCAGACCAAGCCAGGAACGCCATCCCTCCGGTTGGTCAGGAACGTTCTGAATGTCTGGCTGCATGGTGACGGCCTTTCTGGACGCGAGGAGAGCTGAATAATAGGCCCCTTGGCGGGCATGGGCAAACATTACAAGTGATAGATTCCAGTGCCACCCTACGCCAGACAATGTTCCGTCGTGGCTGAGAGGAAACGGCTTAGCAAACCGGAAACGGACTCGTGTCCGTAGCGTATCGCCAAATCGATCGGCGTTTCTATTCGATCGTTTCTGGTCAGAATAGATGCCCCCCACTCGATAAGAAGGCCAATGGTCATCACATTGCCATTGTAAGCGGCCACATGAAGTGGGGTATCGCCATTCCTGTCCCTGGCGTTGACATCGGCACCTGCGGCAATAAGGGCGGCGACAACGGCGGCATGTCCGCGCAGAGCGGCGTCAAAGAGCGGCGTATCGCCGTATTGGGTCCTACAGTCAGGCTCAACCCTGCAGGAGATGAGAAACTCGACAATTGGGAGATGGCCTTCCATTGCCGCCATGTGGAGCGCGGTAACACTCTTAGCGCCCGACCCTTCGAGATCAGCACCCGACGCTGCAAGCGCCTTCACCGTTTCCAGGTCCCCCTTCAAGGCCGCATCAATCAACGCGGCATTCATTTGCCGGACGTCCATGACACTCTCCATTGAGGTCGGCGCATCGTTGTCCACCGACATTCAGTTAAACGTCGGCTGCTGGTGTTCTATTCCGCAATTTGGGTGGTCGAGATGTTGGCCCCCTCATGATCGCCGTTCCGAATACGGCCTGCCGCCCATTTGGCCGCCGGTTCCAGCACATCGCCGTGGCACGCTGCCGGCTTGCAGACACAGACCAGTTGCCGGCCATCAAGAGCGGCCAGTTCTTCGATGCTGACCGCCCCAGAGTTGATGCGCTGCCACAGCCAAGCCCGATACCGTTCAATCACAGTCTCCCGGTCACCGTCGCGGCCAATGATGAACGGGTTGCCCCACCGCCCAGGCCTCGTGATCGAGATAGCATCCTCACCGATGAACTCTCGGTCAAGGTGCCGATTGAACACGGGCATGGGCGCTCCATCAAACCCTCGGGCGGAAACAGGAGCCAATCGGGCAAGCCGCACTTTCAGCCCGCGCCCGAACTGAATAGACTATCCCGATGATTACCGAAAGCCATTGCCACGTCGACACGCCGCCGTTTGCAGCGGACGCCGATGCCGTTCTTGAGCGCGCCCGTGCCGTCGGCGTTGGAGCGTTCCTCGTTGTCGGCACGGCAATGGCAACCGCTCGGCGAACGGCAGACTTCGCTCGCAGGCGTCCCGACGTGCTTGCAACGGTTGGTGTTCATCCTCACCACGCCGCTGAGCCAGGGGAGGACCCATCACCAGAAATGCTGGTCACCCTGGCGAACGAACTCGGCGCTGTGGGGCTGGGTGAAACCGGCCTGGACTTCAACCGCAATCGCTCGCCGCGTGACGTCCAGGAACGGAACTTCCGCCATCATGTCGTGGCGGCGCTGGCGTCGTCACTGCCGCTGGTCATTCACTCGCGGGATGCGGACGACGCGACGATGGCGCTCCTTGATGAGGCCGACCCCGGGCGAAACCTGAGCGGCGTGCTCCATTGCTTCGATGGCGGCCGCAAACTGGCTGAGTTTGGCGTCGAGCGCGGCTTGCTGGTCTCGTTCTCCGGCATCCTGACCTATGGCCGTTCGGACAGCCTTCGGGACATCGCGCGCGACTTGCCGCTATCGAGGCTCCTGGTCGAGACCGATGCGCCATACCTGTCACCCGAGCCTGTCCGCAAGCAGAGGCGGAACGAACCCGCGAACATCGTACATACTGTCGCCATGCTGGCCGAACTCCATGGGGTGACGGCCGACACGATCGCCGACATCACGACCGCGAATTTCGATGCCCTGTTCAGAGCGAGATTCAGGTGACGGCGGTGGTCATCATCGAAATTGGGGCTATCCTCATTCCGTGCGCGGCTGGAATCATTGAGGTCTGCCGCTTAATTTTGGCGGCGCACGGAAAGATCGGCTCTATCGACCTCAGCGCTCTTGCCGATACGCTTTCAGTTTGGTCGTTGATAGCGGTGATTGCCTTTTGCACTGCGCGGGTTATCATGAGAGCGGCACGCGGAGACAGGGCAACAGCCAAGGCAAAGCAGGAAAAACTATCTCCCCACGATCTACGCATGTCCAAAGTCCTGGCGGTTCTGGTCGGTTTTGCCGGCCTGCTCGTATGCGAGCCGATCGGCGACATAGCTGAGCGGTGGTTTTACAGTATGGCCCACGGATTTTCTCAAACTGCGGCGATGAAGAGCTCGGTCGGCTATGTCGGGTTTGCCGTTCAGTTCATCGTGGCTTCCGCTGCACTGGCGCTCGTGGTTGAGATTTGGGATATTGTCGGATCGAGGTTCCTGGGTCTCAAGCGGCTCACTTCAACGCTGTTTCGCAAATGAGGCTTGTGCATCTCACATGGGGAGGCGACAATGATTGATATAAAGCAGGCCGGCAATTGCGAGCGGAGAAATTTGCACGAGGCTACGACCTACCACCGCTTACTTGTCTTTGTTGTTTGCATTGGCCTACTGTCATTCTCCTCGCCAACTTCCACGTTTGCAGCCCAGCCGGTGGCTTCGGAGAGTGCTCAGTTCGCGAGCCTCTCTGAGATTGCCAGCGCTACAGGGCGAGTGTTGATCGGCCAGATATTTGTAATTTCTGGCGTTAGAAAAATACCCAACTTCTCGGCAACAGCGGCTCGGATGACCAGCTACGGATTGCCTATGGCGGAGGCCTTATTGATTCCGACAATTGCGCTTGAAGTGGGTGGCGGTCTCATGCTCGCGGCAAACATATACCCAGACTGGGCGGCGGGAGCGCTAGCCATCTTCGTTGTTCCGACAACACTCATATTTCATAACTTCTGGTCAGTCCCCACCGCCGCAATTGCGGCTCGCGAGCAAATCCAATTCATGAAGAACGTTGCAATAATGGGCGGCTTGCTATCCGTCTTCAGCCAGGGCGAGGTCGGAGCGACGAAGCAATAGATGAGCGGCCATCATCGCAAGCCCTTTCATTCCTTCAAAGGAAAACACAACCATGCTTAAGCTCCTCGCTACCGTTTCCCTGATTGCCGCTTCTGTGGCATCGCCAGTTCTCGCTGCTGAGCCTCCTGCCGCAAACGGCACTCCCCCCTCTCAGACCGTCAGTCAGGCTGCGACTGATGCGGCAAACAAAGCCCAGGCAGCAGCAGATGCATTTGCCAAGGCTGTGGCACAGGCTGCGGCTGACGCCGCGAGCAAAGCACAGGCGGCAGCCGATGCGGCGGCCAAAGCTGCGAACGAAGCCGCGACCAAAGCTCAAGCCGCTATCGACGCTGCAAACAAGGCGACTGCCGACGCAAAGGCCCAGGCCCAAGCCGTGGTTGACGCCGCGACAAAGGCGGCGACCGACGCCAAGCTCAAAGCGCAGGCTGCAATGGATGCGGCAACCAAGGCCGCAGTCGACGCTAAAAACCAAGCCCAAGCTGCCGCAACGGCCGCAACCAAAGCGGTCGGTGACGCGGTTAATAAGGCCACCACCACACCCCCACCCGCTCCCGACGCGGCTAAATCTGGGGCCGGCAATGAAGCCAAGCACGACGACTGATATCTGAGGCCTTGAGCGTAAGGGCCATTTGCCTTACAATGTTGGGCAGGCGTGGGAGGCTGTTATGGGCACGATGCTGACGGTAACGTCCAAAGGCCAAGTCACCTTGCGGAAAGAGGTGCTTGAGCACCTAGGCATCGGTCCTGGCGACCGACTCGCTGTCGAAATGCTCCCTGATGGTCGAGTCGAGGTGCGAGCCAGCAAGGGTAACATCGACGGTTTCTTCGGCTCGCTGTCACAGCCTGGAACTGCCACTCTCACTATCAGCGAGATGAACCAGATTGCCGCTGACGGATGGGCGGGCCAACGGTGAAGATCACGGCTGACACCAACATCCTTGTGCGTGCTGCCGTTCGAGACCATGCTGCACAAGCCTCCGTTGCTGAGGCCATTCTCCGGGAAGCCGAGATCATCGCGGTCACCCTACCCACCCTGTGCGAGTTTGTCTGGGTGCTGGCACGGGGCTATAAGCGGGAGGCGGCGGAAATCGCCCAGGCTATTCGGTTGCTGATATCTAGCGAGAGCGTTCGAACCGATCGTCCAGCCGTCGAGGCCGGTCTGCGGTTTCTGGAGGCTGGGGGTGATTTCGCAGACGGAGTCATAGCCTTCGATGGCAGGAGGCTTGGCGGCGAGTCTTTTGTGAGTTTCGACAAGGTCGCCATTGATATTGAGACCAGACTTGGTGGAGCAACTCTTCTGGCGACCATTGGGACAAACGATGGTGATCCCATTGCGACCTGAATACTGCGCGGACTGCATCCGTCCAACGAAAAAACTATAGGTCAATGTGAATACAAAAGTTCGCCGCGCAATTTCAAGGAATGGCCTAAATTATTATTCGGGGGCCGATGATGTATTGAGGCGCAAGTTCTCAGGCACCTCGTATTCGGTCCAGGCCCAATCGCGAGCCTGTTCGTATGTGACGAATGGCCCATCCGGCCTACAACACATTGGGTGGCAATAAGGGTCGACGTACCAGCCAGTCTCAGTGATTGGTCCACCGTTGACATCTGTGTCACCGGAGGTCCGCAGTACGACGGGTGGGTCAGCATACCAACTCTGAAGCTGTCGGCGATGGGCCTCAGCTGCCGCGATCTGGCGCTTGTCATACTCTCCGAGGGGCACCTCTAGTATTGCTCTGGCTGCCTCATAGCGTTCTGCCAGAGATTGGCCCGTTTCTGGGGGTAGCAGAGCGAGCCTTTCCGGATCGGCATTATCGCGGTTGTCCGCCCACTTGACCTTAAGGACTGAGATATAATTGCTATCAGCGAGCTTCTGTATCCACTTTAGGTAAGAGATATCGCCCTTCGACTTTGTCAGTGCCTGGACAATTGCTACCTCAAAAGATGAATATCCCAGGCGCCGTAGTTCTTTGCCACTAACGTCAGTGTCTTCGAGCACGTCATGCAGCAACGCGGCATGCTTTTCGTAGTACATTGCATCGGGCCAGCGTTCCAACATGCGGGCCAGGACCCGTTCTGGGTGCTCGTGATATGGACGCCCAGCCTTGTCGACCTGCCCAGCATGAGCGCGCCGCATCAGCGCGAGGGTGTCGTCCAGGGAGGGCATCTTCGGGCGCTTCATGTCCCCCTCACCGCACGCAGAACTTCGCAATCGGCGGGTCTCCGGAGACCCATGGTATACTCTTGGAGGCGAGCATTTCCTGGGCGAGCGCAGTTGGAGCTTGAGAAAACAGCATGCATGGTATCGTGCCGGGATGGGCGGCGACGTAATCAAGCAGATTGGCAACATCATCTGTGAGCTGCGAGGGCGACATCGCAGTAGCATAGTTCTTACTCTCGACTGCAACACTCTTTCCAGAAAAATTGAGCAGAACATCTACGTCGGTAGGATTCTTCGCAGCAACATTTGTTAGTGTGTGCGCACGCCGAATCTCTACAACCACACCATTGTCACGAATTGCGCCGCTGGCAATCCGCAATTCCTGTGCAGCTCCCTTTGCGTTGGCATCATCCATCAGTAGCCGTCGCGAGGCCCTAAATAGTCCGGGAACATCGTGAAGCTGTTCGGTCATTACTGCGGCTTCGTCCATGCGAATGGTCGTGCCGCTTTCTGCGGCCAACCTCAGATACAGAACGCCACGGGCTGAGTTATCCCGTATAAGCGAGTTCCCCTCCATTGCCTTCGTCAGAGCGTTCCACCCACCCGCCTTGTAGACGCTCTTGTATTCCGCATAGGTGACCTCGTCGATTTTGGTGAGCTTCGAGAAAAGCGACACCATCTGTTCAGCCGATTGCGGAGAGAAAGCATTTGCGGACGCTGTGATCAGACAGAAAATTAGAAAAACAAATAACCTCATCACGATTTTTCACCCCTTTCCGTGCGCGCGAATGAACCCGTCTGCCCAGTCTGAAACCTGGGAGGCCTGTTCTCGATGCTTCCCAAGCGATTCTCGAAGAGCCGCGATGGTTTGGGCATCGGCGGCAATGGCTCCCTCGTAGTACCAGCGTGTGCCCCAGTGGTAGTTAAGTTTGGGGTCCAGGAGACCGACGAAGCTGTCCATGTCAGCGACGACCAAGGAGAGCTTCCTGTAAGCCGAGGCGTATTTTACCACATACTCGGCGGCGTCAGGGTGGCCAACGACATTGCTGTTGGCGCGGTTTTCATACATCGATTTGACGATGGAACTGTACTCGTTCAGTTTGAGATTGAATCGGGCCGAAACGAGCATGACGTACTGGTACTGGACAGCCGGGTCTTCGATGATGGTCGCATATGACAGGAGCTTCCGAAAAACCCTGTCGTCAAGCAGGTCGTCGCGGTTGACATAGCGATCCATGAACGCTGCAAGCCAGATGACGACGAACTGGTCTTTGCCCTGGTTGAGCTCATTTCGGAGGACAGTTCGAATATCCTTTTCAAGGACGGCAACAGCCTCAGCATCGGTTTCCTTGAGGCCCAATCGGCAGACTGCGTTCACTGCCGTCGGGAAGGTTACTGTCTCCGGAGGTGCCCCTGCCTTGGCGTTATCTTCAAGAACC
>SERZ01001825.1_pt1 | contig 11384 bp, 18 predicted proteins | sample 3171461 | NCBI WGS metagenome assembly SERZ01 (sample SAMN06051861, study PRJNA518727) | freshwater metagenome | biome: subpolar coniferous forest; feature: holomictic lake; material: water; isolation source: holomictic Lake 227, 6 m depth | place: Canada: near Kenora, Ontario | collected... | reverse complement strand
TTCTTGATCTGTCCGCTTATGCCATGAATCGGAACCATTCGTTAGTTCGGGCCGATAAGCGTATTTTGTGGACGGAGGATGGACCTATACCCAAATTTCATGAGCACAGGGGCAGAAGCCCCTGTGCTCCGCTACAGCAGTTTTTAAAACAAGGCAGAAATTGCCTTACCTTATGTAGACTAACCCGTCTCCACCCAGGCAGTGGCATTTAAGAATTTCGCGACAATCCTCAACTGTGCCAATAACCGTTCCTTCTCTGTGCCAAACTCCGGGATCATACTCGAAATCACGTTCGATATGCAGGTGCCCCTTATTGTCAGCAAGGATGCGATAATTGCGGTTCACTGCCGGAACGTGACCTAAAAAGACTACTACATCGCGATTGACTCGCGTGCGAACACGCGCTTTCTTACAAACGTTGCTCATGGCTTACTCCATGGGTGACCCGGCCTCGGCCGGGGGGCCGGTGTTGGAAGCACCGGCCCCCGAATAACTTAATGGTGAGACGGCTCCGGCGGGGCCTCAACAGTATAAGTCTTGCCGACCTCAGCCGTAGTCAGGTCGATGTTTCCCTTATCGATCTGGTCGTTAATATGTGCCATAAAAGAACGGCGCTCGGTCTCACGCATATAGAATTCGTGATAATCTGCGGTAAGTTGTTCTTTCTGCTGCCGGCGATACCATTCAAACCATTTTTCCTCCATCAGTCTGCAATTTTCCAAAACTGCTTCTCTGTCTTCTTTATTCATTTCAAGAAGCATCGTTCCGCAAAGTTCCGGCCAAATCGGTTCCGGGTACGCGGGGTTGTTATTCGGCATTCCATCTTTACTCATGGCTTACTCCATTGTACCGGCCTTATTGCCGGGATACTGGTGTTGGAAGCACCAGTCCTATAGCTGCCATTACGGCTGGCAGCATGCCGTCTCAGAGGCGGCTTTTAGTGCCTCTTCACTTCTCCCGGCCAAAAACCATCGTCTATCACTTGTTCGAAGGACCACGGGCAAGTTTTCGGGAAGGTGTCTTTATTCAATTTCGTCTCTTTGGCAGCTGATAACCGGGCAAGCGTGTATCCGCTTTGCATAGCTTCAGGAAGACGCGCTTTTAGACTGGGATTATCGATAAGATGGTCTTCTAGCATTTTGCGCTGTTCTTCGACACTCAGTCGCCATGAATTGCTACGCTTCCGAGACTGGTACTCCCATTTCAGTAAATGGGCGAGCAGCACGGTAAGCCGGCTCACCAGCTCACGCTTTTCGGTCTTGCCCATGCTCTCGATCTCTTCGGCAATGTGTTCGATGTCAGCGGCCGACAAGTTGCCGGAGCGAAGCAAAGCGGCTTGCTCATTGGCCCAGGCGTAGAAGTCGTGCTCATAAAGGCTCGTGCTCATGATTCGCCTCCGACAAGCTGAGCTACTACGGTTGTATTATTAGTTTTCTTATCTGCAATAGCTTTGGCTCTGACATATTCTTTTACAAACTTAACGCGATCACCCTTAAAAAACAAAGATGGATTTACCCAGTACAAATCAGGTGACTGAGGTGCAAGAAATCTCTTCTTGAGCAATTCTTTTAGTCCTCGACGAAATGTACTTTCTGACATACCGATAGCATGACCATCTAAACCACCATCAAACCAAAATAATCTAACACTATCAGCAAAACCGCCGGTCATTTTTGTACGTTGATATGCGTCAAGAACAGCCTGGAATACCTTAGCTGATGCCCCTCTTAGGGTGTATGCGGCAATTACTCCATCTCTAAATACTTTTACAAACTCAGCATCATCTTTTTCCTCAACGATCCTGATTACGGACATTCCATGAACTTCTCCGGTGTCAGGATTCACCAAATCTTGCGATCGTCCTGATTGCACATATCGGCGTTTAATCTCGACTGTCGTCGGTTCCACGAGCGGATTTAGGTTAGGAGAATAGGTTAGTTTACGCAGATTAATCTCATGTCTTTCTGCCACGGCCTTCTCCTTCACGCCATCCACTTTGATTCTTGGAAAGCCAAAAAGTGGATGGGAGATGACTTCTCAACGCGCAGAACCCTACGCGACGAAAGGTCAAAAGTCAACGCATATTTGTCCTTTCATCGCGCGGTTCTGACCTTTCGACCTCCAATTTTGACTTTTCGACCCGTTCAAAACCGCCATTTAAGGCACCTCGCTTCTCTCTCTATGAAATGGGGGGACCCGCTTGGTCCACAAGTCAACAGGCAAGTGGGGCGACGCCGCGCCCGGTCAGGGCTTGGCAAGGAGCCACACGGTTGCCTGTTGGCCCTGTGTGACCAAGTGGGGGGCCTTCGGCCCCGCGAAAGCGAAAAGAGCTTCGCGATTGCAAATCGCGTCAACCGCTCGCCAAGAGAGAAGGTCCTGCAGGAAGTCCGCTTTTCAGCGCCCTTGCCTCAGACGCCGATCCCCGGCATAGGAAGCAACCGAGTTCCACCCCGGCCACCCTGGGACCGGACGGGGGCGAATGCCGAAAGTAGGCCCCCACTTTCGCGATACCGCCGGATCAGAGCATAAACTGTTCGGGTCGAGACACCGAGCGCATCGGCAGCCTCGGCTGCGAGCGCAACGGCAACGGTTTTCTGCTCCACAAGCGGTACAATGACCGCTGCTCGACGCTTCGCTTCCTCCCATAGCGGCTCTGACAGGCAAAGCGCACCGCGTTCTGGAACCATCTTCGCGTCAAGGTCGGCCATGCCCAGTCCCGTGCTGAAAGCAGCTTCTGGTAAACTGTCTCACATTGAAGTCGACTTCTGGTCAAGCTCCAAATCAGAAGCCGACTTCAAAAGCCTGGAAATCTACCATTCCTATTGCAGTTGGCTTCTGAAAATGACAGTTCCGCTCAGCCGCACGACCCCAGTGACACTACTACAAAATACCATAGCGAACGAACGTTGATCAAGACTTACAGAATCCTGAAATATTTACAGCCCTCGGCCATAATCAAGGGTGATTCCGGTTCAATAACGGGCCTCGCGTTCGTTGGCACGAGCCATGCGTTGATATCGACACACGGATCGGACAGCTCTGACAAAATAACTTCATTCACATATGGTCCGGACGCGAAGAAAGATGTCGTGGTTACTAACAAAGGAGCCAAACAATGTCTTCATCTCATCATTCTCGGAATGCGCTAGTCGCAACCGTTGCTTCGATTGCCCTGTTCGCCGCTGCTCCGGCTCACGCCGTCCCGATTTCCCCCAGCCCGACCATCTTGTCGGGCGACCTGACCTTTTACAATTTTACCGCCCATATCAACGGCACCGGCGGCACCACGCCGACACAGAACACTCAGATCGACGTCTCTCCGATCGGTACCATCGGCATCCCCGGTCCCGGCATCCGGTTCAACGCGGCCTTTTCGGCCTCGGCCAATAGCCCGCCGTCCCTGTGGCCGAAGACCGACACCTCCTCGATCGACATCCTTCTGACCTACTCGGTGTCGGCGCCTACCCAGGAAATCGAAGACATCTCCATGGGCTTTAATGGCGCATTGTTCGGTGTTGACAAGAACTCTAGCGCCGCTGCGACGGTCACCGAGAGCGTTTATACCTCCGACCCGACCCTGGGCGGCACCCTGGTTAAGCAGATCGCGGTTAACGCCATAGGGTCGGAGCAATTGGTCGACATCCCGTTGGGTGCCAACTACACCAGCCTTTACGTCGTCAAGGACATCCTGCTGAACGCGTCGGCCAAGTATGACTTCTGGACCAACTTGTGGAACTCCGATCAATCCGGAGCGACCATCAGCTTCATCGATCAGCAGTTCTCAGAGGCCACGCCTGTGCCCGAACCCGCATCGCTTGGCTTGCTTGGCCTGGGTCTGTTGGGGATGGGGCTGCTGTATTGCCGGCGGACCATCACCGTTTAAGCCAGCATCGCCTTTCTGTCTTCATCGAATCTGCACGCGAAACCTTTCCCTTCAGGGGGAGGTCAGGGCGTGCCCTAATCTCTGTTGACGGACCTTGCCGAGTTCGGCAAGGTCCGATCCAAGCAGCCGTAACCCGGTCATTCATGGCCGGGACCTGCGGTCGCGGAGGCGCTGAAATGCGCCGATGCGTGGATTGAAACATCATCGTGGTGGTTGGCGCTGTAACTAAATACTTAGTGTTCCGATGATGACGGCCTCACTCGGTCTTGATCAGGCCTTCAGACACCAACTCGCCCGCAACCTTGCGCGCCCATTTGCGCACATTGTCCTTGGCGGGCATGGCCGGGCTTTCCTTGGCGCCAAGCTCGACGGCCCGAGCCGCCCACCGCATACGGGTCGGTGCGTCTTCGCCCATCAAGAACCTGATAGCAGCAGTCACAGTCTCTTCGGAGATAACTGGCTCTGCCTTACCGCCATCGATAGCATAGAGCTTCGGAGCCGTCTTTGCGGCAGCTATACGGGCACCTTCTCCACCATTCCAGGCGACGTGAGGATTGACCTTATAGACCACATTCCGGCCGCGACGCTCTTTGAAGATGGCACCGATTTTTTCGAGTGAAGTCATTGCTGTTGAAACGTTACATACTTTAGTACAAGTATCTTCAGCAAGTTGGTTTCTACTAGCCATTATCTCGCCAGTGTCTTGGCGAGCGTAAGTTATAGCAGCATTCCATACCATAAGTGTTTTGCCGGCGTCTCGACCTTTGGCAATCTCTTTCATCACAAATCGGAATTGTTCTGTATCGATCATGGTGAACACTTTCCGAGGGCCGGGAATATCGGTAATGCAGTATAGCGCGTTATCGAGGACGGCTCTAGCTTCTTCCGGCATACTCAGGTCGTCGATGACAGATCGGACCAGTGCCGCTTTATCGCGCTTGATCCTGGAATGCTTCGGGAGCCTAATCACTTTCGACATAGCCCGCCCTGTGGATTATTATTGATAGGTTTGCTCAGGCAAACCCACAGGTATGCTAGAGCAAACCTATCGTCAAGCCCTAAAATTTGATTCCATTCACTTTTTTGCCTATTAACCTCGGAAGAAGGCTAACAAGAGAATACTACGTATTCTCTTTCTTCGGTCGGACCTCAGAATCACCTGTGGAAAAGGGCCTTCAGAGGGTCGGTTTTCATCAACCTTACCGCAAGCGTCAAACTCCGGGACGACCCCGGACGAGTGATGTGAGCGTGGCTTATGACTCGGGCCGCAACGGAATGACGTTGCCGGCGTCTTTCATGGCCTTCTTGTAGGTCCCCACGGCTTCGGCATGGTGATTGACGTTACCGCGGTAGGCGCCTTCGGGCGTGACGGTAATCGTCTTTGTCCTACCGCGTTTAACCCGGCGAATGGCGCTTATGTCTTCGAGCACCTGCATTGACGCTACCACGTTCGGAGTTTTTACTTCGAGTAGTTCGGCAATCTCGGTAGCTGTCTTCGTACACTCGAAACCTTCCCACGGCAGCCAGCGCATGATTTCCTGAAGCACGGCCATTGCCTGCGTTCGCTGAGCAAACGTCATGTTAGGAACCGCCTTCAAACGATCTCTAACCGCGTCATGGAATTCATCGCTGATCATGCGATTGCCCTTGAAGAAATCGAACTCAAGCTGCACCGGCTTTTCAGCCAACAGCTTTGCATCCCGTGCTAACTTACGTATCTGCGCCTGCTTTACAAAGTCAGGTTCCCCGAGGGCTTCCTGATCCAACAAAAGCGCAGCTTGTCCGAGTCTACCGCGTTTCCGGAGTTGACGCACGATCAAATCAGTAGGATCGTTCTCAAGCTGTGATTTGCCGGTAATGATCTCGTTGAGGGACTGCACCCGGCAGCCCTGGCGCCGTTGGGCGCCTTGAATCACATAGGCGGTTTTGATGGTGTCATCGTCCACACCGCGCCGCTTAAGCTCTTTCACCGAGATAGCCATAAGGCACCTAACTGTTATCCTGTACATAATGACTGTTATCTCAGGGATAACTGTCAGTCAAGGAAAAAGTCAGGCCAGCCGCCACTTTCAGCCCGATTCTTCCGCAGGTATCTCTATTCCCTTTTATAGAAAGAAAGGGGCTTGGCAGGGGCTGTGGATAACTCGAAATTCCCCCCCTCTATGCCCTTCGGCCAAACAGTCGTGCGTTGCCACATTCCCTCATTCAGAAAAATGAGCCATCACCGGATTAACCAAAGACTGCCACGAAAACCCGCTATACAGAAACAAACCAATAATTATTTATTAAATGTGCTTTTCTAAGACACAAATAAAATATCCATTATGCCAATCACTATGCTGACTATTAATTTCAGATAATGAATCATCGATGGTTGTATGTATTTCTATAGAAAATACAATATTTAGTTCAAGCTTTGCTATTGCTGATAAAGTACCATCTCTTACATCTTTTAAATTCCAATCATCTACAATAAATATAAACTCGTTATCCATTGCATCTATAGTAAGTGCCACGGCATCATATTGATCTTGCATACTATGAGGGCCATCATAAAAAAATATATTTATTTTATTACTAAAATATGAATAATCTACATTTCTAAAATCTTGCTCAATAACTTTCAAGTTTGTATTGCTATTTATTGCATATTTTATGTTTTCTAGAAATTCTGTAACCGGATTGCCAAATTGAGACCAATTATCAATTGCTACTGCACTAAGAGTATTCCCATACATTGCAGAACACAATGTTGATCCTTTCCATGATCCGATTTCCATATAGTTTACATTAGGAATTAGTAAAACAAGGTTATTTATAAAATATCTATATTTCTTACCTGACATACCATCCATTGAAATAATGTGATTAGATATCTTGCCGTTGCAATTAATTGAATCATTAAAAGCTCTAATTATAGAGCTTACCATAAACCTTGAGCTTGGTTTTGCTATGCTTCTTATAATTGAACTAGAAATAAATCTAATTATAGTACTACAGATAACTATATTGCTATTTATTAGTATTTTTAAGCATTGTTCTTCTGCTGTTTTTTTCATGTCGTCTTTACTCCATAATTGTTATTAACACAATCCGTATTTTAGTCCGGATACCATATAATAATATAATCTATCCTGTGCTCTATAAATATCACATTCATGGACACCGGTGAACGCATTTTGAGAGCTAAGTGCCGCCAGGGTCCGGCGTAGCTTCGTCGCATCTGAACCTGACGTTGCTAACTCATTGAGTGATAGGGGCTATTTTCTCGAAAAAGTACAAGAATGCTGAGGCGGAAACAACGCACTCTGTTCGCTATGCCATAAGGCCATTTATACGGAGATCAGGATACGAGCCGGTAGCACCAAGGAAACTCTCCCGCGTTCGTTTCTTGGAAGGACAGAAAAGCGATCGCGACCGTTTTGAAAACGATCTATCTTACCCTTGATGCCCGGGCCATGCTCGCTACTTCGGCTTACCTGGGCTATACTCGCCATATCAACACTGCCCGAAAGCCATTGATTATGAAACCTAGTGAGACTTCCCGCGTCGAAGCATTCCTGAAAAAGACATTCAGTAACTCCACCATCAAGGTGATTCAGCCAAAGAAGGCTGGCGCGCCTATTGAGGTGTCTGTCGGTGGAGAGTTCATCGGCGTGCTGCATCGGGACGAGGACGACGGCGAAGTCTCCTATTCCTTGCATATTACTATTCTCGAAGAGGATTTGCCGCCGGTCTCCAAGGGAAGCAACTTGTAACCAATGGCAATCATAACCAACCTGACCGACATCGGTCAGGTGCTTGGCAGATGCCAAGCCTTTGTCAGTCGGAGCGTGACGGATCGGGGACGTAGCGCCGCTTGTTGCCGTATTTAGTATCTGAGCTTAATCGTGAGTGGGGTCGTTTATGATTGCCCGTCGCTACACATATGTAGGTTCGTGCTGCAATACATAAACAAGCCGTCCATGAGAGGTCGCCATGATGCGTTGTGAAATATGTGGGCGCGAGCCATTTCGCGATACCCTTAAGTTTAAATGCGTGTGGCGCGATCGATATCACTACTTTTGCTCAATGCATTGTTTTGAGGCCTGGGATCATAACAAGGACGAGCGAAAAACGCCGAGAGCAACCCCCACCGCAAAGATCGAGTTGGAACGTGTAGACTGACCTTGCTTCCGAGGAAGCCGGCTCAACGGGCTTGACGGAGTTCATAGCTTGCAAAATGAGAGGTCCGTCGTTTTAAAAATGCAAAAAGAGAATGCTGATCGATCCATCTAATTTAGCATTCTAACTATTGTCTTCAACTAACTGTATTTACGAAGAAGTTTCCTGACAGCGTTCTGGCACGATTTTAGCTTCTCCAAAGTCACCCGAGGATGCCTTTGGAGAATATGATGTTTGCGATTTTTATGGGTTTTGCAGTGGTATCGATAATCGCTCAGACTTATATCACCCGCCCTTGGTTCTCTTATAATGTCGATCGCATGTTTGCGAAGCTGTTTTTCAACAAGGTTCCCTCTACAAAGCCGATAAAGAGTTATGATCGTACAGCGTTTGCAGCCTGGACCACTAAACCCGGCTCAATCAGCTTTTCACAATCGCAAAAATACCCTGTTAGCCATAATTATCTTTATGATCTTTACCTGTAATCTTTCCTGACATAACCGGTAATCGGCTGAGAAATTCTCTCCTTTTACCCCGGGAGGCCGCACTTACATCCGGCCCGCTTCTGGTGCCCCGCCTCATGATTGGACCGCGCCGTTACGACCGATCAGGAGTTTTCTCACCGTCAGGTATGTCTTGCCAGCAGGCCGCGGTTCTATGTCGTAGCACCGCATTTCAGGTGTCCGCAAAGCCGGCTTTGCGGACAATGAAGCGGCCGGCAACGCGGGTTATGGTAGCGTGCAGAAGGGTCATTCTGATGCGCCGTGATCATTGTAGATCAGACCCACCCTCTCCATCAGCGGTAAGCACGCCCGCTACGCATCTGCCTCGATAGTTGACGGACCATGCGTTTGTCCTCCCGGCCCCTGCGCGGTGGGTATCGACGGTCGATCGCAGGTAGAATCCAATCCGGTCGAATTGTTCAGCCGACAGAAGTCGCACACTGTCAAAAGATAATGCGTTAGTATCGTTGAATCTCAGTACAAATTTCACCTGACTGCCGATAACTAACACAATATATCTATAATTATACTAATCTTTTCTGCTTTCTGAGACTTTGATCGCAAGATATTTTAATTTGTTGATAGAATCATTAAGCTCCTTCTCAAGTGATTGAGTTATTTCATTTATGTTTTCAGATACTTGCTTTACTTCTCCAGCTACTACGGCAAATCCGCGTCCGTATTCACCGGCTCTTGTTGCTTCAATTAATGCATTTAGCGCAAGAGTTCTAGTACTTCCCGTTACATCTTTAATAGCTCTAACCTTTTGAGAAATCAGGTGAGCGAGTTCTTTGGTCAGTTGTACGATTTGATCTTCATCGGCCGACATGGGAAAATTTCCGGCTTGTTTGTTTCGCAGTGCAATGCGCTGCACCGTATTTAAAATTTGCTCTTAATGCAAACCAATAGCAACACGGTGCAACGGGATGTCATCGCGCGTTTATCGGCAGCTTGATCGGGAGATCGCAAACTGAGAGTCCTAAATTGAGAGAACGCGGCAACTTATGCCGAGCATATTAACCATAATCCCTGCGCCTGTAATCATAACTTGTTGAATTTACAGTGTATATCATTCTGCTTTCCCCCCGCGTTCAGGTTGGCACGCAGATTGCTATTATTGAACCATCTAACAAATGGACGTGATTGTGATCTGAAGTCACGCTGATAAGAAGCAGGAGATAGAAATGAAAAGTACAACAATGACCTCTTCATCAACCCGGCAAGCAATCGATATGAGCGGCATCAACATGTCACTTGACGATCTTTTTATTCAGCTGTCTTTTGACAATTACTCCATGACTCCCTGCATGGAACCGGGTTGAGCTGGCGTGCCATGCTCCATGTGTCGGGCCTGGATTTGAATGAACGGGCTGGTCTGTTCTTTTGGACAAAAGCATTCCGTGAAGACATCTTGGTTATCAGAACCAGTGCGTTGCAGATCTCTTCGCCGCACGCTTCACGGCCGACGCCGAAGCGGACCGGAATGCGACTGGAAATCGGAGCCGATCTGCGCTACGCCTGCCTGCCACCGGCACTCACTCCGCTCGCTATTCGGGGCTAGAGCGGCCTCCGATCAGGTAGAATCGACAGAATTTTGCGGATTCACAAACGTTTGAGAATTTGCGAATCTCCAGCCACAAGATGTGTGGTTGGAGAGCGTGATGGCGAAGCCTTATTCGCAGGATTTGAGGGTACGGGTTGTCGCGGCGGTGAACTCAGGCAGTTCAGCCAGCGCGGCTGCGCGTCAATTTGGGATTGGCATAAGCACTGCCATCCGGTGGAATCAGCGCTGGCGCGCCGAAGGTCACGCCAATCCGCGAGCAATGGGAGGTGACCGTCGTTCGCGCCTCAAGGATCATCGTGTGACGTTGCTAACATTGGTTGCGGAGCAGCCGGATTTGACGATTGCGGAAGTCCGGACAGCACTCGTGGCCAAGGCTGGCATTCGGGTCGGCGTTGGTACCATTTGCCGGTTCTTCGCCGTCCACAAGATCACATTAAAAAAAAGAGCCTGCATGCCTCCGAGCAAGCGCGTCCAGATGTAGCAGACGCTCGGCATGAATTCATCAAGCGTCAACCATCTCTTGATGCGCAACGATTATTCTTTCTTGACGAGACAGCCGCAACTACTAAAATGACTAGGACTCATGGTCGATGTGCTCGTGGTCATCGACTTATAAGTCCGATACCGCATGGCCATTGGAAGACTACTACTCTTGTGATGTGCCTGACTTTGACAGGCGTCGTTGCGCCATATGTTGTCGATGGTCCTATGACAGGAGCAATCTTTCTTGCTTATGTTCGCCAAATATTGGCACCATGTCTCAATGCCGGTGATATTCTCGTGATGGACAACGTGGCGTTCCACAAGGTTGCTGGAGTCCGTGAAGCCATTGAGGCAAGAGATGCCCGTCTGCTCTATCTGCCGGCCTACAGCCCTGACCTCAATCCCATCGAAAAAGCGTTCTCAAAGCTCAAGGCTTTCCTCCGCAAAACAGGAGCCCGAACAAAAGAAACCCTCTGGCAGGCAATCGGAATGGCTGTAGAAACATACAAGTATGAAGTGTGCCGCAATTTGTTCAAAAGCGCCGGCTATGCAACCTGATCGGAAACCGCTCTAGCGGCGTTCAAGGTTTGGGCGACATTTCAGGGGCGGGGTTTCGGCATTGCGTCAAGTGCGCCGCTGAATTTGTCTGCCCCTAAGCGTGAAAGAGCTAATTACTTCATAACGAAATCGACTGCGACAATATTTGGCAAATTAAACGCGGATTATTGATGATGCGATTGTATTACGGCGTTATATTATCTTTTTCTGTGCAATATTGGCCTAGTTA
>SERZ01001824.1_pt1 | contig 11386 bp, 14 predicted proteins | sample 3171461 | NCBI WGS metagenome assembly SERZ01 (sample SAMN06051861, study PRJNA518727) | freshwater metagenome | biome: subpolar coniferous forest; feature: holomictic lake; material: water; isolation source: holomictic Lake 227, 6 m depth | place: Canada: near Kenora, Ontario | collected... | reverse complement strand
CTAGCCACCGGGCCGCGGCCTTGATCGCATCCGCCAACGATAGCCGCTGGCCGCGCGCCCACAGGTCCAAATCATCGCCCGCGAAGTCCCCGCCGAAGTCGGTAAGGCCTACGCCCTTTTCCGCGCTTAGGGGTATCGGGAACGAATCTCCGGGCGCCCCGTCGGCATCGCCAAGCAAGAAAACATTGCCCCGGACCATCCCGGCCGGAAATGTTCGGGGCAACCAGCTCGCCCGGCAGCGCCGAAGTGCCGCGGAAATGTCGGCTGCGGAGGGGGAACCCATTATCTATATTCCAATAACGAAATACGAAAATGCGCGAGGCGACTACGATAGCGCCTGCCACCATTCCCTCCGGCCATGCCCAAGGCAACCAGCACCGCCGGCAAGTCGCCGCGACGAACAAACCACCGGCCGCCAATCTTCGTTGCCGGCCATTTGCCGGAGCGGCGACGGTTGCTCAGCGCGACATAGCTGTGAGGACAAGGCTTGCCTATTGCTTTAGATATCTCGGCAGCAAGTTGTGGTTCCGGGATCAAATCTTCGTCCATTGATGGTCTCCGTCACAATGCAGGGGGCGTAGAGATCGGGCCAAGACAATCTGCAACCGCTTTTAGATGCCGATTATGTATTGCCGTGTCTCTGGCTAGAGCAAGAGGGTTAGCGGGTGACATGACGTGTCCATTAAATTCGATATCATTATTCATAAACTGCTTCATTGGGTCATTCGATGACTCATCAATGATGCGATGCCGCCAGTCGTTTAAGTAACCTCTGGCCCGTTCACAACTAACAATAACCCCAGCATATCGAACGGCATTGCCCTTCCGTTGCGATTCCGGGTCAGGTTGGCGCAGATAGTCGAGCACTTGCCCCAAGACCTCAATGAAGTTTCCGGAGGTAAAATCCACCCCATTCTCCGGCGCCGGTTGGTTTGGCAGCGCCTCAACCAACTGCCCCGTAGGCAGGATTACGATTTTAGCCGTCCCCTGCCCGGCCAGGGCATGAAGCGCGGTCGGGGATTCGATCTGTGAGCATGGGATCAGGGCGCTGACCAGCAGCGCCGCAGCATGCCGGCTTTCAAGTTGCGGAGCATTGTTCCCGCGCCCCCCTTTAGGCAACCACCCGGCCGGGGTGAGGTATCGGGCGCGCATCGCGAGATCACGATTTGAGACGCCCAAGCGGCTCGCCATCACATCAATCACCTGCGACGTGGTTGCCATAAGGCCCTCCCTTGAAGCTAGACCGTAATTCTATAAACGAAGATCGCTAATGCAATCTCTCTGCCTTATCGCTGTGAGAGGGAGTTTGTGTCAAGGGGCCATTTGACGGGGCGCACCGATGCGCCACGGCCCCGCACCCGAGTGCCGGAGCCTCGGGTGCGAGTTTGGGTCAGCGCCCGATCTTCGGCACATTCCGGATCAGCGATCTTGGCAGGTGGTGGACCGCCGAAATGTTCGTCGTTGAACTCCAGTTCGTGGGCGCGCGCCCCCATGAACTCCAGGACAACCAGCTTGAGCTTGCAGGACCAACCGGCCGGTGTCGTCGCCGGCAGTGCAAGAATGCGATCCCGCAGACTAAGAACGCGGCCGGAAAGGTGCCCCGTGATTTCATCGAATCTGCACGCGAAACCTCTCCCTTCAGGGGGAGGTCAAGGCGTGCCCTAATCTCTGTTGACGGACCTTGCCGAGTTCGGCAAGGTCCAATCCAAGCAGCCGTAACCCGGTCATTCATGGCCGGGAGCTGCGGTCGCGGAGGCGCTGAAATGCGCCGATGCGTGGATTGAAACATCGGAAGCTTCCGGTTCAGCCATGGCCTTCCGGTGAGCATGGGCGGCGGCGCGATAGGCGGACCAAAGCTGAAGGATGCCCCGGTCAGAATCAAGCATGAAGCAGACCCGGCATAAGTCGGTGGACGTGGCGAAAAGCTACATCCGTGATGCCGACCTGTGGCGGGACAATGTGAGCGGGCTGGTGCTGTGAGGATGAACAAAAAGAAAGGGCCAGGAACTTCTGTTCCCAGCCCTTTCGATTGTACATGAAATGGCAAAATTCTGATCAACTCGCGTCCGGTTGTCGGCCCGGAGCGACTGAGGCGACCTACGCCAAGAGCTTCTTCAAATCTTTTACCGGGGCCATCAGGTGAAGCGGGTCTGTCGGGGACCGCTCCAATCCGTTGGCTTCGTAAAACCCAGCAGCCTCCTCGTCGAGTGCGTGAACGAGGACGGCCCGCACGGGCAGCGAGATCGCCCCGGCTTCCTGCGCGGCATCGGCCATCGCGACGCAACGCCGGAGCGCGTGCTCAAGTACGACGCTACCGAGCCCCTGGCGTTGGCACGCCTGATCAACCGCCAGGCGTGCCAGCAAGATCACCGGGAGGTCGTGCCTTGGCGTCCCTTTCGCGACCCGTATCGTTGCCCCCGCGTTCGTTACAGTCGCGAAAGAAAGCGAGTAGAACGCCACAATCCGGCTGTGCTTAACCGCGACCCAGGTTCGGGAGAGCCCCTGTTTCGGGTGGCTGATTGCAAATTTTGTCAGGAAGACGTCAAGAGAAGGTTTTCCGCAGGAAAAAGCACTTACATCATGACTGATACTGAGTTCTTCGATAACAAGGTCATGATTTAATGAACTACTACACATTTATTTACTCCTTATTTATGGTCCACTTGGACCGTTTGTTGCGCTCAAGCATGGCTTTGAGTCGCGGCTTATCCTGGACCGGGCGGTCCAGAATTTCATTGAACCGGCGGAATGCGTCATCGTCGAGAGTAAAAACGCATCTTTCGACAAGAGTTCTTTCGGCGTCCGCCCGTGCAATCGTGATCATATAATCGGTGACACTCAGGCTTCTCGCCTCAGCGGCACGTTCGATTAGCGCTTTATCGTTCGGTGCGACCCGCATCGTTATGCGAGTCTCGCGCCTGTCGGGGCTCCCTACCGTCTCTTGCGCCATCATGGGATTGTTCCTTTAGATAAATTATCAGGTAGTCGTATCGATATTTGAGGCCTCATAATAGCGTGTTCCCAGTGGGATTACAAGCTTTTCGTGTTCCCGGTGGGAGAACGTGTGGCGCCGCCATTGAGGGATGGCTTTCCGACCAGTATCCCCTACCCATTCGGCTGGCACCGGTCATATCCGGCCCTGAGCTTCGAGCGCCAGCAGCTGACTCTTAATCAGCCTGTTTCAGGTTCGAATCTCCCTGGCAATGCCTTTGAGCCCAATGGGGCGCCGCTCGCCATCGACAACCGCCGCACGAATATCGGCACCACCCCGGCGCAGCACGAAGCCGGCCGGGGCTGTTGGTGGTCAGTCATGCTGCTTGGTCAATTTGCCGCGCGACATAGCCCGGTTGCCGGATCATATGTGCCGGCCCGGCGTGCTTCCCGAACGCGCTTGAGCGTTTGCCGTCGCGCTACTTCCAGACGTTCTTGCCAATGCCATTCCCAGCGCCATTGAGCCGCCTCACCGCGAGCAACGGCCCGTGCAAATGCCGCCGCAGCCGGTTTTATGACCGTTTCAACCAGCCACCGGGCTGTTGCGGTGTCGAGAACCGGGTGAAACTTTCGAAGCGCACGGGCTGCGTAAACTTCGCCGTGCAGCTTCAGGGCGGGCACAACGGCGCGCATGACGTCATCTGAGAATTTCGGCGCGGTCTCGGGGGGCGGTGCTTCGATGGCATGAGCGGGCCAAGCGTCGGCGGGTTTGGTAGTCTTGCGACCAGCTGGGCGCGCAGCCGCAGGCGTGCTATGGGCGTGGTTAGCCATTGTCGTGTTTCCTATGTCTGTGACGATGATGGTCAGGCCGGGCGGGGTGTTTCCGTCACCTCGTCCGGCTGCTTGCGCCGCAAGCGCAATGCACGTACTATGCACGAACTGAACCCTATTGCAAGTGCAGTGAACGTGCATGGCTGCCAAGAAACCATTCACCACCCGACTCGACAGTGACGTGCTGTCGCTCGCTCAGCGCATTGCCGAGCAGGAGCGCCGTTCTGTCACGTCGGTGATAGAGGTCGCCATCCTTGAGTATGCGGAGCGGCGGGGGATTAAAACAGAACCAGCAAGCGCCTAGAAAAAGACAATAAATTGCGGAGAGTTGTCATGGTCATTCTTGAAGAACTCGACAAAAAAACTTACACAGTAAAAGGCGTAAAGAAAAACGAGAGCGGGAAGATAATCGAACTCTGTTGCGAGTGCGGAGGAAAAACTGAATATTTATCTGTTTATGACGTGGCAAACAAGATCGTGAACCATAAACATTATTTTATAGTTATTGGTCGTGATGATGAAGAATCCTTGGTTGATATTAGGCTGGTGACGGAGATGGACGGCCTTGATGAAGGTAACCTCTCAAAGCTAGATACCTACATATAAATCGTTGAGGCGTTGTCTTAAAACAAAACCCGCCACGGGATCATCGGGTGGCGGGCTGGGGTGAGGTTGAGGAAGCCGGCGGAGTAGAATGAATGCCCCCGAGCTTCACCACCTGAGTACTGCCCATATTGCTGGATGAAGGTTTGAGCCGTAACTCTCATCCCTGAGAACGCATCGCAGTTCTTCCAGGCTCCGCGTCGAGCTGTTGAGAAGGCGAGTGCTTCGCCTGCACAACCGTGCGTGGATGGTCTCGCCCGGCTCCGGACTCACCGAAACCTCTTTGCCCGGATGTCTCCGGACGCGATTGCCCGCCTTCGCACATATGAGCCGAATGAAGAAGCCGAACTCGGGGGAGACCCCACGTCACCGCAGTACCGGGCAGCATTAGCGGAAGACTGAGGTACCGCTTGACGGTGGTACCATGACTTCTTTCCCGATCGCGCAAGCACCCTGTCGGCCGCCTCAAGGATTGACAGACGGTCGGGTCGGTGTCAACGGTGACCGACCCCGACCCTTTGGGTCGCGACCCCGAGAAACCGACCCTGGCGACCCCATGACAGACCCTGTGTGGTTACCGCTGACTGAAGCCGCTGTTAGGCTTGGTCTGAGTACTAATGCGCTGAAAATGCGCGTAAAGCGCGGAACGGTCCTGGCTAGCCGGGATAACCGCGGCAAGGTTATGGTGTCGGTGGGGTCGGTCGCGACCCCGACCGACCCTTTGGGTCGCGACCCCGAGAAACCGACCCCACCGACCCTGGAATCGACCCGACCGACCCCGCTTGAAAACGAGCTTGTGACCGAGCTTCGGGCTCAGATTGAACGCCTCCGCGACGATCTATCGCGGGAGAGAGCCGCTCACAGCTCAGCCATGGAAGCTGCCCTTGATCGTGCCGAACGCCAGCACAAAGCTGAAATAGACCGGCTCGCACAGGCGCACAAATCCGCTGTAACGGCGTTAATGGATCGAGTTGGCCGCATGCTGATAGCACAGCGCCCGGCCCCACGGGCGCCGTGGTGGTCGGTGCTGTTCGGTGCGTCCAGGCGATCCAAGATCGGGGGCGAGTAATGACTTTCGACACTATCGCTCGCTACCGGCTCGCCAGAGCGGCCGCTCTCCAACATACTGAGGCGAGCTTCATTACGAACCTGCCTGACCGCTCGATCATTCTGACCGAGATCGACGGGCACGCCATATCCGCATGGAAGGCGGCTTGGAAAGGCCACGCAAATCGGCGGGTTGCCTGGGACTGGTCTGCGGAGCGGCGAGCGTGGCAAACGACCCTCAGCCGGTTCGAAGTCGCAGTGTGGAGCGGGTCCACCCTATGTGGCCTAGCAATAGGCGCCCCCTCCAAAGGAAAGGAACACCTCACCATCGGGCTTCTGGAGGGCGCCCCCGACCCGAAGCACCCCCTCAAAGGGGAGGTCCTCCTTTGCTTAATTGAGGCCGCGCTTTCCTATGCGGCCGGTCTGGGATGCAAGGAACTCCGTTTGGATCGTCCGCTTCCGGCCGTTGTTTCTCGATATCAGAGGATGGGGTTTAAGCTTGCAGGGCAGGGCTCTTCCCGCCCATATTGTTGGATGGAGGTTTGATCCATGACGTTTCATCATAGCAGGCCAATGGCCCTGATAACCGGCTTCGGAATTAGCCGTAAGGCGCCTGCCTTGCCGGCTCCGAACGAGGCTGTCGTTCGTGATCGGCTCCGCCAGCACCGATCCCTGTTTGATCGTCTATCCCCCGAGACCGTCGAGGCTCTCCGTCATGAGGGAGCCTCTTCCCTTGAGGCGGAAATCAGCGGCTCACCCCGGCACGTTATCCCCGCTTAAATCCAGGGCGGGTAGATCATTCATTCCGGGATCGGTCTCGGCATGCCCTCGATCACCGGCTCCAACCCCGGAAGCATCATCTGCGCGCCCGGGTCGCCCTCGCCATGAGGGATTGCGGTTTCAGGTGGATAGATGATCGGCAGCTTGCGCAGCTCTTTTCGGGTGAGGGTCTCTTCAGTCTGATCGGCAGCGTCCGCAACTACCATAGCGTGGAATACCGACAGCCGGCAAATTTGGTCTCGGTTTTCTCCCCAAGCGACGTTCGAATTGACGACATAGGCAGATACAGTCCCCGGACTGTTTAACCGAACGGCCTGTATCCAATTTCCACGCTCCAACACCTTAAGCGCCCGCTGCACCGTATCGACGCTGCATTTCATCAACTTCGCGAGCGTTTTTTGGCTGATCACGACAGCATTCTGGTGCCCCATCATTGCGACCAACCGGTGCATCAACGAAGATGCCTTGGGGCTTTCGTCAGCAAGCGCAGCCCACGCCTCATGCGCAGCCCGTTCCGTCATCACGAAGGTGTTGCGGCCATAGTTGGCAGGGGTGCCGAGAGACGGTGTTGACATTATTGCGGTCCAATTGGGTAAACTTGCGGGCTTTATGGGCAACAATGCGGCCACCTTACCGCATCAAAAACGCCGCAGCAATATGGCACTTTTGCCTATCTGTGCTGAATTATTCCGCAAAATTGCGGTAGGGGTACCGCATAGCTGGTGCGGCTACCCTACCGCATAGCTGATGCGGTACCCCCCCCTTTTAACCCATTGATTCCGGCTGAAACAATCCACGCGCCCTCTTGATCTTCATTAGCAGGCAAGCGCACCCCCGCGAAGCCGCTTGCGCGGATGCCAAAGCGCAAGCAAGTGGCGTCGGGGCTGTGTGCCCTGCCTGTCATGCAAGGTTGTCAACAAGTAAGGTGTGGACAACTTTTTAGAAAGAATGTTTAGCAGGAGGTCGGCTTGACCGTCGTCCTTGCCACCCGCACCGACCTCCGGCAAAAAAGAAAAGCGGCACCGCAGCCCCGTCAGCTCGCAGCGAAACGTTGGCACCATACTCGCCGGTTTGGGCGGTGCCGCGCTTTTCCAAAAGGGGCACATCGTGGCGCTAACGATCACACGCAATCGAGATTTTGTCAGTGTTAACGACGGAGTGCATATTCGCGTGCATGCCTGCAAATCGGTAGAGGCGGCAGTTATGCTTGAGGCTCAGCTAAAGGCAGATTTAACAGCGGCGCGGCTGTGGCTCTATCACAAACCGAAAACAAGCGATGCTAAAGTTCATGAACTCTTGAAGGCAATCGCCGAGTTTATGCAGGTACCGGAGCGCCGGGATAGTTAACCGGCAATCGCCTTCTTCACGCGATTTTGATGCAGGATCAGCAGGCAATAAAAGGGTCACAGCTGACACACCTATCGATGCTTTGCCGAAACTCCGCTCCTGGATTGTCTTCCGATCTTCGACCGGCGGAGCACAGCTTTCTTGAAGAAATACCCACCATGTTAAAGATTTAATCAATCACGATAATCATATAATTTGACATGACATAAAAAATATGTTAATATTAATTCATAATTAAAAAGAAAGGAGGAAAAACACATGATATTAATAATAATAATTTTTCTTTAAAAATAATGCTTTAAAATAATTACAACAGCCTTCTGTAGAGATAGTAGCAGAAGGCTGTTGTATAATTCTAATTCCCCGTACCGGCGGCTTTGTACGGGCTCCGGGACGGGCTGAGCCAGAATGTTTGCGTGTTTTGTTTCTTGACCCTGGCTTCATAGCGCCGCAGGTAACCGGGGTTCATCGCCTCTTGCAGTCGGTAGAACACCAAATAATCGAGCGCCATCCGTGTGTAAAACAGGTTAATGAAGGGGGCGTTGTTCTTGAGGAACTGAAGCCCTTGCGCCCGGGCATCGTGACCGTCGCGAATGGCGGTGAACAATTGATGCGCGCTTTCCAGCGACCCGAACACCGGCCCGGCCAATGAGCCGACAAAGCCGCCGCCAAGACGGTTGGCTTCGCCGAACAAGAAGTCGCCCATGATGCCGAGCCCGCCGCCCTGGACCATCGCAGCCATGACCACATCGCGGTATTCGCCGGGCGTCTTCGGCTGGCGCGGATCACGGCCCTTGACCAAGTCCTTCGCGGTCATCGAGACATAGCCGAGCAAGGTGGTGGCGACGATCAGATGCACGATCCCGGCCGTGTCGGTGCTGTCGCCGCGCTGAAACTCTCGCATCACCGAGCGGCGCCAATATGTTACGGGATACTGTTTGAACTGCATCAGCATCCGGACCGCTTCACCCCAGGCCGTTCCGGCTCGGGTGCCGCCGGTTGCAACCGCGCGGTCCCCTGCTCTCGGTTCGGTCATCGCTTCTCGCGCCTGGTCGGATAAATACGCGCGCAGGCTGGTTTCCAATTCATCCCGCTTGCGCGCCCGCAGTCTTTCAATCTGCGGGTCGAGCCGATCCCCGTGTTCGGACAGTGCCCGCACCCGCTCCGCCGCCCGCTGATTCATGCCCTCGACAAACGCCTGAAGCGTGTTGCTACGCTCTTGCCAGCGGGCCTCGAACGCGGCATGGGCCGCATCCGTCACCGCAACCGCCTCATGTTGAGCGGTCTGAAGGCGAGCATCGATTTCCTTAATCCGCAGCTCCGCCGCTTTGAGGCGTCTTCCAAGCGCCTCCCCGGCCGACATATCGCGCTTGCCCGCCCGCTCGACGACGCGGTCAGAGCGTTCGGCCCCGTCCTTGGCATACAGACCGCGTTCGACATCATCGAGCAAACGACGCATCTTCTCTTGCGAGTCGATTTTGCGCATGGCTCCGGCGATTTCGGCGCGGGTTTCAGCGTCTTCGATTTGCGCGGTAAGACGATCCACCCGCGCCCGCAACCGCTCGACCGTACCCGCCGTTGCTTCGGTGCGCCGGGCCTCGGTCGCCTGCAAACGGGAACGGTCACGCTCAAGCTCGGCCCGAAACGTCGCAAGCTCTCGCGCCACCCGCGCGCCGTCTTTGGCATCGGCTGCCTTTACCGACCGCTCATGCTCGGCATAGGCCGCGCGCAAATCGGCGGCCGGCTCGGCAATCAGGGGATCAAGAGCGTCGTTGCCAAGACTGCGAACGGTGTCCCTGGTCATGTAGGTGCGGCCGTCCGCCGCCTTGACCGGCCCCGAGCGGAGCGCCTCCCACTCGGCCGGGCCGATCCCGTAACGCTCAAGCGAGACCCGCAGCCGGGCCGGCAACTCGACAAAGCCGTGCTCGGCGTTGCGGGCCAGATTGTGCGACAGGATCAATCCGACCCCGGTTTTATGGGAGTCGGTCCACCAAGTTAACCCGTTCAAGCGGTGCATCAACTCGACCGACTTCGAGAGCATGCCCGGAATACCGTCTTCAGCGGAAAACCGGCTATGGATGTGCCCGAGCATGCCGTCAATGCCGCAGGCCAGCAGGTCGGCAATTTCGCGGGTGGCCTCGGTATGGCGCCCCGGCAAAGCCGACCACGCCGCGTGTGCATAGCCTTCCAGCAGCGGAATGCCGTTGTGTCGCAGGGTCGCTGCGATCACCCCGATATCCGGGATCGACGACAGCAATACCCCGCCGAGCTTGGCCAGACTTTGCACATTGCGCACGCCCTGACTAATTTGTGCCAGAGACGAGTTTTCAGGCATGCCGGCCTTGCCGGTCAACACGTCGAGAATGCGTTGATTTTTTGACTGCTTCAGGGCGTCAACCTGACTGAAGTCTCCATGGTCCCGCGCCCGAACGGTCAAGTCGTGAACCCAGGCGTCGAACATCGCTTCCGGATTAGTTCCGAACATCCGCATCAGCGCGGTGTTGCGGGCGGCATGGTCGAGGCCGCTGATCATCGAGTCGACCACCGCACCTTTGCCGTACTTGTCGTTATAGGCGAACCAGTCATCGGCGGACTTGAAATGCAGCACCCGTTCCTGTGAGGCTTTCTTGGCCAGATTGCCCGGTCCCTTGAAGCCGGCAAGCCACTCGGCCCCGGTTGCGGTGTCGTGAACGCCGCTCGCCAGCGCCTGCCACGTCGCGCGCAGAAACCCGGCAACCTGTTCCGGGGTTTCCAGATGATCGAAGCTCCGCTCGTCGAGCCGGGGCAGGATATCCGCCGCCCATTGCCGGAAAGCCGCGTCGTCGCCGGCCCCGCGAACCTTGAGCATGTCATGCGATTGCCGGGTGACGTAGTGATCGAGCTTGCCGATCCAAGCCCCCGCTTCATTTTGCATTGCGCGCGCCGCCTCTTGGGCGCCGTGCAGGATACGGGCGACTTCCGCCGCCGGGTCTTCGAGCCGCCACAGCTCGCGGGCGACATCGCGGTCGAACCCCCGATCTCGCCCCGTCAGCGTGCCGATCAAGCCGGACTTGCGCAGCTCGGCAACCATCGGCCCGGCCAACTGCGCAAACAGGCCGTGCCGGGTGGCGTCAACCGAACGGGCGTTGCCGGTCCCGTGATGATTGACCCCGGTCAGAGCCGCCTCGACCGACCGAACTTCTTGCCCCTCGACCGTGCGAGCGTCGAGCGCTTGCCGCCGGAGCACGTTAATCGCGCGGCTGCGTTTCTCGATCATGGCCGCAAGGCGGGCCTCACTGCCCAGCTCCGCCGCCGCTTGCCGGGCTGCGGCGGCCCGGTCTCCGTTCGCTCCCGCCCGCTTGCGCATACGCGCCTGGACCGCCGAAAAAACGCGGTCGAGATCGTCATCGGACAGCGCCTTGCCGGCCGCGGCCCGGACAGCGTCGAGACATCCTTCAATTCCGGTCATAGTTCATCGAATCTGCACGCGAAACCTCTCCCTTCAGGGGGAGGTCAAGGCGTGCCCTAATCTCTGTTGACGGACCTTGCCGAGTTCGGCAAGGTCCAATCCAAGCAGCCGTAACCCGGTCATTCATGGCCGGGAGCTGCGGTCGCGGAGGCGCTGAAATGCGCCGATGCGTGGATTGAAACATAATCCTTTTGCAATCAGGCAGGATGCCGCCGCCTCGAAGGCGCGGGCGTCGGCCGCAGCATCGGCAATCAGGGTATCAGCTGTGCGTAGCTCGGCCGCGTGAGCTTCGGTCAACCGGCCGGCGGCAATCTCCCGCTCGATCTCGGCCGTAAGCGCGTTTGCCTGGGTTTCGGCAAGGGTAAGGTCCGGGTGCGGCGCCGCCATGGCCGCCGTTGC
>SERZ01001823.1_pt1 | contig 11388 bp, 14 predicted proteins | sample 3171461 | NCBI WGS metagenome assembly SERZ01 (sample SAMN06051861, study PRJNA518727) | freshwater metagenome | biome: subpolar coniferous forest; feature: holomictic lake; material: water; isolation source: holomictic Lake 227, 6 m depth | place: Canada: near Kenora, Ontario | collected... | reverse complement strand
GCTTGGTAATTGAAGTTCGGCAACTTGTCATTTTAATTGATCCTGAAAAAAATGAGCTTCTTTCGTGCGTTTTTGATGGAAGAAGCATTATCCAGTTTACTTATTGACCTGCAAGTTGACCTTAAATCATATAGCAGAGCGGGTTTGCATCACACGACGTTTGCGCAAAAACGATGTCTGTATCGGAGGATAAATGCTGCACATTATTTTAGGATTGTTTTTTCTCGCTTTGGGAATCTGGGGAATTTATGACGAATATTATTACGTGGCCGATATCGTCAAGGCAGGACTTCCGATTTGTATGATGTTAATAGGCCTGTTAGCTACATTGGCAGGTTTCGTACCGCCAAAAACAGAGGAGGAGGCATCGGAAAATGATGAATGATGACATTAAGGACAACGAAGAAATTCAGGAAACAGAAGAAAATGACGTTATCAAAAAGCCAGTTAAGGCAAAAAAGGATAAAGCGCAGGCCAGTCAATCGGGGGCGGAGCGCATAGGGCCTACCGCCACTTTTTATACGCACGCCTTTCTTCTTTTTTGCGGACGTGCATTGAACAAGACGCTGGATGCTTACAACTCCCTTTTTGCTTTGACCCCAAAAGACAAAGCAATGATTTACCGCAATATCAGCACACATTACACCAAAAAGGGGCTGCAGGAAAAAGCTTTAAGCTATCTTAAGGAATGGACACGACTGGACCCATCGGATGCAGATGCGCAATATCAGTTGGGCGTAGCGCTGAGCGCGGCCGGTGAGACCAATAGTGCGCTTAAAGCTTTTAAAAAGGTTTTGAATCTAAGCCCGACGCACAAAGGCGCACTGTATCGAAAAAGCGCGCTTCACCTGAAGCTGAAGGATTTCAAGGCTGCCATAGAAGGATTGGAAAGGGTGTGCGAAAAGACACCGAACAATCCCAAGGTACATTACCTGATCGGGATCGCATATGATGGATTGGGCGAAATCGACAAGGCCATTGAAGCCGTTAAAAAAGCCATTGAGATCAATCCCACGGAAATCAAATACCATCAACATCTCGGATTTTTGAATGTGCGTAAGGACGACCACAAGGCCGCGGCCAAGCATTTTACCAAGGTGATGGAATTAGAACGCGAACTGGATGAAGACGATTATTAAACACTTCAAAGTAACAAAATCGTTGTTTTCAATAATTTGTTGCTGTTAGGTTTTGCCTCGGCCTTTGCCGAGTGGAATGCTATTGAATCAAACTTCGCTCAAGTCCTGGATAATTAATGAATTTAGTATATAAATGGATGGCTCTGGTCCTTGGAACATTTTTTCTGTTGTCTTATTGCGACGACGGGGGACATTTTCTAGGGCATGCAGGAAGTCTTGGGGCGCAGACCCCCTCGGGGACGGGCGTGCCGTTGAAAAACCAGAACACGATACAGGCAAATGCCACGGCTGTCTATTATGAACCGACGATCAAGAACATTGTCAGCACTGATTGTGCTAAATGCCATTCCGGGGCAAGCCGAAATCTGATGGATTATGACAGTCTGAAAATGTATGCGGATAGCGGGATGCTGGGGGCCATGGTCCAGGGTCCCATGCGACGGTTTGCCGGAAACGATGCTCAGACAATAGTGACATGGGCTCAGAACGGTGCGCCTGAAAAATCCGCTTCCGTGCGGGATGCAGCACCGAAGAACCAGAACATGCTAAAGGCGAATGCCAAAGTCATATACTATGAACCGACGATTAAGGACATTATCAGCACCGATTGCGCTCAATGCCATTCCGGTCCAAGCCGGAATCTGATGGACTATGACAGTTTGAAAATGTACGCGGATACCGGACTGCTGGCGACCATGGTTCAGGGTCCCATGAGTCAGTTTGCAGGAAATGATGCCCAGACAATCGTGACATGGGCTCAAAGCGGTGCGCCGGAAAAATCCCCTACAACCCGTGTTTTTTTTCGATCGGGTGGCGGTGGCGGTGGTGGTGGTGGTGGTGGTGGTGGTGGTGGTGGTGGCAACTGCCCGCCGGGACAAATGCCGGGTGCATCGGGATTACAGAGCCAGGGTCCAATGACCTATAATAACGGCATACGGCAGGTTCTGGCCAAGGACTGCCTACGTTGCCATTCAGGTCCTTTCAGGAATCTGACGACTTACGACAATGTAAAGGTTTATGTGGACAACGGACTTTTAAGGACACTGGTGGGTATTGGCGGCCCTATGCACCGCTTTGCCGGTCCGGACAGCCACCTGATCATCGCCTGGATTGATAACGGGGCCCCGCAATGACGATCTTAAATTCCGTTTCACCCATCAAACCAATATTGAACAGCCGTCGGATTGACGGATATGAAACGACGACAACACAAGGGCGAGGATTCAAATGAGAAAAGGACATATTATCACGGGACTGACCATTTTTAGCTTGGGTTTGTTTTTTGTTTACATGAACAGCGTGTTGGTGGTTGGTTTGATTAAGGGGGCTGTGCAACCGCTTTTCATTTTGGTCGGCCTCGTCTTGTTGGCTGCCGCATTTTTCGCCAAAAAAGAGTACAGAACAGCAAATTCAATTTTGGCCAGCATATTTCTCCTGATTGGTTTATATGGGCTTTTTGCTGGCGGTGATGAATACTACGCCACTCTCGATTTTTTTAATGGTTTCCTCCCCATCCTCTTAATCGTTGCAGGAGTGGCTTCCATGATCCATGGAATTAGGCAATTAACCTGACAATGGTGGTATTTAATAAAGAGTTATCGTGATGAATAGAAATATATATAGTATCATTCAAAGCGCTTACGGCAGAATATACAGCCTGGATCAGCATGAGGCGGAGCAGTATGAATCGGATCAGCATGAACTGGTTGCAAGGCGCCGATTTTCTCCTGCCACATGGGAACCCTTTGTGGCTTTCACGAAAAATCATTGGGCCCGTATTACGCTGATTGCATCCGCCATTATACTGGCAGTGGGGTCCGTATATTATTACAACCAGATGCTCATTGCTCAATATAGTGTGGAATCCGCTTCGGGAAATGTGAAAGCCCTGATGGAGCGGCGTCAGGATACATCCGTCAATCTTTCAATGTCAGTGTTCCACTACACTGTTCATGAATGGACTGTGTTGACCGACATCGTTAGAATGCGCGCTGATATGACAAGAGATCATTATCAGCAACAACCTTTACCTAATAATTCGGACCAGCTATCCAGCAACCCGGATCAGCCGGCTATAGCAGATAAGGGCGATCCTGCGGCTCCAAAATCGGTTCAAGCCGGGGCAACAGAACCAAAGACACAGGCATCGGCAAAAAGCGAACCAGTCGATCCCAAAAACATGGGGATTTCGGCCAAGCAGCAGGAGGTCATAAAGCTGGCTTCGGCTTTCGGTCTGAAACCAGTAGGCGGTTTGTTGGCCTTGTCAGAAGATCATCCGGACCTGAAATCGACGGGTCCATTTCTGACACTGATGACATCTTTAACCGATGTGGAAAAGGATCTGGCCGCTGCCAGGCTTAAATACAACGATCAGGTCAATATCTACACGACCACAATTACCATGTTTCCTAACAATATTTTTGCAAAAATATTTGGCTTTAAGCCCGTGCCTTACTATGAGGCTACCAAAGAAGCCATGCAGTTTGCACCGATTATATATTAGTTAGCCCCTGTCGCTGGCGGTTAGTGGCCACCATTTCTGGAATATCGGAATATGTCAACAAAGATAAGCACAAGCACCTATAATTTATCGCTCTTTGGTCATGGATCGGTAAGAATGCGCGCGATTTTGGTCGGCGTTCTGGCGGTGCTGGGAGCCGTGTATGCGTTTACTTCCGATTATAACCTGGCAACCGGCTCCGGCAACCTGTGCATGGTGCTTTTTCTTGCGGCAAACGTCTATTTTCCGGCCAAGCAGATTAGGCTCAAATACAATTTCAAGAATGTTCAATCCTATTTCGACAGGATGCTTATATACCATGTCTGGCTGAATACGGCCTCCTTTCTGGTCGCATGTCTTCATTGCTATGTATCCCTATGGGCAAACAATTGGCTGATTCTTGCTCTTATTCTCATGGGATGGCTTACTTTCGGGGGATTCCTGATGTTTATCAAATATCCTCCCGGCAAGGTCAAGAAGGGACTTTATATTTTGCATACGCAGCAAATCCTTTTTTTCGTCATGGTTTTTGCGATGCTGAAGGGGCATTACGTGATTTAGAATTTGAATTTCAATTCGTAAAGGTTTGAACAACCATGTTTATTCTTAAAATTATCGGATTCGTGATAATCATCGCTGTGTTGGTGTTTGCTGTTTATCTACTGAAAGCGGTTTCGGAAATGGAAGCAGAGATCAAGGCCGAGCGGCCGTTGAAGGACGAAGAATGAAATACCGAGCATGCCGGAAATGCGCCGACAGTGTCGGCGCCGTCAATGTGGTGGGCAATATCCTGATGATCCTGATTAAGGGATACATGGGCGTGGTAGGCCAAAGCCGGGGACTGATCGCCGATGCCGTCCATTCCTGCGCCGATCTTTTGGCGACTCTTGTCATGATAATCGGGCTGAAACTTTCCGACCGCGAAGAGGATGCTGATTATCCTTATGGCTATGGAAAGATCGAATATATCGTATCTATTATTATCTATTTGTTTTTGATGGTGATCGCCATCTTCATTATCTATGAGGGCATTGTGAGCATCGTGCAGGGGCGAAAAGTCATTATTTGCTGGTCGGCAGCCTGGGGCGCCGTTATTGCCATTGTAATAAACGAACTCATGTTTCGTCAAAGCGTCTGCGCAGGCAAACAGATCAACAGCCCATCAATGGTGGCCAAGGCCTGGGAATCCCGATCGGATGTCTATGCCTCCATCGCGGTATTGATCGGAATTATCGGCGCAAAGTTGGGATTTCATTTCATGGACCCGCTGGCGGCGGCTGTTGTAGGAGTGATCATTATCAAGATTTGTATCGAATACATAAAAGAATCCTCATTGAATCTTTTAGACAAGGCGCCTGAAGAAGAAATTCTTGTAAATGCCAAAAAAGCGCTGAGTACGGTGGAAACCGTCCGCGGGATCAAAAATATTTTTGCCAGAGAACTGGGCCAGTACATGGAATTTGAAACAGAACTCTATGTTTCCGCCGAAACGTCCGTGTCCCAGTGCGAAACCATAAAAAAGAATGTGAAACAGGCCATAGCCGATTCGATCGACCGAAAGACCATCGTTAAGGTTAGATTATTTGCATTTTCAGACAGCTAAAGCAGGTGATATGAAGAGTAAAACCGAATACGAATTTTGCATGTCCCAGTTTAAGCCGGCCATTGTCGTCATTGCGATTCTTGTGGTTGTGGTGATTGGCTGGATGGTGCGCGACTGCATGAACAGACGGCATCCACTGGATTATTCCCTGATTGCCGCTACGGTACCGATGGGACCGCCCATCCTGGTTAAGGATAAAGCAACGCATCCGTACTGGGGAAACTGTAGCAAATGCCATCTTACCACCAATGCTGGCAAACCCGTTTCCAAAGTTATGGTAGGCCCGCCAATTTCGATTAAGCAGAAGATGACGCATGACGACTGGGGGAATTGTCTTTTATGCCATCAGATCACTGACGGGATTCAGCCAGGCAAGACTCAGCAGCCCCTTGCCAAGGCCGCGGCGGCAAATCGGATCAACGCCCAAACCTTGGGGCTAAAGACCCAGACAGTAACCGCCGCCATGATGAAACAGTTTGGATTGCCCAACGAAGATGGCGTCCTGGTGCTTGAGGTAGCTCCCAATTCGATCGGAGCCATCGCCGGAATGTTGAAGGGGGATGAAATCATCCGTGTGGGCAAGACCCGCATCGAAACTATCAGCAATTTGGATACGGCCATAGCCGGCTACAAGCCGGGCGAAACCGTTCAATTCAAGATTTACAGGGGAAATAAAAGCAGAAATATCTATGCTCTGCTCCCGGACAAACTGCTTCCTGCGGCCGCTACGGCGCCAATGACACAGAACCAGGTAGAAACTCTGGCTGAACAACTTGGAGTGCCCAAAACCCAGCAGGCGGTAAGCCAGGCTCTGCAACAGCAGCAACAAGGAAAAGTGGTGGCTGCAACAGCACCCATGACGCAGAACCAGGTAGAAACGTTGGCTGAACAGCTTGGAGTGCCTAAAACTCAGCAGGCTGTGACCCAGGCTCTGCAAAAGCGGCCGCAAGGAAAGACAGGCGCCGCCGCTGCTGCACCACCCATGTCGCAGAACCAGGTGGAAACGCTGGCCGAACAGCTCGGAGTGCCCAAAACCCAGCAGGCTGTGACCCAGGCGCTCCAGAAACAGAATCAAGCCAAAACCGTCGCCGCCAATATCTATTATGGCAAAGTGGCGATTGCGTCAAATGGACCCGGACTTGGGTATTCCGTATCTCCGCAGTTTGGGGCGAGTCCTTATTTTGTCGTTCTTGACCCGACCACGAATAGTTATAGCGTGGCGACTAATCCCAATGCGGGTGGCAGAGCAGGGCAAGACATTCAGACCGGGCAATATATGGTCGATTTGGGCGTCAGCAACGTGGTGGCCGGTGGTTTTACTCCCAACGCAATGCAGGCGCTCCAGAATATGCGGGTAAATGTCTATCCAGGTGTAACCGGTCCGGTGCAGGATGCAATCAGCGCTTATGTTTCGGGGAATCTGGTTACGGGTAATACGTCGCCTGCGGCCAATTATCCTGGAGGCACCCGCATAACGGGCAACGGCAACTTGAATCAACAGGTGATTTATTAAAAATGAAAAAGCCGAATATTCGCAAGTTAATCACACGTTTGGACAGAGGATTACTCTGGCTGGGCCCAGTATCAGTTCTGGCCTTTGTGGTGTTATTGACCGTGATGTACGGATGGGTCGGCGATATCGTTCCACCCACCGAAGAGAGCCCGGAAACACCCGAAATCAGTCTGGCCAATCAGGTGCAAGTTCCTGTCCCAACCAATGGTCAGCAGGCGGCGACGGGGCAATTGGGCAATGGTGGCATCCAATTTCCCGCCGGCATCGGTGGCGGTCAAATTCAATTGATCGACAATCCGACTTTCCCTGCGGGAATCGGCAATGGTCAGATTCAATTGATCAACAATCCGACTTTTTCGGCCGGCATTGGAAATGGTCAGATTCAGTTGATCGACAATCCGACGTTCCCTGCGGGAATCGGCAACGGTCAGATTCAGCTCATCAATCAGGCAATACAAGCACCTTATGTAGGGCTGAGCTTTGGTGAGCTGGCTGCTGCGGTGGCCAGGGAATTGAAGTTGGAGCCTGGAACAGGGCTGTATGTCAAGGCCGTGGTGGTGGGCTCTCCCGCAGAAAAAGCCGGAATCAGGACAGGCGATGTGGTTCTGGAATGCGACCACCAGAAAGTCAACTTGCAGGATCAGGTAGGCGTCATTTTGAAGACAAAAAAAGCAGGCGATGTCATCAAGCTGGTTGTGAATCGAGGCGGGAAAATCCAATCGTTTCACATAAAGCTTCAAAATGCACCTAACGGACTTGTTCAGGCAGCAGCCACCCAGAACCCGAACTGGATGGGAGCCGATATTCAGGATATCGATGCGGTCATGAAGCTCCAGTTCAATCTGCCGGACAAAACCGGTGTCATTGTCAGTCATATCACCGCTCAATCGCCGGCGCAAACCGCCGGACTTATATCCGGTGATGTCATCAGCCGTTTCGGGGGTACCCGCATCAGGGATGTCAAGCAGCTTCAATCCCTGATATTGGCTGCTCAACCCGGCAGCCAGGTACAGCTCACGGTATTTCGAACAGGGCAGTATGTGACTTTGCCGATGATTCTGGGTCAACAGGCGCCAACTGCTCCAAAAATTCCGTTTTTGGGTCCTGCGGATGTGGCCATTGAGGGTGCATGGATCGGCATGGATGTGTCCGAACTTTCAGCCAATGATGTCACATCCCTGGGTCTGCCGGCCGGTACCAGCGGTGTGCTGGTGGCGGATGTGGAAGGCCCGCCAGCCAGCATGGTGGGGTTTCAGGTGAACGATGTGATTACCGCCGTCAATGGCGAACCGACACCGGACATGAAAAGTTTTGCCGTGGCCACCCAGAAGCAAACAGGCGCTGTGGTTGATGTCATTCGGGGGGAAAAGCATCTATTCATCAGCGTACCCCCGCCAGGCTTTACCCAGCAGGGCACCAAGATCAAAACTGGACTGGACAACAAATTTAAACAAGTGGCCGCAGCAAGACCGATCGACGGATATCTGGCGATCCTGACGGTGAGTCCGGATTTGAACGCTGCAATCGCGCCAAACTTGGCGAATTCACCCTACCTTGTCATCGTTGATCTGCAAAACGATTCATACGCTGTTACCAACGCAGTCAATCAGACTATGATCTCAGAATTGACAAGGCAATACAATGTTAAGGCCCTGGTCTGTGGTAATATATCAGAACAAACCGCTCAATCGTTGAGTGCCAACGGTGTGGTCATTTACAGTGGTGTTGTCGGGACAGCCCTTGAGGCGATCGGGCTATACCAGTCCAACAGTCTGTTGGCCATGCAGGGGTTTTAATGAAGCGCTATGCAGCAGATGGACTTTTTGCGAAGCCATCCTTTGGTTTTCCAGATCGGGCAAATGAAAAAGAATAAAAATTTTAAAATCAACGACTACTTCTGGCCAATAACGGTTCTGATGCTGCTGGTGCTAGGCGCCATTTGGAGCAATGTGGGGTTTAAACAAAATGGAGTGTTGCCAAGCAGTCCGCAATTGGCGGTTCCACTCCCAGTTGTTCAAACCCAGCCGATGCGTCAGGAGAGTGTGGCTTCACCAGTGACGATACTGGCGGTTCAGGAAGATATCAGTCGCGTTGTTTCAATGGTCAGGCCGTCGGTTGTTGGGATATTCAGGACCAACACCAGTCAGCTTCAGGCGAACCCCAATGGATTGGCCTATTTGGACCCCTATCAGTCAAATGATGGTTTGGTCGGCTCCGGCATTATCATTGATTACCGCGGTTATGTGCTTACCACCTTTCAGACAGTGGGCAAGTCCAACCCGGTTCGGGTCACAGTATTCACCGGTGGCAGGCGGGATTACCATGCAGATGTAATCGGCGTGGATCAAAAAACCGATCTGGCTCTATTGAAGATCAGAACCGAGGACAGTTTTGCAGCAGTAATACTGGGGAATTCTGACTTGGTAAAGGTGGGGGACATTGTTTTGGCCATCGGCAGCCCCTTTGGTTTTGCCCGAACTGTGACCATGGGCATCATCAGCAGCAACAACCGCCAACTGAACATAAATGGCGTCCGCTACCCGGATTTGATTCAGACAGATGCCTCCATCAATCAAGGCAATGATGGAGGTCCGTTGGTAAACGTAAAAGGCGAAGTTATCGGAATCAATATGGCCTGTTTCATGCCGGACAATCATTTCTCCGGAATCGGGTTCGCCATACCGATGAATGATGTGATGGCCTTTTTGAACGCTAATTTGTAACCATAGCAAAGACATTACGGCTAATGGCTGAGCTGGCTGGTTCAATTTCAACGCGGGTAAGGATAACAAAATGACTGGCAGATATATTGTGTTCGCCCTATTCTTGGTCATGCTGATCGTTGGTTTGGCTTCAGGCGATTTTCTTGAAACATGGCGCAACGGCGCCACGCTTTGAACTGCCTGCATCGGGTTAGGTTAACCTCTCAAAAGGAGAAATGAATGTTTGCATTATTCGATAAAACCGAGCTTAAGCGTTATGGCTCATTTTTGGGGCTGGTGCTGGGTGCGGCCGTGATTACCACCGTCATTTACTGGACCATATTCGGGTTCAGCAAATGGTCCAGCCAGGTACAAACAGCTTCGGACTTGATGACCGCAGCCGCGGTGGCCCCCGTTCTTCAGCAACCTTACGCAACCGCGGTGCAGCAACAACCGTCCGGACAATTCGTTTGCCCCCAGCATGGCGCTGTCGGCCTGCCGAACTGGAGCGCCGCCGGTGTCCCCAACTGCCCGATATGTGGCCAAGTCATGACTTTGCGGGGGACAACCAGCAACCTGACATTGGCGGCCTGAGCGCCTCCTGCCGGCCTGGGTGGCCAGCAAATGGGGTTTAGATCCGGAACCAATAATATGACGTTGGCTGCCATGGCGGGTGGCTGAGCGCCTCCAGCCGGCCAGGGTGGCCAGCAATGGGGTTTTAGATAAAAATGACTCTCAGCCGTTTCCGACAATTGTTCCAGTTAGCGAGTACGATCCTGACGAACAGTTATTTGGGTGTTTTTTTCACCAGAACAATCAGCACAAATATCTTAAAAGGCGTTTGTGTGCCATATCTGAACTGTTACGCCTGTCCTTCGTCCTTGTTTTCATGCCCGATCGGAACATTGCAGCATTTTATGGCGATCCATACGGTCCCATATTATTGGCTGGGCATCGTGGGGTTGGTCGGTCTTTCCACCGGCCGAATGGCCTGCGGGTGGCTCTGTCCTTTTGGCTTCCTGCAGGAATTGCTGTACAAGATAAAATGCAGAAAGATTGTCGTTCCAATTTATTTGACTTATTTGAAATATGTTGTTTTGGTTGTTCTGGTGTTATTGCTTCCATATTTAACCGGGGAGCTGACTTTTTCCAAACTATGTCCCGCCGGAACGCTGACCGCCGGCATTCCATGGGTGCTATGGAATCCGACCAATCCGGCTACGGGTCAATTGGTTCTGCCCGATGGTCCAGGTGTATTGTTTTTCGTGGACTTGATAATTCTGGCAGGCTTTCTGGGCTGGTTTGTGATCAGCAAACGGCCGTTTTGCAGGGTGGTTTGCCCCATGGGCGCAATTTTATCCATATTCAACCGCTTCAGCTTCATCCGCCTTGAAGTGGATCATAAATGTGATGGTTGCAGCGCTTGTAAGGTCAATTGCCCCACGGATATGACCATTGCCATGGATGTGGATTCGGGCGACTGCATCCGTTGCCTGGAATGTACCCGTTGCGGCCATGTCAAAATCGCTCATGTATTTACGCATCAGAACAAGGGACAACGGTCATGCGCGAAAATGTAACCAAAGAGCTGAGTGAACGGACCGTATGGTTGTTGGTCGCCATTGTCTTTTTGAGTTTATCTGGAGTACTGGCGATTGTATTTAATAATGAAAAAACCAAACCACAAAGCCCCCATGAGCTGGTGGCTTCTGCTTTCAATCAACGGCATTCCGTACAAAATTGGACGCCAGGTATGGGACAAACGCCGGTGATGACTCAAATGGTCAGCCCTCAACAACCGGTCTGGCGCCCTTTGCCGGCCCGTACGGATCGGACTTCTGTCCCACAACAAATCGGACAGGGCAATTTAAGCCCGCCCGATTTGATCTTTCAAAAAATTATTCGATAACAGTTTAATATGGAGTGGCAAT
>SERZ01001819.1_pt1 | contig 11409 bp, 7 predicted proteins | sample 3171461 | NCBI WGS metagenome assembly SERZ01 (sample SAMN06051861, study PRJNA518727) | freshwater metagenome | biome: subpolar coniferous forest; feature: holomictic lake; material: water; isolation source: holomictic Lake 227, 6 m depth | place: Canada: near Kenora, Ontario | collected 2013-06-25... | reverse complement strand
AAGTCATCAATGCAACGGATACATCCTGGGTGACACCCCGCATTATATTTTTGACCGCTGCCTCCATCTCGGTTGACACAGTCCATGAATCAAAGCCGCCTGCCTTCATGGCATCCAGATGCGACTTCTGTGCAGTACTCAGCATCCTGTAGATGTCTGCATACAAAACAGCTCGGTCAAAACAGATTTGTCCATCTAATTTATAAAGATCGCTGGAGACGGCCTTCACTGCGTCCAAGCTCAAACCTGAAGTCCCTGAGGGAATGTCACCTTCCAGTTGTCGGCGAAATGCTTTCATCAGCGGGAATCGTTTGTATCCATAGAGGTTGATCTGTTCAACCTGGTTGGTGGCAAGCGTCTTGAGTGCGGCGAACTGTTCGGTACTCAACGTATAAAGGATATTATAAGCGCAATTGGTCAGAAAACTGGTGTTGTGCCCATTGCCGTTTGGAGTATTGTCACGCAGGTACTGAAATCCCCAGTAGTCGGCCACCTTGCCAGGCGGGAAGAATGTTTGGGCTTCGAATGTGCCGGTTATGATGCCAAAGCCGTCAAAGGCGATCGTGTTCCGCTGAGCACCGTCAGACAGGGTTTGCGCAATATCCATGATAGCTGAAGCAGGGGCGGCTGCAGCGCAGAGCACAGACAACGTCACAACAAGAGCGAGAACATGATTTTTAGTATTAATGCTTTTTGTTTTCATAGAATCTCCTTTTTGAAATAATGTGTAAATGTTTTTGATTTTTCATGCTGTCTCCATCCCGTAAGGTGATTTCCAACAAAGAATACTCCGAGGTTGAGGGTTGTAGCCAGACCGTCCCGGTCTGGTTGTTCAGCATGGAGCGGGACCAATGATGTTTGGTTGCTTCATGATGGTATACTCATTGCTGGAAATCACCTAACCTGTTTTTTCTTAAACTGGCTTGCATGATAACAGTTGATTATGGAGAAAATATGGAGATTTTTTGTGGAAAGTGTGGATTTGCCGCATCAAAAAAAAATGTATGCTATAGAATGATCAGTACGATATGATATGATAATAAAGTATACGGGCGGCCTGAAGCATCATGCGATTAAATCTGTCAATTAAATTTTTTATTGCTTTTCTTGTTACATCATTTACGATCGTCGTCGTTATGATTGTGGCCATGCAGTTTTACGCATATCAGAGCTTCTCGGATTACATCCACAAGGTGGAAGCGATTCGGCTGAGCGAGCTCACTCCGGTGATGATCCGGGAATATCAGGACAGCAAGGGCTGGGATCGGTTGCGCGACAATTCGGAACGCTGGAAAGAACTGCTGCGGCCCCGTGGTTCTGCAGCATATTCAGAGAAGGCTCCCTTGATGCCATCTGGTTTTGAATCCCACGTTAAACCGTCCCAGCTACCTCCACCGAGGGAGCGCAGAGGTGAAGACCGGCCCGACAGGCGGCGCGGATTTCCTGAAACGGATGCGCTGCGGGATGGGCAGGGCGAAAGGCCACCTCCTGATGACCGGGACGCTGGAAGAAGGCCGCCAAGAGATGATCGCGACAGAGATGATCGGCCGATTTTCGGAATCGAGCACAGGCTTGCGCTGTTTGATGCGCAGAAGGGGCATGTAGTGGGACGGGCCGAATTTACAGCAGACCATACATTGCAGGAAATTGCGGTAAATGGCGAAACAGTCGGGTGGTTGGGACTCAGAAACGAAGATAGCTTGTCAGATCCGCTGGACATAGCATTTCTAAAACAGCAATCCCGGATTTTCTACATTGTCGGAGCCATCGCGTTGGTGCTTGCGGCGGTTGTGGCGTTTCTGCTGTCGCGCCATCTGCTGGCTCCTGTGCAACAGTTGATCAATGGCGCCCGCAGCCTCACATCGCGTAAGTTTGACACCAGAATTAACGTGAACAGCTCCGATGAGCTGGGCCAGCTTGCCGTGGATTTCAACCTTATGGCCCAGACCCTTGAACAGTATGAGCAACTACGGCAGCAGTGGATTTCCGATATTGCCCATGAGTTGCGAACGCCCCTTTCCATCCTGCGGGGCGAGATAGAGGCGCTGCAGGACGGGATACGCGAGGCAAGCAGCCATCGACTTGAATCCCTACATGACGAGGTTGTACATATTAGCAAGATTGTCAACAACCTGCACGATCTGTCGCTGGCGGAGAGCGCCGCTTTGCGCATCAAGAGAGAGCCCGTCAATCTGGCGCTGGCTGTACGTACATGCCTGAATAAGTTTCAGGGCATGTTCAACAGGCGTGGCATTGTAATTGTCGATGAACTTGGTGATACAGAAACAATCACGATACATGGCGACAAGGATCGGCTCATGCAGGTGTTTTCAAACCTTTTGGAAAACACCTTGCGCTACACGGATTCGCCGGGCTGCCTGACCGTTCGCAATATCTGCGCTACAAGTAGCGTACTGTTGTTATTTGCCGATACCAAGCCGACTGTGCCCACGGAGGCGCTGAACCGCCTGTTTGACAGGTTATACCGCGTTGATCAGTCACGAAGCCGGGCGCATGGAGGCAGCGGGCTGGGACTTTCAATTTGTAAAACAATTATAGAAGCTCATGATGGTACAATCACAGCGCAGCATGCGGCGACTGGCGGACTGCAGATAGAGATCATGCTCCCACTTCATAACATAGCAACCAAAAATGCACGAAAGGTAACAAACAACCATGACAAATAAGCATATTCTCATTGTTGAAGACGAGCAGAAAATAGCAGCGATTCTGAAAGAGTATCTTGAAAAATCCGGCTATCGGACAACCATTGCAGGCCGGGGCGATCAGGCTGTCGCGCAGGTCAGAAAAAGTTCACCCGATCTGATGCTGCTCGACCTGATGCTGCCTGGCATGGACGGCATGGCCGTGTGCCGCGAGGTGAGAAAATTCTCCGGTATCCCCATCATCATGATCACCGCAAAAGTGGAGGAGATAGACAGGCTTCTCGGTCTTGAGATTGGTGCGGATGACTATGTGTGTAAACCCTTCAGCCCTCGAGAGCTCGTTGCGCGCATAAAAGCAGTGTTGCGGCGCACCAACCCGGAGCCTGCCGGAAAAAACCTGGCCATTGGGCCTATTGCGATTGATGAAGCAAGCCATCAGGCAAAGGTGAGCGGCCAGGAGCTTGATTTGACACCAAACGAATTCAGGCTCCTGCAGGTACTTATTTCTCAGCCTGGCAGGGTATTTTCCAGGGATGAGCTGCTATCCCGCGTGCAGGGCTACGACTGCGATGGCTATGATCGCACGATCGATTCCCATATAAAAAACCTCAGAAAAAAAATTGCGGCTCATCTGCCAGGCCAGGAGATCATCACCACGGTTTACGGTCTGGGGTATAAACTGAGCTATAATCCGGAAAAATTGTGTGGTGTAGATTGAATCTCTGAGTCCAAGCAATCTTTGCAGCACCAAATAACAAACTCAGGATCGGAGTCAGCGCATGCCTTCTCTATCGGGTTTTTTAGCGGCCCTGGATGGCAGAATCCGCCGAGTAAAAATGGGAGAAAACAGGTACATCAGCAGATACAACAAACAGATATAGCCCAGATACGGACTGAATACCGCCACCAATAACAAGATGATGCTGGTACGCCGAAACCAGGTACTCTGATCCATGAACCGCCCGAGATGAAGATACCGCACCGGATAAATATTCATCGCCGCTGCAGCCAGCACCATGGCGGCAGTGGAAATATAGCACCAGAAGTGGATGGTGTCCGGACTCTCCTGTATGGCCTGGCTGAACATGATCAGGGGAGCGGTCACCAGAAGCGCCGCTGCCGGTGTGGGCATTCCCTTGAAAAAGCCGGGAATGGGGGAAGTATCCAGAGTAAAATAAATCAATCTGGCGATTCCCATGCCCGCATAAATCAGGGCGACCCAGACAACTGTAACATCGGAAATGCCCGGAACATCTGAACGGGACAGAACCAGGTAATAAATCCAGGCTGGCACGATGCAAAAGCTGATACCATCGGAAATATCATCCAGAATCCCGCCCAATTGAAAGCGCGGGGGCTTAACACTTCCGGCCGGCGGTTCGGTAAGTCCGAGTTTGCGAGCCATGGCGCCGTCCAGTTTATCGAAAATCGTCGCACCGATCAAAAGCAGATATGCTTCCCGGACCCGGCCCTGATTTGCGAACCAGACTGACAGCAGCCCCATGATGGCGTTCATCACAGTCAGGCCATTCGGAAATGTGGACAGAATGCTGCGACGCAGTGTCTCGTTGCCCAGACAAAGTTCATCCAGGAAGGCAGTGCCGTACTTGCGGCAATACCTGGCAATTGAGCCAAAATTAATCACCAAAAAAATGATTTCTATGACAAAGAGTCCCTTCAGAGGCAAGTTGCCCAGCCAGGAAATCCAGAAATACAGACTTGAAGGCGGTCCTTCAGGTATATAAAAGGCGGTGGCGTAGAGCAGGGCAGCCACCGGAGCCGCCACGACCGTCCTAAGCCGGGTGAACTCGCTGTTTTCCGGTCCGGGGCCTTTTCCCTGAGTGAATCCGCGAATAAAATGGGCAAAGCTGTCACGGATCAACACGATGATGCACAAAATCAGAATGAAAATGGCATGCAGCAGATCGATTTTCTGATAATCGGGAGTGATGTAAACCAGACGCCACATCATTCCCACTGCCACCAGAGGGAAAATAATGGCATATACCACCTTGTCCATGATGCGATCGGCCAAGTGCGCCAGGGTGGGATTGGGCTGGAAGCGCGCTGCAAACCAGCCATCCACCAGGTCAAAGGCCATGGCTGTGAACAGAAAGACAACCCCCAGGGTATAGAGAACCGGATTTTGGGTCCACATGACGGCAATGGCGCAGCACAATCCCCCAAAAACCAGAGGCGGTCTTCCATATACCAGAATTGCGGTTACTTTTTTTGAAATTTGAAGTTTTTGCATGGATTATCTTTTAACGAAAACCGCCCATAAGTGTCAAGCAAGTATCAAAAAAATCCGCCATCACCAATCGCCCATCACCAATCACCAATCAATGGGCTGGTAGTCCTTAAGAAATTTACCGCACCAATGGGTGTTGGTAAGAATCCCGTGAAAAAACGGATCGCAAATCCTGGCAGCGCCATCCACGATGTCCAGGGGCGGCTGAAAATCATGCATTTCCTGTTTCAAGGCGGCTAGTTTCGCAGGATCTTCGTCCGTCACCCACCCGGTATCCACGGCATTCATGAAGATGCCGTCCCGGGCAAGATCGGCGGCGGATGCATGTGTCAGCATGTTAAGGGCGGCTTTGGCCATGTTGGTATGCGGATGACGGCCTGTTGTTTTGAATCGGAAAAATTTTCCTTCCATGGCGGTAACGTTCACAATATGCTTCTTGCCGGTGTAGTCGCGTCTCATCATCGACACCAGCCGATTGCACAGCACAAACGGCGCCACGGCGTTCACCAGTTGGATTTCAAGCATCTCGGATGTTTGGATTTCACCCAGACGCAGGCGCCAACTGTTGGTTTCCCTTAAATCCACCTGCTGAAGATCGGCATCCAGCTCGCCTTTTGGGAAAACAGCCTCTGCAACCAGGCTGTGGTCGTATGCGTAAGGAATCTGCGACAGTTGTGCGGAGGCTCTCAGTCCGATACCAGGTGCTTTTCCGTTCCAGGTTACCGGTAGCGCCGCCTCCAGTCCGATGTTCGGTGCGGAAAATAAACCGAGCCGATTGATGCAGAGATGATACTGGCCAAGAAGCAACCGGACATTCTCCGGCAGCGCATCAAGGGCTATTGTCTCGTTATCCATCAGATGCGTGTAAAAGCCAGGCGGCCTTCGTACCGTCTGCGCCGCATTATTGATTAAAATATCCAAACGATCATAATTCTGTTCGATGTAGCTTGAAAATATCTCTACACTTGGCGTATGCCGCAAGTCCAGGCCGTAAATATGCAGATGTCCGCCCCACTCGGAAAAATCCTTTTCACCTGAAAAACGCATTGCTGCATCAACAGGAAATCGGGTGGTGGCAATCACTCTGGCGCCTGCCCGGAGCATCATCAGCGTTGTCTGATAGCCGATTTTTACGCGAGCGCCGGTAATCAGCGCCACCTGCCCGTGAAGTGATGCGGTCTGAAATCGTTTTTGATAATTGAACTCAGCACAACCTGGACACATTGCGTCGTAGAAAAAATGCAGCTTTGTAAATTCCGATTTGCAGACATAGCAATTGCGAGGTGATTTTAAATCATTATTCTCCGCCAGGAGATATTTTGGCGAATCCGCTGCTCCAGTAGATATTTGGGCCGAAATCTGCACCGGAGCCAAAAATACGCTGGCCTGCCGGGCGCAACGGATGCCGGTAGCCGCCCGAACTCTGCGCTCGTGCTGAACAACCACCTGGCGCTGTACCCGGTTCATTTCCTTGTTTCGTTTTTTAAGCTCACGTCGATCGGGACGGGAGAGCTGCCCGGCTGCAGTCATGAGGGCGATTCTCTGCGCTTCAGAAAGATTGACGATCTGGCCGCTGTGTTCCGCCAGGTTTTCCAGAAAAGAAATGCAGTTTTGAATTTCTTCCGAAGAGTACGCTGTTTTGTTGCTTTTGTTCAATGTCTGATACCCTGAAGTTATGTTTCCATCGACCGAATTGAAAGAATGATTATACCGCACTTTGATTTCAAATTCTATCGGTTTATACGCAGCTCCGACCATACTGAGTTTTTATTCATTGAAAAGTGCAGTTTATGCCCGTGCACACTGTAGCTTTCGTTCCTGGCAGTAAGCCGCGGAATTTTCATATCAGCATTATATCGCATATCAATGTTCATGAATATTGACGCAACCGGACAACTCAAGTATGATAATTTACAGGAAGGCTTTCACATTCAGTCAAATTTTTTGTCGGGAATGCGACCGTCCTATTTTTATTATTGTCTGGCTTATTTTTCAGGACCTTATGCGCAAAGAGCTTATCGGCATAGTGCTTTTTTTTCTGGTGATTTTTACCTTGTTCAGCCTGTTTTCCTTTGATCCGAAAGATACTTTTTTTCATCATCCAGGCGTCAACACCCAGATTCACAATTTTTTCGGCTATGCTGGAGCCACTGTTTCAGGTTTTTTTATCAGCTTGTTCGGGCTGGGATCTTACTGGATACCGATTTTTTTTCTTATCTCCAGCATCCATTTCTTCAATGCCAGACCTGGAACCACCATTGCCGTCACCATCACCGGCGGCCTGATTTTGGCCATTACCACAGGCGGTCTGGTATCGTTCCGGGATCACTATATAATGATCTGGGGAAACTCGTTTTCTTCGGGCGGGCAGATCGGACTTTCCTTTCACCGTTTTCTGATCGCTTACACCAATATCTCCGGATCACTGGTGATCCTTTTTCTGCTATGGATCATCGGACTGATACTGACAACCGGTTTCTCTCTGGTCGGGTTTGCAAAACGTTTCTGGATGGCCGTCCTTTTTGTGTTCTCCAGAAAACATGTTCAAAGCAAACCGGAAAGCCCGCCCAAAGAATCTCCGAAAAAGAACCCGGTAAAAAAACGTTCACAGCCTGCCAATGAAAAACCCGACAATCAGATGCCTCCGACGATTTCTCCGCCACAACCAGTAGTTGAGCATGTTCAGGAAGATATTTCCCTGCAAGTCGAATCTTTGAAAAATACAAATGGATTTACACTACCATCCATTTCGTTTCTGGATGATCCTGAAATCAGCACCTCACAGTTTGACCGGGAATACCTTGAGTCCCAGGCCAGACTACTTGAAAAGACACTTGAAGATTTCAATGTCAGAGGGATGGTCACCGCCATCTCGCCAGGGCCGGTGATCACGACATTTGAATATGAACCGGCTCCTGGAGTAAAAATCAATAAAATCGTTAACCTATCCGACGACCTGTCCCTGGCGCTGAAAGCCCTTAGTATCAGAATTGTTGCGCCGATTCCGGGTAAAGCAGTGATCGGAATTGAAATTCCCAATATTGACCGTCAGATTGTCCGGTTCAAGGAGATTGTTGTCTCTCCCGCTTTTGAAAATTCCCGATCCTTCCTGACCCTGTGTATGGGAAAAGATATTGTGGGAAATCCCGTTGTGGCGGAACTGGATCGAATGCCCCATCTTCTGATTGCCGGAGCAACCGGAACCGGAAAAAGCGTGGGTCTGAATGCCATGATCTGTAGTCTGCTGTACAAGTCAACGCCGGATCAGGTCAAGCTGATCATGATCGATCCCAAACGCATCGAGCTTTCCCTGTATGATGGCATTTCCCATCTGATTACACCAGTAGTTACGGACGTTAAAAAGGCCACCAATGCCCTATTCTGGGCGGTTCGGGAAATGGAACGGCGCTACCAGCTTCTCTCTGAACACAAGGCCAGAAACATCACCCAGTTCAACCTGAAAATGGAAAAAGCAAAACCCGGCCCGAATGGCATAAAACCCGAAAAGCTTCCTCTTATTGTTATCATCATTGATGAGCTGGCGGATTTGATGATGGTGGCATCCCGTGATGTGGAAGTCGCCCTGACGCGGCTGGCGCAGATGGCCAGGGCTTCCGGAATCCATCTTATTTTGGCCACTCAGCGGCCTTCGGTGGATGTGCTTACTGGTATCATCAAGGCTAACTTCCCGACCCGCCTGTCGTTTCAGGTATCTTCGAGAGTCGATTCCCGGACCATCATTGATTCCAATGGCGCGGAAAGTCTTCTGGGAAACGGGGACATGCTGCTCCTTCCGCCTGGAACCGCCAAGCTTCAGCGCATTCACGGAGCTTATATTTCCGAAGAAGAGCTGACCCGGATTATCGAATTCCTAAAAGAACAGAAACCACCTGAATACAATACCACAATCACAGAGGCAACCAGCGAGGATGAAAACCGATCTTCCGCCGAAGACCATGATGAGCGTTACGCCGACGCCGTCGCACTGGTGACCAAAACCCGCCAGGCTTCCATTTCGATGGTTCAGCGCCACCTTCGCATCGGCTATAACCGTGCGGCCCGCATCATTGAGACCATGGAAAAGGAAGGAATCATAGGCCCATCCGATGGTGTCAAGGCCCGCGAAGTCCTTGCGCGCGGATATAATGATGACATATCGTGAGGAGTAAAATGCAACTGGATATACAAATGATCAATCGGATTGCGGGGCGGGTCAAAGGGTTTTTGGACCCCGATGAAGGAATGAGGCTTTTTGACACAGCGCTGAAAGCTTCACTGCTTGGCCCCAGTCTCGAAATAGGAAGTTACTGCGGAAAGTCGGCCATTTATCTGGGAACTGCCTGCAAAATCTTCAATACGATCTTGTTTTCCATAGATCATCACCGGGGGTCCGAAGAGCAGCAGCCCGGTGAAGAATACTTTGATCCGGAACTCTTTGATGGACGCTCCTATCAGATAGATACCTTTCATGAGTTTCGAAAGACACTTAACCTGGCAGGACTTGAGTCCACGGTTGTGCCTCTGGTCTGTCGATCTGAAATCGCGGCCAGGGCCTGGAAAACGCCACTGGGACTGGTCTTTATTGACGGCGGCCATGCATTCGAAACCGTCCTGAAGGATTATGGAAACTGGGCTGGGCATATTGTTCCACGAGGATATCTGCTGATTCATGATATTTTTCAGGACCCGAAGGACGGGGGACAGGCTCCCTATCAGGTTTACCGGATTGCAAAGGCATCCGGTCTGTTTCAGGAGCTTTCAATGACAAAAACCTTGGGCGTGCTTCAGCGCATCAAATAATCGGCCTCAAAAACCGTAACATCGCCACAATGCAGGGAACCTCCTTCATGTATAATCTCAAATCAGCGCTTCAGTTCCTGACCCTTTTGCCGCTTGGCAAATCAGAAATATTTGACACGCGAGGCATGACCCCATATTTCCCGCTTGCAGGAATGATCGTTGGGGTTTTGGTTTCCATTTTTGACAAAATAGCCCTGCTTTTCTGGCCGCTTCCTGCCGTGGCTGCAATGGATGTGGTGTTTCTGGCGATAATCACAGGAGCATTTCATCTGGATGGCCTGGGAGATGCGGCCGACGGAATGCTGGGGCATCGGTCTCGGGAAAAAGCGCTTGAAATCATGAAAGACAGCCGCATCGGCGCCATGGGACTCATGGCCGTTTTCTGCTGTCTGCTGATCAAGTGGGCTGGCATCCAGAGCCTGGACGCTCATCAGCGGGCCTTGATTCTTATACTGATACCAGCATATTCTCGCTCAGGAATGTTGTTTGGCATGAGATTTCTCCCTTATGGCAGATCCGACGGCACCGGCCAGGCCTTTTTCCAGAACGCCCTTGAACCATTGGACTTCAAATGGATGATACTGCCGGCCGTGTTTTCGATATTTCTCGGCTGGCGGGGAATCTGGCTGAACGCGGTGTTCGCCCTGACCCTTGCCGCAATTCTCGGATATTATCGAAGCCGCATGGGCTGTATTACCGGGGATATGCTGGGCGCAATGACGGAAGTTATGGAATCCACCCTGTTTCTCATGGTAGCGGTAGGATGGTTTTTTTGACAAATCCTTCTGCCGGCATTTACATTCATATCCCTTTTTGCGCCAAAAAATGTCTATACTGCGATTTTTATTCCATAACAGATATGTCTCAGCAGGAGGCTTTTCTCGAAGCGCTTTTCCGTGAAATAGCCGCTACAAAAAGCATTTTGACCTTTGATTCGCTATATATCGGCGGCGGAACACCGTCAATTCTGCCCGCTCATCAAATCGGCCAGATCATCGACCGGATATATGGGCGGTTTAACCTTGATACATTGGCTGAGATAACGCTTGAGGTAAATCCCGGAACAGTTACTCTCGAATCCTTGAAAGCTTACCGGAAAAGTGGCGTCACACGACTTAATATCGGGGTTCAGTCGTTTCAGGAAAGTCACCTTAGGTGGCTGGGACGTATTCATTCAGTTGATGATGCAAAAGATGCCATTTTATGGGCGAGAGCAGCAGGCTTTGATCAAATTGGCATGGATATGATATACGGCATTCCAGGACAGAGCCGACAGGCATGGCTTGCTGGTTTAAGCCAGGCGATCTCCTTTGATCCGGAACACATCTCCTGTTACATGTTGACCTGTGAGCCTGATACACAGCTGGACCACATGCGACTTAATCAGGTTTTCGAGGCCATGGCGGATGGGGATGTTTGTGATCTGTTTGAGACCACAGTCACGGAATTATCAGAACATGGCTATCCGCTATATGAAATCTCCAATTTCGCCCGAAAGGACAATTCCCCCGATGCCAACAGGTCCCGCCACAATCAGAAATACTGGACGGATGCCCCTTATCTGGGTTTTGGCCCGGCAGCCCATTCCTATATTAACCCGGTTCGATATAGCAATCACAGGGATATCGCCGCTTATGTCGCTAATTTAAACAGCGGAATGCTTTCGGTAGTAGAAAAAGAAACTTTAAGCAT
>SERZ01001817.1_pt1 | contig 11422 bp, 8 predicted proteins | sample 3171461 | NCBI WGS metagenome assembly SERZ01 (sample SAMN06051861, study PRJNA518727) | freshwater metagenome | biome: subpolar coniferous forest; feature: holomictic lake; material: water; isolation source: holomictic Lake 227, 6 m depth | place: Canada: near Kenora, Ontario | collected 2013-06-25... | reverse complement strand
GCCCACAAGGGGGTGATCATCCAAACGATTGCATAACCTGACTTGACATGCGCTTGGAGCGCTTGGCAAGTCGATGTGGTGCAACACATGAGCAAATACTGCGCTTCCAGAGCCTGTCATCCTGCCTTTCAACCCTTGTGTATCCAGCCATTTAAGGGCTTGAGTCACAGGGGGACAAAGTCTTTCAGCAACACTCTGCAAGTCATTTCGACCAAAGCCGAAAGCATCTGCAGCGAAGCCTGAAATTATAGCAGTTTCACTGTTCCTTTTCATGTCTGGGTCTGAAAAAATCAACTTTGTTTCCAATCCTTCATTTGGTTTAACCACGAGGAACTGACCCGGTGGCAAGTTGATTGGGGTCATTTTTTCACCAATACCCTCCACCCAAGCATTGTGTCCCCCCAGAAAAAAAGGCACATCGGCGCCCAGTTGCAATCCGATCTGAATGAGTTTTTCCAGTGAAAAGTTAAGACGCCAAAGCCGGTTCAACGCCAGCAGCGTCGAGGCTGCGTCGGAGGAGCCCCCGCCCATGCCTGCCTGCGCCGGGATACTTTTCTCAATGCCGATGTGGGCACCCAGCGCTGTGTTGCTGGCTAATTTCAGCGCATGTGCAGCACGGGTAATCAGGTCATCTGCCGGCAAGGGGGTGCTGAGGTCTTCGCGGCTAATTTGTCCGTCGTCACGAAGATCGAAATGAAGCGTGTCGCACCAGTCGATGAGCATGAAGACGGATTGCAGCAGGTGATAGCCATCGCTTCTTCGGCCTGTAATGTGCAGAAACAAGTTGAGCTTGGCAGGGGCAGAAATATCGTAAAGCGATTTCATGGGTTATTTCTCAAGCACCAGGCGCAACTCTGCCATGGGTGCAGGTTCAGTTCGCCGGGCGGAGATTCGGCCAACGGCGTGCTTCGACAAGTCGGCGCTCCAACCGGCGACCTTGAGGTCATTGCCGGCCAGCCAGGCAAAAAGCGCCACCACGGGGATGTCGGTGCCAACGGCGTGCCTGATTAAGGCTTCTAGAGATTCAAAGGTGCGAGTGTCACTGTTGCTACGCATGGTCGCCGATTGAGGGGTCCAGGTGAGTGTGGCGGCGGTACTTCCTAGTGGTGTAAACAGGGTCAATTCGCCCGTCACCGGGGTGCCCGTGAGTTCGAATTCGGCGGAAAAAGATTGCGCCGGACTGGAGATTGAGTCCGCTTCAATTTGAATCGCCAGTCTGCCGTGCCACGAAGGAGTTTCTGAGCCAATTTGGCTTGTAGCCCTTGTTGGTACAGCGCAACCAGCTATAAAAAAAGTAGCAAAAAAAATAACGGCAAGGATAACTTTCACACCTGGGCTCACAACGTAACGTTCAAACGTTTCAAGGTTTCAAGCAAAGTTTCGTTTTCGGCATTGATTTTCACGCCTTCTTTCCAGGCGTTGATGGCCTGCTCGCGTCGATCCATTGCCCACAAGACCTCGCCAAGATGGGCTGCAATTTCTGCATCTGGCTTCTCTTTGAAGGCTCCTTCAAGAATGCGCAGTGCTTCCGTCAGATTGCCGCTTCGGAATTCAACCCAACCCAGGCTGTCCAGGATGAATGGGTCGCCAGGCGCAAATTCCAGCGCTTTCAAGACCAATTGCCTGGCCTCGTTCAGCCGGATTTTTCGTTCGGCAAATGAATAGCCGAGTGCGTTGTAAGCGTGCTGATAATCAGGCTTGGCCGCCATCACACTTCGCAGCAAGCGCTCCATTTCATCGAGTTTGTTCAGTTTTTCGGCCACCATGGCCATGTCATAAACCAGATCAAAATCTTCCGGGTTGCTTGTGGTGGCTTCAGTTAGCAATACGTAGGCGGCTTTATATTGTTTGCTTTCCCGCAGCAACTGAACTTCAGCTGTGATTTTCATTCGTGCATCTGCTGGAGTTCTAACCGGTTGACTGCGTACCAGTGCGAGGGCTTCTTCGAGCTTGCCTTGGCGGGCCAGTAGGGCAGCGCGCCTGAGTTGGGCGTTAAGCAGGTCGTCAGTGCTCTCGATGTGTTTCAGCCATACATCTGCCGCCGCGAAATCTTTTTTTTGCTCGGCAATCTGAGACAGCGAGAGATAAGCTTGCACCAGACCCGGATTAGCCTCATCTGGCGCCGCTCCATCAGGTTTGGCAAGCGCCAGTTCCACATAGTGTTTGAGCGACTGCTCCGCCACAACTGGCTTCCCGTCTTGCAATTCGAGCGCACCGCGAATCAGCCAGGCTTGTGGAAAATCTGGTTTTTCAGTAGTGATGGCCACCAACTGCGCCTGTGCTTCCGGGTAACGCTGGGCATCAAGCAAAACCCGTGCATAAGCCATGCGAACTTCATGTTGTGGATGCTTATCAAGGTATTTTTTAACGAGAGCTTCGGCCTGTGGTGTGCTTGGGTTCATCATGGACAAGGCCAGCATGATGGGTTGGGTCGATTTGGCATCCACAGTCTGCGCTTTGCGGGCAGCTTCCAGTGCCCCACTGCTATCACCTGCATCAAGTCGCATCCGCCCGATGACCGTCCACGAAGCGCTACCCATTCCTGGCGCAGTGAGGAAGTCGGTCAATGCCCGCTCTACGGTGGAGGAAGCCAGTTTTTTGTCGGTTGTGCGCGCAAAAAAGCGCGGAATCGAGGCAATGGCTGCAGCGCGGTCCTTGATATCCGCAGTGGCGATTTCTCGTTTAAGCGGCTCCACTGCCTCACTGACCCGGTTTAAACCAATCAATATCTGCAAGACATACCGGTTGGCTTCTTTGGAGTTGGGAATGGCCAGTTTCCAGTCACGCGCTGCCTTGAGCGCCGACTCGCCAGAGCGCGCCTGAAGGGCAATGTCAACGGCGCGCTGGTAGAGTCGGGTGTCATTGGTCTTGCGCGCGGCATCCAGAATCAACGAGAAGCCTGCACCGGGTTCTCCATCCCTTGCGTTGAGCTCACCGAGCAAGAGTTGATAAAAGAGCTCACTGTCGAGTGCCGATGTGATGTGTGTGTCTACTTTGGTGACGGGCGTTTGCGCCTGTGCCGTCAGCACGAAAACACAAAGAACAAGGGTGGAAAAACGGTTGAAACGCATCATCAGACCATAATAATCCATGTCCGTTAATTTTCTTTGCTATGCCTGAATTACCTGAAGTTGAAGTCACACGAATGAGTTTTGCCGACAAAATTGCCGGTGCCACCGTGCAGTCGGTGCGCATGGGCAAGGCCTTGCGGTGGCCTTTGGGTTGCGATGTGAGCCAACTTGCTGGGCGAGTCGTTCGGGCGGTGCGCAGACGCGGCAAATATTTGCTGATCGACCTGGATCAGGGCTTGCTGCTGGTGCATTTAGGCATGTCAGGTAGTCTGAGTTTTGCCGCGCAGTTGCCGCCAGCCGGAGCCCACGACCATTTTGAAATGGTGACCAGTCAGGGCACGCTCAGGCTGAACGACCCCCGCCGATTTGGCGCGGTGGTTTTCGCGGGCAGTGAAGATGATCCCATTGCGCACAAGCTATTGGGAAAACTGGGCATGGAACCATTGACGAATGGATTTGATCTAGACCAGTTTCATGCCGGTTTAAAACGCCGCAAAGCGGCCATCAAGCAAGTGCTGTTGGCGGGTGATGTGGTGGTGGGCGTGGGTAATATTTATGCCTCTGAGGCGCTTTTCATGGCAGGTATCCGGCCGACCGTGAGTGCTGCCCGTTTGAGTCGACCGCGTGCTGCCAAGCTGCATGCGGCCATCCGGGAAGTGTTGGCTCGCGCAGTCGCCAAAGGCGGCAGTACCTTGCGGGATTTTTCCAGTGCCAGTGGCGAAAATGGATATTTTCAGTTGGAAGCCATGGTTTACGGACGGGAAGGGCAACCCTGCCGGGTCTGTGGCACACCGGTTAAATCAATTAGGCAAGGTCAACGTTCGACGTTTTACTGCCCTCAGTGCCAAAAGACTTAGGCGCCCTGAGGCGGCTCGGTGATATATTGAAAGATTGCTCGGAGGATATTTGAGTACTACATTCAACGAAAAGTTTGATCAACACGGCACTTGGCGGCGTGAATTTGCGCTGCGGCTGAAACTGTTGGCTGAGTGGATGAAAGACCACGAACTGCTGGATTCTGCAGTTGAAGAGCGCCTGCGTCGCCTAGAGCTGCGGGTGCGCGCCGATAAAGTCATGGTTGCTTTTGTGGGGGAGTTTTCGCGCGGGAAATCCGAGCTGATCAACGCCATTTTCTTTGCCGGTTACGGTCGCCGCATCATGCCTGCCAGCGCCGGGCGTACCACCATGTGCCCGACCGAGATGGGTTATGACTCGGCTGTTCCACCGTGTTTACGCTTGTTACCCATTGAAACTCGCCTGCAACCCCAGGCGTTAATGGAGTGGCGCATGGTGCCCGAAAAGTGGACCCGAATTGACCTGGATGTGAATGATCCCAAGCAATTGTCTGGGGCACTGGCCAAGGTGGCAGAGACCCGTCGCGTGACGCAGGAAGAAGCCCGTGCTTTGGGATTCTGGCAGCAAGAAGCGCCAGAAGATAACCCGACCGTTGACGCTCAAGGCTTGGTTGAAGTGCCTCGGTGGCGTCATGCGCTGATTAATATTGCACACCCCTTGCTCAAGCAGGGCCTGGTGATTCTGGATACGCCGGGGTTGAATGCCATTGGTGCCGAGCCTGAACTCACCGTCAGTCTGATTCCACAGGCGCATGCCGTGGTGTTTATTTTGGGCGCTGACACCGGCGTTACCAAATCAGATCTGTCCATTTGGCGAGAGCATTTGATCAGTGATGATGAATCAACCAACACCCGCTTGGTGGTTCTCAACAAGATTGATACTTTATGGGATGCGTTGAGCTCCCCCGCACAGGTTCAAGCCCAGATCGATCGCCAGCAGGCGTCTACGGCAGAAATACTGGGTATTTCTGCGCAACAAGTTATTCCCGTATCCGCTCAAAAAGGTCTGGTTGCCAAGGTCACGGACGATGCGGCTTTGCTGGAGCTCAGTTGCCTAACCAAGCTGGAAGAGGCACTGGCCCACGACATCATGGGTCAGCGGCAAAAAATGCTGGGCGCGGCCGTGGCCAATGGCATTTCAGATTTGCGAACCGAGGCGGGTCGCGTCATCAATATTCGCCGCAGCGACCTGACCGAGCAGATGATGGAGCTCAACGGTTTGAAGGGTAAAAATTCGGCAGTGATCAAGAACATGCGCTCTCGCATCTCGCAAGAGCAGGCCGAGTTTGACCTGGGTGGCGCCAAAATTCATGCCGTGCGTTCCGTGCACATGAAGCTGCTGCGTGAAGTGTTTGGGGTGTTGGGCCCCGTCGCGCTAAAGAAAGAAATGGCGGAACTCACGGCAGTTTTGCACCAAAAAGGTCTCAAGCTAGGCGTTAAAAAGGCTTACGGTGAAACCTTTGGCCAGTTGCGCGAGAGTCTGCGTCAGGTCCAGTCCATCTGTTCAGAAATTCAAGTCATGCTGGCGGCCACGTTCCGGCAACTCAATGCCGAGCATGGGTTTTCGTTGCAGCCACCGACCGAACCGCCGATGGCTGTTTATTTGCATGATATTGATATGGTGGAGCGAAGCCACATCCAATACCTGGGCATTGGCAATGCTTTCAGGCTGGCGCAGCCCGAGTTTGCCGACCGTTTGGTGCGTGCCTTGTCTAATCGCCTTCGGGCGATTCACGAGACGGCGCTCGGAGATATTGAGCTTTGGAGCAAGTCCGCTGCCTCACAACTGGATGCCCAGTTGCGCGAACGCCGTCGCAACTTTAGCCGCCGCCTGGAGGCCATTGACCGTATCCAGCAAGCCTCGGGGGGGTTAAATGACCGCATTGGAGAGATTGAGGCTCAAGGCGACGCCTTGAATCAACTCAACACCAAGCTGTCGGAGCTGACGGACTACCTTTTAACAGCCACTCAAGGTGCACGTACAGAGACTACCCAAGCTTTAGAACGGGTTTGACCTCAGGTGCTCAAGAACTTCGCCACCGAGGTGGTGCAATGGCAAAAAACCCACGGGCGCAACGATCTGCCGTGGCAAAACACGCGCGATCCGTACCGGGTCTGGCTGTCCGAAATCATGCTCCAGCAGACGCAGGTCGCCACAGTGCTGGACTATTTTCCGCGCTTTCTAGACCGGTTTCCCGATGTGGCTGCGCTGGCTTCTGCCACGCTGGATGAAGTGCTGGGCTTGTGGAGTGGTCTGGGCTACTACAGCCGGGCCCGCAACCTCCACCGGTGCGCGGTCGACGTGATGGCGCTGCACGGCGGGGCTTTTCCGAATACAGCGCTAGCGCTTCAAACCTTGCCTGGCATTGGTCGCTCTACGGCGGCGGCGATTGCTTCTTTGTGCTTTGCAGAACGGGTGGCTATTCTTGACGGCAACGTGAAACGGGTGCTGACCCGCGTGCTGGGCTTTGAGGCTGATCTGGCGCTTTCCGCCAATGAGCGCCAACTATGGGACGAAGCCACCCGGTTGTTACCGGTAAGCGATTTGCATCAAGCCATGCCGCGCTACACGCAGGGTGTGATGGATCTGGGTGCCACGCTGTGCACGTCCAAAAAACCTGATTGTGAAAGGTGCCCGGTGGCGCTGAACTGTGTTGCCCGGCTGCAAGGCCAACCCGAGCGTTACCCGGTGAAGACCCGAAAACTCAAGCGCAGTGCCGAGTCCCTCTGGTTGCTGTGGGCGACTTCAGAAGATGACGCAGTGTGGCTGAACAAACGACCGACACCGGGTGTCTGGGCGGGACTTTATTGTTTTCCCTTGTTTGAGAGCCGCGAGGCGCTCGAAGCGGCGGTGCCTGCCAGCCACCGCGCCGCTTTGCAAGATGCGCCTGCTTTTACCCATGTATTGACGCACAAGGATTTATACCTGCACCCGGTTCAGTTGCAGCTGCCTGCTTCGGCCTTGGACGCGCTAGAGGGGGCGTGGATTGCGGCGCAGGCTTGGCAAGTCTTGGGCTTGCCCGCGCCGATCCGCAAGTTGCTGACGCAGCCTAGATAGCGTCAAGTTCCCGGTGGCGCTTGAGCGTCACCCATTGGCTTTCAAACAATTTCACCAGTTGTTCCACCAGGTACACGGAGCGGTGTTGACCACCGGTGCAGCCAATGGCTACCGTGACGTAGCTGCGGTGATCGCGCGCCAAAGCGCTCAGCCAGTGGTGTAAAAACTGCTGGATATGTTCCAGCATTTGATCTACATCGGGCTGCTCACGCAGGTAGGCGGCGACCGGTTCATCGCGCCCCGTCAAATGCCGCAACTCGGGCTCATAGTGGGGGTTGGGCAGCATGCGCACGTCAAACACATAGTCTGCATCACCGGGCACCCCGCGTTTGAAGGCAAACGACTCAAACACCAGCGTCAGCTGCTCGCTGGACGTCGAAACCAGCGACTTGACATAGCCCTGTAACTGCGAGGGCCGGATGATGCTGGTGTCAATGACATGGGCGTTTTCGCGCAGATCGGCCAGCAGCGTGCGCTCCAGTTCTATGGCATCTACCAGCGCATGACGCTGGTCACCGCTGGAGTGGTCGGAGGCCGATTGCGACAGCGGGTGTTTGCGCCGGGTTTCTGAGTAACGCCGCACCAGCGTGCCGGTGGTGGCGTCCAGAAACAGCGACTTCACCGAAATGCCTTGTCTTTTCAGGACCGAGAGCTGCTCGGGCAGCAAGGGGAGGGACGTGGCGGTGCGCACATCTACTGCAATCGCCACCCGGCTGGCTTTGTGGGCTTTTTCCAGGGCAACAAAGGGCACCAGCAGCTCAGGAGGCAGGTTGTCAACGCAAAAAAAACCCGCATCCTCCAGCGCATGCAGCGCCACCGACTTGCCGGAGCCCGACATGCCGGTGATTAAAACAATCTGTAAATCCGTGTTTTCAGTCTTCATTAATTACTCACTTGCCTGCAACATTTCTTTGGCGTGCGCCACCGTGGTGCCCAGCAGGCGCTCACCACCCAGCATTCGAGCCACTTCCATCACCCGTTGTTCGCCCTGAATGGCCGCCACCGAACTCACTGTCGAGTTACCTTGTAATTGCTTCGCCACCACCAAATGGTGGTCTGCACAAGCCGCGACTTGAGGCAGATGGGTGACGGCGAGCACTTGCCGGTCGATGCCTAATTGCTTCATGAGTCGACCCACCGTCTCAGCCACAGCGCCTCCAACGCCGGCATCCACCTCGTCAAAAATCAGAGTTTGGGCCGTACCAAGCTGGCTGGTTGTCACGGCAATGGCCAGTGCCATGCGCGACAGTTCGCCGCCTGAGGCTACTTTATTGACGGGCCGGGGTGTGCTGCCCGCATGCCCTGCGACCAGAAAACCCACCTCTTCCAGGCCGCTTTGCATCGGTTGAACTGACTTTTGCAGCGCCACTTCAAATTGACCACCTTGCATGCCCAAGTCCTGCATCGCGAGCGTAATGGCTTTGCCCAGCAGGGGCGCAGTTTTGGCGCGGGCCTTGGAAATCAGCTTGGCCTCAGCCATGTAAGCGTCAAGCGCAGCAGCCTGGGCCGCTTCCAGTCCGGCCAAGTCGGCAGCTGCATCCAGTTTTTGGAGATCCTGTTTCCAGGATGACAGTAACTCGGTCAAGTCTGCCGGCGCACGTTTATAGCGCCTGGCCAGTGACAACCACAAGGCCATGCGCTCGTCGAGTTCACTCAAGCGCTGCGGGTCTGGCTCGGTCTTGCGCAGGTAGGCGCGCAAAGAATGAACGGTGTCTTCAACCTGCGCCAGACTTGAGGTTAAAACCTCAGCTAGCCCCCGAAAATAGGGCTCAAGGTGCTCCTGTTGTTGTAGCAGATGGCAAGCGTTGTGAAGGGCGCTCAAAGCACTATTTTCGTCATCATCGAGCGTTTGAATCGCACCTTGCGCCGCATCCAGCAGGGCCTGTGCGTGTGAGAGTCGACCGTGTTCAGTGTTGAGTTCTTCCCATTCATCGGGCAAAGGTGCCAGTTTTTCAACTTCGCCAATTTGCCACGCCAAACGTTCCCGGTCACGTTGCAGTGACTCCTGGGCGGCGTTTGCCTGGAGCAGGTCACTTTGCGCTAGCCGCCAGCGTTGCCAGAGCGTTGTCAGAGCGGTTGTTGAAACTCTGGCATAAGCGTCCAGCAGACCACGAACCGCATCTGGGCGGGTCAAACTTTGCCAGGCGTGCTGCCCATGAATATCCAGCAACTGCTCGCCAATCTCGCGCAACTGTGTGGCAGTGGCGGGACTGCCATTGATCCAGGCGCGGCTCTTGCCTTGGGTGTCCACCGTGCGCCGCAGCAACAGGCTGTCGCTGATGTCAAACCCAGCGGTATCAAGCCAGGTGGCCAAAGCCACTGTGGCGTCAAACTCGGCGCTGACATCCGTGCGGCTGGCGCCCTCACGGATCACGCCGACATCGGCCCGTCCGCCAGTAACCAGTTGCAGCGCATCAATCAGGATAGATTTACCGGCCCCAGTCTCACCGGTGAGCACCGTAAAGCCACGGGACAGGTCGAGATCCAACTCGCGCACGATAACGAAATCGCGCAACACAATACGTTTTAAGCTCACGGTCAGGCTACTCCTTCATTCCAGTGCAGTTTTTGGCGCAGCGTGTCAAAGTAAGACCAGCCTTTGGGGTGCAAGAAGCGCACATGGTGTTTTGAACGCGTTACCACGATGCGGTCGCCGTGCATGAGCGAGGCGAGCGATTGGGTGTCGAAGCTGGCGCTGGCATCCCGGCCTGAGACAACTTCAATCGCAATCTCTGTCGCATTGGCCAGGACGATTGGCCTATTTGACAAGGTATGCGGTGCAATCGGCACCAATACCCAGCCTGGAATAGAGGGGTGCAAAAGTGGCCCGCCAGCCGAAAGTGAATAGGCCGTGGAGCCTGTTGGTGTGGCAATGATCAAGCCATCAGCACGCTGGTTCGCCACGAAATGGCCGTCCACCTCCACCCGCAATTCCACCATACCCGAGGTAGCGCCCCGGTTCACCACTACATCGTTCATGGCCAGTGCGTCAAATACGCAATGGCCGTCACGCATAACACGGCCATGAATCAGGCTGCGGTGGTCTTCTTCAAATTCACCCCGAAGCATGGGCGCCAGCGTGGTGGCAAAGTTGTCAAATGGAATGTCGGTAATAAACCCCAAGCGGCCCTGGTTAATACCAATCAGCGGCACACCGTAATGCGCGAGTTGCCGACCAATGCCCAGCATGGTGCCGTCGCCTCCCACGACCAGGCCCAAGTCACATTGCACGCCAATTTCGGTTACCGTCATCGTTGGGTAACCCGACATTCCCATGTTGCGTGCGGTGTCATGTTCCAGAATCACCTCGCAACCCTGGGCATGCAAAAAATGGGCAATGCTTTCAATCGCATTACGCGAAGACGCCCCCGAAGCCCCTGACGCGACCGTCTGGTATTTACCTATAAGTGCAACCTGCCGGAATTTCGATTTCATCGGCAAATTACATCACTAAAATGCCCTGATGCTCGATGAACGTGCCAAGTTGTTATTGAAAGCGCTGGTTGAGCGCTATATCGCCGATGGGCAGCCGGTGGGTTCGCGCACGCTCTCCAAAGCCTCGGGCCTGGACCTGTCGCCCGCCACCATCCGCAATGTCATGTCCGACCTCGAAGAACTGGGTCTGATTGCCAGCCCGCACACTTCGGCAGGGCGCATTCCCACAGCACGCGGCTACCGTCTTTTTGTCGACACCATGCTGACCGTGCGACAAGGGCAATTTTCAGCACACAGCCTCGCGCCTGATCAGCCGCAAAAAGTTATTTCGAACGCCGCCAACCTGCTGTCAAGCCTTTCTCAATTTGTCGGGGTGGTCATTTCGCCGCGTCGATCTTCTGTATTTCGGCATATTGAGTTTTTGCGGCTGTCGGAGCGACGCTTGCTGGTCATCATCGTTTCGCCCGAAGGCGATGTGCAAAACCGTGTGATCTTCACCGAGGTGGACTATTCGCAGCCTCAACTGGTGGAAGCTGCCAATTACCTTAATAGCAATTACGTGGGCCTGGCGATTGAGCAGGTCCGTGAGCGACTCAAGAATGAAGTTGAATCACTTCGCTCTGAGATTGCCAGTCTGATGCAGGCGGCTGTGGCTGTCAGTTCCGATGCCATTGCCGAAACCCAGGATGAAGTGGTTTTTTCAGGCGAAAGAAATCTGCTCGCGGTCACAGACTTTTCAAATGACATGGGTCACTTGCGCCGTGCATTTGAATTGTTTGAGCAAAAGGCCCAACTTATGCGCCTGCTCGATGTGGCGGGCAAGGCTGAGGGTGTGCGTATATTTATCGGCGGTGAAAGCCAGGTCGTACCGTTTGAAGACTTGTCCATCGTCAGCGCCCCTTACGAAGTGGACGGACTGGTGGTAGGCACTCTGGGTGTAATCGGCCCCACGCGCATGGCTTACGACAGAATGATTCAGATTGTGGACATAACTTCAAAATTGG
>SERZ01001816.1_pt1 | contig 11428 bp, 6 predicted proteins | sample 3171461 | NCBI WGS metagenome assembly SERZ01 (sample SAMN06051861, study PRJNA518727) | freshwater metagenome | biome: subpolar coniferous forest; feature: holomictic lake; material: water; isolation source: holomictic Lake 227, 6 m depth | place: Canada: near Kenora, Ontario | collected 2013-06-25... | reverse complement strand
CATCTCCTAAAACGAAAATACTTTCTGCAAATATTTCAAACCCATTTTTCTGATAGAAAGCTAATGCTCTTTTATTTTCCTTCCAGGCAATCAACCAAATCCAATCTTTTTGATGCGATCTAGCAAAGTTTACCGCAGTCTGCATTAGCGCCTTTCCAACAGCTTTCCCAATAAAGGGTTTAAAAACATATATTCTTGAAATTTCTATTGCTGTTGAACCAACTATTTGTGGATGTATCGCTTCTTTTAATTTGAGGTAGCCAGCAAGCACACCATCTATATAAGCAAGAAAAAAACTGTTGCCTATTGCACCCACTTCTTCGATCAACATGGTTTTACTAAATTGCTCTTCTAGAAATTTAGCCATATTGGCTTCAGTGTTTTCTGCAGCATAAGTATCGTAAAAAGTTTCTCTGCTTACAGTGGCAATAAGTTCCGCATCTTTTTTATCGGCAATCCTGATTTCTATATCTAACATCATTCAAAGAAAAGAAATTATTAGGCAAGTTCAATCACCATGGCACTTGCACCACCGCCACCATTACAAATACCAGCTGCGCCGATCTTACCTGCGTTCTGTTTTAAGACATGAATTAGTGTAACAACTATTCTTGCACCGCTACAGCCCAAAGGGTGACCTAATGAAACGGCACCACCATGCACATTCACTTTTAAAGGATCTAAATGCATTTTTTGAGTATTCACAATTCCAACTACCGAAAATGCTTCATTCAATTCTACAAAATCTAGATCACTCATTTTTAATCCAGCTTTCTCTACTGCTTTTGGCACCGCTAATGAAGGAGTGGTTGTAAACCATTCAGGAGCTTGTGCTGCATCTGCATAACTTCGAATAATAGCCAAAGGTTTGATTCCTAATTCATCAGCCTTTTCTTTACTCATTAAAACCAATGCTGCGGCCCCATCATTCATTGTGGATGCATTAGCAGCTGTTACAGTACCTTCTTTGATAAATGCAGGTTTTAATTCAGGGATCTTATCAAATTTTACATTGAATGCTTCTTCATCTTTACTGAATAAAATTGGGTCACCCTTTTTCTGTGGAATCGATACCGGCACTATCTCTGCATTAAAAAAACCATTATTGATGGCGGCCTGACTTCTTTTATAGCTTTCTATAGCAAACGCATCCTGCGCCTCTCTGGTTATGTTACATTCTTTGGCACATAATTCAGCAGAATTACCCATTGCATAATTGTGGTACACATCAGTTAAACCGTCTTTCGCTAAACCATCAACCAATGGCACATTGCCATATTTGTTTCCCCAACGCATATTCGCACTGTAATAGGGCACATTACTCATACTCTCCATACCACCTACAACAACAATATCAGCATCACCTAATAAAATATTCTGAGCACCCAACATGATTGATTTCATACCACTGGCACAAACCTTATTGACTGTGGTACAGATCACGCTATCAGGCAATCCAGCAAATTTCGAAGCTTGTCTAGCAGGCGCTTGCCCAAGATTGGCTTGAATAACAGAACCCATGAAAACTTCTTGCACATCGGATGGTTGAATACCGGCACGTTCTACCGCTGCTTTAATGGCAATGGCACCTAATTGCGTAGCAGAAAAATCTTTTAAACTCCCACCAAAACTTCCGATAGGTGTACGTACGGCCGAAACGATATAAACAGTTCTATTTTGCATAATCTGGAATTAGATTCAAAGATAAATAATCATGCTAACAATCGTTAGCCTTTCGAAAAATTATAAGAATTTATTTATTTTCTATATCTGGTTTTGATAGATCCGTTAGCGGAACTTTTCCGCGATTAGATCTCACTACGCGAGAATACAAAGAGATTTGTTTATCGAATAAAAAACGGACAAAAAGTTTGGTCCATGAACTGTGATAATGAAGTGTATCATAAAATGAAGGAGCATTTTTACGAATCTGTGGTAATTTATTCCAAGGAACTGAAGGGAAATCATGGTGTTCATTATGGTAACCCACATTAAATGCAATGGTATTTAATGGACCATAATAACTGTAAGTTTCCTGATCGGGATATACTAAATAATGTTCTTGGATCCATCTGGCTCCTAAGGGATGCAACCCAACAGAAAAGAAAAAACTTGCCACTAAAAATCCTATCGATTTTTCGCCAAGAAAAAATATTACCAATCCTACAAAAACGATTTGTACCAGCATGTTCAGGGCAATCCAACCGTCAAATGGTTTGATTTCTCTTAGTCGCCCCAATCGAAATAATTGAAAAAAAGGATAGAATAATAACCAAAGAATCTTTCCAATAAAATGATTATTGATCAGTTTAGCCTCCCATTCATTTGGAAGATCTCCATCTAATTCCATCACACCCTGAAAGGAATGGTGTTTAATATGATATCGTTCAAAAGAAACGGAACTCGGAATGATCTGCGGAATATTTGCAAAAATACCAGCTAAGCGATTTGCAGCGGGACTCTTAAAGATCAATCGATGTGCACATTCATGCATCATCACAAATAATGCATGATCAACAAAAGCACCAATCATGTATGCAACAACTATTACCAACCACCAAGATTGGTTGCTTAGAATCCAACATAAAATCAATTGAAAGGATACCAAACCAATAATTACAGCAAATGTGAATGGGTTCTTCCCAATCAACTTTCTAATTGCAGGATTTGTCTTTAATATGGCTTTGGTACGTACGCGGTGGGGCTCTGGACTATTCGAGTAAACGAATGCTTTAGATATGCTCATAACCAACAAGATAACCTAAAAGCAAAAGGCACCCAAATTGGGTGCCTTTTGTATAAAATCAAAGTAGATTACTTCACTTCTTCAAACTCAGCATCAGTAACTGTTTCACCAGCTGCCTGCTGACTACCTGCATTCGCATGAGCTCCTGCATCAGCGCCCGGCTGTTCGCCTGCAGCTGCCTGTGCTTTATAGATCTCTTCGCTTGCTGCAGTCCACGCTGTATTCATTTCAGTCATTGCTGTATCAATAGCAGCAACATCCTGATTTTTATGCGCTTCTTTTAATTTCGCTAAAGCAGTTTCAATTGGAGCTTTTTTATCTTCAGGAATTTTATCACCAAACTCTTTGAATTGCTTCTCTGTTTGGAAAATTAAACTATCGGCCTGATTGATTTTTTCAACACGCTCTCTTGCTAATTTATCTTCTGATTCGTTAGCTTTTGCTTCAGCTTTCATTTTTTCTACTTCTTCTTTGCTCAATCCACTTCCAGCTTCTATACGAATCTTCTGCTCTTTTCCAGTTCCTTTATCTTTCGCGCTAACATGTATCATACCGTTTGCATCGATATCAAAAGTTACTTCGATCTGAGGCACTCCTCTTGGTGCTGGTGGAATACCATCCAAGTTAAAAGTACCTAAGCTTTTATTTTGAGTAGCTAAAGGACGCTCACCTTGTAATACATGAATTTGTACACCTGGTTGATTATCGCTAGCTGTTGAATAAACTTCTGTTTTCTTAGTAGGAATAGTTGTGTTAGATGTAATCATTGTTGTCATTACACCACCCATTGTTTCGATACCTAATCCTAATGGAGTAACATCTAATAACAATACATCTTTGATATCTCCACTCAACACGGCACCCTGAATACCTGCACCAATTGCAACAACCTCATCCGGGTTAACACTCTTATTAGGTTTTCTACCGAAGAATTTTTCTACAATCTCTTGTACTTTAGGAATACGTGTTGAACCACCTACTAAAATCACTTCGTCGATCTGAGAAATATTGTAACCAGCATCTTTCAATGCAGCTTCACATGGTTTCAAACAACGAGCAAATAAATTATCAGCTAAAGCTTCAAATTTTGCACGCGTTAATTTCACCACTAAGTGTTTTGGAACACCATCAACTGCAGTGATATATGGTAGATTGATTTCAGTTTCTGAAGAAGAGCTTAATTCAACTTTTGCTTTTTCAGAAGCTTCTTTCAAACGTTGTAAAGCCATTGGATCTTTACGCAAATCAATTGCTTCCTGATTTTTGAATTCATTAGCCAACCAATCCATGATCACTTTATCAAAGTCATCACCACCTAAGTGTGTATCACCATTGGTAGATTTTACTTCAAATACACCATCCCCTAATTCAAGGATTGAAATATCAAAAGTACCACCACCTAAATCGAATACAGCGATCTTCTGATCAGCGTGTTTCTTATCTAAACCATAAGCCAATGCAGCTGCAGTTGGTTCGTTCACAATTCTGCGAACATTCAAACCAGCAATCTCACCAGCTTCTTTGGTAGCCTGACGTTGTGCATCATTGAAGTAAGCAGGAACAGTGATAACTGCTTCTGTAACTTCCTGACCCAAATAGTCTTCAGCTGTTTTTTTCATTTTCTGCAAGATCATCGCAGAAATTTCTTGTGGTGTATATAAACGATCATCGATCGCTACACGCACTGTATTATTATCGCCCTTGGCAACTTTATAGCTCCAATGGCTTATTTCTTCAGTTACTTCATCAAAACGACGACCCATAAAACGCTTCACACTACTAATCGTATTTTGTGGATTCGTGATAGCCTGACGTTTAGCAGGATCTCCTACTTTACGCTCCCCGTTTTTTAAGAATGCAACAACAGAAGGGGTTGTTCTTCTTCCTTCGTCGTTTGCAATTACAACAGGCTCGTTACCTTCCATTACTGATACGCAACTGTTGGTTGTTCCTAAGTCAATCCCAATAATCTTTCCCATATAATATTTTTTTAATCTTTGCCCCTATTTGAGGCTATATCCTATTGTCAATCACCATGCCATTGGAGATAATGTGCAAAATTGTCAGCATCTATCAGACATTTCAACCCATTCTATCAGTTTCAGATCTACAATTATGCCAGATTGATGGTTTAGCAAGACAGATTTGACTATAAAATGGGTTCTCTGCATCCCATTTACCACCCTTTATCTGGCATTTCCGTATTTTTAAGGATGCAGTTGAATCGTATCCGTTATTGTTTTGTCTTGGCTTTCTTTACTTCTAGCTTATACAGCATCGCCCAAAATAGCGAGCGTTTAAAAGCTGGATTGCAGATCACAAAATCTGTGACAATAGAAAGTCAGCAATATTTTATCGAAGGGGATAGCTCAATCAATCAGCCTCTTATTCAAATCTCGGGAAAGGATATTGAGGTCGATTTTAATCAATCTGTATTAAATGGAACTTTGCAAGCCGACAAGCCGGATCTGATGCATGGACTGGCCATTTTTATCGCTCCTGGTTCTGAAAATATTACTATCAGGAACCTGAATGTACATGGGTATAAAATTGCATTATTAGCTGATGGCGTAAAACAATTGTCGATCCTCAATTGCGACTTTAGTTATAATTGGCGCCCTCAATTATTTAGTGATAGAGATAAAGAAGATGAGCGCGACTGGATGAGTTATCACCACAATGAAGCAGGCGAATGGAAAGAAAAGGGAGCCGGCATTTTTTTGATCAATTGTAAACAGGCGCTCATCAAAAACAATACGATTACCGGCAATCAGTGCGCTTTGCTGATGGTAAAATGTGAGAATACGAAAGTCTTCGATAATAATTTTTCATTCAATTCAGGATTAGGAATTGGGCTGTATAGAAGTAGTAATAATTTGATCTATCATAATAAACTCGATTTTAATATCAGGGGATTGAGTTTTGGGAAATATAGAAGAGGGCAAGACAGTGCGGGCATCCTGGTGTATGAGCAAAGTAGTGAGAATGTATTTGCTTATAACTCAGCCACACATTCTGGGGATGGTTTTTTTCTTTGGGCGGGTCAGTCCACATTAGATACAGGTCTCGGTGGATGCAACAACAATTTGATTTATGGAAACGATTTTTCCTATGCATCAAATAATGGTGTGGAAGTTACATTTAGTAGTAATAGTGTACTCAATAATCGAATCTGGGGATGTGATTACGGCATCTGGGGAGGCTATAGTTTTGATAGCGATTTTTCGGATAATAAGATCATGCATAACCGTTTTGGGATTGCCATAGAACATGGACATTCAATGAATATTGCCATGAACCAACTCAAGTATAATGGTACCGCCATCAAATTATGGTCGAACGAAAAACAAGGCGTTGATACTTCCTATATCAAGAACCACAATACCAAGAGTGAGAATTATTGGATCGCATCCAATACTATCGAACAAAATAAAATTGCTTATGCTATAAAAGGCACTGATACTGCAGTTTTCAGCGGAAATAAAAAAATAGAAAACTCGGCGGACTGGGAATTAGGCGATCGAGTAAGCGAACTTGACACGACAAAAGAATTTGAGTTTTTGGACCTCGATTATCAGAAAGATAAAAGGCTTGCTCCTATTAGTTGTACAAGTATTCCTGATCAAGTATTTCCGCAGGGGATCGGGGAAATTCGAATGACTACATACGGACCTTATAATTTTCAATACCCACTGCTTTGGTTAAAAGAAATTGATAGCAACCAGGTTTATCATTTTGAAGTATTAGGAAAAACAGGTAGTTGGCAAGTAGAAAAAATAAGCGGTTTTGATATGATACAAAAAGGAGTAGAAAATTTTCCATCTACTATTCTGGCTAAACCAATCGCGGCAATCAAGGATAAAACAATTCGTTTAATTTACAGCGGCGCCGAATTTGTTGATCAATTTGGGATGAAACATAATGCATCGACCCCCATCCCATTTCAGTTTAAAGAATAAAAAACTATCCCTCTTGCGGTTTGAAAGTAAAGTTCTTTTGACTCACATAACTAAAAGCCACTACAAAAAAAGTGGTAAGAATTTTAGAAGGTGTTGGGTACCAGCCAAACAAATCAACGAAGATTTTTAAGAATGCATAGTTAAGCATCAGGCAGCCAAAAACAACCGTAAAATATTTGGCTAACTGCGTGGCTTTTTTTACACTAGTTTCCTGAAAAACAACATAACGACTTAAATAAAATCCAATTGGAAAAGTTACCATGAAGCCAATTAAAAAGGCCGCAATATGGGCACCAATAGTCACTGAGCCAATATGAACTGGGTGTTTTTGAAGTATAAAATTATAGGAAACGAAAAAAAGGCTAATGTCTAAAACCGTATTAAATCCACCACAAGCTGCGTAACGAAAGGTTTGTAATGGCATGACTTTTTTGAAGATCGGATAGAACAGATCTACAACACTGAGAATCAGGCCTCGTATATTTTCATGTAGCTTTCGCATTTACGGCGCCGAAGGTAGGGCTTAATTTGTTAGCTTTGCCATCCGAAAATGTTAAGAAAATGAGTGTTGTTGTAAAAATAAAGGAAGCGGCGGTTCAATCAATTGATACATTATATGGGGTATCGCTGAATCCCGAGCAGATTCAGGTAAATGCCACCAAACCTGAATTTGAAGGTGATTATACCGTGGTTTTATTTGCATTTGTAAAGCAATTGAAAAAATCCCCCGACGCTCTAGGTCAGGAATTAGGGGAACATATTGTTGCACAAAACCCTACCCTATTTACAGGATTCAATGTAATCAAAGGGTTTTTAAATCTGGTAATCTCGAATCAGTTTTGGTTGGATTTTATTGATGGTCAAAAGAACAATCAACAATACGGCATTCAACCAAGCAATGGTAAAAAAGTAATGGTGGAATATAGTTCTCCCAACACCAATAAACCTTTGCACTTAGGTCATTTAAGAAATAACTTTTTAGGATGGAGCATTGCCGAAATTTTAAAGGCTAATGGATATGATGTTGCCAAAACCTGTATTGTAAACGATCGTGGCGTTCATATTTGTAAGAGTATGATTGCCTGGCAACGCTACGGCAATGGAGCAACTCCTGCCAGTACCGGCATGAAGGGCGATCATTTTGTGGGCGACTATTATGTGAAGTTCAATGATGCCTATAAATTGGAAGTAGCTGCATTAGTGGCTGGCGGTATGGAAGCTGCAATTGCAGAAAAAGAAGCGCCGATCATGAAAGCCACACAAGAAATGTTGTTAGACTGGGAGGCTAGTAAGCCAGCAGTGATGGAACTCTGGCGAACTATGAATGGATGGGTATATGAAGGATTTGATACTACCTATAAAAGAATCGGAAGCGATTTTGATAAGACCTATTATGAGAGTAATACTTATTTATTAGGAAAGGATTTAGTAGAGAGTGGATTAGAGAAAAAAGTATTCATTCAAAAAGATGATACCAGTGTATGGATCGATTTAACGGCTGATGGATTGGATGAAAAATTAGTGCGACGTAAAGATGGCACTTCTGTATACATGACACAGGATATAGGTTTGGCGGTTCATAAATACAATGAATTCAAAGCCGAACAAAGTATTTATGTAGTGGGTGATGAACAGAATTATCACTTCAAAGTTTTAAAACTAATCTGTCAGAAATTAGGCATTCCTGCAGCTGATGGAATTTATCATTTAAGTTATGGTATGGTAGAATTACCAACTGGTAAAATGAAGAGCCGGGAAGGAACAGTAGTAGATGCAGACGATTTAGTGGATGCGATGGTAAATATTGCGCTGCAAAAAACAGAAGAGCTTGGCAAGGTAAAAGATTTTACAGCAGATGAATTAGTTGACTTGTATGATACCATTGGCTTAGGTGCATTGAAATTCTTTTTACTGCGCGTAGATCCTAAAAAGAAAATGATTTTTAATCCAGAAGAAAGCATCGATTTTCATGGGTTTACCGGCCCATTTGTACAATATACACATGCCCGTATTAAAAGCATATTACGCAAACAAGAAGATACTGTTTTAGAAAATCATATATCTGAAGCACTACTCCCACTTGAATTAGAACTCACCAAGCATTTGGAGCTTTTTCCAAGCATCTTGGCAGATGCCGCCTTTGAGCACGATCCTTCTAAAGTGGCGATCTATGTGTTTGAATTAGCGAAAATATTTAACGGATTTTATACACAACATAGCATTGCAAATGCAGAAACAGAAGAAAAAAAATCTTTACGAATTCATTTATCAAAACTTACTTCGCAAGTATTGCAAAGAGGGATGGCTGTGTTAGGAATACGAGTACCAGAAAGAATGTAAATGTCAAAATCGAATAAATAAAAAGGCCACTCTAAAATCGAGTGGCCTTTGCTATTGCTATTATAAAACTTATTCTTTTCTAAATGCTCTTTGAGCTTCTCTCTCTAGGTCAGAAAATTGTTCTTTTCCTGTACTAACAGTAACAAATGATATATTTCCTCCTTTAAACTCGCCTGGGGATTTATATAATTTGCTAACAGGGTCTCCACTATCATACCCTACACAAAGTCCATCCCCTACTAAAGTGAATTTACCTACTTGTGCTTTCATTGCAGACTTGGAAATTTCTTTACCATTAATGAACAATTTAACAGTACCAAGAGATTCTCCATGATCACCTGCTTTTTCTTTGGTAAACTCTACACCAAATGTGTATTTACCAGCAGTAATGGGTGCAACAGATACTAATTTTTGTTCTGTAATACCCAAGAAATTATAGACATAGTAAAGCTTATGATCTTTAATAAATAAGCTATGCCCACCAAATCTTGATCCATGAGCAAAAATCACACCTGAGGCATTCGCATCTTTTATTTCAACACTAGAAATAATCTTGAACGATTTACCTCTAATATTTACAGCTACCGCCTCTGGCACTGAACTTGTGTGTGGATAGTAAGTATAGCTATCTCTTATATCTTCTTCTGTAGGGCGTTCAATATTTGCTTGAACAACTGCTGGACGATCATCCAAAGGCTTTGCAAAATTTTGGTCTGCTTCAGTATCCCACAATTTTTTCAATGCTTCCAATTTTTCAGGATATTGTTTTGCAAGATCATATGCTTCTGCTCTATCAACATCAGTATGATATAACTCCCATTTATCCTGATCAAATTTACCAACACCTGTTAAAGGTGCATGCACAGCAACGGCCTTCCAACCATCCTGCCAAATTGCACGGGTTCCTAGCATGGTATAATATTGGATATGCTTTTGAGTAGGTGCATTAGGTTTTGCATCAAACGAATATTTCATTGATACCCCAAACAAAGGATACTGCGCCACACCCTTATATACTTTTGGCATTTCCAATCCACAAATTTCTAAAAGTGTTGGAACAATATCAACAGCATGGTGGTATTGATTTCTCACTTCTCCGCGTGCTTTGATTCCCTTAGGCCATGAAATGATTAAAGGATCTGCAGTTCCACCTGAATAGTTAGCATAACGCTTGAACATTTTAAATGGTGTTGAGAATGCAGCAGCCCAACCTGTAGGATAATGCTCATAAGTATTTGGACCACCTAATTCGTTAATCAGTTTCATGTTCTCTGATAATTCATCAGGATATCCATTGAAGAATTTATTTTCATTCACTGAACCACTAGGACTACCTTCTCCAGATGCGCCATTATCTGCTGCATATAAAATCACGGTATTCTCATATTGACCTGTAGCTTTTAAATGGTCAATGATTCTTCCAATTTGCATATCAGTATATTCAGAGAATGCTGCATATACTTCGCACAAACGAGAGAATAATTTTTTCTCATCAGCAGAAAGTTTATCCCAAGGGCGAACATAATCACCTGGATTTGCCTGATCTGCGGGCATTGGATTGAATTCAGTTAACTTGGTATCTTTTGGTAAAATACCTTTTGCAATCATACGAGGAAGAACCCATTTACGATAGGCATCATAACCATCATCGAATTTCCCTTTGTATTTAGCAATATAATCTTTAGGTGCCTGATGAGGTGCATGATTTGCACCTGGACAGAACCACATAAACCAAGGTTTTGAAGGATTCGCTGACTTTTGATCGCTAATCATTTTAATTGCCTGATCAGTAAGATCCTTTGACAAATGGTATCCCTTTTCTGGACCGTAGGGCTGTTCAATTGGATGGTTATCTTCCGTTAAATCTGGATAAAACTGATTGGTTTCACCCCCGATAAAACCATAGAAACGATCATACCCTTGTTGCAAAGGCCATTGACTTTTATTGGCACCTGCTGAAAGGTCTGTTTCTGGAACGTTATGGTCTTTTCCTAACCAAAAAGTACTCCACCCATTATCATTCAGAATTTGTGCCATCGTTGCAGCTTCTGCAGGTAATTGACAACTAAACCCGGGGAAGCCATTTGCGCCTTCTGTAATAGATCCCATCCCATTTAAATTATGGTTTCTTCCAGTATTCAAACAAGAACGGGTTGGGGAACACAGTGCTACTGTATGCCACTGCGTGTACGTCAAACCATCAGCAGCTAATTTATCTAAAGTAGGCATGCTAATTCTTCCTCCATAAGGCGACCATGCTCCTAATCCCGTATCATCATATAAAATGAAAAGAATGTTCGGAGAACCTGCTGGTGCTTTTTTGCGAATATAGGGGGCCCAATCTGGTTTGGAATCCCGCACATCTAACTTTACTACCCCATTA